>Ga0233410_10000317_pt1 | contig 16279 bp, 29 predicted proteins | sample Na_anoxic_1_MG_FD_179869 | JGI IMG/M metagenome (GOLD analysis project Ga0233410, IMG submission 179869) | Seawater microbial communities from Saanich Inlet, British Columbia, Canada - Na_anoxic_1_MG | ecosystem: Environmental > Aquatic > Marine > Inlet | place: Canada: British Columbia...
TCTGGGACTTGGCTAGAACCCAAGCTTTACTAGCAGGCATATCGCTTTTAATATACTCTGCCTCAATAGCTATCATCTCTGCTTCGTAGTTGGCTAAAAGATTATCAATATCTCCACCTAATTGATTTATTCTAAGGGCAACTTCTACCCAGCTTCCTGGAGAGATGGATTCATTCTCACGAACTCTGCGTTCCATCTCCTCCATAATTGTCTCAATAGTTTGCATAAAATTAAATTATTTGCCGAGGAGTAAATCTCCCCGTATAGCTAACTTAATTTCACCTTGAGCAATTCCCAGTCATAGCCTGGTACACCAGTTGCCTCCTTAGGGATAGCAACACCCTTCCTTCTTAGTTTACCGAATAAGGCTTTAACAGAGCTCTGTCTAACATCAAACCTCTCAGCTATGTCCTTTGTTGTTACTCCATTTCTGGAAAGTTTTACAGCTTCTACAAGCTGTTCGTCTGTAAAGATTCTTCCTCGCATACTTTTTAGGTTAAGAATAAAAATGAATTAAAAAGGAATTTCATCAACAGAGATTGGGTTCTCTTGTTGACCATATTGGTTTATCTTAGGAATACCACCCAGACTCTTGGCTAACTCCTCTGTGGACTGCTCCTGTGGGGCTGTATTTGCCGTTTTAAGGGCGGTATCAGGTGAAAGTTGGTCTAGTCTACCTTTCATTACATTTAAAGCCATTTCAAGCGTTTTTACTCTTTCTTCTAAGTTGGTAGAATCTACAGTAATTGGCTGACTTGCAGTTGCACTCATTGTACTTGGTCTGATAGTCATAATAGTTCTATAAAAAGCATTAGCATTATCAGGTACAGGTTTCTCATCGTGCATAATCTCAAAGCTTTTGCCAGTAGCTTGCATAGCGTAAGGCTCAAAGGCTTGGATTGCTTTGGTCGGAGTTCCGTCTTTCTTGGTTCTCCAAATAGAATACTTTTTTTTGTTCTCATCAAAGACGCTTATCTTGCGTTCTTCTAGGCTGACATCTGTGATTTGGATTACTTTTTTAATTAGTTCGCTTTCCATACTTAATATTTTATTGATTTATCTTCTTCGTTTGTTAGTTGGATTGTTTCATCTGGGAATGGGCTATTTGCTCTTGCTACTTTAGCCCTAACCTTTTTAAATACTTCTATATACTTTGGATATTCTGTTTCGTATTCCTCCAGATTATCAAAGTGTAGCTCCTCGTAAGCGTAGGCTTCAAGGGGTATGCGTTTAATTAGTTTCATCTGGTTTATCGTTATCTGGATTATGTCCTTCATCGCAGGTGCATAGTGTTAATGCTTCTCCGCAATGGTCGCAAGTTGATACTATCATATTATTTATATCTTTCCTTACAAGCATCCTCGTTGTGAGAGAATATCTCGTACTCTTCTTTTTCTAGTTGCTGTTCGTAGTAGCGAATATCCTCTTGGGTCTTCTCTTCTTCCTCGTTTATTAGTTGGTCTTTGATTTTGCACATATTTTTAGGCTTAATAATTAAACTTTATAAGGGCTTTCGTTTCCTTCCAGTCTCCATTTAATCGCTGTCTGGTGCTTAGTAACCCTAGGGGTGTTTAGGCATCGTTAGCGAACCTTTATTAAGTCTGTCTATATTATACCACAGGTTTATAAAGCTGTCAAGTCAAACTGTTAATAACTTTTCCACATCATCTATTGAACGAACAACGTGGTATCTTCCTCCTGTCCTTTCAATCAACTCTTGGGCTTCTTTCTGTTTGGTGGACATCTTACCTTTTTCGTTCTTAACTTCTAAGCCTATAAACTTTCCGTCAGCACAGCATATTATATCGGGACATCCAGCTCGCCCAGTTTTAAACATACCCCCAGCTTTAGTTGGTATCATACCTGCCCCAGCCCTGAAACAGTACACCTTGCCCCTGTTCTCTAGGACAGCTAGGTAATCAAGTATAGCTCGTTGTATTATTATTTCTTTCATAGAGTTCTTCCTCTGTTAATGCTCTTGAGTGAGCTAAATTATGACAGGGTCGGCACAAGGGGATAAGGTTGCTAGGCTCGTCATTCCCATTCCTTGAGCGGAACTTGATGTGGTGCAAATCTTGACTCATCGCACCGCAAACTTTACACAAGACTATATCCTGCTCTCCTATATCGTGGTGCTTCATATAGTTCGTTATGTAGTTCATAAGGTTACTCGTTAAAAGCCCAACTACGCCAAGTCTCTTCTGATATACGTCTTTTCTTTCTAACTAATGGGTCGGTAGGTAGGAATTGATTACGCTCGTTTTGTATCTTGGCTCTGACCCTCTTCACAGCGTCTTCTCTGCACCATTTAAGGGCTTCGGTAGACACATAGGTCTTGCCATCAATCTCTTTAATGCTTTTATTGCTATACTCCCAGATAATTGTGAAGGTTAGGAGAGCATCATCATTACGGGTCTTAGGATGCTTTTCAAGAACAAACAATACTTTCTCCTCTAGGTATTTAATTCTATCAGACATATCCTTTATAGTTATTTAATTATTGTTTAATTTCATAAAACAAAACCATCTAGTTTCTACGTTTTTGCTTCTATTTGTGGAGGTTTGGAAAAGGGGCTGTTGTGGAAATAGAGTAATTATCTCTTTAAAATCAATGTGAACATTATTAAACTTTAGAAATAAAACACCATTATCATCCAGCACTCGCCACAATTCTTTTATCGCATCTGTGAACATTTGCTTATAGTTTTTATCAAGATTACCATAGCACTTTATAATTGTAGAGGTTTTACTTTTACAAATTATTTGTGGTGGGTCAAAAGTAATTAACTTAAATGTTTTGTCTGCATAAGGTAAATTTCTAAAATCGTGTTGTGTGTCAGGGTTTACTTCAATGTTTTTTCTTTGTTTAATGAAGCCCTTCTCTTCTTTTCTAATATCATTAAAAATCACATTTGGATTATTTTTATCTAACCACATAAACTTCGGTCCACAGCAAGCGTCTAAAATCAATTTATCCATAATATTTAATTAGTTAGCTCTTTAATGTGAGCTAGGTCTTGCTTTGCTTCTTCTCTTGTTTTTCCTACGTGCATACGCTGTTTAATAAATCCTTCTACCATCATTTCCTTAGCTCTTCCTGTTGGTTTGCGGATTTGTTGGTTGCCCACTGAGCCATATACATCTTCAAACTGGTTTCTTGTTTCTGCTGGTCTTTCGTCAGGAAATTGGTCGTAGAAATCTTTTAGGCTTAGTATCTTAGATATAGCTGAGAATGTGTAGAATGAGCCATCTATTAAAATACCTTTCTGTCCTGGTTCACAGCTTGCATTAAAGATATGCTCTGCTTGTGCTTTAGTAACCCACTTTTTAGACTTGTCGTGGAATACTATTACAGATTGTTCGTCTACTTTTGTTGATAATTTGTTCATAGAATTATAAATTAGATATATCTTGTATTTTAGTAGCTTGTTTACCTTTTAACCACACACCTAGTTGAGCCCATTTATCCTTTAGTTGCAGGGGGGTAGTGATAACAGGGGCGTACTGTTGACCATAGGCTTGAATCGCAAGCTCTGTTACTTGCTTTACCCTATCAAACCCCTGTAATCGTATCATATCCTCAACAGCTTTTCTTTGGGTTTTATTAGCGAAGTCAATGTTTCTATTTATGGTTGAATAAAATAAACTAAATATCTCTTGTACTTGCGAGCTTGGCTCGCTAGTTTTTACTTTACTTTCCTTTCCTTTACTTTCCTTTACTTTACTTTGCGGTGTTTCTGACACAGAAACTGCGGGTTGTTCGGTATTATTACCACTAAAACCACCGAATGTGCCGTCTTTCTGTCGTATTTGTTGCTCGCTTTGCTCTCTTGCCCTAACTCTTTTGTCCATAACAGGTTTCAATCTTTTGATTAGATTTTCTGAGTAGTATATCTGTGCGTCGTATTCTTTCGTTAGTAGTCTTATTTCTACAAGATACTTTACAACTTCTTTTAGCTCTTCTGTGTCTACTCTAAAATCCCCAGCCAATAACTCGTAGTCTAATTTGGAAAGCTCTATTTTAAACTCTTCTGCGTCTGTTAAAACTTCTAAAAGCATATTCCAAATAGCATATCCTTTATTACCAAACTTTGTCCTCAAAGCTAGGATTTTTGTATCATTTCTCATATTGTTATCGTGTGAAAAATAATCTGCGTTGTCTTTTCTTGGTCTAGCCATAAAATTAAAATACAAAAAACCCACAACTACTCGCAAGGTACACACGACTAAATGACACACCTTTTGGGTAGTTGCAGGTCTTCTGGCTTTTAATTATAGTCGTGTGATTGTGTGTCATATAGATATATTATAGTTTATTTATAGAATCTTGTCAAGCACACTTCCACCAGCTAGGGTGCTGTGGATAAACCTCCACAAAACATTTGATATTATCTGTTTGATTAAGCACATCGCCAGTGCAGTAGTTATCCCACGTCTGGTCAATGAACATAAATACTCCTTTAGCCGACGAGCCTTCAAAGTTATGCAGGTACTTACCCATCTTACTTTCACAGTCTGCAATCCTTAGAGCGTCATCAACTAAATACTTTGGTGCTAATTGTTTTATTTCTTCCGCTACTGACAGGGGTTCTAGCGGTAGAATTTTTTTACTTCTTCAAATACTTGTTCTCCACACTCTCTTTCGGCGATGATACTAATCCTCTTAGTATCTTGTAGTTCAGCCCACCAGATGTTACGTGTTGCGGCTCTTTGGTATTCTAGCCAAGCGAATCCAATTAAGGCTAGGGTGGCAACTATGATTGCAAGGTAATATGGAGAGCGTGACTTTGCAGCCAACCAACCATACTTCCTCTTTGCTTCTTTGTGAGTAATCATATAATTGTTGTTAAGCATAGTTCGGGAGCAGGTAGTAAACTAACCACTTGCTCCCAGATAATGCTGGCTGTTAGAGTTCGGTGTTACCTCTGCTCTAACTGATACTGAATTTAAAATCAGATACTGGGAAGCGTCAACGACTCCCCACAATCTTACTTCAAATCTTCTGCTAGACCTGACCAATCAAGTCCAGTCTTCTGGTATTTTGGAATGCTCACTCCTAGTTTTCTAAGTCTCCCAAACCAACTAGATACTTGGTGGGGTCTTATACCTAGTTCAGCACCAACTTCAGATGGTGTTTTGCCAGACCTTGCTAGTGCAACAGCCCTTCTGACGAGGTCTGCTTTCTTTGAGTTCTTTGTTTCCATAGGATTAAGATTTACGTTTATTAAGTTCTTTGGATTGTTTCTTGACGAACTTCTTGTATACTTCGTCTTCTATTTTGTAGTATAGCTTGCTCATTTCTTCAAGGGACAAGCCTTTTCCTTTCAGTTCGCAAGCCCATTCTTCATAAGCTACATTGTCTACTTCTTCGACCTTTGTTCTCCAGTCTCCGTTTCCGTGATGGAGTATTAGAAAGTAGTTTAGTAGTTGGTCCCAACTCTTTGGTCCCCCTACTCCTAGTGGATGAACTCGTAGTCTCGATAGCTCTTCCCAGATGTCATCCTTTATTCTGATTGAGCGAACACTTGCAGGTTGTTTCATAGTTTTTCGTTAAGATTTATCTATAACTACAGTATACTACATTATAATACACTTGTCAATAGTGCTAGGTTAGCCAAGAAATAGGGTTGTCCACAGCCCCCTATCAGTTAGTATTGACACAGCTTTTTTAATCTGTATTTTCGTGCTATAATATAGTAGAGCTTAGAGCCAGCTAGGAAACTAGCAGACTATTCTTTGGTAGAATCAGTGGTGTCAGCCACTGGCACAAAGAAGGTTGAATCCAACATTGGTTACCGCTAGTCGTCATTGGTAGGGATTAGTCCCTCTCCTCAGCTAACTGCAGAAAAGCTGACAACTAATGTATGGCTGGCTTTATGCTTATAACAGTTAAAAGACCACAACTACCAGAGAAAGTATTTTGGTGTGCCAGTTGCTTAAGACACGAGACTAAAGGTAAATACTGCATCTATTGCAGGAGTCTTACGGCTTCTGATAGAAACAGATTAGAGAAGGCAAACGAAAGGTATACCGATGACTGGAATGGATACCTGCATTGTCAGTGGCTCAATGCAGACTCAGAAGAAAAAGAGAGCCATTGCGAGTACATTGACCGACTAAGAAACGAAACTGTGGACAAATTATTTGACACACCCTTAATTTCGTGGTATAATTACCTCAGAATAATAATGATTATCTAGTTCTTTCAATCACAAGCAATGGCTTCGGAACTGTTGCCTATTGGTGGCTCAGGCTACTGTATGGCTTAAGTTGTGGAGTTGGTTGAAAGTACCAGATGAAGATTAATCGTCGTAAAATGCTTTTATGATGAGTCGAACAACTACACAGGACACATAACTGCTTCTTTTGATTGCGGTTTTTTTAATTTCATCAACACAATTTCTAGCACGGTCGGTCTTTCCTGGTATTTTCTACGACCAAAATCTCAAGAATCCCAATAGCAGATAATTTAGTCACCTTCCCACCAAGTGTATTTCTGTACATTTAGTGGGGTGATGAACACGAGACTATCTGAAAAAACCCTAACCGAAACTATAGTTCGTAGGAGTACGGACAGGCGGGGTATCTGTGCTAGGATACAAAGTCTCTCCTTACTTCCACGCACTAGAGTGGGAGGTCTCGTCATTCCTTATTTTAGGTAGACATTTAGGCTTTTATTCACAGTAATTGCACGATTACTTGAAGAGGCACAGGCAGAAAATATCTGCCTAAAGTAAAGAATATGGGATACCCTTATAAGAACACAGACCCTTGGATTACTTGGCTAGCTATGATAGCTATAGCAGGTCTTGTAATAGGTTCGGTGGCTTACGCTGCTTATACAGGAAGTTTATTTCTATGACAACCCTAAAGGATAACAACCTAGATACTCTTAAATTCTTTGAGGAATGGAGAGAGAAGAACAAAAACCCAAAGCTAGACCAACCCAAGAGATTCCTAGACAAACTAAGAAGACCCTTCAAGACCTCCAAAGAGAATATGACACAGCACACTGGACTATCAGAGCACAGGTAGACTTCAAGGGTTATTGTAAACTAAGCAAAGACCTAAACTATGTCTAAGAACATAACAGTAAGATGTAATAGGTGTGGACAGACTGTTTATAAGGACAATACCCCTACATCTTGTACCCACATAGACGCAGAAGAATCCCAAGACTTTTATAAATATCTAAAGAGCAAAGCTAAGAAGCCTATATACTATGGTAAGCTAAAACGGGGCTAACCTTAGCAAAGCAAACCTTTTTAAAATGAAACGTAAGAAAACAAACAATGCAGTAGGTGTTAAAGGAAAAAGCGGTAGAAAGTCAGGTTATGAGGAACACTACAAGACCAGAGCTATAAACACTCTATGGAAGAAAGTCTGTAGAAAGGTTGAAGAGGGAAAAGAACTATCTGATTACGAGAAAGACTTAGTAAAGTCTATACTACCTAAGACCATCAAAACAGAATCAGGCTTAGATGTAAGAACACCTGAACAGCTTTTAGTTAAAATAATTGGTAAAGATGGCTAAAGAAATGGAAATACCTTGTGAGTTTGAAAGACTACTAGATACTGATTGGAGAGAAGCCTCGGTACACGGTGGTAGATTCTCTCTCAAGTCTCATACAGTAGCTAGAGTTTTACTTATAAGGGCTAGACAAAGTAAGATTCGGGTGGCTTGCTTCAGAGAGTTCCAGAACAGTATATCTGAATCATCTCACCAACTACTAAAAGATTTAATAGAACAATACGAACTAACAGACTTTGAAGTCACTGACAAGAGTATTATAAACAGATTAAACGGCTCAGATTTCATCTTTAAAGGTTTACACAGAAACGAACAGAACGTAAAAAGTACGGAAGGTATAGACCTGTGTTGGGTTGAGGAATCTCAGACTGTTTCTAAGAGTTCCCTAGAGGTACTAACACCTACAGTTAGAAAGGACGGCAGTCAGATTATATATACATACAATAGATTATTAGAGAATGACCCTATCTATGAAAGACTTATTGTAGAGGGTAGACCAAACACTTTAGTCATCAACGTTAACTATGATGTAGCACTGAAGTATGGTTGGATGCCAGAGATTATAAGGCTAGAGATGGAAGACGACAAAGAGAAGAGAAACGGACTATACCAACATAAATGGCTTGGACTACCAAATAACGTAGAAGGTAGAATATATAGCGATTGGGAGATTATAGATGAGATACCACACGAGGCTAGACTATGGCGTAGAGGATTAGACTTTGGCTACAGTATAGACCCATCAGTATTAGTAGACATATACGAGTACAATGGAGGATATATCATAGATGAGATGGTTTACAGGAAAGGATTAAGCAACAAGGCAATAGCTGACATCATTAACAACCAACCAGAACAGTGTCTAGTAATAGCTGATAGTGCAGAACCTAAGAGCATAGATGAGATAGCAAGCTATGGAATAAGTATTCTGGGGGCTAAGAAAGGACCAGGAAGCGTCAGCCAAGGTATACAAGTAGTACAAGGGCAGAAGATAAGCATTACAAGGAAGAGTGAGAAGACTATAACAGCTTATAGGAATTTCACTTGGAAGATAGACGTTAGAAGCACAGACCATTTACCTGTACCAGATGACACAGTACACGAATGGTCTAACCCTATGGATGCTATAAGATACGGCTTTAATGGAACGGCTGGTGATTCAACGGCTAGCAGAGTACAAAAGGAGAAGTTTCAATCTAATCAACACAATATAATAAATAATAATAATAAATAATATGAATAAAAATCGGTGGAAAAAAAATGAAGATTATAGAGAGCTTTGGAATATGTTAAATACTGAAAGTAATTGTTTACAAGAAAGAATTAACCAAAATATCCTTTTAAAGGATTGGATAGAGAGAAGATTAACAAAAGAGGAATTACCAAAGAAAGAGTTTGAGAATGTATTTAACAGAAATAACTAGTAATAAATATAATAGCTAATTCAAGTAAATAAGTAATTCATTTATACATACAATATGGTAAACAAAATACTTCAGTATGTGTAGGAAAGGCTACAAACACTCTGGAGAGACTAAAAGAAAGATTGGTCTTGCTAATAAAGGAAGAAAAGCCAACTCAACAGCATTTAAGAAGGGGCATAAGCCTTACGTAATGGAGAAGGCAGAGAATGGCAATTGGGCTGATGGAGCGTCAAGGAAGGGTTATGGCTTAGATTGGACGAAGACTCTTAAGAGAAGTATTAGAGAAAGAGATAATTATGTTTGTCAAGAATGTAGTGGTTTACAGGAAGATGTTGCACACGATGTACATCACATAGACTACGATAAGAAAAACTGTAATCCAGACAACCTCGTAACACTTTGCAGAAGCTGCCATATAAAAACTAATAAAAATAGAAAATATTGGGTGGAGTATTTTAAAGTAATAAGAAAACTATGAACAAAATTTTAATCGCGGTGGGGGTCGTGGCACTCGTTGTCGCAGGATACTTAGGTCTTATGTCTACAATTAACACAGACGATGGTGTTAACTTGGGATATAGGGAAAATACAAAGCAGATTGCAATACTTACTAACGCAACAGCTTCATCTACAGGGGCAACAGCTAGCGTTGTATACTACCGCAATGTTGGAGTTTCAATAGCTACAGAGTCAGCTTCAGGAACAGTTAAGGTAGTTTGCTCACTACAAGATACAGAGCCAGTTTGGAGAGAAGTTAGGTCAGTTACTAACACTTGGGATTATATCCAACTAGTAGACAAAGAAGATGGTTCAACTATAGACGGAGACACAGGTGTTGTCTTTGCTAACTCAAGCGATACAGTTAACTACGCTATAAATGACGATAACTCAAGATGGTGTACTGCCGAAATATCTGACCCTCTTACAACAGGGATAGTTACAGGTACTACAACAGTATTTTTCAAGCCATCTGATAATCAGTAAATACTATGTCTTACGATAAAACAATCGCAGACATTGTATTGGAGCTAGAACAGCAAGATGAAATGGGCGAGACAACAAGCTCTCGCTATGTTACATCTTCAATGAGAGACGATATTGATAAGACCGAGGCTTATATCAACTCTAAACATATTTCAGGAGATACTGACTATATGGGTAGAGATAAGCCATTCTTTAATATTGTAATGGCAGCTAGGAATGTATGGTACAGGGCTACGGATATAGACCGAAAGAACATTCAGATTAGGGCTGAGAAGCAATCTGATGTTGTTAAAGCCTTTCTAGCCACACTGAAGCTACAAGAATGGATGAAAAAGAACGACTTTGGTCAGTTTCTCAACGACTGGGGTCTTAATCTAGCTACTCACGGGTCTGCAATAGCCAAGTTCATAGAAAAAGATGGGGAACTATCTGCTCAAACAATGAACTGGAACAACTTTTTATGCGACCAAATAGACTTTGACTCTAATGTGAAGGTAGAGAAACTATGGTTTACACCTGCACAGCTTAGAGCTAACAAGAATTATGATAGAGAATTAGTAGAGGACTTAATTGACAGCCCTACTACTAGAAAGACAATGGATGGGCAACAGAAGGACAATAAGTCTGAATATATCTTGGTTTACGAGGTACACGGAGAACTACCATTGTCCCACCTAACAGATGACGAGAAGGATGACGATACTTATGTGCAACAAATGCACGTCATATCCCTCCAAGAGAGCAAGGATGAATCAACAGGCAAGGATAGGTTTGAAAGTGCTACCCTATTTAGTGGGAAAGAAGCCAAAGACCCTTATATGATTACCCATCTTATCAAGAAAGAGGGTCAAACATACAGCGGTGGGGCAGTAAAGAACCTATTTGAAGCACAATGGATGGTCAATCACAGCGAGAAACAGATGAAAGACCAACTAGACTTGGCTTCTAAGATAGTATTCCAGACATCTGATGGTGCATTTACCAACCAAAACGTACTAACCAACATAGAAAACGGGGATATATTGAAGCATAACCAAGGAGAACCGCTTACAATGTTGAATAACAAGCCTGATATTGGTGCTATGCAGTCATTCCAAGCTAGTTGGCAGGGTCTAGGACTACAAATCAATGGTATCAACGAGGCAATGATAACAGCCCCTAAGTCAGGCAGTGCTTGGAGACAGACACAAGCCGCACTACAGGAAGCTCACTCACTGTTTGAACTAATGACAGAGAATAAGGGACTAGCTGTTGAAAGAATGTTAAGAACTTATGTTATACCTCACTTCAAGAAGACACTAGGCAACTCTGATGAAATCTCAATGATACTGGAAGACCACCAGATTAAGCAGATTGATAATATGTATGTGCCTAACGAGGTGACTAGAATGATGAATCAACGCAAGAAAGATATTATCCTATCAGGAGAAGTGTATGACCCTACTCAAGAAGAAGGATTGGTTGCTCAGACTGAAGAAGAGGTTACAGCTAACCTTATTGGCAATCAAAGATTTATTAAACCATCAGAGGTAGACAGCAAGACTTGGAAGCAAGTGTTCAAAGATATGGAAATGGAACTAGAGATTGATATTACAGGGGAGAATAAAGATGTTCAGGGAATGTTAGCCACCTTAACAACAGTATTGCAGACTATAGTTGGCAACCCAGCTATGCTACAAGACCCTAATGTTAAGATGGTATTTAACAAGATACTAGGATTAGCGGGCGGTATTAGCCCAATAGAGATGACAACTACTCAGGAACAACCTGCTCCACAACTAGGGGCAGAGGTACAGCCTGAACTAGCACAGTTAGCACAACAAGCATAACAATCGGTGGATTAGCCGTGTAATAATTAAATATGGACAAAGACCAACAGGGTATTCTGTCTAAGGCAGATATAGAGCTTATTAGAAATACATTCGGTGGTAGTGGCGAGGAATTGCTTTACCACATCAGAGATGTATTCCTACAGTTTGAGGCTAAGGAAGCTCCAAAGTTTACAGATGATGTACTGAGTATTGTTAGAAAGTATGTTATCCCAGAACTAAGCCCAGACTTACCAATTAAAGCACAGGCAGACCTATACTTTTCACTAGACAACATCAAGCAAATACCACCAGAAGTGGCTTATATCCACATCAAGGCTATGGATTTGATGATTGAATACTTAGAACAGCAGTTTGCAGAGCTAAGCAGTGGCGTAAAGGATGATATGAGTTTGTCTTTGAGCTATTTTAAAGAAAAGAAACTAAAGACAGAAGAAGACCGCTTTGTAGATATGGTAGCTTACCAATCTATAGTAGCTTACATTGAGAATAGCCTTGATAGACTAAGAACAGTGGCTAACTCTAAAGACGAGACAGAAGAAGAGATTGCTAAGAGATTAGAGATGGACTCAACTAAATAAATAATTGGCAGGATTTAACTGCCTTAACAATTATCTTATGACTGAAGAACTAGACCAGCTAGAGGTCGAAAACCTAGACGAGGACTTGGACTCTACCCAAGATGTTGATAGCAACGAAGAGCTTACTAAAGCTCAAGAGATTGCTGAAAATCAACGCATTAGAGCAGAGAAGGCAGAAGCTAAGCTAAAGAAGCTTAAACAAGCCCAACCTGCAAACTCGGAGACTGAAACTCCTACAAATTCAGATGGTTTGTCAACAATGGATGTTTTGTCTCTAGTAGATGTTCCAAAAGAAGATAGGGAATATCTAGCAGACGAAGCAAAAGATAGGGGTAAGTCAATATCAGAATTATTAAAAGACCCATATATGAAAGTTGTTTTACAAGCCAAAGCCGAAGAACGTACAACCGCAGAAGCTACTAACACTGTCACAACTAAAAAAGGCACTAGACGAGATTCAGACGCTACACTATTGGATAACTTTGAAAAGGGAATTGTCCCTGAAAGCCAAGAGGGTATTGAGAAACTTGTTAAAGCACAGTTGGAGGCAAGAAGAGCTAAAAGCAAAAGGAACTAAATAGCGGTGGATGTTTAGTGAATTGGTGGAATAATTCACTAAGCTAAATAAAATGGCTTAACAACTTGTTACGTCACGAATAAAATGCTATAATAAGGGAAATTAACCCCTCAATATGACATTTAAAAAAGGTTTGATACCTTGGAATAAAGGTAAGTCGCACACAAAAGAAACCAAGCTGAGGATTAGTAAAGCAAAGAAAGGTAATACTAAACCCAATAGTGGAAGTTTCAAAAAAGGACAAGCATCACCCAATAAAGGAAAAAAACTGCATTGGTTGCTGGGCGACAAAAATCCTAACTTCAACAAGACTGGCAAAGACCACCCTTGTTGGAAGGAGGAAAAGAAGAAGCCCTTTTTAAAACAAATTCGTGAACTTTTCAAGTATCGTCAATGGCGTTCAGACATATTTACAAGAGACAACTTTACCTGTGTTTTCTGCGGAGAGCGAGGCATTGAATTAAATGCTGACCATTATCCAAAGAGATTTATTGACATAATCAATGAATACAAGATAGAAACACTAGACGAAGCAAACTCTTGTGAAGAACTATGGAATCTGAACAACGGAAGAACACTCTGTGTTAATTGCCACAGGGAGACAGATACTTGGGGGAGACAAAAGGTCATTAAAAATCTTCTCTGATTGACTTGGAAGCCCAGAGATGGGCGACAGGGCGGAAGGCGAAAGCCACCGTGAACGACTAAGCGAGAAGACCTTTCACAAAAAGGAAGCGATAGTCTGCTCTACACTATAATCTAATTGAAGGTGTAGAGGCTAGTAGAAATATCTAGCCCACCCGAAAGGGGAGTAACAAAAAGGAATACAATCGGAACTTCAACCTTATCAGAGGTGTGGAGAATAAACTATATGAAGGCTAAGCTAGAGCTTGCCCTTCGTACAGCACTTGTATCTGAAGACATCTGTCAGGTTGATAGAAGTCCTAGCAAATACTTGGTAAACCCATACTTGACTGCATTAAACGCTAATGTAGCAACAATGGCAGGTACTTATACTGTTGATACAGCGACTACTGTTGATGACGGATTAACTGTGGCTGACCAAGTAGAAAGTGCAGTACACTTGTTTGAATTTGAAGAAACACTATCTCGCTCTGACCTTTACAATTCATTTGTAGAAGATATGACAGCTGCTGTTGCAGTACAAATTGATAAATATGTATTGAATGTAATCTGTGAAGCTGGTACTGGTACTTATACCACTCCTGCTGGCGGATTTACTACTGCTGGAAACATCAATGAAATCATCGCTAACCTTTCTTCAAAGGTAGCTGGTTACTCTGATGCTTACAAAGGTCAATTCTTGGTAATTGAAAACACTGACTTGGTTGGTTTCATCCAAGCTGGTATGGCAAATGGTTTCTCATTTGCAGACTCCACATTGAACAACGGCTTCGCTGGTGTTTATGGTGGTGTAGATATCTATGTAGTACGAACTGGAACATTCTCTGATTCTACTCTAGGTACACAAACCTTTACTAACGACGGACACAGAATGTTTGGTGTTAAAGGCGTTGCTACTTACGCAGCTCCTCGTGGTATCCAATATGACGAAAAGAAAGTAACAGCAAAGACTGGTCGTGAAATCGCAGTATGGGCTAACATTGGTGCTAAGCTTTGGACTCCTAAAGCAGCTCTAATCGTAGACATCACACTCGCTTAATAACTATTTATGGGGGGAATTTAGGGTAGGCAAGTCAGCCTCCACCGATTCTGACGAACTTACCTTATACTCCCCCCGTAAAGTAAACTCAACTATATGGTAAAAAAAGAAAAAGCTGAGGTTGTGAAGTCAGTTGTGTCTCTTGAAGAGTTTGATGCTCTTCTAAAGGTTTACAAAGAACAGTCTCCTGAAAAGTACGAAGCCAAGAAGAAGAGTGGCGAATTTGATAGAAAGAAAGCCAAACTAAAAAGTGGCAAGAAAAAAGTGGAGAAGGCTGAAGAACCAAAGGTGGAGAAGAAGAAAAAATAATTAACTAACTTTAACCAAAATGACAAAAAAACAAATAATGTTAAAGTTATCTGCTTACAAGGTTATCCTTGCAATTCTAGTTGTGGCCCTCCTAGCTGGAGCTGGTTTGACTGTAAAAGCAAGAGGATACTTTGATTGGGGAAATGTTGAAAACAAAGTTGCTGCTAGTATTGTAGATGGTTTGAACTTAGAAGCTGGTCCAGTTGAAGAAGAACTGGGTGCTTCTTCAGCAGACTACGCTAGTAGAAAGCTTTTAGATGTAAATAGTGACCAAACTTATTACATCAACCAAAGCTTCCAAGCTGGCACTACTACATTAGTTTCAATTCCTACTCCGTTCTTAACAGCTTCAACTACTGGTGTATCTTTACCAGTATTGAAAACTGATGGGGACTCACAGTGGGTTGGTGCTACTTCAACAGTAAACTTTGTAGGTCTAACAATTAGTACAGGTGCGACATCTTCAATGGTGTTCAACTGTGGTGCATCAGCTGGTCCAGCTGCTATCCCAACAGTTCATTTACTTGGCTCTGGTACTGTACCAACTTCATCACTAGCTTATATTGAAAACAACTTGACTATAGCTAGAGGTGCTGTTATTACTGGTAGTTCAACTCCAAAGATAATGTTGACTCCTGACTTACCTTACTTTAACTGTATTGCTACAACTGTAGATGGCGATTCTGGTGCTATCTCACAAGCAAGCAGAACTTTAGTGGGTGAAGCAATGGTAAAATTCAATAGACTACGATAATTGGTAGATAACTAGGGCAGGAATAATCTTGCCCTACATTTTACTAATAATAAACCTTATGCCTTTCTCAAGATTCTACTTCAAAGACTTAACCTCCATATCAAACGCTGACCCAGCTGTCTTTACCCTTACAGACCACGAACTTCAAGAGGGTGACCAGATTAGACTAGAAACAACAGGAACTTTACCAACTGGCTTAAAAGTTAAGACAGATTATTGGGTAGTATACAACGGTATTGGTACTGGTGTATTTCAGGTGTCTGAATCTGAAGGTGGTGAGCCACTAGCCACTACTGGTGCAGGAGCAGGAACTCACTCATTTATTCAACGAAACAGAGCTGGTTTAACTCCTAGACCAGAAGATAACAGATAAATATGCCAAAGATTACATTATCAGCACCTAGACAAGGTATTGCACAGTCAGCTCATATTGGCTATGCAGATGTTCGTAATATGGACATTGATACTGTTGAAGGGGTTGTACGCTTAAACAATATACTGGAGAAGGAATCAGCTTCTGTTATTGAGGCTCAGATTAAATGGTTTGCTAGAGACCCTGAAACACCTGCTGAAGTTAGAGCCTTAGACTCTGATGGTATCTACTAT
>Ga0233410_10000319_pt1 | contig 16207 bp, 15 predicted proteins | sample Na_anoxic_1_MG_FD_179869 | JGI IMG/M metagenome (GOLD analysis project Ga0233410, IMG submission 179869) | Seawater microbial communities from Saanich Inlet, British Columbia, Canada - Na_anoxic_1_MG | ecosystem: Environmental > Aquatic > Marine > Inlet | place: Canada: British Columbia...
CCAAGAAAAATACTAGGCGGCCTGAGTCCGTCAGAATTGAACCCCGAAATAGCAGCGTAACGAGCCAGCCTAAATCTGTTAGTAAATATTCTTTAGGACTTTGAATTTGCCGGTTACTAACAACTCCAAGTTTGCGGCATTGTTTCAAATTTGTTGGATGCTGAATGGGCATTTATAAAATTTCCTAGCTAGGGGCTTGGCGTGAGGGGAGAGGCTGTCTATGGTGCCGACTCATGCGCTGCCCTCGATGTCTACAAACCATGCATTTATCTGCCGAGGAATGTCCTCATTGCGGCTTGGTTTTGGCTCAGCTCGACAGCGTTTATGCTGGTTTTGATAGGACGGTGAGACGGCCTCATGATGCTGCTGGTGTTCTGCGTGTTCCTGATAGAAAGAAGGTCTCGAAATGGATTGCTCGAGCAGAACGCGCGTTTCCCCAACTTTACTTCTGTGTGGTGACTTGCTCGCTTCGCGATGATCAGAATGTCCGTTCTTACGGGTTTTGGCTGATGAACCGGGGGGAGTTTCAGGATATCCCAGAGTCAGCGAGTAAAGAGGGATGTGTGATGTTAGTGATAGATGTGAACCGCAAGGAGGTGTGTTTACATGTTGGGTATTTATTGGATGCCGCTATGAATGAGGAAGGGGCCTTTGATGCTTTGACGGGAGGTCATCCTTACTTGCTGGAATCTAACTTTATGCAATCTATTGAAGTAATGCTTGGTGGAGTGCGTAAGTATGTGAAGCGTCTTCGGAGAAAAGCACGCAGATTGGCGAAATGATGAATGTCTGGCTTAGATTTATAGTAGGAGTGGTACTGGGTGCAGCATCACTCAGTATGGCAGCAAAGCTCCCACCTCTTCCCGTTTGGAACGATGCTGATAAAACGCGAATCAAAGAAGGGGAGATGGTGGTTGGCATAGCTTTGCTTACTGACGCAGGGCCGAAGAAGGAGGACGACACGCCTGAACCTGAGCAGGGTGCAGAGGTGATAATCGAGGCTGTTGATGCTAAACCGAGTTTGGATAGACATGAGCAACTGGAGGAGAATTCTGAGATTTCTGGAGTTCATCTGGAGCATTATTTCGGCAAGAAGCCTGAAGGGTACTTGGTTGACCCCCAACAACTGCTAAGTATGCAAGAGCGTATAGACTTTAAGTACGCGCTGGACATGCATATGGAGGAATCCGAGTTACCCATTTATGTCTATCTCTTTGATTCAGCACAAAAGGTGCCAGAGGACTACGTGCCTCAAAAAGTCTACGATACTGTCTTTAAGGAGAATAAAAATCCAATAGTCATCGTGTATTACTATATAGGGGCTCCAGAGCGTTCAGACTTTTTGTTGTCTGGTGGTGTGAGTGATAGAGTTCCAGAATGGCAGGTGAAGGAGTTACTCTGGAATGCAGCTCACAAGGCGCGCGAGAAGTCAGACGTATTTGATCAACTAGATGGCTTTGTGGGCCAACTCTCCATGCGCTTGTTTTGGGTGGAGGAGATTCTACGCGAAATGATAGTGGAATCTGTAAAATCCGCCGTTGATCAGCAATCTCCACCAGACAGCAAGGCTGATAAGTTTGTCCAGATGCTCGACTCTGCAGCTGAAGTTGAAGTCCCACTACTAGTCTATTGGATTTCTGGGGGAGTATTGCTGGTCGGGATAGCTGGAGTTTGGTTCATGAAACGGAAATTATATTTCCCTGAGAGCTCTAGTCCTTGCCGGCTCGGTGGTGATGTTGGTGCAAAGAGTGGCGGTATATTAAGCTATCGTAATCGGCATCAAGCTCCATCGGTGCAGCGCGAACAGTTTGGTAAAGACTTTTTCTAGATTGATCTGCTGGATGGATTCCCCTCAGAGTCAGTAAGTTGGGTTTTTATTTTAAACGAAAGTTTCTCGATTGTTTGCGAAAACTATTTGCAGAATCAGAAAGTGGTGACATACTACAAATGTCTTCGCAAGAGGACAAGACGATCCGATAGGTTCACTGTTCTTCAAGGTTAGGGGGTTTCCTTTAGAGCGGTCTAGCGGGTCGTCTTTTTTTATGTTTTGTCGACGCAATTTATGCATGGGGGTGTATTTGTTTAAATGGATTATTGAATCCCTCGCTATATAGGCTATCTTAGTCAAATCTATTAAATTTGTGAATTGATGAGACCTTTAGGAAAACTTACGATGTGCGTGTGGATCGCAACTTTAGCGACTTCATTTGCTGCAGAACGCCTTTACGTCAATGACAAGAAGGTACCAGAAAGCCGTGAGGACCTAATAGCTATTCAGACTTCTTTACAGAAGCATTTGGCTGAGGCGCGTCAGGCTACAGTCTGTATCAAAATGGGGCAAGGCTCCGGTACGGGTGTGATTGTGTCCGAAAGTGGTTTGGTGCTTACTGCTGCTCACGTTATCTCCGGCGTTCAGAAGGACATGAAGGTGATCATGGAGGATGGCACAGAATATGAGGCTAAGTCTCTGGGATTAAATTCTGAAAATGATGCAGGCATGCTCCAAATTCAGAGCGATGATAAATTTCCATTTGTCCGTTATGAGGCAAAGAATGACGACAGTCGATCGGCGACGCGTGTCGGTGATTGGGTGTTTGCTCTAGGCCATTCAGGCGGGTTTGATAAAGAACGTGGTTCTGTGGTTCGTTTAGGGCGATTGATAAAGGTTGCAGAGACGACTGTTCACTCAGATTGTGTCTTGATTGGTGGTGATTCAGGAGGACCTCTGTTTGATATGAACGGTGAGTTGGTCGGCATTCATAGCCGAGTGGGGCGTCGACTAGCTCAGAATATGCACGTGCCGTTGCAGGTTTTTCATACTCATTGGGATATGCTAGAGAAGGGGGAATTTATTGGTGATGGACCCTTTGCCAATAAACCAAAGCCTGGCACCGGTTTTATGGGGGTGGCTGTGAAGGATGTGGATGGAGCTCTAGAGGTGACTCAAGTGGAACCGGGCTATCCGGCTGAAGATGCTGGAATCGAAGTGGGAGATGTGTTGACTTCACTGAATAAGCAACCCTTGAAATCTAAAGACGATCTGAGAGATAGGATGAAAAAATTAGCTGATGGAGATCGAGTCCTGCTGGAATTTAGTAGAGATGGAAAAGTGAACAGTGTGGAGGTCGACCTCGCGAAACGTTAAAGTAGTGGACCTTAAAAAAGTGATGAAACGAACATTTAGATTTGGGGGAGTAGTGAGTATGGGCATGTTGTTGTCGTGCTCGCAGATGTTGATATGGGCGCAACCTAGCTTGCCCAGCGATGAGCGTACGAATGGTAAAGAAGTACGCGCCGCCTTTAGCGAGCAACGCGCGGCGATTCAGAAGTGCAGTGCCGTTATTTACGATGGCTGGCGGAATTTTAGCTACGGTATAGTGGTGAGTAAGGATGGATATATTTTAGTGAAAGCTAGCGAATTAGAAGGACGGGAAGATCTAGCAGTTCGGGTTGGTGAGACGAAGTATTCAGAAGTCAAAGTGATCGAATCTGATCCACGATGGGACTTGGCGCTGCTTAAAGTAGATGCTAGTGATCTAACCCCAGTTGTTTGGGCTGAATCAAGTGACCTAACACAAGGTTCTTGGGTTGTGGCAAATGGAGCTTCAAGTCGTAGTTTGCGCCGAGTGAATGTTGGTGTTATCAGTGCTGAAAGCCGCGAGGTCAAAGGACGCGCGCCTGCAGTGATTGGGGTTGTCTTTAAACCTAAAAAGGAGTCTTTAGAGATTCATGTTGTGAGTCCAGATACTGGAGCTGAGAAGGCTGGACTCAAAGCAGGGGACATCATTAAGAAGTTTGGTGGAGATGAAGTCACAAGCCGGGAATCTTTGATCGAACGAATTAGGGACTTCATGGCTGGTGAAAAAGTAGCCGTCGAATTTGAGCGTGACGGTAAGTTACTTCAGGCTGATGTGGAGTTGATGCCGCGGGATAAGGCGTATAAGGAAAGAAAATCTAGGAATGATGAGATGAGTGGTGACTATTCAAAACGCAGAGATAGTTTTCCGCGTGTTTTACAAACGGATATCCCATTTAGCGCGCGCACCATCGGTGGCCCATTACTCAATCTTGACTGTGAATGTATAGGTATGAATATTGCCCGCGCTAACCGGGCTGAAAGCTTTGCAATTCCAGTAGAAAATCTTAAGAAGGTGTTGGTCGAATTGATGAAGTCAGTCGACTGAAGCGCTATAATTTAAAAACAAAGAAGGCGTCACGGTTAGGTGACGCCTTTTTTATTAGATTGGTAGATCGTAGAGTTAGACAATGATTGTCTGCTCGCGCTCAGGTCCATTGCCGATGAAGCTTACTGGTGCACCAACGAGTTCGCTGAGGCGATTGAGGTATGCTTTAGCATTTTCTGGGAGGTCATCCCAGCTGCGAGCTTTGGTGGTGTCGGTTTGCCAGCCTGGCAGTTCTTCATAAATGGGAGTCGCTTTATCCCAGCCAGAACGAGTCGCTGGTGGGAATTCGTGACGCTCGCCGTCGATGTCATAAGCAACACAGATTTTGAGTGATTCACGCTCGTCTAAACCATCGACGATCGTCACCGCTAGATCAGTCACTCCGTTGACCATCACAGCCATGCGGAGAAGCACTGTGTCGAGCCAGCCGCAGCGGCGGGCACGACCAGTTGTCGCGCCGAACTCCATGCCTAGGGCATGGAAGAAGGCTGAAAGTTCGTCATTCTCAGTAGGCATAGGGCCTGAGCCAACACGTGTGGTGTAAGCTTTGCAGACGCCGATAACGCGATCAATCGCTGTAGGTGGAAGTCCAGACCCTGTGCATGCTCCACCAGCAGTGGTGTTAGAGGATGTGAGGAATGGGTAAGTGCCGAAGTCAATGTCGAGGAGAGAGCCTTGAGCACCTTCAAACAGGATCGTCTTCTTTTCTTTCCACGCCTTGTGCAGCGTTGGAATCACGTTTGTTACGTGTGGCATGAGTCGTGCGATCGCTGGGCGAATTTCATCAAGAACCTGGTCGGTCGTGAATGTTGGTAGACCGTAGCGTGTGAGAGTTTCATTTGCTTCCTGTAGGCGGATATCAATGAGCTCACGCGCTGTTTCTTCGTCTTGGAAATCAGCGAGGCGGAGGCCAATGCGGTTTGCTTTGTCGGCGTATGTTGGCCCGATACCGCGCTTGGTTGTACCGATCTTGTTTTTGCCGAGAGCAGCTTCGCGTGCAGCATCGAGCTCACGGTGGTAAGGGAGAACAACGTGTGCACGATCAGAAATGAGCAGAAGCTCAGGAGTGATGGTGATGCCTTGTTCTTCTAGAGTAGTGATTTCTTTGCAGAGACCAACAGGATCCATGACGACACCGTTACCGATGATGCATGTTTTATCTCCCCAAAGAATACCTGACGGTACAAGGTGGAGTATGTATTTTTTGCCGTTAGCGAGTACTGTGTGACCGGCGTTATTGCCGCCTTGGCCACGTGCTACGAGATCGGCTGATTCGGTAAGGTAATCAACGATTTTGCCTTTTCCTTCGTCGCCCCATTGGAGACCACAGATGATGGTATTCATATGAATGTTACTTGTTTGAGATGCTGAGGCTTTTCTGAATAGTCGCAAACATGCGCTCAGCCTCTTTACTGTGTTGAAGTGCCATCTGAGTGATTACACAGATGGTGTCGTCGCCTTTCTTGAATGTGAAGAGTAGCGACTCACTCGGGATATTGTTTTTACTAAATAAAATGTATCGGCCAACTCGCGGCTCACCAAAGAGAGTGCGTGAAGCAGTCTTATGGGTGAGTTCGCGCGCATTTTTTTCAAACTGCTTGAGCAAGCTTTGGCTCATCTTTTTGAGCAATTGCTCTGGAGAGATAGATGAGCCATAGTTTTGTACCATGAAAAGGCAGTTGTCAGCATTTTCAATGCGCAGTGTTTTGATCTTGTCGCCAGTGACAGTGACTTTTTCTGAGTCTCTGTGCTGAAATGTGAATCCGTTCGCTTCGTAGGTTTGTTCAGCAAGGAGCAAGCCTGAAAGGCTCGTAATTACTGAACAAAGGATAACGAAGTTGCGGAGCATCTTTCTAAGAAATCAAGATTTTAGCCTGGAAATTTTCAATCATAGCAGCGAATTCGTCGAAGAAATACTTCGCGTCATTAGGTCCTGGTGCCGCCTCTGGGTGGTACTGAACTGAGAATGCCGGAAGCGTCTTGTGAAGGAATCCTTCGACGGTGTCGTCATTGAGGTTGATATGAGTGATTTCCACGTCATCGGGAAGGCTATCTGGATCTGTCGCGAAACCGTGGTTTTGTGCGGTAATCGAGATCTTACCTGTACGTAGGTCCTTTACCGGTTGGTTGCCACCACGGTGACCAAACTTGAGTTTGTAAGTCGTGCCGCCGAATGCGTGGGTGAGAATTTGATGACCAAGGCAGATGCCAAAAATTGGCTTCTTACCGAGGAGTTTTTTCACCTCAGCATGAATGTAGTCGAGAGCTGAAGGATCACCTGGGCCATTAGAAAGGAAGATGCCGTCAGGATTGAGTGCGAGAATTTCTTCTGCTGTCGTGCGTGAGTTGACGACTTCAACATCGAAGCCGGCCTGACGCATAGAGCGAAGAATGTTGTACTTAATACCAAAATCAAGGGCGACGAGCTTGAACTTCACTGGTGAGAGTTCATCGTAGTGACCGTCACGATTTTGTGATGGGCTGGGGATGTTCCACAGGCGGGATTCTTTATCCCAGTGGTAGTTTTCTGCAGTGGATACTTCTTTGACGAAGTCTGACCCTGCCATCGCTGGGGCATCTTTTGCTGCTTTGATAGCTTCTTCCGCGGAAAGCTCGGTAGAAATACAGCAGCGCATCGCACCAGCGGTGCGGAGATGCTTGGTGAGGGCCCGCGTGTCGACACCTTCAATTCCCAAAATCTTGTGCTCCACAAAATAATCACCGAGTGACTGACGTGAGCGGAAGTTGGATGCAACTGGTGAGAGCTCCTCAATAACGAGCCCTCGAACGTGAGGTGATGCGGATTCCGCGTCCTCCGGGTTGACTCCGTAATTCCCGATCAATGGATAAGTCATCGTGACGACTTGTCCGCGATAGGAAGGATCAGTGATTATCTCCTGATATCCAGTCATTGAGGTATTGAAGCAGATCTCACCAGTGGTTGTAGTTCCAGTGTGACCAAAGGCTTCACCTTCAAAGGTGCGGCCGTCTTCAAGTGCGAGTATGGCTTTGTTAGTAGCTTTCATAGGCGCCGTAGCTCGCGCACACTAGGGGGCAAGTCTCACCTGTGCAAGCGGGAAGTATCGCGAATTTTAAGATACTGTGAATTAGCCGAATCCATCCCAATTTATAGGGGTGCTGGAGCGAGTGTGGAACCTATGCTGTACCAGCAATTATTCCATATATCCAAAGGGATACACAAATGATGGCGGAGAACAAAAGTACAAAGAGTAAAGCGCTCCGGGCTTGGTGACGACGCTCGTTTTTTAGTTCACCTTTGGTGAGGCGGTTAGAAAAGTCGTTTTCGCGTCGACGTTGGGACAACTCATCCGGTGCTGGCATTGTCTGCAGCCGCTCTTGTTCTTCGCGCTGGAGTTTCTCTGGTGCTTCCTTGATGAAGTTTTGTAGATCGTCGATCTGAGCTTGAAGCGCATCTTTTTGACGCTCAATCTCAGCGAAGTTTTTTTTGTTTTTTGAGCCGAACATGGCTTAACGAGTCAGATAAATCGCGAAACCGATGAAGGCGGCGAGTATCAATGGAAGGTTGAAAGCGAAGCCTTGCTTCAAGTAACTGGAAAATTCACTCTGAGTAACAGTGCTTTTGTTCGCCTTTTTCTTCTGAGTTGGGCTAAGGACTCCAGCACGACGACCATCGCGAAAATGTTGCATTGCTTCTTCGTACTCGTCTTCTGCGTGGTCGAGCATGGAAATTGAGCGATTGAGCTCCAGCTTTAAATCATCGCGAGTCCAGTTTTGCGGGTTGAGTTCGTCGATCTTTTTCTGGTGATCGGCAAAGCACTGGCGAGTTTGCTCTAAGTCTTCCATCTCCTGACGCATCTCAAATAGCTCACGGTCAATGGCTGTGAGGGAAGTGGTGAAGCGGTCGTTGATGTCATTCTGACCGGACAAAAATTCTTCTTTGCGCTCGTTTAGTTCTTCGAGCTCAATTTTTTGTTGTTCGATAAACTCTTGCTGTTGCTGAAGTTGCTCAAGTTGCTGTTGAGCCGCAACTAGCTTACCTTCAAAGTCTTCGGCCAATGGTGAAGTGCCAGGTTTTGTGTCGGATTTCATTTCCATTTGAGTGGGTGCGACATTGAGGCGTTGTGGGCGAGTTTCGGTGAGACGGGACATGATTCTTTAGAATGGCAAATAGTTCTAGAGCCAGATTTAGCAAATTAAATATAGTTTGGCTAGGTATTTATTCAATTCTTCTTGACTAAATCACTGTGGGTGAGTCGGCCATGGGAAATGACCGTGAGGGCAATATGTTGTTGGTGAAAAAAATATGCTTCATCCCTTGCATCAAAGGGAACAGAACCTAGTGTTAGTTCATTATGTTATTACCAACTTACTTGAGCGAAGAAATCATGTTGCAGCCAGAACGCCGTGAATTCCCTCCATTCTCTGTGAGCAATTTGATGCGAACAGTTTTCGAACCGACAGAAGGGTGCCGGGTTTGTATTCTGATCGATTTTGATGAGCCTCAAAAGTGGATCAAAGATTTTGCCTTTTTAGAGAATTCTGAATTTAGCGTGCAGCGCAAGGCGTATGAGAACTTTTATCAGACTTTCAAGGAGGGAGTGATGGATGAGTTAGGCATGAGCGGTGGTGAGATGTTCTCCTATTATTGTACTCATGGTTCAAACCTTGATCTTCGCGATGCGTGTTTTGACACCGACGGCAAGCAACTCTCTTTAGATAAGGATATTTACTCTCACTACGATATAGTCCTGTGTATTTCTACTTGGAGCGCAACGGCTCCACTCACGGCGAAGTGTAAAGAATATGAATTCCGTGGGGCGACTATGCATGGGATGAATGATATTATTTTAAACTCAGGATTAGCTGTCGACTACAATGAAGTATCGGCGGATGCGGAAAAGGTGCGCAAGGCGATGACCAATGCCGATTCTATTGAAATTGATTTCACCCTTGAAGATGGTCGAGTTCTCACAGCCTGGCTGGGATTGGATCAGCAAGATGCACAAAAGTCCCATGGACTGTGTAAGGGGAGAACTCCAGATATAGCGAACCTGCCAGCAGGAGAAGTGTACTTCGTGCCTTGCGATGCCCGCGGTGAATTCCCTATGAAATATGAAGATGGCACTCTCGGCGTGCTCACTGTGGTTGATCGAAATATTATCAAATCGACTTTGATCGAAGGAAAGCAGACAACAATCGACGAACACAATGCGCGTCTAGCAGACGATCCAATGACTGGGACTCTGGGTGAGTTGGGGTTTGGAACCCAAGTGTTGCCCGTCTCCTACCAAGATATCCAAGATGAAAAAGTGCTAGGAACTTGCCATCTTGCGACTGGTCGTGACGACCATCTCGGCGGCGATATCATACCAGGCATGTTCAAGAAGCATGAAAATAGCACCCATGATGATATTCTCTTTGCTCCCCATAAAACTCCAAACTTCAATGTGAGTGAGGTTCGTATGCAGCGTGGTGGGAAAGAAGAAGTCATTATTGAAAACTTCCGCCCTAGCGAGTACATCATGAACGCGCTCCGCAGCTAACATCACTTTCCTTTATGCAAGATTACGAATCTCAAAAACTACTCAACGAATACTTGCTCATGCATTATGGGACAAGTGAGGAAAGAATGCCGTGGACGCTAGGCGGAATAGGTGACCTCGATTTCGTGAGTAGAACTGTAGAATTCTTTACCCAAAAGCGCGTTGGTGTGAGCCTCGATCTTGGATGTGCCGTGGGGCGCTCCAGCTTTTTGCTCAGTAAAATATCAGAAAAAGTGATTGGTATTGATTTTTCTCAGAGCTTTATTGATGCCGCCAATCAAATGAAAGAGCATGGGAGTATCGCCTATCAAGTTAAGGAGGAAGGCGATCGATGTGCCGATGCCGTCGCTCTGCTTCCAAAGGGTGTGTCACCTGAAAAGGTGAGCTTTGCTCAAGGTGACGCTCTTGATTTACCTGCAGGATTTAAAGGTTTTGATAGAGTGCATGCTTCCAATCTCCTTTGTCGCTTACCTGATCCGAAGGTTTTACTAAACCGACTTCCACAGCTTCTAGCTAGTGGTGGAGAGGTCGTTTTTGCGACTCCATTCTCATGGTTAGAGCAATACACTCCGAAACCGCATTGGCCACAAGGAGATAGCTGGGAATGGTTGCAGGCCGCCATGAATGATCATTTCACACTCCTGCATGAAACCGACGAACCATTCCTCATCAGAGAGCATGGGAGGAAATTTCAGTTAGGAGTCTCCAAAATTAGTGTGTGGAGGAGGCATTAGCCTCGTAAAAAGGAGGTTATGAACTGTGCCAGAAATTTGATTTCCTAATGTTAGCTACTTGCTAGTGCCTACTCTCAACTTCGCCCATAAGCTCCTGAGCGAGCTTGTAGCCTCGTCGTTCGGATTTTGAATCTTTGGACTGGTGGAAGAGCTGTTTGATGCGCTCGACTCCACGTGAGCAGAGATAGTGGATGGTAATTAAAGATTGCTGAGGGTCTTTCTGTAAGAGACTGTCGGTGCGTGAGACTGCGCAGCTCATTGCAAAGAGTTCGGTGGCGATGTCGACGTAGCAGCCCAGCAGGAGTTGGCGTTTTTCTAACTTTGGCCCGTTGAGTACCATCGCGTGAAAGAGTGCTCTGGATAGCTTACGAGAATACTTTTCGATGTGCTTGTAGTGGCGTTTCAGGCGAGGATGGGTGTCCACTGGAACTTCAAGAGTGAGCGGTAAGAAACGCAGTGGGTACCAAACGGCGTAGTGAAGTCCTGCTTTGATGGCTGCTGGAATCCTCTGCGACATAGTACTGCGCGAGTCGATTGCTGCTGCACCTTGGCGGAGGTGTGGATCTAACGCTTCGCGCGCAATGAAGAGCTTCATTATCTCTGAGGAGCCTTCGAAAATCGTATTGATTCGGCAATCGCGCATCATCCGCTCGATCGGGTCTGGTACCTCGCCCCGGTTTTTTAGTGAGTCAGCAGTCTCGTAACCCCGGCCACCTTTGATTTGCATGGTTTGGTCGACCCCATGCCAAGCTGCTTCAGTTCCCCAGAGTTTTGCCATCGCTGCTTCGATTCTTATGTCTGCTTTTTTGTTCCGATCTACTAGGGCTGAAACATAGAGCACCATGGATTCGGTGGCAAATTGGTCCGCCCTTAGATCTGCAATTTTTGCAGCAATGGCAGCATGCTTGCCAATGGCTGCACCCCATTGTTCTCGGCGACTTGCCCATGCTAGAGAAATATCGAGGCAACGTTGAAGTGCGCCGGAGCATGCCGCTGGGAGTGTTAGTCTGCCAGTGTTTAGAGTGGTGAGGGCCACCTTGAGACCTTTCCCCTCAGCGTAAACGATGTCATCCTTTGGTACTCTAACATCGGTGAATCGGATGACTCCATTATAGAGCGCTTTCAGTCCCATGAAGCGGCAGCGTGTGATGATCTCGACTCCTGGGCTCGTGACATCGACGATGAAAGCTGTGGATGCATAGGGTTTTTCAGCAGTTGGAGTTTTGGCCATGACGACCAGGTGCGAAGCTTTCAGTCCGTTCGTGCACCAGAGTTTTTCGCCATTCAGTGTCCAGTGCTCACCACTGGGGTCGAGGGTTGCTGTGGTTTGCATTTTTGCTGGGTCGGAACCAACGTCTTGCTCGGTGAGCGCAAATGCTGAGATGTTTCCGCGGGCAAATAGGGGGAGGTACTTCTCCTTTTGTGCCTCGGTGCCAAATACTATGAGTGGCTGGGGAACTCCTATCGATTGGTGCGCCGATAGAAGTGCTGTTAGATTGCCGCAGTGCGCACCTAATACCATTGCTGCGCGCGAGTAATTTGTTTGAGATAATCCCAGTCCTCCGTATTTTTGCGGGATTTTGATTCCAAATGCTCCGAGTTCTGCGAGTCCGCTAAAGACGCTTTCAGGGATTTCTCCATCGCTGTCGATTTGATCTGGATCGGTGTGTTGTTGGAGGAATGTATCGAGTTTTGTAATAAATTGATCCCCAGCAATCTTGTCCTCACTTGTTTGCTCAGGGAATGGAGATAGCCTTGAGAGCTTTGGGAATCCCATGAAAAGTGAGCCAGCAAAGCCACTGATCTCACGCGTGTCGCGTGAGTCTTCAGCCATTTCTAAAGCGGCTCGTTGGCCCTCACTCATAGTTGAGGTGTCGATGATAGATTTGTCAGGCATGGTTTTGATCGGGTTTTCGGTTGATCTCTAGTAAAAGCTTCGTTTCAAGAGGTTTGTGTCGTGAGCATGGCGCAGGGGGCCTCCGCGGAAGGGGGCGTAACCAGTTCCCATAACCATGGCGAAATCGATGTCAGCAGCGGAGCTCGCGACGCCTTCATCTAAACAGCGAGCCGCCTCTTCGCTCATCAAGGTTGTAAGTTCGTCTTGAATTTTCTGAGCAGATGACTGCGGTGAGGCCCCCGGTTGGATGTTAGGGTTTGGTTTAGTTTTACCTTTTTCGTAAAGATAAAACCCTTCGCTGGATTTTTTACCTAAAATCCCCTTCTCGACGAGCTCGTTGAGTATGCTCGGGATTTCCATTCTATCCGGAAAGGCAGTAGAGAGGGTTTTGGCAACATGGAGTGAGACGTCCAGCCCAACTTCGTCGAGTAATCGCAGTGGCCCCATCGGCATGCCAAAGTCGAGCATGCAGTTGTCTATGGTTTCTGGATCGTGGCCATCGCTGAAGAGTTGTCCCGCTCTGACGAGGTAGGGGAGAAGGATCCTGTTGACTACGAAGCCTGGTGAATCCTTGACGACGACCGGAAGCTTTCCAATGGATTGGACGAATCTAACAGCCGTAGCCAAGGTTGCATCCGAGGTTTGTGGCGCTCTGACCACCTCGACTAACTTCATCCGTGGCACAGGATTGAAAAAATGTATTCCAACGAGTCGTTCGGGGTGGCTGATGTGCTCCGCGAGTTGGTGGATGGGGAGTGCTGAGGTGTTGGTTGCTAAGATGGTGTTAGGCGATGAATCCTCTGAGAGCTTGGAGAAAATCTTCTTTTTAAGGTCTAAGTCCTCGGTTGCTGCCTCAATGACGATTTCTCGGTCGTTGAGTGAAAGATCGGCTGTGCTTGGGGTGATTCTATCAAAGCCAGCATTGGCTTCAGTCTGGCTGAGGACGTGACGTTTGACTGAGGAGCGATAGAGCGATTCGATCGTTCCCATACCTTTAGCTAGAGCATCTGAGTTGATGTCTTTGAGGAGTACGTGGCAATTTTTAGTAGAGAGCCAATAGGCAATCCCTGAGCCCATCACTCCTGAGCCAATGACCGCCGCGTGGTCGATTGTGCCCGGCATTTGTTCGCCAATCCTCAGTTTCTTTGCTCTTTCTGAGGAGAAGAAGAGGCGCATCAGTTGGGCTGCCTCAGGACCTTGGCTGAGCTCTTTGATCGCTGCGCGTTCGTTGTCGAAGCTTTCCTGTTTGCTGACGCGTACCCCCGTGCAGACAACGTCTACGGCGCGGTTGAGTGCTGGATAGAGGCCTCGAGTCTTTAGGAAGAGGCTGTCTTGTGCTTGCTTTCGGATAAGTGAAACAGTGAGAGGATTGTGCTCTAGCATGTGAACTGGAAGTTGCCGTTTAGGCCTGTTAGCGAAGCTTGAGGCATAGCTAATGAGGTGTTCCTGTGGACAAATTCCATCGACAATTCCTTTTCGAAGAGCGGCTTTTGGTTTCATTATTTTACCCGACAGAATCAAGGGGAGAGCCTTGCTGAGCCCTATCAATGCGGGTAGTCGGGTGGAGCCACCCCATGCTGGGAGGATGCCGAGTTGCGTCTCGGGTAAACCAATCCGTGAGCACGATGCCTCGGACGCGACTCGGTAATCGCAGGCTAGAGCAAGCTCTAGACCACCACCAACACAAGCCCCATGAATGGCCGCAATGGTGGTGACATGAAGGGTCTCAAGTTTGCTGAAGACTGATTGGCCCAGAGTGATGAGACTTTCTAACTCGTCACCGCTTGCGCTTGAAAGGGTCTTTAGATCGGCTCCAGCGATGAAAATATTCGGTTTGTTGGAGCTGATAATGAGAGCAGTTAGTTTTGAGCATTTTGGGATGCCATCAAGTTGTTGGTCGAGCTCCGCCAAGACGTCACGGTCAAAAATGTTCACCGAGGAATCTTTGCGATCAAAGATGAGGTGAGCGATGGTGCCGTGGGTTTCTAATTTTAGATGCATGTTAGGTAAGTCTTTCTATCCAGAGTGCAGCGCCTTGGCCTCCGCCAATGCAGAGGGTGGTGAGTGCGTGTTGTTGCTGACTTTCTCGGAGCTGATCGAGGGCTGTGAGGACGAGCCGTGCACCAGTGGCTCCCACTGGATGCCCAAGGGCTATGGCGCCTCCACGTCGGTTGACTTTATCGAGAGGAATTTCACCTAGTTTTGCGTCGAGGCCAGCTTTCTTTGCGAGCACCTCAGAGTCACTCACCTTGATGCAGGCGAGGGCCTGAGCGGCAAAGGCTTCATTGATTTCAATGAGGTCAGCTTGAGCTAGGCTGAAGCCGGTTTCCTGAAAGAGCTTTTGCATGGCAAAAAGTGGACCGAGGCCCATCCGTGATGGATCGCAGCCAGCGTAAGCATAGCCGCGAAGCCGACCGATCGGTTCCAGTCCCAGTAGTTCTTTTGCCCGAATGGAACCCACAAGAAGGACGGCGGCTCCATCAGTGATCTGTGAGCTGTTTCCAGCAGTCACAGAACCCGTATTTTTTTCAAAAACCGGTCTGAGTTTTGCCAACTTTTCGACCGAGGAATCGGCGCGGATTCCATCATCTGAATCGATCGCCTTGCCGCGTGTGTAGACTGGAGAGATTTCTTGGTTGAGGTTTTGTTGGTGATCGAGAGCTTTTTTGTGTGAACTCACTGCGAAGGCATCTTGCTCGACTCTGCTTATTTCATATTCACGCGCAAGAATTTCTGCAGTTTGGCCCATATTGATTCCAGTGAATGGATCGGTGAGCCCTAGTCGCAGGCCAATGAGTGGGTTGAAGTCTTTAGGCCGAAACTGAAGTGCGGCGGTGAGCTTGGCTAGTGGGCTACGTGCTCTGGCTAGTTTGGCAAATTTTTTGACTGCGGATTTCCGATAAAGCACCGGGGCGTTGCTCATGCTCTCGCAGCCTCCAACGACGAAGAGTTGACCTCGGTCAGCGTGCATTCTTTCGTAAGCTGTAGTGATAGCTTCCATGCCACTGGCGCAGTTGCGGTGGACGGTGGCAGCGATCACCGACTCAGGAATGCCGGAGCGTAGAGCTATCACGCGTGCAATGTTTGCCGAATCTGCTGGTTGGCAGACGCAGCCCATGATGACTTCGTCGACCAGTGCTGGGTCGATGGCTGCATTTGCTAGGAGTGAGCTGACCGCGCATTTACCTATGTCCGCCGCATTGAGGTGGTCCATAGCTCCTCCCATTTTAGTGAAAGCGGTGCGGGTGCATTGGTAGATATAGAGCATAGATTCTGAAATGGTTAGGTGGGGCGATTATCGATGACTTTGAGTTCTTTGAGCTCTTTGCCCACTCCTTGAAGCTCGCGCATGTGTTGCCAACTGTGAAATTGAATGGAGTTTGGACTGAGTTCGGTTTTGTCTCTAAGTTGGTGGGTGATGGTGACTCTGAGCTCTTCCTCGGCGACGTCCATTGCAACCAGGTGGATGTGGATTTCATCGAGCCCGAGCGGATCATCGTTTTCTTTTCTAAGTTCAGCTTGCCAGGCCCCCACACCATCGGTGTCGTCGAGGGCGTGTTCGAGTGTGTTGAAGTCGACGAGTGTGCCTTTTAGTTTGCCTAGTTGAAGCCGTTGGATATCGGTGACACGGGAGATTTTTCCCAATAGCCGTGGGCAGGTGCGTCCGCAGTGAGGGCAAGGTTTGTAGGTGATTCCTCCGTCGATTATGTCGCCAGTCCGGTAGCGTAGAACAACGGAGCCCCGGGCATTGAGTGGAGTGAATACAATCTCACCTGGTGTCTCATCCGGGACGCGTTCACCTGTCTCGGGGTCAATGATTTCGACAAAGGCTAAGTCCGGATAAAGGTGGAAACCACTAGGGGCCTC
>Ga0233410_10000320_pt1 | contig 16080 bp, 14 predicted proteins | sample Na_anoxic_1_MG_FD_179869 | JGI IMG/M metagenome (GOLD analysis project Ga0233410, IMG submission 179869) | Seawater microbial communities from Saanich Inlet, British Columbia, Canada - Na_anoxic_1_MG | ecosystem: Environmental > Aquatic > Marine > Inlet | place: Canada: British Columbia...
AAACTGGCGTCGCTTCTCAGGCTCATCTAGAAAATAGGCAGCAAGGATGGCAGTTCGCATACACGCACCGTTTCCTGCAGAAAACACCCCCGACTTCTCCGCAGAGAATCCTAGGCATAATTTAATCACAGCACGGGCAGTTGCCATCCCTACACCTGAAGGGAAGCCGAACAGCCACCAGCGAAGCTCCCACGCAAATTTGTTGCTAAATTTCGAGACATCGCCAGCTGATACTAGCAGCGCCTGAGTCAGCATGATAGTGTGCTCAGTATCATCACTCCACATGCCTTTCCGCAGAATGAAGCGATGCTTCCAATCCCTCGCCCAACCAAGACCTTCAATCGTAGCAGGTTTCATGCATTCCATCGCAGGCCTAAGCAATCACCAACGGCCGTGCCGATGAGGATACCTTCTATTCTGTCTAGAGTGTCAATTTTCATGAGAAATGGAGTTCAGCGTGGATGATGTCTTCAAATGTAGTAATCATCACTTTTCTTTATTAGACTGCCTCATGGAGGTGGACTTCAGCTCCGCCTTTGTGATCGAGTCGTATGGTTTTATCTGGATTGTTCTGCTGGGCCACGAGAACCGCTGTGAGGTCTGCTCCGCTGCTGTGGATTTTATTCCACTCAGCAAACCGGAGTTCTAACAATTCCTGTTGCTGCAGCTTGTCTATCTCGTGACGTTGTCTAATGAGTTGAAGTTCTTGCTCTCGTTCTTTCTTCTGAGCTGTGAGCTTCTGTTCATTTTTTTGATCTAACTGTGCAAGTGTGTGCTTGATTTCGCGCTCGTCTTCTTGGCGGATTTGGGCAGCTCGCTGGTGTTCTCTATTTAACTTTAAATCAGTAAGCTGCTGTTGCTGGTCTTCAGTTTCATTTTCCAATACAAGACGAGTGCGTAACTCAATCGCATTGTCGTGCATCACCTGTAGCTTGTTGCTGGCAACATAGCCGCGGTAGATGACTTTATTGATATTGTAGCCAATGCGGTTTGCTCCGTTGCAGAGTTCGCTATACGTTTCTAAGTTGTTGAGTTGCTTGGCCTGACTTTTAAATGCTTCAAAGTCACGGTTTCCAGCAAACCTGATGATGTCAGCAGTGACAGCGTTGATGAAGTCGGCTATCGGGTCGTGCGTCTGCGGTAGCATTTTTTCAATGTCGCTGAGCTCGAAGAAAACCATGAGCTGAACAGTGATAAGCGCTTCATCAGCTGTTCTTACCATATCCACATCGAAGTAGAGTTGATCAGGGATGACGCGTAGCTTTTTGAATCTAAGCTTACCAGGAACTTTTTGCCCTTTGCCATTGTCACCATGCCGCTGAAACTGGTGGAGCCACTCAGTGGGTTTTGGCATATAGACAGCAGGCCCAGGCTGTACACGGTGTGTGACATTTCCTAGGTGGTCATCGTAGATTACTACCGCTTCATGAGCGTCTAGGCTGACGGCTTCTTTGGCGTATATATTGCTGTGGAGTAGTGGGTCTAACCAGATCTCACAGGGACCACCTAAGTGTTCAGTTCTACCATCTGTGTATTCGATGACGAGGTATTCCCCGTCACGGGCACTAGCTTGATTGAGTGGGTAGATCTTATCAAAAGGAGCATAAATGACTTTTGGACCTTCGATTATTTCACGCGTGCCATTGCGCTTCCATGCGATGACTGCGTTTCCGTCTTGGATTATTTTTGGGAGTAACATGATTTTGGATTAATTTAGATGTTATAGCTCGAAGTTGATTCCTTGTTTGATGAGCTTCTTGTAATGTTTTGGGTCGAATTGATAGAGTCGGGCTGCTCGGTGAGACACATCTTGTTCGACTTCGTCGGTTTCTATGAGAATGCCCAACTTAATGACTTTTTTACGGAAGTTTCTCTTATCGATGGTGGTCTCTAGGATGATTTCATAAAGGCGTTGAAGTTGTGTTAGGGTGAATTTCTCAGGGAGAAGCTCGAACCCTATTGGCTGGTAGCGAACCTTTCCTTTCAAGCGCTCTAGCCCACAGGATAGAATTTTGTCGTGGTCAAATGCCAGGGTGGGCAGGTCGTTCAGTGAGAACCATGCGGCATTCCGAGCATCGGTGGCGGCTTTAGGAGCATGCTCTATCAGGTTTACCAGTGCGTAGTAGGCGACTGTCACAACATGCTCTCTAGGATCGCGCTCTGGTGCGCCAAAGCTGTAAAGTTGCTCAAGGAAAATGTTCTTGAGTCCGGTCTCTTCATCCAGCTCACGTCTAGCACAGTTGTCTACTGATTCTCCAACTTTGATGAAGCCCCCAGGTAATGCCCATTTCCCCTCGTAGGGAGCAATGTCCCGTTGGATTAGCAGTACTTTGAGATCATTTTCATCTAAGCCAAAGACCGCGCAATCTGTGGTCAAAGCCGGTCTTTCGTATTCATAGTTGAAGCTCATAAATATTTAATAGTGTTAAATTGACACTAAGTAAAGATGTGAGGTGTTAAAATTACACTAAGGTGATTTTGTGGGTGAAATAATTTGCAAGCACTTGAATGCTACGATCTCTGTGTTTAGCCTAGAAAGTATGATCTACCTCGACTCCAACGCGACGACTCAAGTGCATCCAGATGTGCTGGAAGCTATGTTGCCGTATCTCACAGATCAGTGCTACAATCCGTCTAGTGGGTATCGTGCTGGTAAGGCTGTGAAGAAGGCGATCGACAAGGCGCGGGCACAAGTCGCGAAGTTGATCGGAGCCGAGCCCGAGGAGATTGTTTTCACTGGCTGTGGTACTGAGTCAAACAATGCTGCCTTATTTTCGTTAGCCAATGCTGTGGGTAAAGGTAAACGGATCATTACGAGTCAGATCGAGCACAGTTCCATCCTGCGGGTTTGCGAGCACTTGGAAAAACAAGGCTACGCTGTCGAGCGTGTCGGAGTGGATGAATCGGGTCGATTGGACCTTCATGCGTGGAAACAAGCGGTCGAGTTAGATGACGCAGGCTTTGCCACTCTTATGTGGGCCAACAATGAGACGGGTGTGATCCAGCCAGTGGCAGAAGCTGCAGCGCTAGCCAAGTCGGCAGGGATTCCATTTCATAGCGATGCCATTCAGGCTGTTGGGAAAACGCCTATTGATCTACAGCAGGAGGATATAGATTTTATGTCGATTTCAGGTCATAAATTCCACGCGCCTAAGGGGGTGGGAGCTTTGTACGTGAACAAGAATGTCTCCTTCGATCCATTACTGTTCGGTGGTGGTCAGGAGGCAGGACGCCGGAGCGGTACAGAAAATGTGGCATCGATCATAGCGATGGGGGCCGCGGCTGAAATGATGCAACTACGTCTAGACGCTGACGGCCATGCTGGAGTTGCCGCCTTGCGTGATCACTTCGAGAAACGTCTCATGGCTGAAGTCGATGGCGTGTTGGTCAATGGCTCCAAAGAATTTAGAACAAAAAACACTGCCCACCTGGCCTTTGAAAATTGTGAGGCGGCGGGTTTACTCATTTTATTAGATGAATACGGGATGGCTTGTTCAGCTGGCTCAGCCTGCATGACGGGCAAGCAAAAGCCCTCGCATGTTCAAACCGCGATGGGCTACAGCGCAAAGCGCGCTAAGAGCAGTCTGCGCATTTCTTTTTCCATACTAAGCACCTTGGAAGAAACCAATGATGCTGTAGAGATGGTAAAAAAAGCAGTGCGAAAGCTACGTAGTGTCCAAGGTTTTAGCGGTGTTGGACCAGTCACAGTCTACACATAGAGTTACTAGCGGTTTGCAGGGGGAAGCCATTATCATCCCCGACGGGCAGGTTTTCAACTGTTCAAGAGAGGGCGCAATCCGTGCATCCAGTGGAAGTAACGCGTAATGATCTTCATTTGATATAGTGGAGGTTATGTGGGTCCAACTAGCGAGCTTCATTCAGGTTCCAATCGTAATTTATCCACTTCATTTTGAGCTTTGTTGAGATTTTTTTGTCACTGTACTTATTGATTATTTCAGCTGGGTTGGAGCTGCCAAAATCTTTCTTACACCAATCAAAAAGAGAGGAATACTCGGCGGTGTTCCCTTGATTCTAACTGCATGCTTGCTGCTAACAAATTGCTTGGCCTGCTCATTGAGTTGTTGGTCTAACTCTGGTCCTACGAATGCTTCATTGCGCAGTGGTGGGCAGGAAACACTGGCGCAGTTGACAGCAAAATGAACGCGTGGGTCTGGGTAGTCCTTTAGCAATTGCTTTTTTTCAAGTGTGTCTAGGCTGACCTTACCAGCAGGTGTCGTTATGATGGCTCGCTTGAATACTGAAAATGGGATGCCGATTTTAGTGATTGATTTGAGCGGGTACCTCTCCAGCACGACTGACACCACCGACGCGTTGTAGAGGTTGATTCGAAATGCGGCCCGTTCATTCTTGGAAAGCTTTGTGCTGTCGACCTTAGACCACTCTTTGAGAATGTTATCGAGTGATTCTATATCGGACTTGTTGTCTCCCCACGTTTTATAGTCCACCCCATTTACTTTGGCGTATTTTGCTAAGAGCTGGTTGTAACTAGAGTAGTCTTGGGCCGCGCCACATAGGCTGAGGATGGGGAGGCTGAGGAGAGCTAGTTTCATGGTTATTTTATAAGGTTCTAATAATAAGAGAGATGAGAGGGGCTATCTATTCCGGAATGATCAAGAGAATTTAGAGGGACGACTTCAATTTTATTAAGCTCTGTGACTTGTGGTTGCTGAGTATTCCAATGCATAGATTTTCTAGAAAGTTCTAAACATGCAGGTGGATGTGGAAATCTCTTTTGGTGAACTCACAACGGTGGATTTCGGATTGCCAGATAACCAAATCCATGGGACATAAGAGCATGTCACGCTTTCAAGATAAAGTAGTAGTAGTCACCGGTGCCGGACGTGGTATTGGTAAAGCAATTGCACGTGCATTTGCAGCTGAAGGAGCAAAGGTTGCGGTCGTTAGCCGTAGCGAGAGCAGTTGCCAAGGTGCGGCTGACTCTATCAATTCTGAATTTTCAGATTCAGCTAAGGCGTACGCCGTCGATGTTGCAGATCACGATGCAGTTCAAACACTCGGGAAGCAGATCATTGCTGATTTTGGTTCAGTGAATATTCTCGTCAATAATGCAGGTGTCACCCGTGATGGGCTCCTGATGCGTATGAAGGATGCTGACTGGGACACTGTACTCGACACCAACCTCAAGGGTGCATTCAACACAGTGAAGGCATTCCAGCGTAGCCTCATGAAGGCGGAAGACCCACGTATCATCAACCTGGCATCTGTTATCGGTCTGATTGGTAACGCTGGTCAGGCAAACTATGCTGCGTCTAAGGCAGGTCTTATCGGCTTTACTAAATCTATCGCAAAGGAACTTTCTGGCCGTAAGGTTTGTTGTAACGCTATTGCTCCGGGTTTCATCTCTACCGACATGACTGACGAACTCGATGAGAAGGTGCGTGAAGGCGTTCTTGCTAACATCCCACTTAAGGAATTTGGTAAGACTGAAGATATCGCAAACCTGACACTCTTCCTAGCAAGCAAAGAAGCTCGCTACATCACTGGACAAGTAGTCGCATGTGATGGTGGCATGACGATGTAATTTCACATTTAAAAATCACTTTTCTACTCCCGTTCGGCTTTGTTCGAGCGGGAGTTTTTTATTCCCTCTTTAGTTTTTTCCGTAGACTTGCAGATAGAAGATCGCTAGCAAAAATGATGATTGTACCCAAGAGGATGAAAAATAACATGCGGTCGTAGCGTAGGAAACTGGACTCGATACTGATGTAGTAACCGAGCGAACTGATGCTAAGCATTCCAAGAATCGTGGATTCCCGTACGCAGGTTTCCCACCGGTAGAAGATGAAGAGGAGTTGACGGTTGAAACTAGTGGGTAGTATTCCGCAGACGTATGATTGAAGTCGAGAAGCTCCTCGGATCATTTGTTGCTTCGCTACAGCGTCATCGTGGTTTTCACTGATTTCTGACCAGAGCCTGCCTAGGATTCCAAAATTGTGAATAGCCAGAGCAAGCACGAGAGGCCAAGTATGAGCTCCCAAAATGCCAATGAGTAAGAAGGCGATAATGTACTCTGGGATCGAGCGCGCTATGAGAAAAATGAATCGTGTGCTAAATCCTATAACACCCCAAAGAGCTTTCCTAAGCTTGCTGTGAGCAGCCATGTCGATAGAATAGGGGCGGAAGTTTGTAATGTTTCTGCTAGCCCATGGAACTAAGATATATCCAAAAAGAACTGCCAATAGCAGAGCTGCAGTCGCCAGTGTTACCGTGTTTGTTAGAGCTTCTTTACCACTGGTTAACCAGAGATCCTTAGCCCACGGAATAGCGTCGCGCCAGTTTTGACTTAGTTGAACGGGTTCAGGGATGAGTTGTTGAATAAAGCTCTGAGTTCTTTCCAGCCTACTGAGGCTTGAATAGTATTGGTAGAGATCATCGCCAAAGTTCCAGGCAATAAGGATTCCTGAAAGAAGGCTAATCCAGACGACTGGAAGCAGCTTCCAGCGCGGGGCATTTTTTTTGAGTGAAAGAAGACTCAGCTTGGCTGGTGCTACTTTAGGAAGAGGGGCATGGTTGAGGCGTTTGCGAACACACGAACCGAGCACATCAAAAATCATGACTGTGAAGATGAGGAAATAGAGCTCCGTCCAGACTTCATTGTAATAATTATTTTCGTAGGATTGCTGAATGGCGAGTCCGATGGTCTCGGCGCCGAGGAAACCGAGAACTGCAGAGGAACGAATCGAGCATTCGAGTCGGTAGAGCGTGTAGGTGAGAAGGTCGGGTAGAGCTTGAGGGAAACGTGCGGCTACGAAAGCTTGCAGGTTGCTTCCGCCAGCGAGAAGAATGTGCTGAGAGTTTTGCTCATTTTGTTCATCAATGATTTCAGAAAAGACCTTAGCAAAGGTGCCAGTGAAAGGGATGGCGAGAGCGACACAAGCGGTAATCGTGGAGTCACCACCCAGAGCGGCAAGAAAGAGGAGCATCCAAATGAGCTCGTGAATAGAGCGCATGAAGGTGATGACAAATCTAGTGGTGAGATACAGGGCTCGGAGTCCGCTTCTTGAGATAAGAGCTAGGGCTGATTTTCTTGATGTAACGGCTTTGGGCCACCAACTACGAGAGGCTAAAAACCCTAAAAGTAGACCAGCGGGGACAGCCATTGACATTGCAATGAAGGCGTAGCGGAGGGTGTTCAGTAATCCGGTAGAAATGCGCTGAATAAATGGTTCAGAACCTACAGGCAGGCTTGGGTTTTGATCTGTAAGAGTGGGGGATAGAGCTGCTGAAAAGAAGTCTTTGGCTGCCGCTACAGGATCCGAGCTCTCTGGGAGTTGGTTGAAATCGAGCCCTAGCGTGTAGAGACAAACCCCTAGTATAAGAAAAAAGCTATAGATGCATAGGCGCCTCCAGCTCCAGAGTGGGGCTCTGAGTGTCACTGATTTAGGCATTGATCAGAGTGTAGAGTTCTGAAAAGTCCTTATCTGAGAAGCTTTCCGTAGCTCCATCAAAGATGATTTTTCCATCGCGCATTCCAATCAAACGCGGGAAAAATTTCTTAGCGTACTCTAGATTGTGCATAGAGCAGATAAGTGTGAGCTCGTGCCTTCTAGAAAGGTCAGTGAGGCAATCGAGTAGAGAATGAGCGCGGGAAGGGTCTACTGCTGATACTGGCTCGTCGGCCAGTAGTATTGCTGCTTCTTGGTAGATGGCGCGTGCGATAGCGACACGCTGTTGTTGCCCTCCTGATAGGGAGTCAGTGCGGTGGAAAAGTTTCTCAGGGATGCCAACTTCTTCTAGCAGTTGGAGTACCTCAGCTAAACGAAGCTTAGCTGGGATGAGTAGATTTTTGAGTGTGCTGCCTAGGCTTTGTTGACCGACTCTTCCCAGTAGAATGTTCTGGCTCACTTTAAGGTTTGGCACGAGAGCCAGATCTTGAGGGATATAGCCTACTTTACAGCGCAGCTGCTGTAGTGATTTGGAACTAAGAGACGCAATTGGTGAACTATCAATCGCAAGTGAGCCAGAGGTGAGAGCGTGTTCAGTTGCTAAGACTTTAAGCAATGAGCTTTTTCCTGATCCAGATGGCCCGATCAATGCAACTTGTTCACCTTTTTGAATCGAAAGATCAAAGCCATTGAGGGCTGTCGTGCTTCCGAAATGGAGGTGTGCGTTGTTGAGTTGAATCATTGAGTAAGATCAAAAGGTGTAGGGGATAAAAAAAGCCACCCAGTTCTCTAGATGGCTTTAAAATTGGAGACTATTTTTTGAAGTTTACCTTCTCCATGACCTTGGCAATGCCCGCAAAAGTCTCGTTGTTTACCTTAACCAACTTGTCGCGCTTGAGGGCAGTAAGTGCTGCTGCATCATCACATTCTATGAGGGCTTGTTGAAGTTTTGCAATGAATCCCTCGCCAAATTGCTCGTTGAGTACTGGGTGAGCAGTCATGTTATAGTCTGCGTAGGTAGGAGTTTCCCAGATCACGACACAGTTCTCTTTAGAGATCTTACCACTAGCGATAGCCTTGTCGTAGGTCTTGAAGTTGAGCGCTCCAGCTTGAAATGTTCCGTTGTTGACTAGCTCAGCAGTCTTGTCGTGTGATCCTGAGAACCCGAACGCAGAGGTGAAAAACTCCTGTGGAGTCTGGCCCGAAGCTTCCATTAGGAAATGCGTTGGCATGATACAGCCTGATGTAGAGTTTTGGCTGCCGTAGGTGAACTTAAGTTCTTTGATCGAAGTCGGGAAGTCTTCTGTCTTTGTGAGGCCTGTGGAGGTGTGAGCGATGAAGTAGCTCTTGAAACTGAGGTCAGCTTGACCAGAGACAATTGCTTCAGCGCCATCAACAGCTTGCCGAGCTTGAACGCCAGTCACACCACCGAACCATGCGAGTTGGATGTCACCACCAGAAAATTTCTGTACCGATGCTCCGTAGTTAGGTGAAGCGACGAACTCAACCTGGATACCTAGCTTGTTAGAAAGATAATCAGCAACAGGCTGAAAGCGTGCAGCTTGAGCTGTTGTGTCTTCATCAGGAATAGCTGAGAAGCGAAGGACTGCATTGTTCTGGGGCTCTTGGTTGTCGGTATCTTCTGTAGAAGAATTACAAGAAGAGAGTGCTGTTAGGGCTGCAACTCCGAGGAGTGCTGGCATCGTAACTAATTTTATCATGGATCAATTTATGGTTATGTTCAGGCCGAGTATAATCGGCAACGTGGTCGATAAAATGGGGGCATTAGTTGACTTCGTCTAGTAAAAAGAATTGAGTTGAGGTGGCTATTTTCGCAAACACTTTACGATAAAGAAAAAGCGCCCAACTACTTGTAGTTGGGCGCTTTTGTAAATTGAACTGGATCAACGAGTGATTAGAAATGCTGAGAACGACTGTGGCTGTAGTATCCTTCGAATCCTAGCTCTGGTGGGAACTCAGAGAGGCCATCGTGTACGTTCATCTCTATACGGTTATCTTCTCCACAGCGCATGTATGGCTGTTTGAATGTGCCGTGGAATGTTGGGCAGCTAAATGTGAATACTTCATAGAATCCATAACCAATGCGGCGGAATGCACGGCTAGTGCCATCTACGATTCCGTAGGTGTAACCCGCTTTTCTTCCGTAGGAATCGGTCTTTCGAACGATCTGCTCTGGGATTTCGGTGATACCGAAAAGGATATTAGAAAGTCCACGTCCTAGTTTGCGGCTAGATGTGTAAGTTGATCCTGGAGGCGCTTGAATGTCTGCATAGCTGCAGGTGGCTGTTAGGAGTATCGCGGTTGCGGAAATTAGGATTTTTCTCATGTTGAATTTATATTGAGCTTAGATTGTGGTGGATGACAATGTAAAAATTTAGAAACTAAAGATATGTTAAGTAAATTTGTTAGCCATTGATTTTATTGAGCCCCTTTTCGGCGAGACTCTGGATGCGGTCGTCGTGGTCCGTACCTGTGAAGAATTTCAGTACAGGAGTTGACCAGTCAGCTTTTGCGTTCGCAGCGGCAGAGATGATTTTACTCTTCTGACTATTTGTCGTAGCGTATGCTGAGAGAGTCAGCCAGCGGTTGCCGATCTCATCGTCATTGTGCCGACGATTTGCGCTTAGCAGGCTAATAGCACTCTTAAAGATGCTGTTTTTGGCAGCCACAGTATCTTCGTCCTCGAACGCATCGAGGAGGGCGTCGAACGGTTCATCCTTTGGCCAGTCGCCAAACGCAGTGGCTGCGGCAATACGTTCGTTGGTGTTATCACTAGCTAGGCTTTCTGATATAGTTTTCTTCGCCGCATCACTACCTGTGCTACCAAGTAAACGTATCATCGAAAGTTTGTATGTTTCGTCGATAGTGACATCGAATGCTCCAACTAGTTGTGATGCGAGAGCCTCTTTGTTGCGGCTTTTGGCGATGACATTTTTCAATGCTTTCTCGGCCGAACTTCTAACGGCTGGGTTTTTGGTGGCTCCAAGGATTGATATGAAGCTAGCGAAGTTATCTTCCTCAATAGTCTTGTTAGCTGCGTCGATTGCGAGTTTAGATGCAGGGTGATCTGGGCTCTTTGTAGCCCATTTGAGAAGGCCTTTTATGGCTCCTGGGTCACCGCGTTTTCCAATAACAATCGCGAGATTCTTGCGATCCTCTTCACCCATTCCTGCGGAAGTGGCGTAGTCGAGGACTAACTTATCAATGGAATAGCTACCGTCGCTCACAGAGATGACGATGCGCTGGAAGATAGCATTTCGGTTTGAGATGGTGTCGTCAGCCAAAGAATTTAAAAGTAAGGTGAGTTCATTTTCAGTAGTTGGAATATCACGAACTGTGAGGTCAGCCACTTGTTGAACTAATGCATTGAACTTTTCAGTGTCGCTATTGGATGATTTTCTAGATAGCAAAATTCCACCAAAGAGGACTATTGCAACACCGAGCCCGGCATAGATCATGATCTTCTGCTTGCTGCTGAGTCCTTTCTTAGCGGCTGCTAGTTCAGGAGCAACCTGAGGAGGGGGTACTACATTTTCGGCGGCTACAGGTGTTGTTGGGTAGACCGCAGTGGCACTAGTAGTGGGGTTGATGACTGGTCTGTTAGGAGCTGCTGGACGGGCGGGCTGTATAGCGGTTCCGCCTGTAATTACAGTTGCTGGCCGAATGGCTTGAGATGAAGTGAATGCTGACTGACCATTAGGAGGAATGATCGACTGAGGAGCAGTCTGGGTATTTACAGCAGTAGAGGCATTTACAGCAGTAGAGGCATTTACCGGAGTAGAAGCATTTACCGGAGTAGAAGCATGTAGTGATGTAGAAGCTTGTAGTGATGTAGCTGGAATGACTAATTGTGGACCTGTGCGGAGGGGCAAAGTTCCACCATTTTGAGCTGCAGTAGTTTCATCTGTGAGAAATTTCTCGAGTGATACACGAGCTGATTCTGGACGGTCATCCATGTTTCGAGCGATGTGCCACATGACCCATTGGCATACCCATGCCGGCAGGTCTGGACGTAATTCGTGGAGCGGTTGAACAGAGTTTTGTAAGTGTCCAGCCATTACTTGAGGCGCACTGTCACCATTGAAAGGGTATGTTCCAGCAAGAGAGTAGTAATACATGCAACCCAATGCGTACATGTCTGTACGGCGGTCGAGAGGTGTGCGCTCGAATTGCTCAGGAGCCATGAAAAAGATGGATCCGAAAACTGCATCACCGTGATCGATAGTTTGGAGAGAAGGTTTAGCAGAAAATTTAGCGAGACCGAAATCAACAAGTTTGACTTGAAATCTACCAGACGGGAGCCAGCAAACCATCACGTTAGATGGCTTGAGGTCGCGGTGTACAAGGTCAAGGTCCTGAGCTGCGATCATAGCCTCTTGAGATTGGATAGCTACTTCCCTGAAATCATCAAAGGTAAGAGTTCCGCGCTCGACCATTTCATCAAGGGTTTTACCGTTGATTAGCTCCATTACAACGAATGGACCATCCTTATCAATGCCAGCGTCATACACCGTGCAGATGTGCGGATGCTGTACTGATGATAAGGCGGTTGCCTCTTTGAGAAGGTTGTTCGTGGCTAATTCCTGATTTTCGAAGCCTTCGCTTTCATCAGCGAGTACTCGCTTGATTGCTACTTCGCGGCGGAGTTGGGTGTCATAAGCTCGGTACACCGCGCCTACTCCTCCTTGACCAATTTTACCTCTAATTTCGTATCGTTCGTCGGACATGATATATGCAGATCGACAGCATACTTTAGGAATTATGCAATCAAGGCAATCCAGAAATTTAGGATAATAAGAAAAACTTAATCTTTTGTGTATGTTAATAATTGATCTTTTTTCAAAAGAGCTCTGATTCTCTATTCAGAATCCACTTCAAGAGTATGTGGATTTTCGACATAAAGGGTTCAAGTATGGTACTAATAACTGGGATGAAATGAGAAAAAGTAAGATGATACTTGTAGCGAGTCGCAGTAAAAAGCAGATTCATGCAGTGAAATTTATAGTCACATGTTTGTCGTTGGTATTTATGAGCGGAATTACGTTTGCTGAGAACATGAGTGAGATGAGTCCACATCAAGCTCAGAAGCAAATTGCTGCATGGTTGGACGTGGAGCAGACAATTGCCGATGAAAAGAAAGACTTTGACGCTAGGCGGATAAGTTTAGGTAGGTTATTGGAAATCTATCAGGTAGAGTTAGATCTACTAGAAGAAGAGGTTGCTGTAGCTGGGGAAACGTTAGTTGGTGCGGACTCAGAACTTGAAGCGATTAAGGATTCTACTGTAGAACTCCGTCAGCTACGTGAGCGGTTGCAGGTTAAAGTAGATGAGCAATCGGTTCGACTTCTAGGCATTATGGGCCGTTTCCCACGTCCATTGCTGGAGCAATTAGTTGCGCAACGACTAACCTTGGGTGATCCAGCAACTAAGCTTCGAGCTAAAGTTGTGGCGATGGTCGCTGTGGTGCAGTCTACGCTAAAATTCAACCAAGTGGTTACTTATTCTGAAGAGGTTCAGGTGGTAGAGGGGGCTGAGAGGCAATTACAGGTTCTTTATTTGGGCTTAGGTCGAGGCTATTATGTGAGTGGTAATACAGCGGGGGTTGTTGACGTGGATGCAACAGGTTGGAAATGGATAAGAAAAGATCAGCATCTAAAGGCTATTTCTCATGCTATAGGTGTGTATCAGAAGACGACGCGTCCAGAATTGGTGAAACTTCCAATCCAGTTATCCAAATGAAGATTTTAACAACCATAGCATTGCTGGTATTAGGCGTTTACTGCGGAGTTTATGCTGAATCAGTAACAACGGGGATTCAGCTAGACTTGGAGGCGTCACTGAAATTGCTGGCGCAACAGCGTGAGAAGCAACTCTCAGTTGAGACAGGTGTCGGTGAGAACGTGCACGCTTTGGAAAAAAAACTTCTTAAGGCTAGGAGGCAAAGCAAGCTTGCTATGATTAGTGCATCAGCACGTAGGGAGCTACTCAAAGAGGTCCGAGCTGCTAACCGTGTTCTACTAGACGATGCTGCGTATTTATCAGATATTTATGATGAGCTCTCATTGCAAATGAGTATGGCGGCGGATCCAGTTGTCGGAGATGTGGATCTTAAAAAATTAAGTGCTCGGAGTGGGAGTGTTTCTGATCTTGAGTTGAGAGCCGAGTCTCTGGATAATGCTTTTGACCAGATTGAAGCTCTATTTGGAGGGGTGGTCACCGAAGCTAAGGCGATAGGTCGTAATGGACAGATCGTGGAGGGCGCTAGCTACAGTGTGGGTCCAGTTAGTTGGTTTTTGTCCAGTGAAGGCAAGGACGCGGGGGTTCTAATGCATGAGTTTAGTGGTGGGCTACCCAGGTTGAGCTACGAGGAGGATTCTAATGTCGATCTATTATTTAAAGGTGAGTCTGTAGAGTTAGCTGTCGACGTGTCTGGAGGCAAAGCGCGGGCAATTGCTGAAATTCAAAGTGATCCATTAGAGCTTTTTCGAAAAGGTGGAGTTTGGCTCTGGCCAATACTTTTTATCGCTATGATTTCAGTCTTCTGTGGCTGCATGAAATTTCTCCAATTAGCAAAAATTAGAGAACCTGACGCTCAATGGGTGGCTGGAATTTTGAGTGCGGTGAGGTCAGATGATGTGGATTCCGCGAGGCAAATTGCACAGAGGTATAATCATCCAGCTGCTGAGATAATAAGTTCCTCGATCCATTACATTAGTGCTGGTGCTGATGTTGTGGAGGAGGTTGTTTACGAGCACCTTATCGGTGTGCAGTCTAAATTACAAAAGTGGCTACCTTTTATCGCTGTCACTGCAGCTACTGCACCGTTGTTAGGTTTATTGGGCACTGTTTCGGGAATGATTAGGATGTTCAATGTCATCACTGTGACTGGCACTGGTGATGTTAAGCCAATGGCTGGCGGGATTTCCGAGGCTCTGGTGACGACCTTGTTTGGTTTGGTGGTCGCAATTCCCGCTTTAATTTTACATACAATGCTGTCTAGGAAAAGTAATGGAGTGGTTCAAAATACTGAAAAACTGGGCCTGACTTTCGTCAATGGACTTAGGAAACTCTAAAGAAAATGTCTTTTTTATACGCCGTCAGTAACGAACTTCAGACTCTCATACGAGAAGGAGGTTATGTGCTATGCGCTATTCTAGTGGTCGGTATGTGGGTGTATACGATGATTTTCTCGACCTGGTGTGGGCTTATAAAGTTTGAAGGCCAGCTGGATAGAGAGTTTATGAGTGAGGGGGATTCGAAACGTTTTATTGTGCGAGAATTTGCAGTGTTTGAGCTCGATCGCTTAGCGTGGGTTGAGAGAAGAACTCCGGTGATTGGAGTGATGATAGGCGTGTGCACTCTTGGGGGGCTTTTAGGGACGGTGTCAGGGATGTTAGCCACATTTTCGAGCATGGCTACTTTGAGTTCCGTATCTACGATGGAAAAGATAGCATCTGGAATATCTGAGGCATTAGTGACGACGCAAGCAGGGTTATTGATGGCAATACCCGCGGCGTTTTTATATGCTCTATTGCTCAGGAGACTGGCGATAGTGAAGGCGAAGACCGAGGGGGAAATGTACAAGGAGATAAGAGCTTGTGATTTGGGAAGGGGTGGAGCATGAGGAGGTTTCGTCATGTTTCACAAGGTGATGCAGCCTCCAGTGAAATCAACATGTCGCCATTGATTGACATCGTTTTTATTCTTTTGATTTTTTTCGTGGTGACGACAGTATTTATTGAGGATCCTGGAGTTGAAATTAATAAGCCACAGGCTGGCTCAGCGGAGGATATTCAGAAGAATTCCATATTTTTAGCGGTGACTAAAAATGGAGATATTTTTTACGGTGGCCGTAGTATTGGTGTGAATGGAGTGAGCTCTCTGGTGTCATCGCTGTTAGTGACCGACCCAGAGCTGCCTGTGGTGATTCAGGGAGATGAGCAGGCTAGCCATGGAATTATAATGAAGGTGACTGACGCGGCGCAGTTGGCTGGTGCTCAGAGTGTGTATAGTGCTACGGCAAAATGATGAGTGTGCTACGAAATGTGATATTGGGAGTGCTGTTCACGCTTTTGTTGCTGGGGTTTTTGGCCGTTACTAGGTTGATTTTTTTGAAAGTGGAGCCCGCTAATATGATACTTACTAAATTAGAGACGGTCAGCTTGGCCCCACCTCTGGAACCTCCCTCTGTTAAGCCTAAGCAGAAAAAGGAAGTAGCGGAGACTATTGCTGCAGTGGTGCCGCCATCTTTGGCTGATTTACGTCCCAGTATGGACTTGGCTAGCTTGACCATGCCGAATCTGCAGGTGTCTATTCCGTTAGATTTGTCAGTGGATCTTTTTTCCCTAGAGGTTCAGCCAATGCAGCAGTTGGCTAGTGTTCCTCAAAAAAAGAAAACTACCAATCTTGTACGCAAAACGAGCCCGCCAGTGCGTCTTGGCGGAGTGACGGGCATTAGTGATTTAGATGGTAATCCGTCGGTGTTGCGACGCGGTCGCTTCCGTTGGCCGAGTCGTGTACGTTCAGAGCTAGTCAAGGCTGTGGTTAAGGTGGAGCTCAACGAAAAAGGAAGCGTTAGGCTTATCGAAATTAAGTCAGTTTCTGATGAGGCAATTCGTCGAGTATTGCCGTC
>Ga0233410_10000323_pt1 | contig 15968 bp, 12 predicted proteins | sample Na_anoxic_1_MG_FD_179869 | JGI IMG/M metagenome (GOLD analysis project Ga0233410, IMG submission 179869) | Seawater microbial communities from Saanich Inlet, British Columbia, Canada - Na_anoxic_1_MG | ecosystem: Environmental > Aquatic > Marine > Inlet | place: Canada: British Columbia...
CTTGAAGTTTTGACTAAGATGCCGGTGCGGAAGTTGGTCAAAGGCCGAGAAACAATTCTGAGTGGGGGATCTAGAGCTGACTCTATCAAATTTACGTAAGCCATGCCATTGTGGCTGTGCAGGCGTTTGGCATTGATTTTTACAAGCTTCATTTCGGGGTCGATGGCCCAGAGATAGGAGTCATTGACTAGAGCCACTTCCGGGATCTCCATCGCTTCAGAGATTTCTTTTGCGGGGATGGAGGCGTTGACAAATGTCCCGATCGGGAGGGTGTTTTCACCGCTATATGGCTGAGAAATTTCAGCAATGACAAACACCACCTGATTGGTCGGTTCGATGACGGGGACGGTGCGACTTAAAAGAGCTGACCATTCCGCCTCAGGTTTTGTGGGACTAGTTAGAGTGATAGTGCTTGGCTTCGTGGACTTGTTAGGGATTTCTATTCGCGCTGCTTGCTCAGGTGTGAGCGGTAGCCGAATTTCCGCCATCTCAGTGGCGACCAATGTGCCAAGGGGTGTCTGGGAGGTTGCGTAGTTGCCAACGGAGGCCGACCTGGCACTGATCACCGCGTCGAACGGAGCTTTGAGAGTGCAACGGTCAATGTCAGCTTGAGCTTTATTTATAGCAGCCTTAGAGGAGCTTATGCTAGCGAGCGCAGCCGCGAGTTGCGGTTTGCGTAGAACAAAAGGTGAGGCCGAGGACAGCTGTCTACCTGAGGCTATCCAGTCTTCTTCAGCTTGTTTTGAACGAATAATTTCTTCTTCTAGCGTCCGGTTGTTAGTAGTGAGTGTGGCAGATTCTCGAGCAAGAATGGCTTCGTAGTCTGTGGTATCAATACGTGCTAGAATAGTGTCTTTACTCACCTCACGGCCGACTCTGAAGGTGTCTGCTACAAAGTTGATATTGCCGCTTACTTGTGGGGAGACAATCGTCTCGAAGTAACTTGTGACGGTTCCGAAGGTGACAATGGGCGTGCTGTGAGTACCGATATCCACTGTGAGGGCGGTGACGGTGGGAATTACTGTAGGAGGCTGTTTGCTCTTAAGTGGAGGCTTTGAGGCGATCATTTTCTTAGCCAGACCAAAAGCGGCAAAGAGGACTAATAGCGGGATGATAATTTTGAGGACTAATTTCACGTATTGATAGATTTGATTGGAAAATTAAATAGCCTTTCCCAGAGCTAGGGCGAGCGATACGCGGTTCTGGTAGCGTAGGGCGCGAATGTTGATGAGTGATTCTTCTGTAGCGAATGTTCTACGCTGAACCTCTAACAGGTTAAGGATGTTGATTAGGCCATTGTCATAGCTTCTAAGGCCTCGAGCTTCAGCACTTTGCGCAGCAGTTAGAGCTCTTTTGGTGGCTGAGTATCGCTGGTTTAAATATTTCTCTGATCCCAAGGCGTTTTCAACTTCCTGAAAGGCGTTAAGTACTACGGATTGGTAGTCCGCCAGAGCTCGCTTTGCTCTAGCATTGGAGGCGCCCAGCTCAGCTCGGCGAGCTCCTCCATCGATTAGAGGTGCACTGAGGTTGGCTAGTAATGACCAAGCATTGAAGTTAGAGTCTGCTAGTTTTTTTAGAATGTTTGATTGCTGGCCGTAGCTAGCGGTGAGCGTGAAATCTGGATATAGGTCGCAGTGAGCCACGGTCACTCTGGAGTCTGCAGCTCTGATTCGTTGGTATGCCGCGTCAATGTCTGGGCGTTTCAGCATGAGACTTGAAGGAATGTTGGCTGGGACACTGCGGCTGAGCGACGGCCATTTCGTGGCTGTACGTGAGCTGTTCGGATAGGCGCCGGTGAGTGCTGCCAATCTCCTAGCGGCTTTGTCTCGGTCGTCTTTGCGCAGCGCAACCTGCGAGCGGGTGTTTTCAATGTCTGTCCGAGCCAGATCGAGGGCGCCCAGATCGGCTGTGCCAGCCTCAAAACGACGGTTGACGAGGTCGAGCGTCTTTTCAAATGAGACTAACTCCCGCTCCGCAAGTTCTTGTAAACTGCTTGTACGTAAAAGATCAAAATACGCTTGGGCTGTTTGCGCTGCGATGGATTGGCGTGCTGAGGCATAGTCTGCTGCCGCCGCAGCTTCGTCGCTAGCTGAGGCGCTAACTCCTGCGCGGATACGGCCCCAGACGTCGACTTCCCATCGGGCGTCGAGCGAGGCTGTATAGCTCTCAGAGTTGATCGAGGAAAAGCCAGTGGGGTTACTAGTATTGGTGCTCGCGCCGAGGTTGGCGTTGAGAGTGGGGCTAAGTCCCGCTTGAGAGCGTCTTGTGTTGTAGCCAGCTTCTTCAAGACGGGCAGCACTGGACTTTAGGTCAGGATTATTTTTTTCAGCCTTGTTGATGTAACTTTTGAGCTGAGAGTCGGGGAAAAGGCCTACTAGATTTTTGCTGATTTCAGGAACGGGAGCCTGTGTGGCGTCATAGCGAGCGGGGATACCCAAGGAGTTATTGGCCTTGGGCGAGAGGGCTCCAGGTTGGATGACACAGCTTGCTAGAGTGAACGGAAGAACTATTATTATGAGGCTTGAAGCTAGCTTCGGCATACCAGATTTTGTGAGGTTAAACGAGGCAGTTTAGCTTTTTTGTCTCAAAAGACTTAGTGGCTGCTAAAACAGCTTTTACTTGCTGCTCGATGAAGGCGTCAAGCGTTTCCTCTGCTGGGTTATCACCGAAAATTTTATCGATCACAAATGGGTGTTTAGCGATGACTGATGAGAGACTGAGGAAGTTGAGGGTGGCGACAGCGTAGGTCTGTTCATCGGCTTCGCCTAAATATGCGACTAACAAGGGGAGTAAAGGTTCTACCTGGAGAGTTGTCACTTCAGCGCAAATAGTATCAATCGGGGAGCCTGCAGAGTGGACCGTCTTGCTCATGATCCGGTTATAATCACCAGCTGGACCTTTGTCTAAGGACCGGCGGACAATGGCACGGGCAAACGTGGCCAGTTTTTGTTCGACTGGGGTGTTCAGCGGGAGGTTGCCACTGATTGGAAGGGTTTGTTCGGCCACTGCGTAAGCTTTCCGAAGTACTTGGGCGAAGAGCTTTTCTTTTGACCCAAAATAGTAATTCACCGCTGCGATATTTGCCGTTGCTCCGCGCACAATCTCTGCGACTTTTCCATCACGGTATCCAGATTTTGAAAATACTCGAATCGCGCTGTTGATGAGTTTGTCCTTCACAGTCATACCACACTTATCTCTAGGGTTGAGCTGTTTGCAAATTAAAATTTAAAATGGCTATTTTAAAGTATTGAGTTAGCCGAGTAAGTCTATGTTGCTATTAAGCTACGATGCGAACCAATTTTTGATAGTTTGGTAGATCGGTTGACCTGTCATGCGGCGGTGGAAGAGAACCATGGCGACGATAGTGAAAAGGACATTGGTGGCCCAAGCCGCTACAAATGGCGGGAGGTGACCAGACTCACCTAGGGTTGGGAATACCGAGGAGCAGAAAATCATACCAGCACAAAGGAAGATGGCGACTGCCACACCTCCACCCACACTACGTCTGTTGAACACGATCCCCAGTGGCGCAGCTAGCATGATGGTGATCATGCAGATGAATGGGTGGGCAAAGCGATAATGCCAATGGGTGAGATAGGAGCGCTTGTCAGAGAGCGGGTGGTCCCGGTGGTTAGAGAGCCAACTAGTAAGACCAGGGATTCCCATAAAGGGCGGCTTTAGGCCTGGATTGATAATTTGATAAGGCGTTTCAGACCAATCAAAAGTGAGGTTTTCTTCGTGGTTGGTGACCTGTTCTTTGCCTTGATTGAAAGTGAAGACTAGAGGTGACTCTAATTCCCAAAGTCGCTTATCGACCGACCATGATGCGGACTTCGTGATGATGCGCTGGCTCAGATGTTTTTTTTCATCGAGGACAGAAATACTAACGGACTTCAGTGGTTTCCCATGTTGGTGTTCCGCTGGGAACGCACCGACATACCAGTGGCGGGTGTCATCCGTGTTTTGGTAGGCCACGTGGCGGGCTTCGCTGGTAGCTATGCCACGCGCTTCTTCAAGGATGCTCTTTTCCTGACTGTCTGCGTAGGGGGCCCAGTGGTAGCTAAAGATGATGCATAGTAAAGTGCTGAGTATGCCAAAGCCGATGAGTGGGGCTACGATGCGGGTGACGCTCCTGCCTGTCTGAATCATGGCGACAATTTCCTGGTCTTTAGACATTTTCCCGAGAGCCCAGAGCAACCCTAACATAAGGGAATAGGGGAGAATGAATACCAGCAATGAAGGCAGCTTGATGAGGTAGTGTTTACCTAATAGCCACATCATCTGGTCATTTTGTTTAAAGTCAGAGAGGTTGTCCTGGATGTCTTCGAGGAACATCACGATGAATAAAGCGCCAAAACATATAGCGAAGGCATTGAGAAATACCTTAATCGTGTAGCGGTCTAGGGTGTCGGATAGCCGATATGTAACTGAGGCAACAAAAGGGATGAAAAAAGTGAACGCCAGTAGCCAGGGGCGGAGCTTGTAGGCTGGAACCACAGAGTTCGGGTAGCCAATGATTTGCTGTTCGACTGCGGCACTCTCAACAGGGCAAAGCAAATAGCTGGCGACTCCTCCTAGAAGAAGGAGGATAGTGGGCCAAATTAGATTGCTGAGCGCCTTGGGCATGCGCTCAATGTGTGCCTGAAGTTAGAGAACTGCAATCCAAAAGGCGCTTTGATTTCATTTGCAGTAAGAGCTGTTCGTGCTAAGTATGCTGCTGAATGTTTAACAATAGAACAGAGAATCAAATGAGTGGCCGCTTTGCCGGGGCTCCTTTTACCAAATGGCTTTTGATCATCAATATAGCTATTTATGCGTTAGATTTTTTTGGTGCAGGCAACAATAGTTTTGGCCGTCTTACTCCCTACGGTGCGTTTGAAATTAGCGCATGTTTTGATTTCCACCAATACTGGCGATTGCTGAGTTTTCAGTTCCTCCATGCTAGTCCGATGCATCTGATCTTTAACATGTTCGCGATTTATATGTTTGGTGGGATGGTCGAGCGGGTGCTGGGATCGAAACGGTTTGCTGCCTATTACCTCCTGTGCGGTGTTTCTGGAGCTTTGTTTTACACATTGTTAGCTTTAGTTGGTTGGTTGGGAATGGGCTGGTTGGTTGGTGCGTCGGCTGGCATTTTTGGGATACTAGTGGCTCTTATTGTGATCGCCCCAGACATGCAGGTGATGCTGATTTTTCCACCGATCCCGATGAAGATGAAAACCTTTGGAATGGTTATTTTAGGCATAGGCGTCTACACCGTACTTACTTCTGGGAATAATGCTGGTGGCGAGGCTGGACATTTGGGGGGCGCTCTACTTGGTTTTATCCTGATGAAGAACCCTTGGATGCTGAATTGGGTCGATGGTATAGCTGCAAAGCAGTCAACCTCGCGTGGTCCAAGAACCGACTATTCGCCTAAAATTAGACCTCGGACGCAGTTGAATATGGAGAGTTCTGAGGTGGATCGTATTTTAGATAAAGTCACACAGCATGGTGTTCACTCATTGACCGAAGAGGAACGCGCCACTTTATTACGCATTTCAAAGCAGGGTTAGTTATGAACGATACTGAGATGATAGAGTGCGCGGATCCGTCGCGCCAGATGGAGCGCTTACGTGAGATTATGCATCGATTACGCGCTCCGGGTGGTTGCCCGTGGGATGCCGAGCAAACGCATGAAAGTATCGTGCCTAACTTGATCGAGGAAGCGTATGAGACGGTGGATACGATCAAGCGTGGAGATATGGAGCACATGCGCGAAGAGCTAGGTGATCTCCTGCTTCAGGTGGTATTCCATAGTGAAATAGCCGAGGGCAATGGCCATTTTAACTTTGATGATGTGGCGCGTGAAATTTCTGATAAGCTAGTGCGCCGCCATCCACATGTTTACGCCGAGAGCGTGGTGGGTGATACTGATGGGGTGCTCAATCAGTGGGATGCGATCAAGCGTCAGGAAAAAGGAACGGAGCAACATCCCTACCTCTACGGTGTGGGAGATGGCCTTCCAGGTTTGTTGAAAGCAGCAAAATTACAAAAGAAAGCAAGTAAGGTAGGGTTCGATTGGCCAGACGCCCGCTCGATCATTGAAAAAATTCACGAAGAACTCAATGAGGTCGTGGAGGAGCTCAGTGACTATGAAGAGACAGGAGTTGTTAGCAAGGCTTTGGAATCTGAGATTGGGGACTTACTTTTCGTGGTGGTCAATCTAGCTCGGAAGCTAAACGTGGATCCAGAAGTGGCAATTGACCTGACGAACAATAAATTTGTGAGACGTTTTTCACTGGTTGAAAGCAGGCTGAAAGAACGTGGGGTTGAGCTCGATGCCGCCACTTTAGCCGTGATGGAGGAAGAGTGGATCGCGGCTAAAAAATCTGACGTGTGATTGAAGCGTCGAGGGCGAGCGCAATCTTATTGCTTTGCGCTAAAAATTCTGGCTTTATAAGAAGTTAGAGATGCATGATTCCTTCCAAGATACTCTAGATTTGGTTCTGAAAGCCTCCAACGAGGGGATATGGGACTGGCATGTTGGAGAGGATTCTATCTATTACTCTGATCGAGTTTATCAGTTTTTAGGGTGCGAAAAGGAAAATGCTCCAAACATTCTCAAGAGCCCTGAGAGTGTTCTAGTGCCAGAGGATGCTGCTTATTTGCAGAATATTCTAGAACTAGCCTTGATGGACGAGGAGGAAGAACTCTTTGCCATTGACTGTAGACTTATGCGGCCCACTGGGAAAATTGTCTGGTTGCGTGTTCGAGGAGTTGTGGTGCGAGAGAATGGTGAGGCAGTTAGGCTCGTGGGGTCAATGATCGATATTTCTAAACGAAAGTACGCTGAAGAATCTCTAGCTGAAGAACGAGCAATGCTACGCTTAGTGGTGGATAACGTCCCGGTCCAAGTCTATTTTAAGGATATTCATTCGAAATTTACTTTGGTGAATAGAAGACAAGCCGAATGGGTTGGATATTCTTCCGAAACGGAATTGATTGGGAAGTCCGATGCAGATTTTTATACGCCCACTGGCTCGAAGTCGACCCATTTGGATGAACAGAGAATCATGAATACGGGCAAGCCTATTATTGGAGCGATTCAGCGTGAAATGTGGCCTAACCGTGATGACACCTTTGTTCAGGTCGTGAAACAGCCTTGGTATGATAGTCGTGGCCGGCTCTCAGGTACATTTGGCGTTTCAACAGACGTTACTGGGATTGTCGGATCTCAGGAGAGATTAGAGGAAATAGCTCTCGACCTACAGGCTAAGAACCACAGCTATCAAGAAGAATTAGGATTAGCCCGTGAAGTCCAGCAGGCATTACTGCCATCCAACGACGGCCACTGGGACGAGCGAATAGCCGTTGTTTCTGGCTTGGCGAAAATCGAGAGTAAATACATACCCGCTACCGAGCTTGCAGGTGACTATTTCGACGTGATTCCACTAGCTCAAGGAAAGGTAGGACTGTTTATATGTGATGTGATGGGCCATGGAGTGCGCTCGGCCTTGGTGGTATCTATGATTAAGGGCTTGATGGAAAAAGCGTCCCATCATGCAGACAGACCTGCAAATTTTTTAAGAAAAATGAATAAAGGTCTTTGTCGTATTTTAGGGCCTACCGATGTGGATATGTTTGCTACGGCGTGTTACCTAGTAGTTGATTTCAATGAAAATACGCTTCAATTTGCGAGCGCAGGTCATGACCTCCCATTACTTATCGAGAAAGGAACTGGTAAGTTGTTAGAGAGTGTCGCGAAAAAGGGGCCAGCTTTGGGTTTCTTTGAAGATGCAGTGTTCGAGAACTGCATATACGAGCTGAATACGATAGCTGAGGCATTACTCTATACAGATGGTGTTTATGAGTCAGCAAATAAGAAGGGAGTTGAGTGGGGCAAGGAGCAATTCATAGCGTCTTTTCTTGAGGTGCGTGAGCTCGGTGAAATTGAAGAGTTAGACCGACTCTGTGCCAAAGCTTTAAGCTGGGTAAGAGGCAAGGGTTTTGATGACGATGTCTGTCTCTTAAAGATTCGTATGGATTGATGATGGTTTCTTGTTGCATGGATTCAATAGGGGAGTTTTTATGGTAGAGATGCAAACAACGGCTGAAGATAGATTAGAGCTTGCGCTACGTGCCTCAAATGAAGGTATTTGGCAGTGGGATGTTGTTGGGAAAGAGATGAGATATTCTGAACGAGTGCTCAGTTTTCTTGGGTATTCCAGCGGTGATGCACCCAATATCTTTATGCAGCCTGACCTTTATTTGCATGAAAATGATCTGCCAAAATTCAAACAGTCAATAAGGGAGATCATCCGACAGAATGGGGTTGATTTAGTGGCTGTAGATTGTCGGTATCGGCGACCTGAGGGCTATTTTTCTTGGCTTCGTATCCGTGGTGCATGTGTGCGAGACGACGATGGAAATGTCGTTCGCATAGCTGGATCGATGATTGATATATCTCGGAGGAAAAATGCCGAGAATGCATTGGACGATGAACGCTACTTGCTGAAGCAATTAATTGAAAACATCCCCAATAATATTTATTTTAAGGATAAGGAATCTCGATTTGTCATGGCAAATCGAGCTACAGCTGAGAAGATGGGTTTAAGTGGTTTGTCTGAGTTGCTAGGTAAGTGCGACCATGATTTTTTTGACAGTGTGCATGCCGACAAGTGTAAGTCAGACGAACTGCGTATTATGGAGACGTTAGAGCGCCAGGAGGAATCATTAGAACGTGAAACATGGGAGGGTGAGAAGGATACTTGGGTACTAACGACTAAGATTCCTTGGCTTGACAGCAAAGGTGCAGTACGCGGTGTTTTTGGGGTGACGAGTGATGTCTCCGAGATGGTGAACGTTCAGATTCGTTTATCTAATGCAGCCGCTGAGCTGAAGGCGAGGAACAAAGATTACCAGGAAGAATTAGAACTGGCCCGTCAGGTCCAACAATCAGTATTGGACCGGAATCCTAAGTCATTCCCAAGAGGATCGGCGATCTCTGAGCTTGCTGCTAAATTTAGCACACTTTATAAACCGGATAGTGAAATGGCTGGCGATTTCTATGAAGTCTTTCCTATAAGTGACACTAAGGCTGGAGTGCTGATCTGTGATGTGATGGGCCACGGTGTTAGGGCTGCACTTGTGGTTGCGATGCTAAGGGGCCTGATAGAGAAGGAAAGTGATTCAGCCTCGAGCCCCGAATGGTTTCTCTATGGCTTAAATGACAGCTTGGTGAATATATTCAGCCACGCGGGTATTCAAATGTTTGCCACAGCTCTCTACCTGGTTATTGATGTCAAAGAGGCAACCTTAGAGTTTGCCACAGCTGGACACCCTATGCCAATTCTCGTAAAAGACGGAGTGGCATCAAAGTTAAATTCGGAGAAAATAGTGAGGGGGCCAGCCTTGGGTCTGGTGCCAGAAGCTCCCTATGGTGCGGATAAAATTTCATTATCTTCAATCGACCAACTCATTTTATTCACTGACGGTATTTATGAGATTGAGGGTGTAGATGGTGAGGAATTCGGCGTTGAAAGAATGCTAGAGGTTCTTTCTTCCAACGCCAGGAAAACGGGTTCAGATGCGCTTGATCGCTTGATAGAGGCCGGGACCATGCATGCTCAATCTAACAATCTAGGTGATGACGTATGCATGCTAGCGATTGATTTTGAGCCCAACGGTTAAATATTCGACTTCAAGTGTGACGCATTCTAGCGGACTTCACCACCAGAGCCTAAATCGATCTGAAACTGTAGCCATACTGCGTCCTCTGGCCCTTGGCCGTCTATCCAATCGCGGCTGTATTGAAGTCGGACATGGCCGCTAAGGCTGTCGTTGTACTGAAGGGATCGCGTGAGAGCGGCAGTTGACCTGTGGCGTTCTTCGAGTTCCTCGATAGGTTCGTCAACTCCTTGAAGGTAGTCGTATCTAAAGCCAAGTTCCCAGTTTTCTTTGAAGCCCCATCCAAGGCTTGAGTGGATACCCCATTCGTTTGCTGAACCCGAGAGGTCGCCGTCTTCATTGACATAGTCAAAATCTCGGTAGATTGGTTCAAAACTAGCGCGGAGGTGTTTCCCTCCTTGCTCTATCCCATTTTCACGCCAGAGGTAGGTAAGGTCACCTCCCATGATGCGACCTGATTTTTTATAAGCATTTTTTCCTTGAAGGTAGCTTAAGCCGTAGATGAATTGGTGGAAGTCAGTATGCTGGTATATACCCTTCAGTCTAGCTGTTAGAATGTCATCTGTTAGTAGTGCTCCTTCACCTTCTACCGACTCTTCCTCGTCGTGATCGTCGTGATCGTCGTGATCGCCGTGGTCGCCATCATGATGATCATGTTCATCATGGGCTATAGCGTCACCAAAGGAGACAGAAAGAAGAGAGTCGTGTTGGATTGGTAATCTATATGAAACCTCGGCACTATTACTGATGAGACCTTCGTCGCCTAAGAAGCGGGTGGTAATAAGGTTGGCATCGACAAAGTTCCAGCTGTGGAGGTGTTGGTTATTTTGCGAAGTAACTCGGTTGAGGAATCGCCCACCACGGAGCTCGAAACCCGCCGGCAGGTCTTCTAGCTTGAGGAACGCTTCTTCGAACTCACCGTCAATTTTGTTTTCAGCATCTAAAAATGTGTTGTAGCTGACAAATCCAGCAATGTGGTCACCATATCTAGCCGAGAAGTTGAGCTCAAGTCCTTGAATAGTAAATTCATCATTGGGGTCATGGGCATGTGTTGCGAGAGCTGCCTCATCGGTTGATGCCTGCCCGAAAGTCATGTTGAGGTGAGCATTGTAATCAAGCTGAAAATCTGCAGCAGTGAGAGTGCCCAGAGTGAGAGCGAATAGTGGTGTGTAGTAATTCATTATTTTAGTGATTTAGTAATGGTGGTGACGTTGTGCTGGAACATACCAATAATAGAACTGGCGTTATCAGCATAAAGTGCTGGAGAGATTTTAGCCCCAGTGGATTTGGCGATTGTCTGCAACCCCTTTGCGTTGGCACCCTTTTCAGGGAAGATAGCTTTCACCTGGTTCTTTTTTACGGTTTCAACGGCCTCCGCAATGTACTGAGGTGTGGCTGATTGTTCTTTATTGAGGCCTTGTACTGGAATTGATTTAAATCCGAATTCTTTGCAGAAATAACCAAACGCGGCATGGGCTGTGGCTAGATTCCTTTGAGAACGGGGGATCGTAGCAATTTCTTTTTTTGCCCAAGATTTAAGACCTGATAGTTGCCTGCGGTACGCTTTAGTCCGGGCTTTATATGTCGAGGTATTTGCTGGATCTATTTCAATCAACGCTTTTTCTAAAATGCTTGATGCACGTCTCCAGTTTTCAATAGAGTGCCACCAGTGTGGGTCAATTGATCCATGAGCATGCTTAGGGCAGCAGGCGTAGATGGATGAATCACCAGATATTCTCAAGGATGGGATTTTGAGTCCCACTTCTAGTATCTTAGCCTTGCTGCCAATTATTGATTTCAGCTTAGGTAGGAATGGTTCGAGATTTTTTCCTGAGGCTAAATAGAGTGCTGACCCCTGCGCTTTTACCAATTTGTTAGGACTTGGTTGAAATGTGTGAGGATCGCCATCTGGACCCATAAGATCCACCACAGTCACTTTGTCACCACCTATTTGTTTCGCTAGATCCGCAAGCAACGGGCTCAAGCTGGCCACTTTAGTTTGCGCGCTACAATGGAGCGCTGTGGTAAGAGCTATGAGTGCGATGGCTAATTTCATGATATGATGAGTTGTATGTTTAAAGTTAGGGCAAAGCAAGCGATAAATGCGACTAAGTTGCATTTGTTGCTATTAGGTGTTTGAGGTGGTGCTTGTGGTGAATGAAAATGCGTTCTAGAGTGACCTGAATGAGCACTATCCCAGCGAATGAAAGTACAATTGAATGGAAGAATTGGAATGCAGAAATTCCAGCGACTTTGATGTTCGTCGTTCAAGACGGAAATATTCTTCTTATTGAGAAATTGACGGGAATTGGGCAGGGGAAGATCAATGGTCCTGGAGGGAAGATAGACCCAGGTGAAAATGCTCTGCAGGCGGTTGTGCGGGAGTGCCAAGAAGAACTTCACATCACTCCGCATTCTCCAGTCAAAATGGGCGAACTTCATTTCGCAATGTCAGATATTCCTGACATTCACTGCCATGTATTTATGAGCAGCGCCTTTGATGGCGAACCCACGGCAACACGCGAAGCCAACCCACTGTGGACCCCAATCGAGGCGATTCCTTACGACAAAATGTGGCAAGACGATAGGCATTGGCTGCCACAGATGTTAGATGGAGAGCTATTCAACGGTCGATTCGAGTTCGATGGCGAGAAAGTAGTCTGGATGGAGGTCCGTTTCGGGGATTCAGCACAAGATCTCTGGCTCGGTGACGCGTAGGTAAATTGCTTTTTGAGTGAGGTGATCGAGAGCATTGTGTGAGTGGGAGATCGGACAGGGAAACGAGCAGCAACTCCTAGACTACTGAAAGTCTGTTACTGACTGGAGAAGGCTCCACAGAGAAGGCTAGGACGCTGGAAGGTGATCTTAGCCGCGTTGCTAAAGCAAAAACGTGTGCGACCGGTGTGTGGATTACTAGCAAGCTGAACATGGACGTTCTGTACGTGGTTAGCCCGTAGGTTTCGGAGTTTAGGGAGAATGCTGGTAACAGAGAATCAGCCTTCCTAGTCTCTACCGTAAAGATAATAACATGACTGCTTTCCATCCTTTTCGATTTCGAGGAGATTGACAAAACAATTCCCTATCAGTTCCCATCCCAAGATCTCATACCCTGAAGGTTCAAAATGCCCTTTCCGACGTTCACCAGCTTCGCATACCTTTCAGCGCTAAGTAGAGTTATGTATTACGTTATTATGGACAGCCTTGTTGTAGGGCCCCCAAAACATGGTGTGTAGCGGTATCGTGGAAGTGAGTGGGTCAACAGATTAGTCGGTAGCGCGAGAGGCTTAGTTCCCTCAAATTGCTAAATTCTAGCGGTCTTGTGGGGGCAACTAGTAGAGCTTGCGACAGCGGGTTGTTGACCTGGGGTAAATCCTCTGTGTAGTTTGACGGCATGAGTGAAGCACAAGAGATCATACTAGGAAAAGGCTTGGCCGATTTACCGTTTGGAGCAACTCGCGACGAGGTGAGTGCTATCTTTGGTGACCCGGAGGAAGTAGATGAAATCGACCTCGGTGACGAAGAGTCGATCGCCTGGCATTACTGGGATCTCGGAATCTCACTCAATTTCGATGAGAGCGAAAACTACCTGCTTTGTACTATTGAAGTCGCTAGCCCAGAAGTCACACTTTTTGGCAAGCAGCTCATCGGAATGAAGCGTGATGAAGTGATTGCGTTTCTTGATACCCAAAGTATCGGGAAATCAAAACCGGAAACCAGTCGTGGGGTCATGTATGAAGATGTGGAACTCTATCTCTGGTTCAATGGCGGAGAACTCGCTGAAATTCAGTGGGGCCCGACCGAATAAGCTCAGACTGCTGACGCGGAGCAAGATTTTGTGTGATTGAGAACGAGCTCTGAGGCGAAAGGAGCACCTTTGAGCTCCGAGTGGTTTTACGTTTTATCCCCAGCTTTGGTGAAATAAACTCAAAACATGGCGCGTAGCAATGTGGGACAGGGAAGTTTGGAGGTTGAGCTCATTTTCCCCCTTGCGTGAGTGCTGTTCACTCGGCATAGATAGACCATCAAAAAATCATGAAATCCACCGCTACTCTTATTCTGCTCGTATCTCTTTCCTCGCTCGTTGATGGAAAGCAGGCTCCTCCGACGCATGTCAAATTTGAAAAAGTCACCTTGCTTGAAAGTTATATTAGCGAGGGAGCATCCATCGCCGATATCAATGCCGACGGGAAAATGGACGTCATCGCTGGTCCGCTCTGGTGGCAGGGACCTGATTTCAAAGAATCCTTCTCCTACGCACCGGTGAAAATGTTCCCCACGACTGGACCCGGCATATCCGGTTACTCGAACAATTTCCTCACCTTCCCAGACCAGATCACCGATGACAAGTGGCCCGATGTGCTGAAGGTGGGCGTCCCAGGTGTGATGAGTCATTGGGCCAAAAACCCGGGCGAGAAGCCATTTCCTAAGGACAACACCACGCAAACCTGTCAGCACTGTGAGGCTCAGGGAGACGTCTGTAATGAGTCGCCGCAATATCTCGACGTCATAGGCGACGGGAAGAAAGAGCTGCTAGCTTACAGCGGAGGTCATCTGACGCTAGCGCTGCCGCATGCTGAGGAAGAGAAGTCTTGGCCGGTGCTCAAGATATCACCTCACGATGCCAAGAAATTTCACAAATACCAACACGGTCTCGGAGCTGGGGACATCAACTCGGATGGTCTGACCGACATTTTAGAAAAAACTGGTTGGTGGGAGCAACCTAAAGATTGGGATCGGAAGACAGCGTGGACCCACCACCCCTATCCATTTGCTCCGAAACAGGGAGGAGCCCAGATGTATTGCTACGATCTGGATGGCGATGGCGACAACGATGTCGTTACTGCTCTCAATGCTCACGCTTACGGTCTCGTCTGGTATGAACAAGTCCGAGAGGGTAATAAGATATCCTTCAAGAGTCACACCGTCATGACCGACAAACCCGAAGGCAATCCCTATGGGGTTTGCTTCAGCCAGCCACACGCGATGGCCTGCGTTGACATCGACGGCGACGGCATCAAAGACTTCATCACGGGCAAACGCTATTTTGCTCACAATGGCAGAGACCCGGGCGCGAACGATCCGGCTGTGCTTTACTGGTTCCGCACCACGCGGCAAAAGGACGGACAGGTCGAGCTGACGCCGCATTTGATTGATGATAACTCCGGCGTGGGTTGCCAGATATCGACTGGCGACATCAACGGTGACGGGAAAATGGACATAGCTGTTTCTAATAAGAAGGGCGTCTTCGCGTTCATACAGCAATAGCTAGCCGAACCTAATAGCGCGCATACTACAAGGTGCTCTAAACCGAGTAAATATTTTGGAGACTTCTTTGTAAGCTGTTTCAATATCTGCGATACAAAGGGCGTTAGGGTCTGCAATCTGAGTGCCGCATGCTACGTCCCCCCGTGAGATTGGAAAGATGGAGTCAACTTGATCTATGAGACATAGATTCTAGGCGGAGAATACACTCAAACTCACTCCCTCTGACGCAAATTGGACCTAAAAAATCATGACAAAATAATAGCAAGGTCGGGTCGTTAGCGACAAATACGTTCATTTTTCTTAGCCAGCAATAGACAACTGTCCTGGATGCTGTCTTGTCGTTGTTAGTGAACTCTTACTAGAGTCACGATAGACCATGCACGAGGACCAAGACTGGTAAGCATACTTAAAATCAGCTTGGTCACCGCGAATGGTGGAAAACGGGTAGAACGTTAGCGACCGAAGCGCGCTTTTTTCTGAGCCTGCATTAGATAACTGTCCTGGACGCGGTCTTCACGCTGCTCAAGAATTCTTAGTAGATTACGAAATTCATTGCGCGAGGACCATGCATGGGAGGCATACTGAAACCCGGGTTGGTCATCACGAATAGCGCGTTCGAGCTTACTACGAGTATTACTATCTACTAGCTTGCTGTACTTGGAGAGGAATTTGTACCCTTGGGCTGTATAAAATCTCCAGCAGGCTTCATACTCGCCCTTGGCGTAGATTGAACTCGCATCTGTCAACACCTGTTGAACAAACTGAATTGCATCCACAGTGCTGATATCAGCCTCTGGGAGCTCCATCGGATCTTCAATGATCTTTCCGATGGCATTGATTAGACCATTGAAGGCTTCCAGGTCTGTCTCCTCGATAGCTATTCCGCTGATTTGGCGATCGCCACCTTCACGTGTCAGATAAATCGGAGCGCCATGAATCGTTCTTAGTTTGTTGTACGGACGGCAATTTTCACTGACGTGTTTACCCGTGATCACGTGGCGAGAAAGGATCCCATAAATAGCTTCACGAGCATT
>Ga0233410_10000326_pt1 | contig 15926 bp, 16 predicted proteins | sample Na_anoxic_1_MG_FD_179869 | JGI IMG/M metagenome (GOLD analysis project Ga0233410, IMG submission 179869) | Seawater microbial communities from Saanich Inlet, British Columbia, Canada - Na_anoxic_1_MG | ecosystem: Environmental > Aquatic > Marine > Inlet | place: Canada: British Columbia...
TGGACAGGTTATCCCGGTAGTGGTAAAACAGAATTGTTATTTGAGTTATTAAAAAACTGTTCAGAGTTCTATGACCATAAGCATCTCATTTATATGCCAGATGCAGGGAGCAATGCAGAGGTGGTTGCAAAGCTGCTGCACAAGTTTAGTGGAAAGCAATTCCAAGAGTTCTACTATGATTCAGAAGGCAATAAGCAAGTCATTGAGAACAGGATTGAGATCTCTGACATTGACAGACATCTCACAGAGGTGTTGCATTACTTTAAAATCTTTAATCCAAAGCAAGACAATCGCAGCAAACAAGTAACTCCAACAGAGTTCTGGGAATATGCAGTAAAACACAAGGATGAATTAGAGTTGTTTAGTGCAGTTATTGATTCTTGGAATTACATGAAGCACGATACTGATGGATTTAGCAGAGAAGATAAATGGTTAGAGGCAACACTAAGTAACAGAAATGAATTGGCTGAATCATCCGGGTTGCATTTTCACACAATCATTCATCCAAAGACTGCTAAAAAAGACAAGGATGGCAAAGTGATTATGCCGGATATGCACCAATTGAAAGGTGGTTCTGAATGGGGAAACAATGCAAAATCTGTTATAATAGTTCACAGAGATTTTGATTCACATAGTTCTGATATTAAAATTGATAAAGCAAAACCTGCCATTGTCGGCATCAGAGGTACAACTTCATTGAGTTATGATATCAAGCAAGGAAAGTATTTTGAGATATTAAATGGTGGTGTTAAGAAATACGCAGAGCCATTGACAGATGATGAGCAGATTCCAATCCAGACAGAGATGCAGGTTATGAACAATGGATTGTTAGAGAAATTCAGAGGAGAGCATGATGCACCTTTTTAAAAACAAAACAAAATGAAATTAAAAGTAGGTACAGATTTTAGTGGTATTGGTGCGCCAGAACAAGCACTAAAGAATTTAGGTATTGATTTTGAATCAGTATTTGCTTGTGAGATTGACAAGTATGCAAGGCAATCTTATTTAGCAATTCACGATGAGCCAAAGAGATTCTATAATGATATTACAAAACGTGACCATACAGAGGTTGAGCAATTGGATTTGTATGTTGCCGGGTTTCCTTGTCAGTCATTCAGTATTGCAGGTCAGCGAAAAGGATTTGATGAGGCAAGAGGCACACTATTCTTTGACGTTGCAGAGTTCATCAGAATCAATCAACCGAAATGCTTTATTTTAGAGAATGTTAAAGGGTTGTTGTCACACGATAAAGGAAGGACATATCAAACAATCACAGACATTTTAACCAATGGTGGTGGTACATTGAACGGACAGATAAGCATTGATTTGTTTGATGATGGATTGGGTTATCATTGCATTGCTCAAGTACTCAACACGAAGGATTATGGAGTGCCACAGAACAGAGAGAGAATCTTCATTGTTGGATTCAAAGATTTCAGAGAGTTCAGCTTTCCAATTAAAGAGCAGTTGCAGTTGCAGTTGAGAGATATGCTGCAAGACAATCCAGAATCAAAGTACTTAATATCTGAAAAATGGAGAAAATGGATAATAAACCATAGAAAAAAAAGGCAATCAAAAAATGACTTTCCTTTGAATTTAGATGGAATCTCATCAACAATAACTGCTCGTTATTTTAAAGGTGGTGCTGAAGATGGTTTTATTTCTGTAGATGACAAATATTATTTATCTGATAAATTGGTTAAATACTTTAAAGAAAATCATATCAAAAACCAAGAAAAGGGTAATGGATTTAAATTTCAACCGGGCGCAGGGGATGGAGTTGCAACATCTATTACCACAAAAGAGGGTGCAAGAATAGAAAATAATTTCATTGAATCAGAAAGAATCAGAAGATTAACGCCATTGGAATGTTGGAGATTGCAAGACTTTCCAGATGATGCTTTTTTTAAAGCTGCTGATGTTTGCTCCGATACTCGCCTTTATCAACAAGCAGGTAACTCCATAACAGTTGCAGTCATTCAAAAGATTATCCAAAAGATTTATTAAATTTAAAGCATGAACGATATTAGATTAAAATTACCTTTTGCTCTGGATAGTATTTTCTTGATTCATGGCAAGACCTATGAGATTGTAGATAGAGCAATCAGTTGGAACGCAGAGAATCAATGTGAGGTGTTTGATTACAAGATGAGATTGTTTAATGATTTCGGCAGTTGGTTTAATGTAACACATCAGAAACTCATCAATCAAAAGTACAAAGTTATTCACAGAGAATTGTTTATTAAAGCAGGTCTAAAAGCATTCTGATGGATATCAAGATACTTACAACAAAGGTCAAGTTGCAACATCTTCTTGAGAGGATAAAAGCCAAAGGTGAGAATGAGAATCTGGATGAGCAGCAGACATTGATTGAGGCAATCCTGTTGATATCTGAATTGCAAAAGCAATCAACAAAACATTATTCAACTGCATCAGAATACAGACATAAATGGGCAGAGAGTAAAATGGAGTTGAGGCATTTAGAGAAACGATGCAAAAGATTAGAGGATAACATTGAATTATGAATCTGCAATAAAAGATGTGTACTCGTTTCTGATGGATTTGAGCAAGAAGATAACCCGGAGAAAGGATGAGCAAGATGAATTGTTGCAAGAGGTCATTGTGCAGATACTTGAGAAAGACAAAGAGCAATTGATGCTGATAAACAAAGAGGGAAAGCTGATTGATTATTGCGCAAAGATTATGTTGATCAATTATAATAGTGGATATTCAAAATACAATTATCAGAGATTGAAGCACAGAAACAATTGCCCACATTCAATAGACTACAAAGATTTCATTGAGTTGTATCATTTTACTAATGACATTCAACAGACATATTGCCGGGATGAATACATTGAGCAGAGGCGAGTGATTAACTACATGGAGCAGAACAAGAACTTTGATGCCATTGATATTGGATTGATGAAAGCATATTTTGGAGTTCAGTATAATTTCAAGGAGATGTATGAGGAGTTGAAGCAGAGTGGCGCAGGTTCATTTAGTTATGGATGGTTGCACAATAGATTGAAACGAGTTAAGAAACTAATGCCAGATAATTTTAGAGAGTTATGGAAGTCTTAAAAGCATTAATATTCTGTTCAACCGTTCCCTTTCTGATAGCTGATTATCTGCCATCATTCATCAAGAAAGTAACTGCTCACAAGTATCTGTATTACATTGGTGCAATCCTGTTGACTGTATTATCATACAAGCCATTCTCATGTGCAACCTGCTTATCAATATGGTTGGCGGTTGCCTATACATTGACATTAAATCAAAATTTTATATTATATATTGGATGCGTACCAATACTCACAGAGGGCATTGAGAGGCATTTAAAACTGTTTAAGCTATGACTTACTACCAACAATTAAAACAATATGATGATATCCTGTTCATGTATCAGCGAACTAAAAGCATGACCAGAGGCAAGGAGAAAGAGATCAATGAGTTGTTTGATTTGTATCAAAAGCATTCTGGTAATCAATTAGATAGAGGTTGCAATGTATGTGTTTCAAGAGCCATGCAAAGGATTTGCAATTGGTATTTCACAACTAAAGAATCATACAAAAGCAGAGGAGCAAAAAAGAAATGAGCAGCGAGGTGGATAACAGGAGTGAGAGAGAGGATGATGTTTGGAAATTCAAATCTGCTGATGGAATATTGGTAGGTTCTGATGGGATATTGTATGCTTACTTTAAAACCATATCATACGTTTATATTGATGAAGTAAATGGAGTAGGTTTAAATGATTCAGCAGTTAAGACAATACAAGATGCAAAGAGTGCAGGTCACGAGTTATATATCAACCTTGACAGTATCTCATTGGATTACATTGCTTTCTTGTACGTTGAGAATGATAATGATTATTTATTGAATTAGATGAGCAGAGAACTAACTATCAAGGAAAGAAAGTTTGCAGAGTTGGTTGTTGAATTAGGCAATCAATCAGAGGCGTACAGACAAGCGTATGATGTGACAAATAAAGATGCTGAATGGGCAAGAATCAACGCATCTAAATTAATGGCAAAGACTAACATACAACTAACTGTCAATGAGTTAAAGCAACAGACTGCACAAAAACATCAGATAGACAGAGATTGGATAGTGCAGAAATACATTGGAATGGTTGAAACATTTGAGGAGATTAAGAGATTAATGCACCAAGACAAGTTAACCAAGAATGACAAAGAGAAGATTTATGCAATGGCTAATTCTGGATTGCTCAAGGGTAGTGATGCCAAAGGTGCATTAGATTCTCTTGCAAAGATGCTTGGTATGAATGAGCCAGAGAAGATTGAACAGAGGCAAGAAATAACTATCAATGTAAAAAGGAATAGAGATTGATGGACGTCACACCTGTATTTGAACGGAACTATGATGCAACAGAGAAGATTGTAATCAATAGAGGCGGTACAAGGTCAAGCAAAACCTATTCAATTGCTCAACTCTCTGCATTGTGGTTGATGACAGGTTGCTATGGTGACAATCAATTTTGTCATGTTGGTACGTGGAGTACAGTTAGAAAGTACAGAACAACATTAGACAATACGGTTGTAAAGGATTTTGAGGAGATACTGAACAACAATGATTACTATAATCAAGTAGAGCATAACAAGACTAAGAAAACATACTCATTTGATAAGAGGGTTGTGCAGTTCATTGGTGCAGATGATGAGCAAAAGCTGCGAGGTTCAAAGCAGAATATATTGTATTGCAATGAGGCGAATGAGTTGAATTACAGAAAGGAGTTCTTTCAGTTATTGATTCGTACAGAGAATAAGATTTATTTGGATTTCAATCCGGATGATGAAGATGTATGGATTAATACTGAATTAGAGCAAAAGAGAAAGCAACAGGAACGTGATGTTAACGTCATTGTTTCTAATTATAAACACAACACATACTTGCCACAGTCATTGGTGCAAGAGATTGAATTATTGGAAAAAACTGATAGAGCATTCTGGCAGATTTATGGATTAGGTGAGTACGGTGTTATAAAAGGGAGAGTATATGAAAATTATGAGTTATGTAGTAGCATCGATAGTGGGTGTGATTTTGTTGCCTTTGGTGGCGATTATGGTTATTCTGTTGATCCTACAGTTATTGTCGGGGTATGGCGTACAGGCAACAGGTTATATCTTAGAGAAGTGCTTTACCGGGTTGGCTGCACGAATAGAGATATTGTTCAAGAAATTAAAGCCAAAGGGATAGACATCAGAGATAAATTTATTTTTGATTCAGCAGAGCCAAAGTCAATTGAGGAGATGTATAGAATGGGTATGAATATCTTCCCGGCAAAGAAAGGAAAGGACAGTATCAATAATGGTATTGATATCTTGAAGCGGTTTCAAATATTCGTGACAGAGGATTCTCACAATCTGATTAAGGAGTTCAAGAATTACAAGTGGGCAATGGATAAGAATGACAGACCAACAGGAAAACCTGTGAGTATGTTTGACCATTGTCTGGATGCAGTCAGATATGTTGCATTAAATGAGTTGGCATTAAACAACAAGGGTGTATATAAAGTGAGATAATTGATTATCTTTGTGATATCAACCTTTAGTTAAAAGGTTTGTTTTGTTTTTAGTTTTTAAAGAGGGGTATGCAGTTGATTCTGCTGCTCCTTTTTTTATGCTTGACAACTTGCAAATAAATTATATTATACTACATGAACATACAAATACCTAAAGATTGGGATGCAGTAACGGTTGGAAACTTTGCGGAGTTGTACCCGGTGCTTTCATCTGATGCGACATTGATTGAGAGAGTACCTGCATTGTTATCTGTGTTATCTGGGCAGCCATTAGATGATATCAAGAAGATCAGCATTGAGGATTACAAACGGTTGAATAAGCATTTGAGTTTCTTGAATGAGTTTGATAAGCTGAAAGAGATGCCAGATACGTTTAAGATTGATGGAGTGAGGTATCACATTGAAACGGATATCCACAAAATGACAGGTGGGCAGTATATGGATTTGATGCACTTTCTAAAGGAGTGCAACAACTCTGATTTCTTGATCATTCAGAATCTGCACAAGATACTGACGTGCATTATTATCAGAGATGAGAAGAAAGCATTTGGATGGAAAAAAGGAAAGTACAACGGTGAGTTATTTGCAGAGGTCAGCGAGGCAATTAGAACAAAGATGAGCATCAGATATGCCTATCCCATTGCTCTTTTTTTTTGGAATCTTTGGGGAGAATTAACAAAAAGTATGACAGATTATGGCAACAACCAACTAACAAAAGCAGAGGCAATCTTACAGGAAGTGGCAAAGGACTTGAGCAATGGGGATGGTATGTGACATTAGATAACATGAGCAATAGCAGACCAGAAACATGGCAGTTTTATTATGAGATGAAATTGCTTGAGTTCTTAAATCTGTTGTTGTATTACAAAGATAAAGAGGAGCATATTGAGAAGATTAGACAGATGAACGAAATGAAAGCACGTAGATAATTGGCACAAAAAGATAAATATCCGTTAACAACTGCAAGACTGCAACTGTGGATTAATGTACGCATAAGACGAATGCAGCAGAAATTAGCACAAGAAGGTAGCAACAATAGTGGTGCATTACGTCAATCATTAGCTGCAAACTTTAATGATGCAGTCGATGAGAAAGGTGGTATCATCTCCGGGTTAATCATTGCCAAAGATTATTGGGCATTTGTTGATGAAGGTGTGCGAGGTGTTGGTGGTAATTCAGACATCACAAACAATGCAATGCCTAATCAGAATGCAACATCACCATTCAAGTATGATAATAAAAAACCGCCATTGAGTGATATATTGAGATGGGTTAAAACTAAACTACCTGCAAAGGGTAGTGATTATTTCTCTGCATTGAACATCAGAGAAGGCATCTTTAGGAAAGGAACTAAGCCAACATACTTTGCATCTGATGTGCTAACAGAACAAGCAATTAATGAATTGAATGAGGAGATAGCAGAAACATTAGCACAAGACATTGCAAATCAATTTGAAGAATAATGGCAATAACAATAATAAATACACCATCTAATTTTGTACCTGTAAACAACAATGTTATCTGGACAGGTTCATCAACCAATGATGCACAACCACAGTTTAAATATTTGGTTGATATATTCATCAATGCGGTGCAAGTATATCGATATAAGATTAAAGCAGAGCCAACAACAGGCAATGATTTATTAGTGGTTGATGTATCAAAGATATTAAGGAATTACGTATCACAGAATCTGTACATTGAAACATTTACTCAAGGCATCATTGATGGCAATGAATCATTCACAGAGTATGAGATACAGATTGGTGAGGAGTATGAAGTTGCAGGTGTGTTAACTCAATTTCCTAATCTTGCCAATGCAACAAGCTATGTGTTTAATGGCGCATTATCTTATACAGATTTCGTTGATTTCAATCCATCAACTTATTTAGATTCAAAGTTCTTAACAGATGCACCAAGAACGCAATCAACAATTCTTGCAGGTGGTGGTGCATTGCATTTGATGCTTGATGTGGGTACTACGTTAACCAATCTCACAATCAAGACTTATCAAAGCGGTGTGTTGTTTCAAACGTATCAAGTGACAACTGCATTAGTTGCAACTAACTATTATGTATTTGCAAGTGGTGTTGATTCGATAAATGACATTGCACCTGCTAACTATGTTGGCGCACCTTTATTACCGCCAATCACATCATTAATCACATCATACACAGTTGAGGCAACACTATCAACAGGCACAACAGAAGTATTCACATACAACATTGTTGATACTTGCAATGAGCCAATCAGAGTGCATTGGTTAAATCGGTTAGGTGGTTATGATTATTTTGATTTTGAATTGTCAAGTAAAGATAGATATGAGGTGCAGAGGCAACAGATGAAACAAGTGCCAGATGTGGTGACTGTACCCGGTGTTGTTAGATACTCAAAACGTGATAGGCAGAATCTTGATTATTGGGTTAAAGAGAAACGCATCACAAAGCTGACAAGCAATTGGATTACAGGTGAGCAATCAGAATGGTTGAAAGATATGTTGTCATCACAAGATATCTACCTTGAGATTGATGGTGCTTATAATGCGGTTAACATTCAGCAGTCAAGTTATGATGTGAAATACGAGGACAGAGATGAGTTATTTAATTTAGAGATTGATTTCAGTTATGCAATTGATTCTGATAGACAACAATTTTAATGGATAGGCAGGAGTTATTTATTGACAATAATATAGTTGAGTTGAGTGATGATGTTGCAGTTGCTCTCAATTTCTTGATTGCTGATATTGCAGAGCCAGAAAACAGGAAAGCAGATTATTCCAAGACAATCAACTTGCCGGGTAGTGAGAAGATCAACAAGCTATTCTCACACATCTACAATGTCAACATTGATTTAACACATTCATCAGCATCATTCAATCCTAACATTAGAGTGAGTGCGAGTTATGCAGTTAATTCAGTTGAATTGATTGATGGATATTTGCAACTTAAAAAGGTCAACATCAAAGATGGTTGTATTAGCTATGAGGTTAATATCTTTGGCAGAAACGCAAATCTGTTTAATGATATCGGTGAGGCATTATTAAATGAGTTAGACATCAGCACATTTAACCATGATTGGACAATGGATAATGAGGCATTGTCATGGGGTACATCAATCATTGAGGGTGGTGTTGCAGTACCTTTTGAATTGGGAAAGGGTTATGTATATCCGATGATTGATTATGGATTTGATAATTCAGAAGATGAGTTTGCAGTCAGTCACCTATTCCCGGCAGTATATGCAAAGGAATATATTGACAGAATATTTGCAGCAGCAGGTTATACTTACAACTCAACATTTTTTGATAGCAACTATTTCAAGAGTTTAATCATTCCTTACAATGGAAAGGATTTAAGATTGACATCAACACAGGTTGAGGATAGGAAAGTGATTGTGCAGAATACTACAACGCATACAGTATTGGTTGCTCAATTTGCCCAGACCTATGATGTGCAATTCACATCACCTGCTATTCAAGACAATTTATCACAGTTTGATTTTGTAACATACGAGGCAACGATTGCAGAGAGTGGTTATTATGATTTGATTGGTGAGTTGAATTACAATGCGCAATTCATTGTTAGTGGTGCTGCAACTCTTGTTGATTCTTTATTTGCAATTGAGGGACAGATTAGGATTTTAGTTGATGGCGTTATTGAAACAATTAAAAATATATACATTGCTCCAAACGGACAAGTTGCACCATTACCAAGTGGATACACAACTGCAATCAATCCTGCACCGCCATCAGATGAATACTTTGCAGACAGAACAGGTTTAGGAGAATTAACTCCTAATAACTTATTCAATCCGGCATCTGTATCAATTGCCACAAGGTCAAACATGAGGATTGAAGCAGGGCAAGTGGTGAGTGTTGAGTTGCAATATTGGTTAAGACCAATACAACCATATACAACTGTTGGCGGTGGTTCACCTGCACCAACTATCAATGATTACTTTGTTGATGCATCTGGCTCTCCATTTGTTTACTATGGTGGTACAATCAACTTGAATATCAATGCAGCAGATTTTAGGATTATACCACAACAAGCAACGATTGCAGAAGGTGACCAGATAGGGATGAATAGTGCAATCCCTAAAACAATTAAGCAACGTGAATTTCTCAAGAGCATTATTAATATGCACAATCTCTATATACAACCACAACGAGAGAATCCGAAGGTATTAGACATTGAGCCGAGAGATGACTTCTACACAACAGATGTGGTTGATTGGAGTGGTAAGTTAGATACGTTAAATGATATTCTGATTGAGCCATTAGGTGCATTGAAGTTCAGAGATTTTGAATTTACTTACAAAGCTGATAAAGACTACTACAATGCTTTATATGAAGATACGTATGATGAGGTTTATGGATATCGGAGAGTTATATTAGATAATGAATTTTTAAAGGGAACTAAGAAGGTTGAATTATCATTCTCTCCAACTCCATTGATTGGCAGTTCTACATCAGACAGAATCATCAGCGAAATATTCAAGACTGACAATGCTAACAACAAGGTGACATTAGAACACAATCCAAGAATCTTATACTATAACTATGTAGCAACATCAAATAACTCATGGGCACACACATCAGATATTGTTGCAACAGTTAACAGAGTTGGTTATCCTTTTGCCGGGCATCTGGATGATGCGTATAATCCTACAATTGATTTGAATTTTGGATTGAGTAAAGAGGTATATTATGATGATTCATTTGCAACAGTCAATGGTACAATTGCAGGTCTTGTGAATCGGTATTATTTCAATTACATCAATGAGATTAGCAATGAGAATAGCAAGATTGTAACTGCTTATTTTAATTTAAACGCAGTTGATATCAATGAATTGTCATTCAAGAAACAGTATTATTTCAATGGCAGTTATTACAGATTACAACAAGTAGTGGATTATAATCCGGTTGATAGGCAATTGACAAAATGTGTGTTTATCAAGTTAGCAGATATTGTTGATTTTGTAGATGTGCCATTCGTCTTAAATGGTGGTAATGCAACAATCACAGGCGGTGCAGATTCAGAGCCATCACCATCAACAGATGCGACATTTAAAGATAATAACACAAGATGAGCAGACGTATAAACATACAAGGAGTGAATAACTTTGTTGATGCATCAGCAAACAACATCACTATCAATGGCAACGGTAACAAGGTTCAAGGAAAGGTAAATAATGTTTTTATTGTTGGTGATAATCAAGTTGTAACTCAAAGCAATACGGTTGTGATTGATGGCAATATCAAGAGATTCAATCACAGTTATTCTGGCAATCAAGTTGTGCTAACTGATGCAGCGAATTATAATACAGATGCAAATACATCTTATTACTTAACAGATACAACAGGCAATAATACCACATTTGTCTTGTCGTTTAATGAAGCTGATTACTATCCGGGAATGAAGTTCACATTTAAGAAACTTGTGAGCAATAACATTGTGATTATTAACGCAGGTGCAAAGACAATTGATGGCAATCAGTATGCGTATTTGTATGCAGAGGATGATACAATTGAAATAATGTACGATGGTTTTAATTGGGTTATTACAACCTTTCCAAAACCTGTATTTACTCCTGTTGCTAATGGTACTAATTTCGTTGAGGTGGTACAAGCATCAGACTTACCAACAACATTAGCAGCGAATACAACCTATTTTATTAGAGGTTTGATTACGTTATCAACTCCAAGACTTGTAACAAATAGCGGCTCTGCCATTATTGGATTTGATAGAAACAAAGATGGGTTAATCTGGGATGGTGCAGCAGGTACAACAATGATCACAATCACAGATGTTGATTTTGATTTGACAGGAATTTATTTGAGTGCCAACAATACAGGTTCTGTTGTGATTGAAGCAGACAACTATGATGGTGCTGCATACAACGCAGGTAGAAACAAAATATTAACCATCGTAAATTGTCAATTTAGAGGGTGTTATGATGTAGCATCGTTTGAAGGTTTTGATCTCATCGACATTCAAAATTCTTTATTTTTCTATGTCAAAGCACCTAACTTTGGAATCAAGGTTTTAAACACATCTAAACTTGAAATATCATCATGTGAATTTATCAGATGGTTTGATGAATCTACATTGCCAACTCCAAGCGGTTATGCAACTGCATCAATGATTGAGATACTTCCAAATGGTGCAGGTGTTGGTGTTGGCGCATTCCAGATGTCTGGCTGCATACTGCATCCACAATTGAGCCAGAATGGCATTAAGATAAATCCATTAAGCACAACAGGATTTGCAACAATCTCATCCAATACATTTGTTGATGCTAATCTGATAACCGGGTTCAAGTTCTTTCCTAATCCATTAACAGGCGGTTATTCAAATACTGAGTGTTTGACGTACGATGTAAAGTCAAATCAAGGATTGCTCAACAGTACAAGTGGTGTGGTAATGACATTGAACGGCAACACAACCAATACATCATTAACTGTGAACACACCATCAATTGTGAACACAGGTGGCGGTGCAGTATTACAAGCATCAGTAAGATACACAGTCAGTACTGCCGGGCGTTGTACCTATACAGGAACTAAACAAGCATACGTTAGTTTACACGCATCAGTCAGTTACGACAAGCAAGGTGGCGGTTCTGATGATTATGTGTTTTATTTTTACAAAAACGGTGCGCAGTTGGCAGGTTCTCAAACTTTGGTTGATGCTCAAAAGAATAGTGCAATCAGTTTGGTGTATGGTGTGTTGATGGTGCAAAATGATTACATAGAAATATGGGTAGAAAATACGCAGTCAAATGATAATATGAGAGTGACTGATTGGCAAGTAGTAATAAGAGAATAATGGCAGTACAGAAAAATATAGTATTTAAGGTTGACATTGAAGGCACAGGCAAAGCTGAAAACTCAATAGGTGGCTTAGAGGATAGAGTTGAGAAGTTAAAGCAACTGATTGAAAGTGAGCCAATAGGTTCAAAGCGTTTCAATGAACTTAACAGAGATTTACAGAAAGCACAATCAGCAGTTAAAGATGTTGAGTTGCAATTTGAAGCATTAGATTTTGAGCAAAAGTTAACTGCCGGTTCTGATGCAATTGTCGGTATTGCAGGTGGGTTCGCAGTTGCCGAAGGTGCTGCTGCATTATTTGGTGCAGAATCCGAGCAGCTTGAAAAGACATTAGCCAAAGTAGCGGGTGCATTGGCATTGACAACCGGGTTGAGAGATTTAGCCAATGGAGTGATTGCAATGAGAAAGCTATCAATTGCAACTAAAGCACAAGCAGTATTCCAAGAACTAAATGCCAAAGCAACTGCAACTGCTGCAACTGTTCAGAAACTATTTGCAGGTTCTGTGAATACCACAACCATTGGATTCAAAGCATTAAAGACTGCTATCATTGCAACAGGTATCGGTGCATTAGTTGTGGGTGTTGGTTTGTTGGTTGCTAATTTTGATAAGTTAGCTGCCATATTAAGCAGTACAACCAGAGAGCAAAAGATATTGAATGAAGCAACTAATGCTGCTATCGATAGCATTGGAGATGAGTTGTCTGCTGCTGATAAGTTGAGCAAGACATTAAAGGATGAAACAAAAACAAGGGAAGAAAAGAACAAAGCAGTAAAAGCATTACAAAAAGAATATCCAGATTTATTATCAAATGTAGATGCTGAAAAGGATTCTATTGAGGATATCAACAAGGCATTAGAGTTGAATACAAAACTCTTGATGATTAAAGCAAAAATGGAGGCGGTTGCAGAATTAAGAGCAGAGCAATTTAAGGTAATAATCAAAGCGCAGGCAGAGGCACAGACAGGAGCAAACGTAGGAGCATTAGATTATATTGCTACACTACAAATGTCAATGACTGCTCAAGAGATGGCTAACATAAAAACTGCAAATTCAATTGCTGAAAATGAAAAGCAAGTTGTTGCTCTTGACAATGTTGAGTCTGCATTACAAGCAGAGATGGATGCGTTGATGTTGAAAGGTGCGGTCATTGTAGATACAACAGATAAAACAACAAGCGCAACAAAAACAGAAATATCAGAACGTCAAAAGCTACGCGATGAAATGGAGAAAGAGGCTGAGATTCTAAACAGAATCAACAATGCTAAATTCAAAAGTATTAATCAATTCTTTGAAATTGGCAAAGATGCCTATGATGGTGAGATAGGCAGCATCAAGGAATTAACAATGGCATTATCAAAAGAGAGTGAAATCAGAGGAGAGAAAGCAAGAGAATTGGTTGGAGTTCAGAAAGAGATTGCAGATGAATACACAACTATTTGGGGTGAGGCATTTGCAGAGATTGCAGAGATGGATGCTGAAGCAGCAGAGGAAAGAGCAAAAGCAGAGCAAGAGAGGATTGACAATATCAATAAAGGATTAGATGCAGCAACAACTGCTGCTGATGGTTTGTCATCATTAAATGATTTGGTACTTGCTAATCAGATTAAAGGGTTAAAAGAAGGTGATGCCAGAAGAACAGAATTAGAACGGAAAGCATTTGAGAGAAGTAAAAAGATACAGATTGCACAAGCATTGATTAGTGCTGCTCAAGGTGTTGTCAGTATCTTATCAACTCCATCAACAATCCCTGATCCATTTGGTACGGTTTTCAAAGTTGTACAGATTGCATCATTAGCTGCAACAACTGCTGCGCAAATAAGCAAAATTAAGTCTGCACAATTTGGTGGTGGTGCAAGTGGTTCAATTGGTTCGGCAGGTGGTGGTGGTGCATCAGCAGGTGCAGGTGGTGTACCAATAAACAACATCAGCAATACTGCATCATTGATTGACCAGAATCAACAGAATGTTACGCAGGTAGTTGTTGTTGAAACGGATATCACCAATACACAGAATACAGTTGCAGCAGTTACTGAATCAGCAACATTTTAAAATTGACAGTTATTAAATCATTTATATTTTAAGTTATGGATAAAAAAGTATTTGAATTGGTTATTGATGAGGATGATGATAGCGGTGTTTCAATGATTGCAATCGTGGATGCACCTGCCATTGAGAGAGATTTCCACAAGTTCAAACAATCAGAGCCGTTAGCATTCAAGGTTGCTGATGAAGATAAACGGATTGCATCCGGATATTGTATGGTGTCAGACCTTCCGATTTTTAGGCATGACCAACAAGACGGTGAACATTATGTTGTATTTCGCAAACCAACTATTGAGAAGATAGTCAACAAGTTCATGAAGCAAGGATTGAATGCAGAGATTAACTTGATGCACGAATCAGAGGTGAGTGATGTTTATGTTTTTGAGAGTTTGATTATAGACAAGGACAGAGGCATCAATGCACCCGATGGATTCAAGGATGCACCAGATGGCAGTTGGTTTGTATCAATGAGAGTTGATAATGATGAGTTATGGAATGACATCAAGCAAGGTACTTACAGAGGATTCTCTGTTGAGGGTATGTTTGCAAAAGCTGATGCAACTCCAACTGATGAGCAGATTATAGATGCAGCAATTGATGCTATCAATGGCTAAATTTGACAGAGTAAATTTTAATTATATTTTAACATACAAACATCATGAAAATGAATATTAGAGAAAATCTAAAAAACAACATTGAGGCATTAAAGAAAATTGCTTTCAATGAAACGGTTGAGGCGGTTGCCGAAACAACTGAAATAACAGAGCCAACAGAATCTAAATTTGTTGACGCACAACTTGAAGATGGTACAATAATTAATGTTGAACCGGCAATTGAGTTAGGTGCATCCGTATCTGTTATGACAGAAGATGGAATTGTTGCAGCAGAAGATGCAGAGCATACATTGGCAAGTGGTGAAAAGATCATCACAGTTGGTGGTGTGATTACTGAAATCATTGCAACAGAAGAAGAAGAAGTTGCAGAAGAAGTTGAGGAAGAAGTTGAAGTTGAAGAAGAAATGGAATCAGCAGAGCCAACTGCAACTGCACCAACTCCAAAAACTGTAATCGAAAGAACAGAAGTTGAGAGAAAGTTTGCAGAATTGGAATCAAAGATTGTTGATGCAATTGTTAAGAATGAGGAGTTTGAAAAGAAAGTAATTTCAACTCTTGAGGAGTTTGCAAAAGAGCCATCAGTTGAGCCAACTAAAAAAAGAAGATTGGATGCCTTTAAAAAAGAGGATTTAACATTCGAGCAAAAATTAAGTAAAATCAAAAACCTAAGAAAAATAAAATAATTATGAGTTTCGTAGTATCAAGTTTAACAGACTATGTTGACCAGAGTTCAACAGATTTATTGTTACCTGCGGTCAGTCAAGGAAAAACTGCCACAATCGTAAATTTACAAGCAGGTGTGAAATCAAGTGCTGCATTGCAGTTGTTTGATTCAACTGTTGTATTCCAAGATGATTCATGTGCATTCGCAGGTTCTGCTGCAACTACTTTC
>Ga0233410_10000327_pt1 | contig 15877 bp, 10 predicted proteins | sample Na_anoxic_1_MG_FD_179869 | JGI IMG/M metagenome (GOLD analysis project Ga0233410, IMG submission 179869) | Seawater microbial communities from Saanich Inlet, British Columbia, Canada - Na_anoxic_1_MG | ecosystem: Environmental > Aquatic > Marine > Inlet | place: Canada: British Columbia...
GGTGCTTATAGCATTTTCTATTCTTATTACTGGGCTGATGCGTGGCAGGGATCTTTACCTGATGATCGAGACGTCTATCGCTCTAGCTGTGGCCGCCATTCCAGAAGGGTTACCGATTATTGCGACACTTGCTCTGGCACGTGGGATGTGGCGCATGGCTCGCAGCAATGCACTTATTAATAAGCTATCAGCTGTGGAGACTCTTGGTGCCACGAATGTCATTTGCACAGATAAGACGGGCACACTGACGGAAAATAAGATGGTGGTTGCCTCAATAGTGACGAAGCAGGGGCTGGATGATTTGGCAGGGGATAAAGAAGGGCTGGAGTCTACAGCTGAAGTTCTTCGGGTCGCGTCGCTTTGTAACAATGCTCAGTGGACTGAGGTTGTTAGTGGCGATGTATCAGAGCTTATTGGTAGCCCGATGGAAACGTCGTTGTTAGTCGCGGCAAGGGGGCGCGGGCTTGATCAGAATGAGCTCAAACGTAGATTCCATCGCGTCCGGGAAGAAGCCTTCGATTCCGAAAGCAAGATGATGGCGACGTATCACCGTGACGGTGATAGGTTCCTAATCGCTGTGAAAGGAGCGGCTGAGCCATTACTGTCTGCTTGTCAATCGGTGCATAATAGGCAGCAGTTTCAGCCTATGCTTGAGGAGGAGAGACAATGGTGGTTGGATAAAAATAACGCACTGGCTCTCGACGGTTTTCGAGTGCTGGCATTTGCTCAGAAATATGCTCGGCATGATGGTGTGGAGCCGTATGAGAATCTGGAGTTCCTAGGGCTTGCGTGCGTGATTGATCCACCTAGAAAGGATATCCCAGCAGCCATCGCTTCTTGCCGAAATGCTGGGATTCGAGTGGTGATGATCACGGGAGATCAGGCCGGCACAGCACTGAATGTAGCAAAGGATGTGGGAATCTATGATGAGGTCGCGACGAGGGTTGTAACAGGTAAGGAGATCGACACGTGTAGGAAGGGAGGTCAAATGGTGGATCTCCTAGATGTCAAAGTGCTCGCGCGAGTGTCACCTCAGCACAAGCTCGATATTATTCAGATGCATCAGGATGACGGCTCGGTGGTTGCAATGACGGGGGATGGAGTGAATGATGCACCGGCCTTAAAACGTGCAGATATCGGCGTGGCTATGGGGATACGCGGAACGGAGGTGGCGCGAGAGTCCGCTGACATGGTTCTGAGGGATGATGCCTTTACTTCTATTGTTGCCGCGGTTGCTCAAGGGAGAGTTATTTTTAACAATATCCGCAAGTTTGTGGTCTATTTACTCTCTTGTAACTTGAGTGAAGTTATGGTGATTGGGGTAGCTTCGGCGATGGATGCTCCGCTGCCTTTATTGCCACTCCAAATTCTATTCTTAAATATGGTCACGGATGTTTTTCCAGCCTTAGCCTTAGGAGTTTGCCATGGTCATGAGGATGTGATGACTAGGCCACCTAGATCGGTGTTAGATCCTATTGTTGGCAAGCGGCAATGGTGGGTAATCATACTCTACAGCACCTTGATTACGGCTGTTGTGCTTAGCTCATTTGCTATTGCTAGGGGTGTTTTGGGGATGTCTCCTGAGGAGGCGGTGACGGTTTCCTTCTTGGTGATTGCTCTGGCTCAGATTTTGCATGTGTTTAATATGGCTGAGCCCGGGAGCCACCCGCTGAAAAATGAGATCACTAAAAATGGATATGTGTGGGCAGCGGTTGTGCTGTGTGGATTGATCCTTTATTTTGCAGTGAGTTTGCCGCCACTAGCGAGAGTTCTAGCGCTACGGGTGCCTAGTGCTACTGGCTTTGTTTTGATAGTAATATCAAGTGCTATCCCTCTAATCGTTGGGAGGATTGTGAGTGTGATGAAGCGTTGATGGGATAAAAAAAGGCTATGCCAGTCGCTAAAAAAGAGCACCGGAGGCATCTCCAAATCTCTAGGGGTAATGGTAGAAGTCTGGCTGGGGCTCCATGCTATGAAAAGAGTCCTTCAACTTCTTTGATCGGCAGCCCAGTATAATCGGCTTTTTTCAGGTCGGTGAGCTTTTGTTGCGCTTGAATAGGCAGCCGTTTGACGAGTTGTTCTGATAGCTCGGCTGGTGCAGCAAGGTTCCAAATGTCAAATTCTTGGTGTTCAATGAGGTCGCAGATGGCTTTGGTCATAGCGTCGAGGAGGCGTCTCCTTTTTTCAAGTGTTCTGCCATGTGGCTCTCCGTGTCTCATTGGCGCTCCGTGCTGTAGACTTCCGCTGGGGAAACGGCCATCATCATCGGAGCTTTCAATAGGGTCTGGTGAGATATGGTGTAGATCAGTCTTGATGGCTTCAATGCGCTGCTGCTGTTGTAGCGGGTCATCCGAGGTCAATCGGTAGGCGCACAGTTTCTCGGCGTTGGCTAGAATGATGAGTTTCTGTTTCATAGTATTAGGGGGTGCTGGATGAGAGCGTGGTAGCGAATTTTGCTAAACGTTCACCTATCCAGACCTAATATGCGCTATGTTCGGAATCATCGCCCTGCAAATTTTGCTGCGAATGTTGCAAATTTTGGCGTTGTGAATAGAGGTGGCTCAATGGGAAAAATGTAAGCCAGTGGGAATGCTCCGGTTATGCTGTCGGTATTCTCGGGGAGGCTCTCCAGCAAACTTTAGAAAACTACGGTTAAACTGTGAGAGGGACTGGAAGCCTACGGCGTAAGCTATTTCGGTGATTGTTTTCTCTGTGTTTTTGAGTTCATCTTTGGCTAGTTCAACACGCTGGCGGTTGACATATTCAGTGAATGTCATGCCAGTGGTCTTTTTGAAAAGATTACAGAAATAGAATACGCTCACATGGACTTCATTTGAGACTTCTTTTAGAGTTATTTTTTCATCAATTCTATTAGCAATAAGTTCCTTTGCTTTAAGAATTGTATCTGGTTCACTCGCGTTGCTTTCTAGTAGAAGTTTGTTGAGAAATTCGGTTAGTTGGAGGGAAATGAGGCTGAGTAAGGTGATCATGCTTTTGTATTTATCCTGATCGAAAACAGAACTCATAGTATATAGTTCCACGACTTTTTTTTGTTCCGTTTTTGAATAGCCCGCGACTACCAATGCGTCATGAGCCGCTTTGATTTGTTCAGGGCTGGGAGGATTCGTGAAAATTTGGCCAGTTTTAAGAAAACCGACGGTGTGGTTGCCAAGCTTTAAGGGGACAGCCGTTTCCTTTAGGCCGGCAAAGCAAGTGTTAGTTGACGCTTTATCCGTGGAGTGAGAAAAAAGTTCTCGTTGAGCTAGGACGCACTGCTGGCAGGAGCCATGAGAGGAGTTAAGTGACTGGCAGAAAGGATTCTGGTGCGGGCTGGAGTGGCACGGGTTGAAAGTTGGTCTGTCTGCAGATTGGACAATGAGGGGGAGATCGGTACCTTCGCGGAAAGCGTTCTGGCAGACCTGAAAAAAAGGGGAGGCTTTCAGGCGCTCGATGAGATTGAGGTCACAATGATTTTTACTGATCGAGGAGGATTGTTTCATGAGAAATGGGGGCTAGTCTGGTGTTCTAGTTTAGCAATAGAATTTAGGCGAATTTAGAGAATAGCACAAAGAATTAGATCATTCCAGCAAACATTGGTAATTAATGGGTTAGATCTAGTGGGTTAACGCTATAGTGTTGAGGGGCTAATTATTGTGGGATCGTAGAATTCTTATTTTTAGCAAGATAGGACCACTTTTTGACAATGGAAGCTGAGTGGGTGTTCTGTGATTCTGTTAAGTTGGGAGTTCAATCCCCTAAAATTATGAAAAAGTACTCAATTATTATGAAGATCGGAACATTTGCTCTCTTGATGTTTTTGACAGCATGTGGAGGTAAGGAAAAGAAAATGGCGAAAGGATTCGTCCTTCCAAAGGGTGACATAGAGAAGGGAATGGTGGCATTTACGGAACTGAAATGCCACAGTTGCCACACGGTCTCAGGAGAAGTGTTTCCAAAGTTAGCCGAGGAGTCAGGTGTCCAACTCCAGCTTGGAGGTGAGGTCCGTAAACTAAAGAGTTATGGTGAATTAGTTACTTCAATCATTAACCCACAGCATAGTATTTCCAAAGAATATTTGAGCAGCTTCGAAAAGGATCAGCGTGAAGGAGTTGAGTCGCCAATGTCTTCAGTGAATGACCAAATGACGGTGGAGCAAATGGTCAATCTCGTAGAGTTCTTGAATTCTCGATATATGAAATACGAGACCGATATAGAGTATCCGTATTATGGACCAACTTTCTACGGGCCTTAAACCTGTGAGTTAGGCGCTGCTATGAAACAACGTAGAGTGAGTAACATAAGCTAAGCTTCGATGAAGAAAAATGTCATTTGGCTAAAAGAGGTAACCATCAAAGATATTGCTCTAGTTGGTGGAAAGAGCGCCTCGCTCGGGGAGATGATCTCTCAAATGAGTAGGCAGGGGGTTGTGGTTCCAGGCGGGTTTGCAATCACTGCACTAGCCTACCGCGAGTTTATCGAGAGCAATGGACTATCTGATGCCATTAGTGGATTTATGGAACAGTTTCACGGAGGTTTTGTGAGCTTAGAGGAGGTGGGCGCATCTATACGAAAGCTCATTTTAGAGGGGTATTTTTCTATCGAGATGAGAGAGCAGATCATTGGTGCTTATCGCGAGATGAGTAGAGACTATGACTGCGAACAAGTTGATGTGGCTGTTAGGAGTAGCGCGACGGCTGAGGATCTTCCAAACGCTAGTTTTGCTGGGCAGCAGGAAAGCTACCTCAATGTCAAAGGGGAAGAGGCGCTGCTAGACGCCTGCCGGAAGTGTTTCGCGTCGCTGTACACGAATCGGGCGATTAGTTACAGAGAGCAGAAGGGGTTTGCTGATGTGGCCGTTTACCTTTCTGTGGCAGTGCAGAAAATGATGCGTGCTGATAGCGGTGCGGCGGGAGTGATGTTCACACTCGATGTCGATACGGGCTTTAGAGATATGATTGTGATCGAGGCTTCTTTCGGCCTAGGAGAAAATATTGTGAAGGGGGCTGTGACTCCTGATGAATATCGTGTCTACAAGTCACTGGTGGGTAAGACGGGTGTGGTTCCAATCATTAGTAAGAAATTAGGTTCAAAAGAACTGACAATGATTTATAGCGAAACTGGTGATTCGGTCGAGAATGTGCCAACCCCGATGGATCGACGTTGGGAGTACGCGCTTTCAGAGGAGCAAATCATGCAGTTGTCTGAATGGGCAGTATTGATTGAAAGGCATTACGGCAAACCAATGGATATTGAGTGGGCATTGGACGGGCTCACTGGTGAATTGGCTATTGTGCAGGCTAGGCCAGAAACTGTGCGCTCAATGGAGCTGGATTCGACTATGGTAGTTTCCCGTTTGAGCAACAATAAGTCTGAGCCGCTGATTGAAGGATTAGGGATAGGTTCGGGTATTGTAGCGGGGAATGTGATGGTACTCAATAGTTTGAGTGATGCTGGAAGGTTTGAGAAGGGGATGATTTTGGTCACCTCCGCTACAGATCCAGACTGGGTGCCGTTGATGAAGATTGCTGCTGGATTGATTACTGATCACGGTGGCCGGACAAGTCACGCTGCTATTGTTAGTCGTGAGCTGGGAGTGCCAGCTATCATCGGCACAGAAAATGCAACACGCCTTCTTGATGACGGGCAAGCGGTGACGATCAACTGCGCGAGCACAGGCAAGGGAGAAGTCTACGAAGGTATTCTCGACTTCGAGACCGAGGAAATTGATCTGTCCAGTATACCAGAGACGCGAACCAAGGTGATGTTGAATATAGCAAACCCTGATACTGCAAATCGATCATGGCGTTTGCCTTGCGACGGAATTGGCTTGGCTAGAATGGAGTTTATCATTTCCAATCAGATTGGTGCCCATCCGATGGCGTTGATAAACTTTGATCGTTTGAGTAATGAAGATGCTTTTGAAGAAATTGAGGCGCTAACCCACCATTATCAGGATAAAAAACAATTTTTTGTGGATCGGCTAGCCTACGGTATCGCACAGATTGCAGCGTCACAGTACCCGAAACCAGTCATTGTGAGGACGAGTGATTTTAAGACGAACGAGTATCGAGACTTGTTGGGCGGAGAGGATTTTGAACCAGTTGAAGAGAACCCAATGTTGGGTTTCCGTGGCGCTTCGCGCTATTACAGTGAAGATTATAGAGAGGGTTTTGCTTTAGAATGCAGAGCATTGAAGTGGGTGCGGGAGCGGATGGGACTGAAGAATGTGATTGTGATGATTCCTTTTTGTAGGACAGTGGACGAAGCTGACAAGGTACTCAGTGAAATGGCCTTGAATGATTTAGTGCGGGGGGATGACGGGCTAGAAGTTTACATGATGGCGGAGATCCCAAGTAACATCATACTAGCAAAAGAATTCTCCAAGAGGTTTGATGGTTTCTCCATCGGCTCCAACGATCTCACACAGCTTGTTCTAGGGATTGATAGGGACTCAGAAAAATTGTCTGACCTGTTTGATGAGAACAATGAGGCAGTTCGAGAGATGATTCGGGTGTTGATCAAATCGGCTCACGATCAAGGTTGCAAGGTGGGAATCTGTGGCCAGGCTCCGAGTGATAAACCTGAATTTGCTCAATTTTTGGTTGAACAAGGAATCGACTCTATTTCTCTGACACCAGATAGCTTTGTTTTAACCAAGCGGGCAATAGCTGGGCGTGAGAGTGAAATGGTAGATTTGTGATAGATTGTGTTAGTATTGGTTACATTGCTACATCTAATTTTTCACGAACGTAAAAAAGGCCAACAGCCGAAGTGGCAGTTGACCTTAATAAAATGAGGTGAGTTCCTGTTTACTCGTCTATTAGAGCGAACTTGAGCTCGCCAGAGGAAACGACCTGACCGTTGACGACGCAGCGGCAACTGGCAAAACCGATGTTGCGGCGGGTCTTGACGATCTCAGCTTCGATGAACAGTGTGTCGCCTGGCAGCACTGGGTGGCGCCATTTGACTTTGTCTGCGCTCATGAAGTAGCCGATTTTCCCTTGGTTCTCAGGCTTGCGCAGCATGAGGCAGGATGCAACCTGTGCCATGGCTTCAACTTGGAGCACACCAGGCATGATTGGGTGACCCGGGAAGTGACCAGGGAAGAATGGCTCGTTGATTGTGACGTTCTTGACGCCTGTGCATTTGTTGTCGCCTACGAAGTCGATGATACGATCGACGAGGAGGAATGGGTAGCGGTGGGGAAGGATCTTGAGGATATCGTTGATGTCGAGTACTGCCTCGCCTTTAGGAATGGCAAGTGGTGGCACCATGGAGCGCATACGAAGGTAGTTGCTCTTTAGCAGTGCTGCCATTTGAGTGTTTGGACCATGACCTGGTTTGACACAGATGACGTGGCCAGTGATACGCTTACCACTGAGCATGAGGTCACCAATGACGTCGAGCGCCTTGTGGCGGGCGAATTCATTATTAAAGCGAAGCGGCTCTTTGCTCATGATTTCTTCACCGCGGATGACCACGGCATTCTCAAGCGATCCACCTTTGATGAGGCCTTTGTCGAGAAGTGGCTTAACGTCTTCGTAGTAAACGAAAGTACGCGCTGGCGCGATTTCCTTCTCGTAAGTCTCTGGGTTAACAACGCTAGAGAAATATTGAGTGAAGCGGCCATCAGGACCGACATTGGTGCAGGAAATCCGGAATTCCTTGTCAGGAACGATAGTGATGAAGGATCCTTTGCCTGAATCATAGAAGAGTGGTTCGCGGATTTCCCAAACCTTGGCTGGGACGTCCTGGGTCACAATGCCGGCTTGCTTGATGAGCTCTACGTAGGGAGCAGAGGATCCGTCGCCGATCGGTGGCTCATTGGCGTCCATTTCGATAAGAGCATTGTCGACGCCCATTCCTGTGAGAGCGGAGATGACGTGTTCTACGGTGTGGACCTTTACTGAGCCTTCTGCAAGGGTCGTTGCGCGCTCCACAGTTTGGACTTTGCTGACGTCAGCATCGATGAAGGGTTGGTCGTCGAGATCGATTCTTCGGAATTGGAATCCAGAGTCAGCAGGGGCTGGCTTGATGGTGAGAGTCACCTTCTGACCAGTATGGAGGGATGATCCCTCAAGGGTTGCTGGCGCAGCGAGAGTTTGTTGCATTTCAATCGGCATGCGGTGAGTCAAACCAGAGTGGTGCAAAGATGCAAGTTTTTTGAGTTTGCAGAGTGAAATCTCGCGCTAGAGTCCCGGCATGCAGCCAGAGGTCGAGCAATTGATAGATTTAGCACTCCGTGAAGATATTGGAGCAGGGGACGTGACAGCAGAGTATTTTGTGCCTGCTGACGTGCAGTCACGAGCCTTCATGTTAGTTAAAGATTCTGGCGTTATTACCGGGCTTGATATAGCTGAACAGATTTTTTCTAAAATTGATCCATCTATCGTGACTCGTCAATTAGTAGCGGATGGCAGCGTAGTGACCCATGGGACTAGAGTGATGGCAATCACAGGTCCAGCGAGGTCATTACTGACGGCTGAACGCACCGCTTTGAATTTTACTCAACGACTTTCTGGTGTGGCCACTAAAACGGCTAACTTCGTGCGATTGACAAAGGGAACCAAGGCGCAGATTTTAGACACGCGCAAGACGACACCAGGTTGGCGTTGGCTAGAGAAAATGGCAGTCAGAGCCGGTGGCGGCATGAACCACCGCATGGGGCTCTACGATAGAGCTATGGTCAAAGATAACCACCTCGTTGCTGAAAATGGACTGGAGTGGCTACAGCTAGCGATTCACCGCCTCAAAAAGGAAAAACCTGAAGTCGAGGTGGAGTTAGAGGCTGACAGAATTGATCAAGTAGAGCAGTTTCTAACACTCGATGGAGTCGACTACATTTTGCTCGATAATATGAGCAACGATGAACTGCGTGTGGCTGTGGCTCTACGTGGAGGCTCTGGACCAATGCTTGAGGCTAGCGGCGGCGTGAGATTGGAAACTGTTTCAGCTATCGCAGAAACTGGTGTGGATTTCATCTCAGTTGGGGCGGTCACACATTCCGCAGTGGCGCTTGATATCTCGCTCGAGTTCGCTGAGTGAAATAATTCGTCGGATGTGACTTAGATGAACGAAATGGTATATTTACTCCTGATTCCGTTAGCTAGTATTTTCAGCAGCATACCAGTGCTGGAGGGGTATTGAAATCTGCTAATCACTAGCAAGTAGCTGCATTGGGGTGGGAGCGAAGGCTTTCTATTCCTTGCTTTCACCCTCATTTCTTGAGTTTCCAGGTTTTTGGACACAGTTTGACATCACTGAGCATTGCGCTTGTGCTGTTCACTCTGATTCTTAGTTTCTCTTGGGTTTCGCTAACAGATGCTTATTCGAAGTTCGCGGTGCACCGCTAAGATCGCCTCTGACCAAGGCCAGCCTTTGGCTATTTTCATCTGCTTTATCCCACTGTGACTGATGAGTTTCCCTGCGATGCATATGATGTCTTTGAGGATGCTGCCCACTCGGCGGCGTTTCTGCTTCACGCGTTTTTTCTTGAGGTGGCTTGGCCATCTGTCTTTGTGTTGAGCTAGCCTGTTATCCACTGCTCGAAGGAGGTTGTAAGCAATGACTCCTAGCGCAAAAAATAGCTTATTCACCTCGTATTTGTTAGATGGGAGGCGTTCTATGTTGAGGTCACTTTTGATCTCGCTGTGGAACTGCTCACTGGTGCCATGGTCGTGATAGAGGGCGATAACATCCTCAGGGCGTTCTCCGAGGTTCGTCCAGTAGCTCTCAACTTCTATCTCATGTATGAGAAGGGCTTGGCCGCGCTTATCAATGCTGCGGCAGGTGATTCGGTAGACTACAGGGAGTTTTTCTTGCGTGCTTTTCTCGCCTCCTGGCCTTAGGTGTTCGATGGTGCCAGTGTAGACTTCTTTGCCTTCTCGGGGACTTTCAGCACAGGATGTTTGAGGTTGAGTTTGTTTAGGAGTTGGGCATTTCGTTTGAGGAATTCTGGTGTGCCTTTTTGGCAGTGCTGGATTCCGGGTCTAAATTCGTGATGAGCCAGCCAGCCCTCAGTCCCGAGATTACTCATGATGGGCGCAAAGCCATCACAGCCTTTATACTTTCTACCCACATTCTCACGATTACTACCAGCGTTGTCCATTGGGGTGACGTCGATGTCGTTAGGGATGTAGAACCGACCATTGATTGCGAGTGGGCTGATCTGATGGTTTTTAAGAATGGCTAGATTTACCCCTTCGATTTTGCACATGCTTTGCTCACCAGCTAATGCTTCGAGTCCGTGCCGTAGAGTTGGTTCAGAAGGGATTTTTTCTATCCCCATGCTCAAGCTGAAGCCCTCAGCCTCATCCTGCCTGTAGAGTTCAACATCCTCATAGTGTGTGCGCCCTTGGCAGAGCAAACCAATTTGAGTGGTCAAAATGTCCACATCACTAATCTTGTCAGAGCGGGCTGAAAGTCGCTTTGCAAATAGTCTGGCGAGTGGTGTGTGATAGGATAGTATAGATCCGGCCGGTGAGATTTAAGCCGCCTTGAGCATTGATCCTTTCGTTGGTCAGTGATGATTTCATCTTGGTAACCCGTTGGGTGGTTGTGGTAAACAACTCTTAACCTAGTAACTAGGAGGGTTCCCAATATTTTCTCAAAACTAACTCACGGATTCAGGATGTCGTTTGAGTTCACTCTTGAAAATCAGTTTTTTTTAAAACTAAGCCTATATCGGCACCATAGCCTAATTTATTATCTAACTGGTCCGAAGAAGGATTCTACTTTAATGGATAAGCAAACCAAACAATATTATGCTGATAATGCAGAACATCTTGCTGCGCTCTATAATGGGGTAAAAGTTGGCGTTTCTCGATATTTTAATCGTGCTTTTACCAAGGGGGATAAAGTACTCGATCTAGGATGTGGAACTGGTCGTGACCCATGCGCGTTAACTTAGTAGATTAAGCCATTGAACGTGAGATGTTTGACGACTCTATTGGAATGTTAATCAATGTAATCTGGTCGTTCATCGATCAATATAAACGTCACTTAAGGATGGCGATAGCGGAACCATTGATTAGTTGAAAACACGTGACGTAGCAGTTGACTATCAACAACCTGAGCTTTCATCTAGCGAGCCCATTAGTCCATTAGTCCATTAGTCCATTAGTCCATTAGTCCATATTAGTTCAATGACTTTTGACCAATGACTAGCCCAGTCTACGCAGCACTGACTGTCCGTAGCTGATTGTGATGACGGCCATTGCGATATTGATCGCACACATGGCCATCCAAAACCCCTCAAGGCTTAGGTCGAAAACATGCACAACTAAGCTGAATACAATGACGGGTAGGATGACCTTGCGTGTGATCGCCTCAATGAATCCGTACATTGGTCGTTTCATGGCTTGGAGGAAACCGATGTAGACGAAACCAGCGACGTAGGCCCACTGGATGAAGGTGACGATACGAACGTAGCGCGTGCCGATCGCTATGACTGCTGGGTCATCAGTGAAGATCTGTACTAGGGGAGTGGCGAAGGCGAAGAGTAATATGGATGCGGTAATAATGAGGTAGAGGCCATACTTAAAACACAGTCGCACACATTCCCGAACGCGATCGATCTGGCCAGCTCCATTATTCTGGCCGACGATGGAAACAATAGCTGAGCTTAGGCCGATTGCTGGGAGTAAGGCGATCTGTTCTATCCGTGTGCCCACACCGAAGGCAGCGACTGCCCCCTCGCCATAAAATTTGAGGAAGTAGGTAGTGACAAAAAATCCCATGGCGATGGACATGAGATTGAAAATAGTAGGAATCCCTTGACGCAGTATCTGAGCGTAGGTTTTGAGATCAGGTAGCAGGTGTTGAGCGCATCGGATGGTCACATGGCCGCGGCTAATCACTACTGAAAATAAATAGATACCACCAATAGCTTGGATCAACACTGTAGCCCACGCGATTCCTCCAATTCCCAAAGCGGGCAGGCCGAAGCCACCATAGAGAAACCATGGGTCGAGGATCAGGTTTAGGAAGAAACCTATGATCAGCACTCTGCTGTAGGTTTTGCTATCGCCGTGGGCGAGGAGAATTGCATTGCTCATGCTACTGAGCAAAAAGAAGATGGCGCCGATGAAGAGGGGGTTAGTGTAGTTTGTCGCTAAATCTAGGTACACGCCACTCGCCCCGAGAATATGAAATAACGGGCTTGCTGCATTGAGCCCGACGATGCTGACTGCTACAGCGCAAATACACGCCAGCGAGAAAACTTGTCCGGAGAGGGTGGCTTCTTCTTCCTTGTTGTTGGCTCCAATGGCATTAGCTATCAGTGCGGATGCTCCACGTGCGAGTCCTCCACTGATAGCAATAATGATAAAGAATACTGGGAACGATAGAGCCATCGCAGCCAAGGCTTCCGTCGAAATGCGTCCTGCGTAGAAGGAATCCACAACATTGTACATCGTGTTAAAGAAATACCCGATGCTCATCGGCAGGGCAATCCGCCGAATGTGGGATGGAAGAGAGCCAGTTGTTAGTGAAGGTGCCGCCATTTGGAGAATGATAAAAAGTGAATTATGCTGTTAGCTGGTGGAGTTGGAGTTCGGGGGTGGTCTCTTGGGCTAGCTGGTTGAGGTGGGAATGGTGGGTGAAGATGAGGATTTGGGTCTTCTTGCTGAGTTCGGCTAGGACGGGGAGCAGGGCGCGGGTGCGTTGATCATCGAAGGTCATCAGCAGATCGTCTAGGATGAGGGGGATGGGTGTGTGCTTGTCGAGGTGGAGATCGATGGCTGCTAGACGGAGGGCTAGGTAGAGTTGGTCGGCGGTGCCTTCGGATAGTCCCGCGGTGTGGACTTCTAGATTGTTGTCTCCCTCTCTGCGGAGGGCGACGAGCTGGGGTTTGTCATTGTCATCTAACTGGGCGGCGACTCCACTGTAGAGATTGCTGGTGAGGGCGCTGAAGTAGTGGGAGGTTTTTTCCATCATCGGGCCTTGAGACTTCTTGCGGAAGGCTTCTACCTGATCGCGCAGGAAGGTGATGGCATACTGCAGGCGGATGAAGCGCTCGGTGTCGGTGACGAGGAGGGCTAAAGCATTGGCGGCGTCTTGTTTGTGGGCGGCAGCCGCGTCGCTGGCTTGCTGCAGCTCATTTTGCTGTTGCTTGAGCTCGTCGAGCGCTTTGAGTGAGCTGTCACGTTCGTGTTGTAGTGGCCGAGCTGCCGCTGATAGAGCTTCGAGTTCTTGCTGGAGTTGGTCGAGGTCGAGCCCGTCGAGCTCGGCAAAGAAGGAATCGAGCTCGGGCTGTTTGCTTTGGTCGGCGAGTGACTGGAGGGTGTCACGCTGGGAGGTGAGAGCTTCGCTGAGCTTGGCCTTGGATTCGATCGCAAGGATGGCGGGTTCCATGGCATCGAGGTGGTCGACCTGCGCTTGCTCGAGGAATTTTTTAAGTTCGGCATCGAGGTCCTTGCTCTGGAGTTCGAGCTCGGGGAGTTTCCTTTCCTCGGCAGTGATGCTGTGCTGGATGGTGGAGGCTTTGGTGTGTGCTTGTTGGGCCTGAGCGATGTGATGCTTGAGCTGGGGCACACTGAGTGTGGCGTCCTCTGAACTTTCTTCAAGAAGCAGCTGAGTGAGCGCGCTGGCCTTGGAGTTGTAGCTGTTGATCGCCTCTGTCTTGGATTCAATCTCCATGAGGCTGGTGTTGAAATCGATTGATTTTTGCTGAGCGAGGCTGCGCTTGTCGATGAGGTCGAGAACTTGGTCTGGATGCAGGTTCGCGGGGAAATCATCACTAGCGCAAAGGGTGGACCAGGACGACTGGGAGTCAGCGAGGGCTGACTCGGCGGAGTCGAACTTTTCGATTGCCGTTGTGCGTTTGAGTTGGGCGGATGCGAGCGCTGTCTGCGCTGCTTCTAGCTTTCCTTGGCCGCGGGTGGCTGCTTTGAATTCAGATTTGAGCGTTGAGAGCAGGGCGCGGAAGTTGCTGTCTTTGCTTTGCAGAGTGACCTGCATCTGGGCGATGAGGTCTAGGCTGAGGTCGCTGTGTTTTTGGATTTTCCGCTGGAGATCATTGAGGTCTTCGATGGAAGAACACAGCTCCAGCCACTGGGATCTCCACTGGAGCAGGTCGGTAGGTGACTGTGGGTTCACAGGGATGGCGGCGCAGCGTGCTTGCCAGGCTGTGGACCATTTTTCGAGGTCGGTGAGGGTTTCTTGTTTGTAGCGCTCTGAGTTTTGTTTTTTCAGAGTGAGTGTCTCAATTTTGACGAGATGGGTCTCCGCTTTTGCTATGTTTTCAGCATTGCTGTGAAGGGCATCAGCGATGGTGTCCGCTAGAGTGATGGATGTGCTGAGCTGAGTGAAGGCGTCGTCAGGAAGGCTCTTTTCGGCAGTGATGGTGGCGCTGATTTCACTGACCTGGCTGTCTCTTGATTGACGTGTTTTGGTGAGGTCGGCGTGGCTGTAGATGGCTGCCTGCGCCTTGAGGCTATCGAGTTGGGTTTGCTCGTTCGCGAGTTCTTCCTCGTAGCCTTCGATCTTTTGTTGGTGCGACTGGAGTTTTTCTAGCAGATCGTTTTCTCGCTCTAGTTCTTGCTTGATAGATGCCTCACTGGGGACCGCGAGTGCGGGGATGTCGCTTTCAGGAATATCAAGATTGAGCTGAGAAATGAGGATTTCTTTACTGCGGTTGAGACCCTGGGCTTGCTCTTCTCTGTCCTCTTGGTGTGAAAATTCGGCGGCATGGGTTTCGCATTGCTGGATGAGGTCTTCGAGCGTTGTGGAGTCGGAGCTATTTGAGAAGCATTGCAGGTCGTCCTGGTGTTGGGCGATGTTGGACTCGATCTCTGCGAGTTCGGACGCGGCCAGTTGTCTGCGGAGATCTTGTTTGCTGAGAGCTTGGGCGAGTTGCTTGAACTGGCTGTGTTGGGTTTCTGAAATCGTGCTGAGCTGGGAGATCTGGTCGGGGGAGTCGAGTTCGAGTTGTTCGGAATAGAGCTGGAGGGTGGATTCTAACGATTCGATTTCGCGCTGGAGGTGCTCGACGGCTTCAAGGTTCGCTAAGTAGGTTTCGAAACCATTGCTGAGAGCTTCGACGTCGGATTTGTGCTGCAGAGCTTCATCGCTGTTAGGGATGTTTGCTAGATCTTGTTGTTGGTTTTCAATCATCTGCTGCTGGATCTGCAGACTACGACTGATGTCTTTTTGCTGAGCGAGCGTGCTGCGGAAGCGTGGGATGAAATCCGAGCTGACTTCCGGGGCTGTGTTTTCCAAGAGATCCATGCTGAGCTGGAGGAACTTGCTGTAGGTAGGCAGGGCGCTGGTGAGGTTGCTGAGCTTGACCGTGCGCGAGCGGTTCTCGCTGAGGCTGTGGTCGGAGCTGTCGAATGCGGCTTGAGCAGACTTGATGTCTTTAAGAAGTGCGTTCCAGGCGGTGACCTTGGTGGCGCTAGAGTTAGCTAGTTTCTCACCTTCTTTATACGCTTTGAGTGCGGGCAGGATGGTCTTGTTCTTTGAACCTGAGCCTTTGTAGAGTGAGTCGGCTTCGGTTTCTAACTTGGTGATGGCAGCTTCGATGGGGGTGCCGCCGAGGCTGGCTGAGAAGAGCTGGGTGCCGAGGTCGCCTTCGCCTGAGAGTAATGCGCCAGCGCCATCTCGCAGTGACTGGGTGTCGAGCCCGAACATGCTGTCGAAGAACTCGCCATTGACGGTGCCGAGGAAGGCTTCTAGCTCTGCGTCGTCGATGGTGTTCCCACGGGTGTCTAGTAGGGTGTTACTCCGGCCTTTTTTTCTGAGAAAACTGAGCTTCTGGGTGTCGTTAGAGACTGTGCCGCCGACGCGTAGTTTGCTATTCTCGTGGACGAAGTTGTCCTTTGACTGCACTGGGATGCCGTAGAACATCTGGTGGATGCCGCGGAGCAGTGAGCTCTTG
>Ga0233410_10000328_pt1 | contig 15859 bp, 25 predicted proteins | sample Na_anoxic_1_MG_FD_179869 | JGI IMG/M metagenome (GOLD analysis project Ga0233410, IMG submission 179869) | Seawater microbial communities from Saanich Inlet, British Columbia, Canada - Na_anoxic_1_MG | ecosystem: Environmental > Aquatic > Marine > Inlet | place: Canada: British Columbia...
AGTAATATTTGAATATTCATCTAATTGATAATATTCATAATAATTTTTTATATATTTTTGCATAAGTCTAAAAGTTATAATTATTAAATTTTTTTAAATATTCTTTTTTTACTATATATCAAGTGCTTTTGTTTCAATCTCATCAAGTAACTTTATTTCAATATAATAACATTATAGAAATAAGTTTATTTTTTTCAAGGATATAACATTCATCAAAATGTCATATAGCATAATATTTCATTTCTTTATACTTAAATATTCAACTGAATTTATTATTATATAATATTTCAATAAAATAATTTCAACTGTAATCACTTTTTTTATCGTGTTTAACTTCTATATTTCAAAATCATCAAAGTAAATCTATTCAATATTTATTTGGATTTTTTATATAATCTAATTCATATTTTTCTTTCATCATCTTTGCTACAAATAATTCAAATTTTTCTCCTATTTGTAAACATTCATTAAAATTATTATTTGTTGTCATAGGTTTTATAATCAAATTACATAATTTATAATATTATTACATATTCCAGTTGTTAATTCTTTTTTAGGATTTTTAACTTCCCGAGCTTTTATTTCAATTAATACATTTTTGATAATATCAGAACTTAACTTCCTATCTTTACATATATCATCAATAAACTTTTTACTCATATCTTTAACAACTACCCATTCATCTAAATATCTTTTTCTATTTATATATGTAGTAGGCATTAAAGCATAATCTTTTTTATCATTAACTTCAAGATAAGTAATATAACTTTCTAAATTAATCATTATATCTTTATGTAATCATTTTTTAACACATTCATTATAATTTTTAGTTAAACTTTGGTCATATAATCAATTTTTTTTAATATCTTTATATCTATTTTTAAATTCTATTGTTTCTGGTAAATCTTCATAAGATATTCTATTTTTAACTGTTTTTATTTTTCTTTTAAAATACATTTTATTATTATATATTGTACATAATTCCCAATTTTCTTTTTCAAGTATTTTAATAGCACTATCATTTATTTTTATTATTTTATGTTCTATCATAAGTAAAAAATTAAATATTAATTAGGTGTTCAATAATTATCTCTTTCTAATCAAGCAAATTCTGCTAAATCTTTTATAGCATTAGCATATCAAACTTCAAACATATCATCTCATAAATTATTATTTTGAATTAATCAATCTAATTTAGCTTGTGATAATTCTAATAATTGTTTTATAGTTTTTTTATTCATAATTAATTATATTAGTTATTAAAGGTGTTAAATAAATTACGGGTATCTGATTAGGTTTCTTAATCTTTCCTCATCTAAATACTAACCTTAAGTCTATTGTTTGTTATTACGGTGTTAAAGTGCCAGTGTAATACTACCTATTTAATTTAGTAGTCATCTTTCTATTTAGTATAGTTCAGAAAGAGTACGGTTAATCTACAAGTTCCCATTGGAATAAGTTCTTTGTCTATACAGTGGCTATCATTGCATTTCTACCACCAAACTTATTCTATAGTTCATATATCAAGCATTTCAGTTTTTATAGCTTAAGAGAATATATGTTAGCATCATAATTAGTATCAGATAATGTATACAAAAAAACACGAGTTATTAACGGTAACTCGTGTCTAAAAACTTGTATAGTACAAATTGTAAACAACTCATACCGTTAATATAAGTTTTTATGTAAATTTATTATATATATTTATTATATAAAATCAAATTTATTTTTGTAATTCTTTAATTATATCATCTTCATATTATATTTGTTTATAAAAATAATATAAAAGTTCATATTTTGTATCTGAACTATAATGTCATAATTCTTGTAATAATTCATCTTGTTGTCATAAATCTGCAATTTCTTGCATATTTTTCATAGCTGTACTTATATTTCAATTTATAAAAGTATCTATTGTATCTGTTAAATCTTCTGTACTGTAATATATAACTGTCATAGGTGTAAAATTATTATATAAAATATGTAAGATATTCTCTTAAACACATAGACATTATATTCTTTTATTAAATAAAGTCAAGACAAAATTCAAAGAAAAGTTAATATTAGTGCAAATAAAAAAAGAAACCACTTGTATAAAGGGTTTCTAAGTTTAATTATTTTTTTAGTTTTTTGATAAAATATTAATTTTATATAGTTTTTCTTTTAATATTTTATTTTCTTGTTGTAGTCTTTCAACTTCATTTTCATACTCTGTAACTTCTAATTTTTCAAATCAACATATTTCTGCAAGTCAATCATATAATCAGTTTACAATTAAATCAATATCATTTAATAAAACTAATCTATCTTTGCTATTATCTATAAATCAACATTCAATTAATATAGCTAAAGGGTCTGTATTATGTACAATAGCTAATTGATTATATTGACTTTCATTTTCATATTTTGCTCATCTAATTTTCATTCAAGTTGTTTCAGATAAATTTAATAATATTTTATTTCAATATCAAAGTCATTCTTCCCAGTCTTTATATGTAAAAGTTTCAATTCATTCTCATCATCAAGCATTTATATGTATAGAAAGTAATATTGAGTTATTAGAATTATATCATTTTTCATAACATATATCGTTTATTTGTTCTACTTTATCATTTAAATTTGATTTTATTTCATCTCATATTCAGAAAACTTCTATATCTAATATAGCTAATTTATCATATAATTCATTCACTATTTGTTTTGTCAATTCTCTTTCAACTAATCAATCTGAAATTGCTCCATTGTCAATTTGTCAATAATTATTTAATCAATGCCCAGCTTCTAAAAAAATTGCAAGTATATTTTTATTCATATTATTTTAATTAAGTTCTAAAGCTCTTTGTAAAGACCATTTATATGTATATATTCTTGAATAAACTGTTTTATTTTTTAATCACAAATATTCAATCCATTCTATTAAACATTTAGTTTGTCATTTATATGTAAATATTCTATTTCTTCTAGTATTTCTCATTTGTTTTTTTTGAGTAATCCACCTACAATTATTTTTACAATAATTTCAATCATTTTTTTTTCTATCTAAAGTTAATCATTTTTGGTAAGAATTTCACATATCATTATGAAATTCTTCAAAACTATTCCATAAACATTTTATTCATCTTCAACCATAATGTTTATATGCTTGATTATTTTTATTATTACATCTTTGTTCCATTCAAGACCATACTTTATAAATTTTAGTATTATACATTCAATGTGTTTTTGTTCTAACTTTTATTAATTCATAATTTAAACATCAACAACTTTTAGTATTTCAACTTTTTAAACTATCAAGTAGTATTTCTTTTTTATTTCAACACTTACATTTACATAAAAATAATCTTTTCTTGCTTCAATTAGGTTGTATATATTTATCAATTTCTTTAATGATAGTAAATCTATTGTATTTATCTCATTTAAAAATTTCTTTTTTCATAATAATAAAATTAAAGTTCTTAATTGAATAGGCTAGTTTGCATAGAAACCTACTCAATTAAAAACTATAATTAGCAAACTATTTAATTCTATGCAATATAATTATATTATTTTTTGTAGAAAAATCAACCTCATATTCTAACTCATATATATATTAACCACCTCTCAATAAAACTAGCTCATTCTAAGTGTAATGTTTCAAGTAGGATTAAATCTGCTTCTTTTCTTGTGTAATGTCTTTCTGTTCAAGCGTGATTAGTTTCATATATAGTTCATATCTCTGAATAAAGAAAATCGTGCATAATATATCAAATATACCTACTAGGATTAAAAAATATTCTTAATGGTTTTGGAATACTTCAAAAATCAGTTTTAAATCACTCACACACAGTTATTATTTCTTTTTTGTTATCATAATCAACAAACCAATAAAAAGGTTGGCTAACCTCAAAAGAATTAGTATTAGGTATCTTTTTAAGTAAACCATTTTGACCAAGTAGAATAGCATTAGTATATTTCATAATTTATTCTTTATCCTCTAAAAGTATTTGAATTATAGTTTTATAATCATCAATAAACTGTAATAATAAATCACAACTTCAACATTCTTTTTGTTCTTTTATTTTATCTATCTGCCTTTCATTGTAAGTTAATACTCAATCAAGGTTTTCTTTTATTAATTCTTTCATATTTATCTTTTATTTTCTAATCTTTCACTTTCTAAATGTTTAACTATAAATGGGAATACTAACATATTATAAATTAAAGGAATATATATATATCATTCTACACATACCATAGCAGTTGTAATTGCTCAAAATAACAATCAGACTATTATCATAAACATATGTTGGTCTGTATGATATTTATCTCTATAAACATATAATCATCTTTTTCTAAAAGTAATTAATCAATATAACTCTTTAATTCAGAAATATGCTGAGAATGAAAAAGATAATATCAATATTATAATTGCCATTTTTATTTATTAAAAATTATTCTTATATCCTGTATTTGTTTTTCTAAATCAGGCTCTTTTATTACATCATTATAAACAGAACTACAAAATATAATTGCATCAACTGCTCATTTTAAATTATAAATAGCTTGAATATATATAGATTTAGTTCATAAATCTTCTGCTATTGTTTTAGCCGTATTTCATAATTCATCTAATTGTGCTAGATGTGGTAATTCTCATATAGCTCTTTTTTCATATTCTGAAAACATATAAAAATTTAGCTTTTGTGTATTTATTCAATGTTGAGAAAACAACTCTAATCATTTTGATACAACTTCTGATATAAGAGAGTAATATTGAAAATGAAAACAACCTTTTCTTGTTCAATTATGATTATGCCATACATTAACTCTATCAAATCAGGCTTTTTGAAAAACTCCAAAATTATCATCTAAATAATTTTGTAATTCTCTAATTCTATCTTTACTTCTATTATTTTCTTTTTCATCTATTACCTCATTTACATCTCTAGCTTTTTGCATATTCTCTTCACTAAATAGTTTTTTATTAGCATATTTAAATCATAACCATAAAATACCTGCTGTAAATAAAGTATTAAATCAAACATCAACTAATAGTTTTGTAAACTCTGATATTCAAATAAGTTCCATTCTGTCACTTGGTTATTTTAGTAAAGTATCTAAAAAATCTAAATTACTTTGTAATTCTTCATCTTGTAATCTATTACTTTCTGCTATTTCTTCTTGAGAATAAATATCTTCAATTGTTGTTCAAGTAGAAGTAGTATCTTTTATTTCTTGAATTTCTGCATCAGTAAATAAAAAAGCTAATAAGTTTAATATAAATTCCATAATTATTTTTGATTATTAATATATTCTACAAATGTAACAATATCTTTTTTTATTACTGCCCAAGGCATAGTATTTACTAATTCTTTAACTTTTTCAAAATCTGCGTCTTCTAATTCAATTTTTTTATCTGATTTTTCAAGAATATCAAGTATTCTTATTCTTTTTTTCATTTCATCTATTGTATATCATTTTTCTGATTGTTGGTTAATACAAAGTGATATAAGTGTTGTATAATCTAAAAATTTATCTTCTCCATTAGGTATAGTAGTAGTAACATTGTCTATTATTTTCATAATCGTATAGTATTATTAATAAAGTAATTTCATTGTACTCATTCTTTTGAATAAGTAAAATATTTGTATAGAGTTTTGAAATGGGAGCTATACCTCCCATAATGTTAAATAATTGTAACAACTCAACTATTATTCCATAAATCTCCTGTAGATAACCCAGCAGCAGAAGTTGGTAAAGAAGTAAGTCTAACTTTTCAATGTGTATTTAATGTTAATCAGCTTCAATCATTTCTTACATTTAATACTGTTCAAGTTGAAGAAGCATTCTCTTCCCAGATACTAAAAGTTGCTGATGTTAAAGTTCAAGTATGGATACCATTATTATAAAAACTTACTAAATTTCAAGCTGTATTATTTCAACTAACTCATAAAGATACTCAACTTCAATCATTTCTTACATTTAAAAGTCATCAAGTAGCAGAAGCACTATCACTCCAAAGACTAACTATTGAGCTAGTTCAAGTTCAAGTATGTATAGCTCCAGTATAAAGTGATATTCAAGCAGTTGTCGTAGCATCTGTAACAATTCATAAAGCTACTCAATTTCAGTTTTGGTCTATGAATAATCAGTTTCAAGTTCAATCATTTTGAATTTCTAATTTAGCTCAAGGACTTGTAGTTCCTATTCAAACATTACCACTTGGACTTAAATTTAATATATTTCTTACAGTGTCAGCTCATCAATCATAATCAACTGCTTTAAAATCTAATGTATTTCAATGAGCAGAAACACTACTAGAAGTTGCATATATTCAATAATTAGGGTTTCTAAAATCTAATAATAATTCATCAACTCAAGGGTCAGATGATAATATACTGACAGCTCAATTAACTTCCAACTTAGAAGCTGGACTTGTAGTCCCTATTCAAACATTACCACTACTATTAATAGCTAATCAATTAATTCCTGTTGTTCAAGTTCAATAAAGTAATTTAACTACATCATCAGAAGCATCGTGCATAAAAGTTCAAGCTCAAACTGTATTTTGAACCCTTGATATTACATCAAAAGCTCCTCAACTTTCCATTTGACATTTTACAAATGCACTAGCTTCATATACATCTAATCTTGATGTTGGTGTTCTTCATATTCAAACATCATCACTAAATGTCTTCTCTCCTCCTATTGTTTCTGCTCCTGTATTATTTACCTTTCTACTTTCTAAATCAGTAAAATTAGCATTGATTTTAGTTAATCAAGTAGTTTTTACTACATCTGTTCATAAAATTGTTTGTATAGCCATTATTCTTTAATTAATTGAATAAAATTATCATAGTTTTCTAAATCTAAACTTATTTGTTCATCATTATAGGTCTTTTTTGCAATCAGTAAATTATTTCCTAAGTTATGATTTAAGTTTAATATTTTTATTTTTTCTCATACTTGGATATTTTCAATAGTTTTATCATCTTTTAAATTATCAAAATTTTGTGTATAATCATCAAAAGTTAAATCCATATCATTAAAAAAATAAGCATATTCATATTCATATCAAGCTGTTACAGTAAGTCGTATTTTCTTTTGTGGTAAAGCATTTTCAGTAAAATAACTTGTAGCATAATCACTAGCACTTGTTGCATCTGCAACACTTGTATCTGTAACTTTTTTAGTTCTTACTCAATATAAGGTTTGACTTGCACTATCATTATAAACTGTTGTAGCTAATTTATATTCTAATATTAATTGATTTACTATTCTAGTATTGTCTTCATCAGCTGTTAATTGAAATACATTTTTTTCAAAAGTTAATTTATTCCTAACTGTTGTTGGTTTTTCTTTGAAATTAAATACTCAATTTTCATCTACAAACCAATAAAAATCTTCTGTTAAATCATTTATTGCTTTAGTCATTTTTAATACATCTGTATAATTTGTTTCATAACTAACTGTTCAAATAGTTGTTTCTATATCTTTAGTTAAATAATTATATTCAGTATTATAAAAATCAACTATATCACTCATAATATTTGAAGCAATAGCAGTTTTTGTAACTCAATAATTTGCACTTTCATTATAAATAAGTCTTACAAATAAACTTGCATATCAATTACATACAACTTCTAGCTCTTGATAATTTGTAGTATATTTATTTATTTCATCTATAATTCCAGAATACAAAACTATTCAATTTTTTTCAATTTTAATTATATCTCAAAAATCAAAAGTTGTATCATTTATTAATAAATCTAACCTCAAAACAAGTCTTCCAAGTCATCAATTAATTTGACTTGCAAAGACTATTTTATTTTTAACTATTTTTGGATTAATAGTTTTTTGATAAATCAAAGATGAATTATATAGTTTTATATTCATTTTTATTATTTATTATATATTTCATTTAACATAACAAGTCTGTAAAAACATACTTCACGAACTTGCTAATGCTTGAAATTCAATTAAATCTCAACTTCATACTGATATTTCATCTAAAAATGTTTGAGTAGAAGTTGTTGTTGATATAAATTCCATATATGTTATTCAATTTACTAGTACCCTTGCTTTTCAAGAGCTTCAACTTCATTCAGCACCTGCTAATTGTACCTTATATATTCAATCTCTAGTAACATTAAATGATTTTAGAGTAGTATAACTTGCATTTGTTGTTGAAAGTGCTGTTATATTACTATAATATGTAACAGTATCTCAAGGAAAAACAATTTTAAATATATCTTTTCATTGTTTAGGATTTATAGTTACATTTTCTAAAGTTCAAGCTAAAACTTCTGCATCTGTTGCAATTCTTTGTAATCATTCTCTAGTATTTGTAGCTATTGCATTTCTTTTTCTATTAGCTCATAATGAATTATCATAATAATCAATTAAATCTGCTTCTTCTAAAGTTGTATTATTAGAAGTTAATCAATTAATTTCTGCCGAGTTAATTTGAAAAGTAGGAGTTGAAGTTGTTCAATTACTTTTTAAACTATATCAACTTGCAGCTAAACTTATTTCAGTTTCTTCATTAGCTCAATTAATAAAAAACATTTTCCATATATTTGCTAATCAAGTTCTTAAACTTCATAAATTAAGTTTTGCAGTTTCTAATCTTGCAATTTCTGTTTGTAAATCTTCAATTACAGCTTTATGATTTGTTAGATATATATAATCATCTAGCAAAAAAGAAGTTGGTGTATCTCAATCAAATCATCTAGTGACTGTTAAAATATCTCCTGTTTTTCAAGTAATTAATACATTTTCACTTTTAGCTACTCACGAAGTAACATCAGCAGGTGTATTATATTGTACAAATCTAATTATTCATTTTATACTTGGGAATTGAGTACCTTCTCAAATTTTTAAATTTATTGTAGTATCACTAGATGAAATTCATAAATCAAATTGTGCTACTACATTATTTTCTATATTATAATTGTTAAAAGACATAATTTTATAAATAAGTATTAAAGTAAGATAAATTAAAATCAAAGTTTTTAGTTCAATCAATTTCTATTTGATAACTATTAAATCAAGGGTCAAGTCTTGGAAAAGTTCAACTATAATCAACTTCTATATCATTGATTAAAACTTGTTTTTCCTCAACATCAATTTGTACAACATCAGAAACTAAAATTGTTTCATTAATAGTTATATTATTACCTGCATTTGTAAAAATTATTTCACTAACAGATGTTACTGAATTAAATGTAATTGTAATTAAAGGATTTGCTTTTGCACTTCAATTATTATATAATTCTTCTGTAAATCAAATTGTTTGTGCAGATAATAAATTAATTTGTTTTCAAGTTTCTTTGAAAAATTCTAAAACTCTAAAATGTAATTCAATAGGTAAAAAAGTAATATTATAAAATTCTCTAAAAAATAATTCTTCTCAATTAATACAAGTAGCTTTTGCTCTCCTTATAATTCAATTTACTTTTATATCTAAATTTTTATTATTTTGTAAAACAATCTTTTTTATCCTATCAATTTCATTATTTAATTCTTCTGCATTTTCTGTACTAATTTTTCAAGTAAATTTTACAATCTTTTCTCTAAAGAAAAAGTTTAATTCTCAAACTCAATCTGTTAAAGGTCTATTAAAAATTTCATTTTCAATTAAATGCGAATTATCAAAACTTGAATTTGTTATAGTAAAGTTCTCATTTTGTAAACTAAGCCCATTAAAAACAATATCATCTTGTGAAGTTGTAGTTATTCAACCTCATTCAATATTATAAGGACTTAGATTATATTCATTTTTATTATACATATTAACTTATTCATAAATTAAACATTTTAGCTTCTGTAACTAAAGCACTCTTTATTTTTTCAACTAACCTATTTTCATCTGCACTATTATTGACAGAAACTCATCACATATTAATACTTATGTTAGCACTTCATCATAATTTATTATTAGGTGTAATACCTCAACTAGATTTTGGAGTAAATAATTCTGGTCATCTTTCTCAAACTAAATAAGTTTTTCATCAAGTTACAGGTCATCAATTTGCTTTTTCTCAATCTATTCATCAAATTCAAATAGCACTTCATATTCATTTAATAAAATCCATTTTTTTTATTAGAAAATCTAATTGTGGAAATAAGAAAGAAAATAATCAACTAAAAAATCATTTTATATCATTAATTGTTTTATTTGTATCACTACTAAATGTTGTTAAACTTCAAGTCATATTTCAAAAGAATATAACTATATCTGCTGCTAATAATGCAATACTATCAACTGCTTCTTGAAAAGGTTTTAGCAACCAACCTAATAAAATTATAATCCATTTAATCATAGCTCAAATAGTTTTAAATACTTCTATTGTATTTATCATAGTAGTTTTTAATCATTCTATATTATCTTTATTTTGAGCCCATAATTCAATACTTTTTGCTAAATCCTCAATAATTGGAGCCATAGTTTGTATTAAAGTATTCATAGTTGGAATTAAAGCTATTGCGATAGTATCTCTAGCATCTTTTATTGTAGCTGTTAATACTGCTTGTTGCCTAGCTAAACTATCTCAACCATTTTTAAATGCTTCTTGTGCATCTGTTGATTTTTCAAGTATTAATCATTGAATTGCAAGTGCTTTACTTTGTGCTTCTGTACTTCATTTAATTCAAACTTGTGCATTATCTAAAACTCTTGTTGCAATTTCTGCTGCATTAATAGATATTCACATACTTTTTAATTGCTCTGTTTCTCAAAGGTATGCTTTAGCTAAAATTCAAGCTACTTCTGTTGCATTATATTGTCAAGCACTCCATTCACTTAATGCTCCAGATAAAGCAATAGTATCAGTTGTTAATTTACTTGCTTCATCTCTAGCAAATCACATAGGAATTAATAAATCTTGCAATCAAGCCGCAGCATTTAAATATTCATTTTGTGATAATCACATTGACTTTGCTGTTTCCCTAGCAATATCTTTTACTCAATCAACATAATCTCAAAAAACTATATCAGCTTTCTTTTGAGTTTGTTGTATTTGTGTTCATAAATCTAAAAATTGTTTTCAAGCAACTCATATTGCTGTTATTGCAATTCAAGCACCAATTCAAATCTTTTTAAATGTTTCTTTATTAGCTGTTCAAAAATCCTTAATTGATTTTCAAGTTTTTTTAAATGTTCATTGCATTCATTTAACTTGCTTTTCAATTTTTTTTAATTCTTTACTAGCATAATCTTGTGCTTTGATTATTATTTCTAAATTATTTGTAGTCATAATATTTTGTTATTTGTATTTTATTTAAGTATATGTATAAAATGATTTTAGTAAATAAAAAGCCAAACTATTATTTAGTTTGACTTTTTTGTTCTGCTCTTTTGTTATCTATAAATTGTTTTTTTCTTTCTAACATCATTATTTCAAAATGTAGTTTTGTGATATATTCATCTTGTTCATCTAATTCACTTGGAGTACAATGATATAATTCTTTTATAAGTAAAAAATCTATATACTCTTTTGGAGTTTCTCATCAATTATTAATACATCTTTTAATTTCTTGTATTACTTTTTTTTTGCTTTTAATTTATTTATTTCATCTAATAATGTTTCAAATTCTTTTTGGTCTAGTTCATCAATTTCTACTTGTGATTTTTCAGTCATAGATTTAACTAAATAATCATTTGCTTTTTCTGCATTATTTGCATTAATTTTAAATTGTCCGTCAGCTCAAACTTCTGCTCAATCTAATAGAATTTCATTGTATTCTCTGTTTATTTTTCTTGAAATAAATTCTTTCATAATGTATAGTTATTAAAAAATATTAGTATTGTGTACTTTGTGCATTCTGGATATATGCAGTTACCATTTCTGTATCTGATATACTATAACCTCATTCAAATCAAATTGTTTGTGTCATTATAGCATTATTATCAGTTGTTCTATCCCATTCAGTAAAACTAACATTAGCAAAATCAAAACTTAATTCTGGATATTCAGTTGCTCATAATAAACTATCTCATTGAATAGTAATTCTCATTGCTTTTGAAGTTCCACCACTTACATAATCTTTATATGTGTCATCAGTAAATAATGCTTCAAAATCTCCTGTTAAATCCATTTGTTGATTATGTATAGAACTTGGCTCTAAACTTCAAACTTTATATACAGAATTTACATTTTTTGCTATTTCAAAATTTACTGTTTGTAAATCTACTGAACTTGCAGCAGTTAATCAAGCTACATTTGAAGCAAATTTTACAGTCATATTTGCAACTTTAAAATAATTTTCAGAAGTAAAAGCTACTGTATTTCAAGTTGTAGTATTTACTTTTTGTCATTTGAATAATCAAGTAAAATTCATAACACCTCATACTTCTGCTGTAATACCTAAAGTATCTAGTAAATTATATAAAGCTAAATTTTGAGTTGCTCAATCTGTAACTATTGAATAACTTTTATGGTCATTACTATTTAATACAGAAAATGAATGTTTGTATACTCCAGTTTCAATTAAACTTCAAGCAGATGAAGTTCAAAATATTGCAGTAAGTAAATGTCAGAAAGTTGTTTGTCATACCCAACCTTCTACATTAGTTTCACTTTCAGATTTTATAAGTTCTTGTCAGTTACTTCATTCAATTCTTCCTATACCATTTTCATTTTTAACATATTCATTTATAGGTTTTATAAATGGACTTGCTGTTAATGGAATATATGTATATGCACTTGTTTCACTTCAAGCTGTTGTTTCTTTTCATAATCCTAAAGAAACCAATCTTCAAATTTTATTTGCCATAATTATTTTTTAAGTTTTAAAATAGCTTTTACAATAGTTTCAGCTTCTATTGTAATATTTTCTTTTGGGAAGTAAAATTTTTGTAATATTACTTTCTCTTTTTTAATCTTATTCATAATATCAAATTAGTAAATTAAATTTCCTCTCACATTTCAATATTTCAAAACATATTAGCACTTCATCATCATTCTTTATTTCAAGTAAGTATTAAATAATCATTTCATTCAATAATAAATTCAATATTTTCAGAGGGGTGTCAAACTATTAAACTATTATCTTGTGGCACTCTACCTCAAAAAACTTTTGTTGCTTTTGCTGTATTAAATGTTATTTCAGTATTAGACAATCAAACACAATCTATATATTCAACAGAACTTCAAGGATAAGCATCAGCATATAAAGCATCATTATATAAAGTTCATCATAAAGCTGTTTCATCTCTAGTATACCAAACACTCATCATACTTTTTTGGTCAGAACTTGCACTTATTCTATCTAATATACTATCCCTAGTACATTTTTTTCAATATAATAAATCTTTAACTCTTAATACTATTAATGGTTGGTCATATCAACTAATATTTCTTCATTGTGTTGTTCATATTTCATTTACAGCTCTCATATATTGGTTTCATTCTTTTTTTCATCATTCAGAAGTAACATCACAACAACCAAATACCATTTTAGGTTGTGTTCAATCTGTATTTTCAATTTCATAACTAACTCACATTGCAGGATTTGATATTGACACTTGTGTTCATCAACCTAAATTTGTAATAACTCAAACTAATTTTAAGTTTACATAAAAATAATAGTTTCATACTCATCTCCATTGATATTGTATATCAAATAAGTTTCAAACACTTAAATCAATATTAGTTGTATCAATAGTTACACTTTTATTAGGTCATTCACTATTAATCATTTCTCAAGTTAATACTCAATCTTCTAATTTAAAATATATTCAATCTCAATTACTTCTTAATCAAAATTTTCTTATTCAAATAGCTTCTGGAGTTGGTAAATATCAAGCTGTTGCAAAATAATGTCATCTATTAGGTTGGTATCTAGGGTGTCTTCTGCTTCTCATTCTTATAGTATCTCAAATAGTTCAAGACACAGTCATTTCCATTTGTCATTTATCACTTATACATTCTACTGAAGTATCATTATCTATAAGTTCAACTCAATTTTCTTCTATATGCCAAACTGTTTGTGGTATATTATAAGTCCATAATCAATGAAATAAACTTAAATCAGTAGCCACTTTCCTTATTCCCCAAACTGTATTATTTAAATCTGTTTCTACTAAATTTCATCAAATTCAAGGAACAATATTTAATGCTCAACTACTATCTACTTGTACAACCTTTGGCTCTCAATTATATTCTCATCAAATTAATTGTTGGTTTGTAATATCTAAAGTCATAATTTTTTAGTTAATAGTATTAATTGCTGTACAAGTACATATTATTTCAAAAGTTCTCATAGGCTGTTGGTCATCTAACCACCCCCAAGTAACTCAAAAATTAACATTACATACAGTTCAATTCAAAGTTATGTTTTCTCTTTTTCTTAATTCAGTTAATATTTCATCTGCTAAAGTTCTCATTCTAGCTTCCATATTAGCTACATCTTTGTTTTTATCTACAACTCTTATTCTAAAAGGCACTTCATCAATATTTGTTGCTTGGTCTAAAGGTGTTTCTTTAATGTCTAAGGGTGTTATTGTTGCACAAGGCACACTATTATAAGTTTTAACATCATAATTGTATACAGAAGCAAGTTTTGTAGTTGCTACTAATCAATTTATCAGAGTATATAATTCATTACTTATTTCACTAAACATTTGGATTTAATTAATTTCTAAAGCCTTTTCAAAAGAATATCAATATCTATTTAATCTATCATATACAGTATGATATTTTAATCATAATTTTTCACACCATTCTCATAAAGATATTCATTTATACATTATTGTATTTCTTCTATTTCTATTATTTTCTTTTGCAGTTATCCATCTACAATTTTTTTTATTATAGTTTCAATTATTATCAATTCTATCAATTTGTAAATTACTTTTATAATCTTTTTTCATATCCTTATAAAATTCTTCAAAAGTTTTCCATTCACATTTAATTCATCTAGCTCAATAATTTTTATAATTAATATTGTTTGAATTATTACATCTACTTTTAATTGCGTCAAATCTTCAATAAATTATTGTTCCTTTCATTCAATGTTTAGTCATTGTTTTTTTCATAGCAATACTTCTATTTTTTTTTGCAATACATCAACAACTTTTAATGTGTCAAGTTCTTAAGTTTTTTAAATATGTTTCTATAATATTTCAACAAATACATTTACATTTACATTTTCTTATTATTCTTCATTGATTATCTATTTTTTCATTAATTTCTTTTATAATAGTTAATTTATTATATTTATCTCACTTATTTACAATTATTCTTGCTCACATAATATTTTTATTAAAAATTAATACTAATATTATATCTATATTCTCTGATTTGTAAATTATTATTTTTTGTTTAATGTATTATTTATATTTTTAATAAAGTATTTTTTAATCTGTTCTTTACTAGAATTAATAGCTTTATATAAATATAATCTTCTATTTGGATTTTTTTTGTTTACAAAATGTACTCTTTTTGCATATTTTACATTAGTTCCAACTAATCACTTATCATTTTTAACTTCTGTTGTAATACTTCTTCTTAAATTTCAACTTTGATAAGGTGCATTTTTTACAGCTTTTCATTGTATTAATAATGTAGATTGTATTAAACTTTTATTTATTGCTCATTTAATATCATAATTTTTTAAATTTGATTTTAATGTAAATTTAATCATAAGTTCTTAATATTATAGCTTCAATATGTTTTCCTAAAAAATCATCAAATAATTTAGTTCATTTAACTTTGTAATCATTTCAGTCTTTATCCATAATTTTATCTCAAACAATTATATCTGTATTATCGCAAATTAAATTAAATACATCACTTGTATTTTCTCAATCTACATTTACAGCTACATCAAAATCAGCAGGTTCTATATAACAAGATAAATTAGTTATTTGGCTCAC
>Ga0233410_10000330_pt1 | contig 15813 bp, 13 predicted proteins | sample Na_anoxic_1_MG_FD_179869 | JGI IMG/M metagenome (GOLD analysis project Ga0233410, IMG submission 179869) | Seawater microbial communities from Saanich Inlet, British Columbia, Canada - Na_anoxic_1_MG | ecosystem: Environmental > Aquatic > Marine > Inlet | place: Canada: British Columbia...
TGAAGCGCTCGCGGTTGAAAGCCATGTTGTTGATGAGCACCTTGTCTTCGCCGCCCAGAAGGATGACGGAGACTGGGTCACCAGCTTGGATCTGCTCGCTGATGATTTCGACTTGCTCGATGGCGCGGTCGAAGCGGCTTGTGCCCTCGCCGCCGTGATCCATACTGAAGGAGGCATCGATTCCGATGACGACTCCGGCCCGCGGTTCGCCGGGGATCCAGCTAGGTGCCGTGTTTTCCCAAGCTGGTCGGGCGAAGGCCAGTACCAGCAAGAGTAGAGCGAAACAGCGCAGTAAAAGTAACAGGAGGTCGCGCAGTTTGATTTGGCTAGAGCGCACCCGCACGTTGCGGTTGAGAAACTGCATAGCAGCCCATTCGGTCTTCTTGACCTTCTGCTGGTTGAGCAGGTGGGCGAGGATGGGCAATGAGATGCCTAGGGCTCCTAGCAGGAGCAGTGGATTGAGAAAGTTCATGTTAGCGTGCTCCGACTGATGGTCCCATCATGTTCAATGAGCGGTTTTCGAGGTATTCACTGAGGAGTATGTCCAGTGGGGTGGAGGTATCGACTAAGGTGTAGTCCACACCACTTCTGACGCAGCCGTTCTTAAGTGATTCGAGGTATTTATTCAGGTTCTCCATGTACTCTTTCCTGATTTTTTCTGGTTGGGTGATGAGTTCATCATCACTTTCCAGTGCGTTAAATTGATAGGTTCCCTTGAATGGGAAATTGAGTTCGTACTCGTCGAGCGTGTGGAAGACGACTACGTTGTGACCGCTATAACGGAGACGCTGCAGGCCGCTGATGACATCCTCAGGATCCGACAAGAGGTCGGAGATCAGAATCACGAACGATCTCCTTTTGATCTGCATGGCAATGTCGTTGAGCTGCTTGGCGACACTTGTTTTTGGCGTCGGTTTGATCTCGCGCAGGATTTTTTCAATCTGCAGGATGATACTCATCGTCGAGCGCGGTGGCAGGTGCGCCCGCATTTCGGAGTCAAACACACTCAGGCCAACCGAATCCCGCTGGTTGAGAATGAGATAGCTCAATGCCGATGCTAGGAATTTCGAGTACTCGAGCTTGCTGACTTTCCCCGATCCGTAGCTCATCGATGAACTTGCATCCATCAAGATATAACAGTCGAAGTTGGTCTCGGCTTCGTAGAGTTTGGTGTAATACCGCTCAGTCCGACCAAAAACACGCCAGTCCAGATCACGGATCGGATCACCAGGGACATACTGTCGGTGATGCGCAAACTCTGTACTGAAGCCCTTGAGGGGGCTGCGGTGAGAGCCCGCCCGCAAGCCTTCAACGACTTCGCGAGCGATCAGTTCTAGGTCGCCGAGCTTTTGTAAAAGCTCGGGATCTAGGTATTGGAGATTGGGTAGATTCTGGGACATGTTTCAGGTCTTTGGATTGAGCGGCCAGTGGGTGGCCAGTTCTTTCGGGCGTTACTTTTTATCGCCAGTAGGAACCTCTTTGAGGAGGCGCTCGACCAAGGTGTCAGATGTCATTCCTTCAGACCTTGCGGCGAAGTTAGGGATGATACGGTGACGAAGGATTGGCAGTGCTACCGCCTGGATGTCTTCGATGGCAACGTGGCAACGGCCGCGGAGGGCTGCGCGGGATTTACCAGCAAGAATAAGGTTGAGCGAGGCACGTGGACCAGCTCCCCATGACATGTATTGCTTCACCCACTCAGGTGCTTCAGCTTCCTCGGGGCGCGTGGCGCGGATGAGGGATGCTGCGTATTCAAAAATGTGATCAGCTACTGGGATGCGGCGCACAAGGTGCTGGAATTCAATGATCGCAGCAGCATCGAGGACTTTCTCGATTTTTGGCTGACTGTCGCTGGTGACGTTGCGCATGATGCCGAGCTCTTCGTCGCGGCTCGGGTATTTAACAACGACGTTAAAGAGGAAACGGTCGAGCTGAGCTTCGGGAAGCGGGTAAGTACCTTCTTGCTCGATCGGGTTCTGAGTCGCGAGCACGAAGAATGGCTTGTCGAGTTTGTAGTCAACACCGCCGGAGGAAACGCGTTTTTCCTGCATCGCCTCAAGCAATGCTGCCTGAGTTTTTGGAGGAGTACGGTTGATCTCGTCAGCAAGGAGAAGGTTGGTGAATACCGGGCCTTCCATGAATTTGAATTGGCGAGCGTGGGTCTCAGGGTCTTCCTGGAGAAGTTCGGTTCCGGTGATGTCGGATGGCATCAAGTCGGGAGTGAACTGGATTCGCTTGAACGAGAGCGACAGCGCTTCAGCCAGCGAGCTGACCAGCAATGTCTTCGCCAAGCCCGGCACACCTACCAGTAGGCAGTGGCCTTGCGCGAATACCGCAATCATCATTTCTTCGATGACATCTTCCATGCCGACGATTACTTTACGTAGTTCTTTGACTACTCCATCTCTTGCGACACCGAGTTGTTCCACGGCTTTTACGTCATCAGTTTCGTTACTCATAATGTTGATTTATTTGTTGTTATTGATCTTTGTTAGCATTGGACGCCCGAGGGCATCGCCAGATGTCAGAGGACGCCGCCTCGACTGGAATTTGCAGGTGTTCCTAGGTGGAGTAAGGGTCTTGTCAACTGTGAACTATCCGCGCACCTCCCTTAAACGAATGTCCTTTCACGATTCTTTCTTTTATTTACGAAAGAACAAAGAAAAGTACGAAATAAGCAAGAAATACGCTAAAGGACCTGTAGATTGAACCCATGTGACCTAGTTCCGGCAATGAAGCCTTGCGTCATTTTTCGTCCGTCTGGAAGCCGCCGACTAGCGGCGTTGGTTCGCGCGTTCCTTCTTAGCTTGGGTTGTTCCTTGTGGCAGTTGGATACACTGACGCGCAGCAAAATTCATGAAATTTATAATGGCTCTGATGGTAAAGGACCACCTCTGAGCTCAGAGTGGTGCTATGTTTTACGTGCTAAGTTTTCATGGTGCGTCGTGGTATAGCAGAAAATGCATGCCGAGCATGAACCCAGGTCCCTCTCTACGGCTGTGCGCTGTAGAGGCAAAGAAGCCGTTGAGTTGAATCAACGGCTAGCTTTGTGAAAGTGGTAGCTGTGTTTGTCGCTGGGGCTGCTAGTTGCCTAGCCGCGACCGTCGAGGTACTTCCAGTTGCCTTTGACTTTGCGGAAGCGGGAGTGCTCATAGAGATCTTTGAGCTCGCCGTCTTCGTGGCATTGCGCGGAGAATTCGACTTTACCTTTTTTCTCTTCGGCGGAGCCTTTGCTGGAGCTGATGATGGTGAGCGAGCGCCACATGACAGTGGGGAGGTAGGCGTCGAGCTGCTTGCGTAGGTCTTTAGCGCGGGTGTCTGGGTGAGTGGTGCCGAAGAGGTAGTCGGGCAGACGGAAGAAATACGCAGTGTAGCGCGCGCGCATCAGTTGCTCGGCTGTCTTTGGCTGAGCTTTGCCGAGGTGGTAGCTGCGGCAGCAATCGTTGTAGGTGTCGCCAGATCCACAGGGGCAATCTGAGCGCAGGCGGATGCGCAGTGGGCGTTCCTCATCGTTTTCGGGAGTCTGCTCGTTTGCGAGAGTTTGACCGTTTTCGGGAGTTTGATCATTTTCGGGAGCCTGGTCGTCTTCAAAGGATTCTTCGTTCATGGATAAAATGGGTGTGTGGTTTTAGAATGGAATGGTCAGGCGAATCTATTGCTGTGTAAGGATCCAGACGGGCTGGGTTTTTCCAATGACTGATGCGCCGGTGCTGACCTTCCATTTGCTAGCATCATCTCCGTCAATGACGAGATCATTTTTAAGAGCGAGCTTCTTTGTGAGGATGTCGTGCTTGAGGGTGTTGAGCGTGGCGAAAAGCTTGCTACGTGCGAGCTGGGAGCTGTGGATCTCGATATCTTTGTGGCCGAGTGTGCGCATGCCGTCGGTGAAAATGTTCCAGCCACCTTTGGTGTCGGATTCAAATAGTATGCCGACCCATAGCACGCTGGGGATCTTTTTTGCCGTGCCTAGTTGGTAGTCAGCTTGCTTGAGGAAGCTCCCGGGGCTGTGAACGATGGCGGCGTCTCCCCAGTAAATTCCTGTGGTGTCGTGGGTTTCGGCAAAGGCTGCTAGAGCGTGGCTGAGATCTAGCGCGGCATGCCATGGCGTGCGGTGGATGCTGACACAGGTGACCGTGTAGTTCGCCTGGTGAGTGAGCATTTGCTTTTCCGCATCGGGCCAATGGAGTGAGTTGTTAGAGGCGTAGCGGATGTCGTTGTTAGGGACTGGAAGAGCTTCGAGAGTGGCTACGAAGCGTGATCTTCCGATTCGCCAAGAAAAGGATTGGGTCTTTGGCTTATAGGCGAATTCAAGGATTTCGTTAGGAGAATTTAACTTGAACCATTTTACCAGAGAGGCTTTAAGCGTATCGACTTTAGCGACCTTGGCATTGTCGAGACAGAGGAAGGCAAACTGGGCTTCGGTGGCTGGGCGCAGAGGGACTAGGCCAGTAGTTGGGATTTCAGCAGCGCCGCCTTCGTCAGCCGTCGGTTCAGCATGGAGAAACGGGAAAGTGAATAAGAGAAGGAGCCCTAGGATGCGCATTTGTTTCGTTATGTTTGGATTTTTCTAACGGGGGAGGAGAAGAGATTCTTTATCGAGACCAGTGAGTTTTTCGAGGCCGTTGATCATCATATAGAGAATGTAGCCGGCGACAACCATCATCGGCACACCGATAGCGGCAAAGCCCCAGAGCGTTATGCTGCCAACGATTCCATTGTATTCTTCTTTCCAGTTAGGAAGGTCCGGAGCGAGGTCACCGAGGAAGTAATGTGCCATCCCTAGGTTAAGGACTGCACTGAGGCAGAAGGAGCCGAAGAAGTAGAGCGTGCACTTCCAGATGAGGCCTTCGTACAGGGAAATGAGATCATTTTCGGCGACTGATTTCTCAATCCTTTTGATGTCGAAGATCGCGTCGTTGTAGATGAACGTGCGGAATAGTGGGCTGGAGGAACGGCGGGTGATAAGGAACAGTGAACCGAGAATGAGTGGCTGGATTGCTTCCTTGATGCCAAAGATCCAAGCGACGTGCGGTTTTGCGGAATCATTCGACCAGAGGTAAATGGTGATGAGGCCTGTGAGTAAAATGGCGCCCATGCCTACGGTGGAGAAGATGTTGAGCCTGCGGTGTTTGACCCAGTGCCAAATTCCGTAGCCGAGAGGGAGAGCTAGCGCCACGATCATCGCCCATTTCGGTCCGAGCTGATAAAGCGCCTCACCTTCTTTACTGAGCTTACTCAATACGATGGTTGGTAAGAGGACGTTGATCATGATGTTGATCAATGGGTTTTCTTCTTTGGTGGCGGTCTTGCTCATATGCGGAGACAGTTGTGAAGCCCACTGTTGGGGGATGCAAGCTGGATTTCTGATTTACGAGCGAACTTGTGAATTCCAGACTTGATAGCAAGATGAATAAAACAGTTTTTTAGAAGCTGGTACGGTTATTGCTAGGACTATTAAGTAGAAGAGGCTAAATTTGGTCTTATCTTACCTATGCCTTTTGATAAAAAACGTAAGCTGCTGGTTGTTACCGATTTAGATAGTTCTCTACTAGACGAGGACTACGGCTATGACGGAGCAGTCGAAGCTCTCAATTGTTTGAGAAATGAGGGCTACCCGCTGGTGCTGAATTCCTCAAAGACCTATGCTGAACTACGCGAACTCGCGTCAGATTTGAGTCAATGCGATGCTGTGGTGGCAGAAAATGGCGGCTTGGTGGCTATACGGGCAACAGCCGCTACGATCGTGCCGCAGGGCGAGCCTGATAACTTTGGCTTTGTGACTCAGTGTTCTGGGATGGCTAGGGCTAACATTTTAAAAATTGCTCACGGGCTCCGTCAGAACGGAGGGTTCTCCTTCGAGGGATTCGCAGATTGGTCAGTCGAGCAGGTGATGGATCACACTGGCTTAGACTTCGCGTCCGCAGCGCTGGCCATGGAGCGTGAGACCACCGAGCCGATACTCTGGAACGGAAGTGCGAGCGAGATGGCTGAGTTTGTGGACAAACTCAAGAGTCTGGGCATCCAAGTGCTGCGCGGTGGACGGTTTTTCCATCTGATGGGGATGGTGGATAAGGTGCTGGGCATGCAGTTTGTCGTGGATCTCTACAAAAAGGCAGAGCCGACGACCGATTGGCTAGTGGTTGCCGTGGGCGACAGCGCCAATGACAAAGCAATGCTGGAAGCAGCGGATCGTGCCATTGTTATTCCTCACGCGGCTGGGCCTATGATCCAGCCTGATAATTTTCATACATTAGTAGCAAATCACCCGGGCTCGAAGGGCTGGGGTGAAGCAATTTTACAAACCATTCACCACACATAATATTCTATGGGCGACTTTCACCAACACGGCATACTAACAACTCTTCACCAACTTAACCACCGGTCATTAGAGGATCTGGAGAGTGAGTTAGTGCAAATAGCTAAGAAGAAACCAATGGCGCTGGTTTTACCCTCCTTGTTTTCAGAGCTCGAGGGCCCCGCGCTCTCCAAGATCATTGATGAAATTGCTAAAGTTCCTTACTTGGACCAAGTGATCATTGGCCTAGACCGCGCTGACGAGCAACAGTATCGCTATGCACTGGATTTCTTTAGCCGATTGCCGCAAGGACCAAAAGTGCTGTGGAATGATGGCCCACGATTGCGTAAAATCGACGCCCAGTTACAAGCAAAAGGTCTGGCACCAAAGGAGGCCGGGAAAGGTCGAAATGTATGGTATATGTTCGGCTATGTGCTCGCATCTGAACGCGCTGCAGCAGTGGCGTTGCACGATTGTGATATCACCACGTACTCGCGTGATATGCTTGCTAAGCTGATCTATCCCGTAGCAAATCCAGCCTTTAGCTATAAATTCTGTAAAGGGTTCTATGCCAGAGTCGCTGGTGGAAGTATGAATGGTCGGGTCTGTCGCTTGTTGGTTACTCCATTACTCAGAGCTCTAAAGAAAGTCTGTGGCTCCAATGATTACCTCAACTACCTAGATAGTTTTCGCTACCCACTCGCAGGCGAATTCTCACTATCACGTGATGTGTTAGAAGATGTGAGGATTCCATCTGACTGGGGATTAGAGATGGGTATCTTATCGGAAATGCACCGGAATTATGCGACCAATCAGATCTGCCAAGTCGATATTGCGGATAACTATGATCACAAGCACCAAGACCTCTCGTTAGAAGATAAGAATAAAGGTCTTTCAAAGATGAGCAGTGATATAGCCAAGTCCCTATATCGGAAAATGGCGACCCAGGGCGAAGTGTTTTCAGCTGAACGCATCCGCACGATCAAGGCTACTTACTACCGGATTGCTCTCGATCTTGTCGATAGTTACCACAATGACGCTGTCATGAATGGATTGAAGTATGACCGGCATACGGAAGGTCTTGCGGTCGAAGCTTTTGCCCAAAATGTCATGCAGGCTGGTCATGATTTCCTCAACCCGGAGAACTCAATGGAGACTCCCTTCATGCCCAGCTGGAGCAGGGTTCAAGCAGCGGTTCCAGATATCATGGAGCAGTTGTTAGAGGCTGTGGATGAAGACATGCGCGAATTTGGCGGCGATGGATTTAACCAAGCCAACCACCCAAAGGTTCAGCACGTGCGTCAGCGGGTCGAACAGCATGTTCAAAAAGTCTATGGAGAGGAAAATGCAGAACAAATATCTTCAGAGATCATCAAGCAGGCTGATCTAGTCAATGCGGCGATCGACGCGGCGGCTATCGTGGACAAATGGGATGAGAGGGATGTGGTGGCGATCACCTATGCCGACTCTATCAAGAGAGAAGGGGAAGTGCCGCTGCAGACTCTGCATGGTTTTTTCCGAAAGCATCTGCGTGGAGTGGCCAGTGGCGTGCACATTTTACCCTTTTGCCCATATAGTTCAGATGGAGGCTTCTCGGTGATTGATTACTGTGAAGTGAAGCCTGAATTTGGAACGTGGAAGGACATCCATGCTATAGCAGGTGATTTTGATATGATGGCGGATCTTGTGATCAACCATTGCTCCAGTGAATCCCAGTGGTTTAAGAATTTCGTCAAGGGAGAGAATCCGGGTAAAGATTATTTTGTGCTCGGTGAGGATTATGAGGATGTCACCAAGGTTGTTAGACCTCGGAGCTCGCCATTACTTACTCAGGTGAAAACTGCTGAAGGGACCAAGGAGGTCTGGTGCACCTTTAGTGCGGATCAGGTCGACCTTAACTTCCGCAACCCAGAAGTTCTAATAGAGTTCATCCGGATCATCAAGGTGTATCTAGATCAAGGCATCAGGATATTCAGATTGGATGCTATCGCATTTCTTTGGAAAGAGTCGGGGACTAGTTGTGTGCACCTTGAAGAAACGCATGAGGTGATCAAACTTTTGCGCGTTGTGATAGAAACGATAGAACCCCGAGCAATTATTATTACCGAGACGAATGTTCCTAACAAAGAGAATCTTAGTTACTTCGGTAATGATAATGAGGCGCACATGATTTATAACTTCTCTCTGCCGCCATTGCTGGTGAACACGCTATTGAGTGGTGACTGTAGCCATCTGAAAAGCTGGATGATGTCGATGCCTCCCGCGCGTCGTGGTCGGGCCTATTTCAACTTCATAGCTTCACACGATGGTATTGGTCTACGCCCCGCCGAAGGTCTTCTAGGTCCAGATGAACTGAAGAATTTAACCGAAACCTTATGTAGTTTTGGGGGGGAGATATCGATGCGCAAAATGCCAGATGGCCAGCTCAAGCCTTACGAAGCGAACATATCACTGTTCAGTGCTCTGGCGGGTGTTATTGGTCGAGGAAAGGATGAGTGGCAAGTCGGCCGTTACCTCTGTGCTCACACCATTATGCTAGCTCTAGAGGGTGTTCCAGCCTTCTACATTCATAGCCTTTTAGGAACTGAAAACGACCTACAGGCTGTGGCTGAAACCGGCGAGTTGCGCTCTGTCAACCGCCATAGCTGGGATGCTGATTCCTTAGATACAGCATTATCTGATGCCGACAAGCACCATGGTGTTGTGTTTGAATCTCTTAAAAAGATGATTCAAATCAGGCGACTACAACCAGCATTCCACCCAAATGCGACTCAGTACACGCTGCACTTTGGTAAACAAATATTCGCATTCTGGCGCGAAAGCTTGAACCGTGAGCAGTCAGTTTTCGCCCTACATAATATATCTAACGAAAAGCAAACCATTCCAGTTGTTGAACTTAATTTGATAGCCACTGAGCAATGGAGAGACTTGCTCAGTGGTAAGGAAATCAACGAAGCGAAACACACTATAGAGTTAGAACCTTATGGGTGTGCTTGGATAACTAACAAGTAGGGCTAATGCCCTGGACCAGCGGGAAACCTGGTTTCAGGGCGAGAGCCGGTTGACTTGCCAGTCGGCGTCGGATGATTCACGGGTGTAGAGTAGGCGGTCGTGGAGGCGGGCTGAGCCACCCTGCCAGAATTCTACGTGGTGCGGCACCACGCGGTAGCCGCCCCAGAAGTCTGGGAGAGGAACCTTGCCTTCTTTAAATTTCCGACCAATTTCGGCCAATTTCATTTGGAGCAACTTGCGGTTGGAGATGACTTCACTTTGGGCTGAGACCCAGGCGCCGAGTTGGCTTTCGTGTGGGCGGCTGGTGAAATACTTGAGCGATTCGACAGCGGATATTTTCTCGGCCTTACCAATGACGATGACTTGTCGCTCTAAGGTGACCCAAGGGAAAAGCAGAGAGACGTTGGGGTTGGCATCGATTTCCTTTGCCTTACGGCTAGTGTAGTTGGTGAAGAATACCATGCCATCAGGATTGAAATACTTGAGTAAAACGGTGCGCAGTGAGGGAGCTCCAGTAGCAGCGACCGTGGCGAGCGACATAGCATTTGGCTCGGGGTAGCCCGCATCGATGGCTTGCTGGAACCAAAGTGTGAATTGCTCCTCAGGTGTGGCTGCGAGGTCAGCGCGGTGGAGTCCGCCTTTGAGGTAGTCTTTTCTGTAGTCTGAGAGGTCCATGAGGTTGATTTGAGATTGGTGATTTCTAATTGGAAATTCAGGCACTCCAGACGCCGAGGTCAATGAGTTGCTGGAGTGGTACCTCTGGCCAGCCTTTGTTAGCGGCTGGTGAGGCGGGGGAGGGGTGGAGGATTTTGCCGATTTTGAAATCCTTGTTAGGAAAATACGCTTTGACAGTTTCCTTCAGCTGTTTCTCAGCGAAGGCTCCCACGCCGATGAGAAATTCGGGTTCTATCAATGCTATCGTCTTTGATAGGTGGTGGCGGCACGCCTCGTCGACAGGAGCGGATTCGGATTTCGGTAGCTTGTCGGGCGTGATGTTACGGCCGGTTTCTCCCATCCAGACGAGCGGGCAAAAGTTGGTGACGAAGTGGTCGGCGAAAAAGTCATTGGCCAGCGGGTAGCGATCGGCAAAAAGTCCCCAGAGCCGACGACCGCTGACTTCGGAGCGTTGGCAGGCAAATCCCTCGATTGGGCGCTTAGGGTGTTCGTTGACTGGTTTGTCCACAGCAGTCTCGATCCCCATCCAATCGCGGACAGCTGGGATTTCGCCAAAGGGCACACCTACCTGCGCCATCCCCCATGGGCCGGGGTTCATGCCGAGAAAGAGCACGCGCTTTTTACCAGAGCCAAAGCGGCTGAGGTATTGTTGATGGGGCGTCCAAGCGTACTCGAGCGGGTTATATGTGTGACTGACTGGGTCAGAAAACCGCAGAGGTGCCAGAGCTCTGATAAGTTCCTGTGCTGCGGCTTCCAACTCCGTAATCATGCTTGTTTTATGCGCTTGGAATCAGCTGAGTGCAACAGAAATAGATCGGGCAAGAATAGCTCGATAACTGAATGGCTTGTATAGCTATCGGTGAATTACACACAAGCCTAGGGAAGAAGCACCGCGCATTCCCTAGGTTAACGTAAAGAAGCGTATGTTGGCTGAAGGCCAACTTCAAGTATCCACGAGCTTTGCCCCAGCATGAGTCTGGCTTTCAGCCAGAAAAACATCCCTCTTCCATATCCTAGGGTTACCTTCCTACGTCACTCATCCTAGGCTTGTATGAATATGACCTTCAGCCAACCCTACTCATGGCGTGTAATTTCTGAAATTCTGTATAAATCCACCGAGCCTAGCTCTGGAGGCGCTTGACAAGTGGTGATCTCTGGCGACTGTGGCGGCATGCAAGACCCGCGTATTGAACAGTTGGCGCAGCAATTAGTGCGATATTCTACCAGCCTTAAAAAAGGTGAAAAAGTTCTCATCGATGTGGCTGAGGTTCCAGACGAGATTGGAATAGCTCTCATCCGTGAGGCCCGCAAGAAAGGGGCCATCCCATTCCTCAGAGTCAATCACACTAAATTGAACCGCGAGATGCTGATGGGAGCTAGTGATGCGCAATATGCAGCGATCGCGGCTCACCAGTTGAACGAGATGCAGGACATGGACGCCTACATCGCGCTGCGCGGTTCCCACAATATCACCGAACTCAGCGACGTTCCGGCTAAGAAGATGGCGCTCTCGTCGAAGCATATGCGTCCGGTGATGGACTACCGAGTGAAGGATACTAAATGGTGCGTGCTTCGTTGGCCAACTCCGTCAATGGCTCAGCAGGCGGGAATGAGCACTGAGGCATTTGAGAAATTTTACTTCGATGTTTGCTTGTTAGATTATAAGTCGATGCTCACACCAGCCCGCGCACTCAAGCGTCTAATGGAGAAGACCGACCAGGTTCACATCGTCAACCCAGGAACAGATCTCACCTTTTCAATCAAAGATATACCGGCAGTGGAGTGCTGTGGGAACTACAACATCCCCGACGGCGAGGTGTTCACCGCTCCTGTGAAAAACAGCGTGAATGGTGTGATCTCCCACAATGCTCCGACTATCTATCAGGGTATTGCGTTCGATAATATCCGTCTCGAATTCAAAGACGGAAAAATCGTGAAAGCGGATGCTGGCTCTAAGACCAAGGAGCTGAATAAAATTCTCGATGCCGATGAGGGAGCACGCTACGTGGGAGAGTTCGCACTGGGAATCAACCCGGTGGTGATGGAGCCAATGCGCGACATTCTCTTTGACGAAAAAATTGCCGGCTCATTCCACTTCACCCCAGGTCAAGCTTACGAAGAGGCCGACAATGGCAACCGCTCACAGGTCCACTGGGACATGGTTTCTATCCAGCGTAAAGAATGGGGCGGCGGTGAAATCTACTTCGATGGAAAACTCATCCGCAAAGACGGAATCTTCCTGCCAAAGTCGCTGGAGAAATTGAATTTCTAAGAGCGCTCTAGCTCTATTTTAAAGCTTCGAAAGTTAAGTGCTTTCGGAGCTTTTTTTGCGTTGAACACGCATTTGCGATTTAAACTGAAGCGAGCGAGCTGCCTTCCTTTTCTATAGAAGCGCCTTTTTTTGCCTTAACGACTCGGAGTTGATAGGCTGCTTGCAGACGAAGCCAAAACCCTTCGTTGGTGCCATAATAGCGTGAGTGCCGAAGGGATTTGGAATAGCTTTCATGCTTAGTGGTGGTCTGTGATTTCTACGTTCTGAACTCCTTCGTTCCAGTTGAAACATACTCACCATTGTTTGTTGATCCGAATCGAACATCCACCTGCCAATCAGCCCCGTCATTCCCACACAACCCTAGCGGCGACTCCGGGGCAGACAAACTAGGACATCGGAAAAAAATCTGTGAAATCTGCGCTTAGAGTTTGTTCCGGCGTGTTGCCGAGAATGGAAGCTGGCTGCGGTCTCCAGCCACGCTTCGTTCGATTTTAGCTTTGAAACTTTGGTGAGTGGTTGGGAGGGATAGTTCTTGCGGTTTTTTGGGCGGCAAGGCATTTTACCGCCAGTCGGGCTATTTCATGCAGGTGATCTGAGCTGACCTATTTAAAAACGCATTTAGAAAATTCAATGAAGAATCTCATAAACACACTTTTGCCGCTGGTTATGTTCTCGCAGCTGACAACAGCACAAGACAAAGTCTTCCCTGGCGCAGATGAATCGACACCATCTCGAGCGCAGTACTTCAGCTGGATCAACAATACCAACGAAGGCGCCGACGAGGAGCACACGCGCATCAACCTAGAATTCTTTGGCTGGCTTAAAAAAGAATACGGCATGCAGTTGGATATCTATGCCTTTGATGCCGGCGCCATTGATGGAGCAAGGTTTTATGGGAGTATTTATTCGGATCGGTTCAAAGAGCAATTCCCTAACGGCTTTGATCCCGTCTACAAACAAGCCAAGTCATTGGACATCCGCCTAGGTGTTTGGGGTGGACCTGATGGGTTTGGTGACACACCCGAAGAGGAAAAAGCACGCACCGACCAAATGGTGAAGTTGTGTAAAGATTACGAGTTTGCTCTTTTTAAGTTTGATACAGTGTGCGGACACTTACGTCCTGAGAAAGAGGATGCATTTATCAATATGATGACAGAGGCGCGCAAGCACAGCCCTGACCTTATCTTGCTGAACCACCGTTTGGGATTAACCAAAGGTAAGCCGCACGCCACGACGTTTTTATTCGGTGGAGCCGAAACCTACATCGACGTCCATATGACGAATAATATGACTGCTCCCCACCATCGAGGTCAGGCGCTATCGAGGGGATTGGTGCCGGATTTACAAAGGCTGACTGAAGACCATGGTGTTTGTATTTCCTCGTGTATTGATTACTGGGAGGACGACCTCATCTTACAAGCGTTCAACCGAGCGTTGATCTTGTCGCCAGAGATTTATGGTAACCCGTGGTTACTCAATGACCGTGAGTTCGCCAAGCTGGCGCGTATTTTCAATCTGCACAAAAAATACCGGGACATCCTAACCACCGGAAATGTGCTGCCGAAATCTTATGGCCCCAATGCTGTTGCGAGAGGTAGCAACAGCACTCGCATGGTGACTCTTAGGAATTTGAATTGGGAGAGTACATCCTATAAAATTAAGTTAGACGACGAGATCGGGTTAGAATCCAAAGGCAAAGTCACCTTGCTGCAATTGCACCCGACAGAAAAAGTGTTGGGCACCTTCGATAGGGGTGCAGTGGTCGATGTGGAAGTATCACCATTCAGAGCTTGCATGCTATTGGCGACGACAGAAAAATATTCTGATCCAGTGGTCAAAGGTGTAGATTTTGAAGTCATTAAAGACGTGGCTGGCAAGCCGGTGGAAATCGAATTGTTGGGCATGCCTGGAACTAGCTCCAAGGTGACGTTATTGAATGCTGGTGACTACAAGTCCGCCAAAATCAATGGCAAGGACGCATCCGCATTGTTGAAAGGTGGAAGTGTCTCGATGAAGTTTGAGGGTGAATTGTTGAAAAACAAAACCCACCGGAAGTTGGGTGAATTCACTGAGGTGTCAGTCCCAGCCGATGCCGAAGCTCTCTATGAAGCCACCATGTTTGCGTCCGATAACAATGCTCTGGAGGTAAGGTCACTTCAGCGTTCGGGTGAAACAAAAATCCCGCAAGTCAAAGCCGCTCGTGACGCCTTCTTTAACCAAAAGACATTTGTTGAACGAGCCGTTTGGGATAAAAACTTGTTTGATGGCGATTTAAAAACCACCTTTTTCCCATCCACCAAAATCAAGCCAAACCGCCCAGGCTTCCGTCTCGATCTCGGCAAGGTACAGCATGTCGATGAAATCATCGTCACGGTGCCGGATATGTTTTCATTGTCTCCTATGAGGGATGAGGAAGGCAGCTGGGTTGAGGTTTCAACTGACCTGAAAAGCTGGGAAACCATTACTTATATGGCAGGCGCTGAAATGACCATCCCGATTGGCAAATCCGTTCGCTACTTGAGGTTCAGATCATTCGCTCGTCAGGTCTCTGAAATCGAAGGCCTTGCTGCTGGTAAGAAATTGGATCGCTCAAATTGGAAAGCCTCAAACTTATTCACTCACCCCCAGAGGATGAGAGCGGTCAAGGCATGGAAATCGACCATCACCTTGGATGAAGTCCCCGCGAATAGCTACCTGTGTGTGCCGATCAATGGCGTTCACGGAAAAGAAGGTGCCTACGTGGCCGCTAAGATCGACGGCAAGCTCGTCGGTGCGCCGGACCGTGCTCCATCGATGCTTTGCAACCCTTGGGAAGGCTTTGCCACTGGGCCGAACAAAAATTACACCTACTACATTCCGATGAAAAAGGAATACATCGGAAAGAGCATCGAGTTGTTCGTTCTGGGATACGACAAAGAAAACCTGAATTACAAATCCGAAGTCTGGATCAGCGCCTACCCATATCCTTGGGAGCGTACAAAGCTGGTGCTGGAGAGGAAATAGGATTGGGCTTTTATTGCGAAGCCTAGGGGCACGCCCCCTCCTCGGCCCTAACTCGCTCTCTTCCCCATGAAACAGCTGACCGAATCCAATCTCATCGAGACCTGTGTCTTTTCCTCCGACTTCCCGGAGCTGGCGGCGCAGGGGATTTGGCGGATCGGGTATACCACGGTGAGCAAAAGCCACGACCGACCGTCTACCGCTCGCGACGAGAGGTTCGGCCACGTGCACGTCACCCTCGCAGGATCGGCGCAGGTGCTGACCGGGCAAGGATGGCGTAAGCTACGTGCCGGGCAGGCCTATGTTTGCCCGCCGGGCGAGCAAAGCCTTCCTCGCCCACACCGGCACCCGACCGTCCACCTACCGTCAGAAACACCAGTAAGGCTGGGAAATGGATCACACTACATGACAAAAATCTAAGCACTGGATTCTACAATCAATGTGATCGCTCAGTGTGACAAAACCTTGGAGTGCTGCGGCTTGACGCAGCTCTGGTGAGGCTGTGGCTTGACACATGGGGTAGGAGGTTTTCAGCTTTCCGTGTTCAGTGTTCCGACCG
>Ga0233410_10000334_pt1 | contig 15728 bp, 13 predicted proteins | sample Na_anoxic_1_MG_FD_179869 | JGI IMG/M metagenome (GOLD analysis project Ga0233410, IMG submission 179869) | Seawater microbial communities from Saanich Inlet, British Columbia, Canada - Na_anoxic_1_MG | ecosystem: Environmental > Aquatic > Marine > Inlet | place: Canada: British Columbia...
CAAGGAGGCCGCGGCGATGACTGGTGCGACGGAGTTAGAGAAGAGATACGGACGAGAGCGCTGGCGCAGGAGGTCGATGATTTCTTTTCTACCAGAGGTGTAGCCTCCGGATGCTCCACCGAGCGCTTTACCTAGTGTTCCAGTGGTGATGTCGATCTTGCCAAAGAGGCCACAATGCTGGTGGGTTCCACGGCCGCGTTCGCCGAGGAAGCCTGTGGCGTGGCAGTCATCGAAGTGGACGATGGCGTTGTACTTGGCTGCTAGCGCGTGGACTTGGTCGAGCGAGCAGATGATGCCGTCCATGGAGAATACTCCGTCAGTGGTGATGAGTTTGAAGCGAGCACCAGCTGCATCGGCAGCCTTGAGTTGTTCTTCGAGCGATGCCATATCGTTGTTGGAGTAGCGGAAGCGCTGGGCTTTGCAAAGGCGTACGCCATCGATGATAGATGCGTGGTTGAGCGAGTCAGAGATCACTGCGTCTTCTGCTGTGAGTAGGACCTCAAAGAGTCCTCCATTGGCGTCGAAGCAAGAAGGGTAAAGGATAGTGTCTTCAGTACCGAGGAACGAACTGATGCGTTCTTCTAGTTCACGGTGGAGAGTCTGAGTTCCACAAATAAAACGCACAGAAGCCATGCCAAATCCCCATCGTTTTGCCGCTTTTGAGGCAGCTTCGACAACACGTGGGTGGTCGGCGAGGCCGAGGTAGTTGTTGGCGCACATGTTGATCACCTTGCGGCCACTCTCGAGAGTGACGAGGGAGTTCTGAGGGGAGCTGATGAAGCGCTCGCTCTTGAACAGTCCAGCATCTTTGATATCGCTGAGAGTGGACTGGATGTGGGATTGGAATGCTTCTGGGTACATAGCGAGTTGGGGTGTTTTGTAGAACGGTCTCAGGCTGCGTTCGTTTGGAGATATTTGAAAATGGGGAAGTCTAGCGTGTTGGCGGCATAGCCAGCAAGCATGTGGTCATGCAGAATGCTTCTCCAGCATCCATGTGCTTTTTCTCGTGTCCGGCGCCCCAAGAGTCGGAATAGAGGATTTGACCAGTTTTTGCATTGTAGCCAATGATGAGGCGCATGTGGCCACCACCGATTTGTGGGATTCCTTTTTCTTTAAACATTCCTAGGTTGAGCGTCCAGGCAATGGGGATTCCTTGGTCGATGTATTCTTCGATTTTTGAGTTGAAGCGCTTGAAACTGGATTTATCCATCATGACTTCTCGAAAGATTTTAGGGTCACAGGATCTACGAAATGCATCCATTTGTTGGAACCCCCATTGAGTGTCACGGCTGATTTTGATGTATTTGGATCCTCCTTGGATACTCTTGCCTTTTTGTGTTTTTGCGAGGCGTTGGTAGTCATTGACGTCGCTTATCATTTCTTTAAAGCCCCGCATGATTTTCTCGTAGTCATTATTTCTAACGCGTCCGGAGCTACGTTCTTTTGCGGTTGGTAGACTGGAAACTCCTTTTGGGTATTCATAGAGAATAGCGATTCGAGAGTTGAGCTTTCCAGTGACTTTTTTGAGCGACGAGACCATTTCGTTGATTTGTGTGCCGCTATCGGCGGTTGAGCCGGCGAGTTGTGCGATCTCGTGCTGGTCGGTTTCTCGACCATAGTATTGGTAGATCCGGGCGGCTGAGGCGCAGACGCAATAGCCTTTTCGGCCTTGATCAACCATCGGAACTGAGCCGATGTAGACGTCGCCATTTGAATCATTGACGACATTTCCTTTGAGCGTCGAACGGCGGGCTGTTGAGGAACCTTCACGTGATTGACGGAGTGAGGCTACGCGTAGGCGGATGAATTCAGGAGACTTGTTAGCTTTTGAGACTGATTTCTCAAGCTGGAAGGCAGTATTTTTGTATCTCCAAAAAGTTTTAGTGAGGGCTACCGTTCCCTTGCTTGATTTGTCTTCGGCTCTGCTTTGAGTAGCTGTGGCGATTTGGTCGGCAACTTTATTGTAGATCGATTCGAATTGGGTTTTGCTCATGCTACCATTGTCTCCGCGGTTATAGAATGAGATGGACACCCCATTGATGACGCCTGCTTTATCCGATGTTGCCAGCAGTTCGCCAGATTTTTCTCCGAAGGTGAGGATGTCTTTGCCGAGCGAACGAAGACGACTTTTGCTGGCGCTCATCCATTTAAATTTGAAGGCATTCTGAGATTTCTGAAAGTCGCTAATTTTTGTTTCCCAGAGTTTTTCCTCCAAGAGAGTTGTTGAGAATTCTAGCGGCTCGGCAGCATGAGCGTTAGGCATCATGACCGGAATAGCGAAGATGAGGAGTTTGGCTGATAGAGAGATCTGCATAGCTGTAGGGTGGGGATTAGTTGTGTGTCTAGTGGGTTGCGCTAGTGGGTTGCTACCCAGTCTAGCAGGTCTTGGTGGCGGCCTGCGGAGTAGAGGTGGGAATTGAGACCGTGACTGCGACCGGCTTCGATGTTCTCAGGTAAGTCGTCGATGTAGTAGCTCAGTGCCGGATTGATATTGAATTTCTCAAATGAGCGAAGGAAAAACTCAGGGTGTGGTTTGATTGCGCCTATCTCGTGGGAGAAAACTGCATGGTCGAAATGCTCGAAAACTGGGTAGGTTTCGAGACAGTGTGGGGCGTGGATGGCATTGGTGTTGGAGTAGAGAATCAGTCTGTGGCCATCGGCTTTGAGCTTTTCTACTAGCTCCCAGGTCGCTTGGATAGGGGTGAAGATGTGGCGCCAAGCTTGCTTGAAATCTTCGTCAGTTCCTTGGAAGTCGAGTAATTGTGAAGCCCATTTGATGTAGTCGTCGACCCCGATCTGGCCAGATTCGAACACGTCCTTTCTGTCGATGATATCCAGCAGAGCATTGGGCTTAGGGGTTGGGCCCAGCAGGGAGTTGAGCGCTGGCTTGAAATCGAAAGACAGTAAGACGTTTCCGATGTCGAATAAGTAAGTTTTCATGAGTTTTCAGGTTTCTGAATACGGTCTAAAATGAAGTTGGCAGCTGCGGTCGCGCCACATGGTAGTGCTTTGTTCTGCAGGTTTTGTTTCATAGCGCGCCAAATTTTTGCATTGTCAGCGGTCATTGCAGAGATCGCTGAGTTGACCTGCTTTGAAGTTTCCGTCAACTGGCCAGCGCCAATGTGCTGGATCAAGTCCAAGTTCCCTTCCTCTTGTCCCGGGACTAGATGGTGGATCAGCATAGGGGTTTGTGCTGCGATTGCTTCGTGGACGGTTGCGCCTCCGGCTTTTCCAACGACAAGGTGGTGCTCGCATAGAAGCTCAGGAACGCGGCGGGTCCAGCCCTTGATTTGAACTCGCCCTGGGTACTCGAGTTGGATTTCACGTGCGCGATCATAAAGTTTTCTGACGTTCCGGCCAAGAACGACCGTGACTTCCGTGTTGTCGTCTGCGGCGTTGAGGATGGCACGCATAAAGCGACGTACGGTGGGTTTTTTTGATGTGGGGAAGTACAGCACCTTGAATGGCTCGCAGGGGCTATCGATCGGGATCTTTTGGAGGTTTTGAAAACGTGGGTGTACGGCAAACCCCGTGACTACAATTTTCTCTGCAGGGAGTCCCTTTTCAATGAGTTTGGTCTTTGTTAGGTCATCAGTGACTAGCCAGTAGTCAGTAGGAGCTTTGGTCCATGAGGAATTTATTTCAATAGAATCCGTGACCGCTGTGAAAACCGGGACTCGCTTGGCGCCTCGCTGAAAGGATCTTTCTAGGAAATACGGGTAGAGTGGGTAGGTGCTAATGACGGCATCTGGCTCGAAACTGAGCATGGATTCATGCAGCGTATTCTCAGGTTTTCTCATGAGGGGGAGTTGTTCTTTTGAGAAATCGTGACGCTCTGTAGAACGGTAGATTTTCGACCACGTTTTGGGTGTGTGGGTGGTGACGAAGCGATAGAATTGGCGGATTCTCTCGTTCACCCATGGTGCTCCTCGGTCACAAGGGTCGACGATTTCGACCTCTGCATTGGGTTCAAGAGCGACGGCTAGATGGTTGGCCGCGCTGTTGTGCCCCTCGCCGAAGCCAGCAGTGGTAATAATAATACGAGGTGGCGCAAGTTCGGTCACGCGAACACTCATAGCAGGTTTCGGGCTGGCGTCCATTGAGATCTCTGTTGGTAAGATGTCGTATTTTTCCTAGCCAACATGTAGTTCACTGTATTACTTCTAGTCTAGATGTCAGAGCAGGAAGAATCGGTGAAAAAAGTGGTGCATAGGATTGATCCTAAGCAACAGCCTATGAATTTGCCGAATACTCAGGATTCACATAAGCACGAGGAGTTGAGCAATTTGCCAAAGACGGTAAATGCTCAGTATTTCCAACAGCAAGTTTCCGAGGAAAACCACGTCGAAAATGAGTGGGGACAAGAGGTTTCTGAAGTTCAAGGCGGGCGACGCAAGCTGTTTGCTGGGGTGCTTGTCCTAGCGGTTTTCTTCTTAGGTTGTGCGGTTTGGGCTCTTGTGCTGATGAATAGTGGAGAGAAATCCACGCTAACAGAATCCGAGCCAGCGAGCACTGGTTTAAGTTTCGATGAAAAATTAGAGATTAGAAATACAACGATTGCTGAGTATTTAGCGGCAGCAACTCTGAAAGAGAAAGCCCGCTATGTACGAGATCCCGAGCGGGTATTTCCTCTGATGACTGAGTATTATAAGACATTTCCCTTAGTTCCTGAGCAGATAAGAGAGAGATTGGTGGAGTCGCCAGTGATGGGGAAAGAAGGGATTCTTTGGCGTGTGAGGGCTAGAGATAAAGACATTCATGGTTCGATCTATTTGTTAGTGGAAACGCAAGAGGATGGCACGTCTCTGGTAGATTGGGAGACAGATGTTGTTTACCAGCCATCGAGCTGGAGTGCATTTAAAGCAACGAAGAGTACAGACGCGCACGTGTTTAGAGCGAGGGTGCAGACTGCGCAGCTAGACGGTTTCCACGGTTTTGAGTTCTCTGAGTATAACAAGTTTCGCTGTTTCAAGGTCACGCTACCAGGTAGCGACGATTATTTATGGGCGTACACTGAGATTGGTTCAAAGGAAGATGCTAAAATGGTGAACCTCATAACGTCTGGAGGGAGAAGGAACATCAATGCCAAGCATGTAGTTCCCGTTGTGTTAGAGTTGCGTTATCCAGAAAATGGTCAATCTGCACGATGCGTGCATTTGAGCCGTTTGGTCCAAGCTGGATGGTTGCATTAGCATTAGCTGAGCTATTGACTCTTGTTTTTACAAGCGTCTGGGGTAGATTTCCATCAATCGAAGCCAGCGTGCTTTATTAATTATGAAAATGACTAAAACTTGGATACACTGGCTCATCGGCCTCATGGCTCTCCAGTGGGTGGCCTCAGCCGCAGAGGTGCCAGAAGCATTGGCCGCGAGCTTCGATAAGGATAAGCCTGTGAAAGCACAGATCATAGCTATTGTGCCACCCAAGGAGTTTGAAGGGTTTGTTCAGAAGCTCAGTAAAGCGGCTCAGAAAGACCCAGAATGGTTTGCTGAGCATTCTAAGAAGTCGCCAGGAAGCCCGCTTCCTTTGTTTGATGAAAAACTGGGGATGAGCCAGGAGGAGTATGATAACTATGAAAAGCTCTGGGCAAGTCGTGCGGCTAAAAAGCTAGCAGACACATCACTCATGCTAACAGAGGCGGGTGACGGTCAGTGGAAACTCAATGCTTCAGGCCCAGCCTCAATGCTCTCATTATTGCGTTACGATCCTAAGAAGAATTCCTTCATATCACCGAATGGTGAGTTAGAATCCATAGCTAATATTGCAGCACCAGAACGTAGTTTGTTAGGGGCTTGGAAGGGTCAAGAATGGCGCTTCGAGGCAGACAACTCGTTGACGAAGTCTAAAGAAAATGTAGCATTGGGAACGTCAAGTGATGGGAAATATTCCTTCCTCGTCTATCGCCTCCAAGAAGTAACCTCTAGAGGTAAGCCACTTTTTGATAAAAGCTTGGTAATCCGCTTCGCTGCAAAGAAATTGGAGTAACTCAGCATTTTATAGAGTGAATATCATCAGAGTAATATGGAATAGGCGACGTCTTTGGCGGCGCCTTTTTTATTGGGTTCTGGTGCCTATTTTTCTTCTATTCACCTTGGGGAATATAGCTCTGAATAGCCAGTGGACTAAGAACTACCTTAGTGGTGTTGTAGAGCAGAAAACGGGTGAGGTCTGGAAGATCGGGACTCTCAATTTGGCGCCTAATGGGGTGCTACATGCCTACGCTATTGAGAGTCAGTTAGGTGATGGTGGGGTGCTGGTGAAACATGTTTCAGTGAAACCTAACTACGCAATGGCCTTGAAGAAGAGGTTACGGTTTTCAGAGATCCACATTGAGCAGCCTGAAATAACACTCACGGATGCATGGATACTTAATAAACTAGAAACCGAGGTCCAAGAGGCTGTTGAAGAACCGGTAGTTGCAGCTATAGAAGCAAATAAAAATTTAGAGCGAGAGGTCGTAGTAGGTAGTGCGGAGCCTGTTGATGAGGTTGGTGATAGTGGAGAGACCTCGGGGCATCCGGTCGCCTTGGTTGTAAAAAAGAAGATAGAGGTTAAGCCTAACGAGTCTTCAAGTCCCGTCGGAAATAATGACCCGGAAGATATTCACGAATCATGGCTGAGGGTGCGTGATGCTAAGTTGAAAATAGTGAGTAAGTATGGAGATATATTGATCATAGACGGTGTTGATGCAGATCTACCCGTCGGCGGTAAGGATCTAACAGGCGTGGTGGCTTGGGAGGGTTTGTCGGTTTTGGATCGAGAACTAGTGAAAGGTGGGGCGATCAAAATTGAAAAAAAGGGGCCGATCTTGAGTATGAAAGAAACGGAAGTAGATTTCTTTGGTATTAAGCTTCAGCCAGATATCTATCTAGGTCAGTCGCCACAAGGGCCAGCATTCCACATTGATATGCATATTCCTGAGCAACGTGTAGAAGAGCTTTTTAGTCACCTTGACCTCACCGTTGGTCTTTCTGTCGATAACATTGCAGGGCGGATGCAGATCACAGGTTTGGTGAAGCATCCGTCAACGTGGCGAGGAATAGCTGATGTGAGGGCTCTGGATATTGAAGCGAAAGAAGGGCATAGAGGGACTACAGCTCACTTCGATAGCTTCTTGTTCCAGTCTTCCTTAGATCGAGGAGTCGTTCGCTCGCCTAACATCCAGCTGAGAGGGGAAGAGGTTACATTGATGAGCAATGGGGTGTTGCGCATGAATGGTGACGGGTACGGTGTGGTGCGGCTTATTATGCTTCCTGAAAAGAGTAGTTGGATTGACAAACTCGCCAGAGGAAGCGGGTTTTTCGGCGGTTTACGTGGTGCGGCGATGCAACCACTGGATACCAAGGACTTGTATTATATGGATCTCAAAGTCGACGGAAGCATTCTCTCACCGATGATGATGCTAGATAAAAAGACTGATTGGCAACCATTGTGGCCAGCAATTAATAGACTCCAATCATTCATCAAGGAGGAACGGCTGGAAGAAAAGCTTTAGTGCGCTTTTACCAAAGGTCACAGATAAATGACTTCCCGTGTTTAGGGAGTTCAATGGTGTCGCCAACGTGTTTGCCTAACAGGGTATTGCCGATTGGCGAATCTGGAGTGACGACAATAAAGTCTAGCCCCTGAGATGCGAGGCTCATGCCGCCGCCAGCAGGAAGCATCATATAGCTAAGGTCGTCTTCGTCTGTGCTAACAATGATCATAGCACCTAGGCAGACGGGGGTGCCATCAGCCAGATCGTCTCCAGAGATTTGCTGCAGCTTGCTGATGTGTTCCTCTAAGTCGATGACTTTTTCCGCTTGAGCTCCAGCTAAATAAGCCGACTCAATTCCTTGAGTGTCGTATTTACCTTCCTGCTTACTTTGTGAGTCGGTGGAGCTAGTATGCGTTTCCAAGGCAGCCTTACGCAGTACAGCGAGATCGATGCTGAGTGCGTCGATGACTTGTTTGATCAGATCTGATTTACTGTCGCCCATAGGAGTTAAGAATAAGTGCTGTTAGTCCAGTAGAAATGGACAAACTATTTACGTTTGCGTGTGGGCTTTTTGCCCACTGGCTTAGCACTAGGTTTACGGCTAGGTTTACGGCTAGGTTTACTGGTGTCAGGCTTTCTACGGCTATTGGGCTTATTCTTATTAGAGAATTTGGAGGGAGTATCGAAGTGGCTCTTTTTGTCTTCCTTCTTTGGTCCCTTGCGGCGGCCTTTATCTTCCGGCAAAGGAGCTTTAGCGTATTTGAATCCTTCCGCTCTTTTGTGTGGGAGTGTCACACGAATCAGCTTTTCAAGCTTCTTGAGGGCCATGAAGTTGTCAGGCGTGGTGAATGTGATGGCTTCACCTTCAGCTTCGGCACGGCCAGTACGACCGATGCGGTGGATGTAGTCCTCGCTGTGTTCAGGGAAATCGAAGTTGATTACGTGTGTCACTCCACTGATATCAATACCACGGGCGGCGACGTCTGTGGCGACTAAAACGCGGATTTTACCTTCTTTGAAATCGCGGAGAGCTTTACGGCGCTGTCCTTGTTTCTTGTCTCCGTGAATGGCTTCAGCACTGACTTTAACATGCTTGAGAGCCTGGATGAGAGTTTCAGCTCCCTCGCGCGTGCGAACGAAGACGATGACAGCATAGAAGTTGTGTGAGCTATCAAGAAGGTGATTGAGCAGGTCTGTTTTCTGATGCTCGAAAACCTCATAGATCGACTGAGTGACAGTCTCAGCTGGGTTGGCACGGCGATCGACTTCTACGATGGTTGGGGAATTAAGAAACTCCTTAGTCATCGATTCGATCTGGGCATTCATCGTGGCCGAGAAGAGCAGAGTCTGGCGGGATTTTGGAAGCTTTTTGCAGATCGTGCGGATGTCGGAGATGAATCCCATATCGAGCATGCGGTCTGCCTCATCTAGCACTAGGGCCTTGAGTCCTTGGAACTTACCGTGGCCTCGCTCGACGAGATCGAGCAAGCGTCCGGGAGTGGCAATGATGATGTCGCAGCCAGTGTCGAGCTTTTCGATCTGTCCTTTGTCGGTGATGCCGCCATGAATAGCCGCGGTGCGAAGGTTGGTGTACTTAGCGTAGGTGCGGACGTTGTCGTGGATCTGTGAAACGAGCTCGCGAGTGGGCGCTATGATGAGTACGCGTGTGCAGCGAGTCTCATTGGCTTCAGTGGATTCAGCGAGTTTAGACAGTAGCGGCAGGGTAAAGGCGGCGGTCTTGCCGGTACCAGTTTGGGCGATACCAATGACGTCAGCTCCTTTTAGAACTCTAGGGATAGCACGTTCCTGGATAGGAGTTGCCCTGGTGTAGCCGGTATCTGCTACGGCTTTTTGGATGCGCTCGTGGAGTTCTTGAAAGGACATAATTGGAAAAGGTGAGTTGGGCGTTAGAAGTGATGAGACAGTGTCTGAGCACTTCACACAATGGTGATCTGGTGAAGGGAGGCGGGGAGGGATGGGCAGAGAATCGGAAAAAGACGCTCTAGGCAAGCAAGGTTTCCAGTTGTGTGCACAGAAATCGGCGCAAGACATTCGTTATGTTTGACCAAAGTGGCCGTGCGGCGGGCTACGGCTTCGCCAGTATCGATCAGCTGGATGTCTTTTCCCACCACGGATTGGATCGATTCTCTAAGGAATGGGTAGTGGGTGCAACCGAGAACCAGCGTGTCAGCACCAGCCTCAACCATAGGCAGGGCGTATTCGCGGATCGCCGCCTCTACTTTAGGACCACGAAGAATACCATCTTCTACCAAGCTCACAAAATCAGGGCAGGGCTGGGTGATGATCTTGAGCCCCTTCGGATGAATGTGGGTCTTGAGAAGTGTATGAAATTTTTCGCCAGCAATCGAAGCTTCGGTGGCGAGCACGCCGATGATCCCGGATTGGGTGCATTGGCTGGCAGGTTTGACTGCGGGTTCCATGCCCACAAAGGAGATGGGGTAGCGAGCTCGCAGGGTCTCTACAGCATGGATGGTGGCAGAGTTACAAGCGACGACGATTGTGTGCGCTCCCATTTCTATGAGTCGCTCAGTGACAGCACTGGAGCGGGCTTGAATGAGCTCGGCGGCTTTGTTGCCATACGGGCACCACGCAGAATCGCCAATGTAGTGGACGGGAGCGCCCGGCAGTTTTTTGCGGATTTCCAACAATACGGAAAGTCCACCGACACCTGAGTCGAGTATTCCTATCGTATTGTCCGTACTTTCCACAACGCGATAGTCTAACGATCTAGTGGGATTGTCGAGGGGGAAGAGTTGAGCACGAAGTAGTTGTCATAGAGCTCTTATTTTCAGCATATCGATCGGCACATTATTTAGGTAACACGCTTGATGATGTGAGCTAAAAATAGAAAAAGCCGCTGCAGCGTTTTGGCTGCAACGACTTTCCTATACTCTACTCAGTTGAAATATTGGGAAGCTATCGTTTAGAACGTCCAGACTAGGTCCACGGTGATACGTGACTTCATGAGGTTGTCTTCTTCGGCTGTGAGCGGGATCTCGTAGGCTGCACCTATGTTGACCCTGTTCGTGAGCTTGTAGCGCGCGCCAATAGCGGCGGTGACAATGTCTTTGTTAGTTGAGGCATTGACTGATCCTAGGTTGATGAGGTCACCACCTTCAAAGTCTGCGAGGCTAGATGCTACGTGGCCAGTTCCTTCTCCTTCACTGATAACGCGGAACCAGTTGAGTTCGACGAGCGGGACAAAGCGTTCGGTTACGTGATAACTGACGTGGGCACTAGCGAAGCCTGTGACGGATTGCTCTTTGGTGTCGAATGGTAGCTGAACACCTGCGGCACCTGAGAACTGCCAGCCATCGTGGAGTTTTAGAGCTGAGGCGATGAGGTTTACTGCACCATCGCCGTAACCTTGGAACACATCGCGGTTACCTGTAGGTAGCTCAACAACGGCTGAACCACTGAGAACGAACTGGCTTGGCTCGTCGTAAATGAATGCGTATTTGACACCTGCTGCGATGTTGGCAAAGCCGTTCTCATCGGTGAGAGTGTTGTCAGGATTAAAGTCGATGTAGCCGTCTTTTGTGGCAATCAAAGAGAAGCGCTCGTTGAAGGCGTATTCTAATTGGACGGCCACGAGGTTGAGGTCGCCACCAAGTGGTGCCTTTGCTGCACCATTTCCGACACTGATTTTGTCAGAAAGTTGCTGGTGCATGAACATCGCGTGGACGTTGGTCTTGGGGAGTGGGTTGCCGTGAAGCGTCGGGTTAGAGATCGGTGTGATAGCATTGGCGAACGCGTCTGGAGTTGCCACTGGTGCTAATGGAACGCCAGCCTGTACAGCGAAAGAAAGGCCTGCGAGAAGGCCGGCAGATAGAAGATAGTTTTTCATAATTACTTACTCATTTTACTCAGCGAGCGGGTCGCTCTCTGATGTGAGTAAACTAGCTACTTTCCTCGTTTAAATCTGCGCAAGGATTGCTATAAATCGGCGCATATTTTGGCCAATAAATCCCCTAAAGGAACTAGTTATTTGCTGCTGCAGTGGGCTTCACTTTGCTGGCGGCGAGAACGTACTCAGTGACGAGGCGTTCCTCTTCTTTTGATAGGCCCGCGTTCCAAGCCATACCGGGGACGATGTGGCGCCATTCCTTGCTTGGTATTTCGTTAGGAATACGCTTTTCGTGGCACTGGGTGCATTGACGCTTGAAGATCGAGTGGCCTTTACCCAAGTCCTCAATCGGCTTTCCAGATGCTTGAGCCATTGCTCGGGTAGGAGCGAATGGGTCATCTGACTGCGGCACGCAGGCTGTGATTGCTGAGAGTGCGATAGCTGAGGCAATAAGGACGAGGGTTTTCATGGTTAGGTAGTTAGCTGGAGAGTTCCGCTGTTGATTTATATTCTGTTGGAGACTGGCCGGTGTAGCGCTGGAAGCTCCGATTGAATTGTGAGAGCGACTGGAAGCCAGTTTCGTAGGCTATCTCGATGATGCGTACTTTTTTGCCGGTGAGAAGCTCTTTAGCCAGTTCAATACGATGCCGATTGATGTATTCTACGACCGTAAGTCCAGTGGATTTTTTAAATTGCTTACAGAGATAACTATTAGTGACCTTGGCATTCTCAGCGAGGCTGTCGAGGCTGATTTTCTCTGAGAGTTTTTCGTGGATGTAGTGCTTGGTGACATCTACGATGCCGCAAGACCCCAGTGCGGGTTTTACCAACAGGTTGTTAGCTAGGTCAGAAAGCTGTAGAGCGAAGGCTCCTAATAAAGTGAGTTGTGATTTGTATTCGTCCTTGGTGTAGACTCTTGCAGCATCAAAAAGCATAACCACGTCACGACCGACGTGTGGTGGCATAGCTCCGGAAATCTTCAGTAGAAAGTCTGGGTCGAGTTCCTTTTTATTGGTCCGCACTTGGCCTGAGCGAATGTAGGCGACGATGCCGACCTTGGTATTCACAGGAATCAAGGTTGTGGTGATGTTTGCCTCACAGGAGGCGGTGAAAGCTTGTTGGTCGATCCGCTTTGAGAGGTCGATGGTGTGGTCGGTGCAACGGTTTTCACAGATATCCGTGTCGAGCATGAGAGAGCAGAAATCGTTCTTACAGCGGGACGCCTCGCCTTTAGGAGTGCTAATGATATCTGGGTGGATCAGAGCTAGAGTCTGGCCGGTGACTTGTTCAAATGCTGTACGGTAGATACTAAAAAGGTCGGTGCCAAGCAGATCTTGATACACTTGGTCTGCTTGCTTCGGTATGCTATTGTGTCTCGTTTCAGTCATCCAGTAGGGGAGATTTCTCGCTCCGCGTGGGGAAACTAGCATAAGTGGCTGACCATCGCAACTGTGTAGGGTGAGTGAACTCATGAGGCTTTGACGTGGAATGGTTTGCTGACGAGTCCAATGCTGATAAGGGAACTTAATGGCATAATGATGGCTGCATAGAGTGGTGACATTAGCCCTGCGATGCAGACGCCTAGGACGATAGCATTGTAGAGCAGGGTATAGAGTATGAGGTTGAACTTGCGGCGGCTGCGTTGTTTTGCGATGTGGATGAGCTTCGGCAAAAAGCCCATGGTTTCATCAGTAAAGAGGAAGTCCACATCCGCAGTGAGCATGTTGATGTTGGCGAATGGGGCTCCACTGAGGGAGGCTGACTGCAACGCGGGGAGGTCGTTGACTCCGTCACCCAAATACAAGACACGCAAAGATTGTTCGATCTCTTCGATCTTCGCTTGTTTCTGCTCAGGCAATAAGTTGCCAAAAAATTCGGGAATATGGAGCTTCTTCGCCACCTTTGAAACACGCTCAGTTTCGTCACCAGAGAGAATCATGCAGGGGCTCTTGAGGACTGAGTTGAGAGTTTCAATGGCATTGGCTGCTTCTTCACGTGGAGATTCAGTGAAGAAAAAGTGAGCGATCGTTTTTCTATTTTTAGCAAAGGTGCAGCTGAGCGACTCACCGGTTTGTTGCTCAGCCTCGCTGCGGCCGAGATCATAGGAATTGCCATCAGCGATGGTGAGGGAGTTGCCCACGCCAGGGGTCTCGGTTGGGGATTGCTCAATGGAGCTGCTAGTGGTTCCAGATTTGATTAATTCTGAAAAAATCGAGCGACTCAAGGGGTGGAGTGAACTGCGAGATAAAGAGAATAGGATCTCTTTGTCCTTGTCGCTCAATTGCTTGAGTTGTTCTTTATCTATGAGCTCTGGCTTATCTAGGGTGAGCGTGCCTGTTTTGTCGAACACTACTTTGCCGATCCGCGTGAGGTGTTCCCAAAACCGTGAGGTGAGTGGGAAGATCCCGTAGCTGTGCGAAAATTTAGAGCTTCGACTATCTAACAATGGTAGCGCAAGTCCGATCCCACAAGGGCAGGAGACAACATAGATTGAAATGAGGACTTGGAGTGACTTGACCCAGTTGTGGGTGGTGAACCACCAGCCGAGGCTCGCGAGGAATCCGAGTACGATGATGACGGCCAAGTAGATCTGAATAGCCTTTTGTTGCGCTTGGCGGTTGCTGTTGCTCGATTGTTTGATGTCTGTGTTGAGCAGGCGTGTGATCGCATCGTCTTCGCTGGTCGCAGTGTTAGTCTGAACTTTAATGCTGTGAGCACTTTGGTTCACGGCACCAGCGGGAATGGCTGCGGTGTGCTGAAAGAGCTGCGAGCTTGGTTCGCCCGTGATCCACGCGAGCGAAAGGTCCGCGCTTTCGCTCAATAGGCGTGCGTCTACTGGCACTACGGTGCCGGGAGGAATCATCAAGCAGCTGTCCGCAGGGATAGCTGCTGTGTCGAGTTCTTCACCATCAGAAGTTTTGTAAAATTCAGGTAGGGTAGAATCCGTTTGGAAGCGGCTGTTAGCTTTGTTGAGCGAGGATATTTGTAGCTGCTTTCCCGATAACATCAAGAAGGTGAAAATGGCGACAAAGTCAAAATAGAAGAGGTCTTCGTGACCCGTTGACCATCCAATGAGTGAACCGAAGTAGGACAGAATAAGTCCCAAAGAAATTGGTAGGTCCATGTGGATTCCACCGAGACGTAGCGCGCTCCATGCGCGCTTGAAAAAGTAAGATCCCCCGATGAGAAGAGTGAGTGTAGATGAGGCTATGACCACTGTGGTGAGTAGGCTAGATAGCTCGTCTGAAGTCTCCATTCCATTGTAACGAGGCAGGGTGAATGCCATCGTATTCATCGCCAGTGCTCCACAAATTCCGAGTCTAACAACGAGCGAGTCGGTGGTGCCAGCTTGCTTACCTAATTTCTTTGGAAGGAGTTCATAGCCAAGTTTGTGCAGCGTGTCCGCAAGCTCCGTGAGATTACATGTGTCAACCTGGTAGCTAAATTCAAAAGACCCATGCGCGTTGTCCGCACAGGTTTCAATCACACCTACTTGCTTTTTAGCCACGGTCTCAACTAGCCAGACGCAGGCCATGCATGACATTCCACTGAGCCCCAGAGTGAGGCTTGCGACGGATTTGTCGCCTTGTTGCGCAGCTGATTCTAACAGCCAACTCCAGTCCTTCTGTTGGAAAGGGCGTTCACGCAAGGGGGTGAGCGGATCACCGGCCTTGAGCTCGTAGAATAATCCCAGTCCATCTTCGTGGATTAGCTGATAAACACTCTCGCAACCACGACAGCAAAACTCTTCAGAAGCGCTCCGCACAGGAGTAGAACAATGTTTACACAGACTCATGGAATTTAAAGGCTCAGTGGCAGCAGCTCGGCAGGTCTTTGGTTGTTTCTTCTGCTGTCTTTGCTTCTATATTTTCCGCAGCTTGCGCTTTTGAAGTGAATGGTAACGTGCCTTGGAGGCGGATAGCGAGGATGACGGTCACGGCGATGAGGAAGGTGCTGCGGAGTCGGTTTTTCCACGGGCCTGGGATCCACTTTGTGAGAAGGTGGGTGGATGATTGGGCCGCCCAGAGTAGTGGGACGGTGCCGAGGCTGAAGCAAAGCGCTATTTTTGCGCCGGTGAGAGCGGACCCGGAGAGTAAGGAAACTCCAAAAATAAGATAAAGTGGTGTGCAGGGGAGGCAGGGGGAGATGATGCCTAATAAACCACCCGCGATTCCCGGTGGTTTGTTCTGCGCCCAGAATTTAGCTTTGTAATAGGGGCGGGTGAGGAAGTTGAGTCGTGGGACTTTAACTAGGTTAGGAAAAGCTGTGAGAACTAGAAAGGGGATCATCAGCCATGGTAAAATGACTGCCGGTGAGTCGAAGAAGAAGCTCAGTGGTTGCTTGCCTATCAGCCCAGCCAGCATACCAATGATTGTGTAGCTA
>Ga0233410_10000335_pt1 | contig 15694 bp, 17 predicted proteins | sample Na_anoxic_1_MG_FD_179869 | JGI IMG/M metagenome (GOLD analysis project Ga0233410, IMG submission 179869) | Seawater microbial communities from Saanich Inlet, British Columbia, Canada - Na_anoxic_1_MG | ecosystem: Environmental > Aquatic > Marine > Inlet | place: Canada: British Columbia...
GTAAGTACATACCGGAGGAGGAAGAGAAAAAGCCTATGACGGAGGAGGAGCAACGAGCTTATGAGGAGATTGTTGCTGCACACTCTCCTCGATTAATGTTGCCACCACCGTCTTTGACACGGCAGGGGGATCCCGTGGCTTCCGAAGACCCAAGAGGGTTCCGAGGTTTCATTGGATCGAAGTTTGGTGCTCGTGTCGGGGAGGCTGGGGCTGCTGCAGGTCGGGCCACTGGGTCAGCTGCCGAGTATGTCAGCCGCGGTGCTGCTGGATTCGGATGTGCAGTGGGTCAAACTGCCGCCTACGAAGGTGAAGCCGCTGGGGCTTTTGGTTCAAGGGCCGGAGAGTTTGTGGGCGAGGGATTTGGCAAGTTTGGAGCGGCTACTGGACGTGGCTCAGGTGCTGCAGGAGAATTTGCTGGTGCAGGTGCTGCCCGGGGAGCCCAATATGCGGCTTCGGGTGCTGAACGAGCTGGAGTTACGTTGGGCCGGGCTGGCGCGGTTGGGGGTTCTGCTGTGCGCATGGGAGCCCAGGCAGTTGGAACTCAGGTTGGACGTGGCTCAGGTGCTGCAGGTCAGTTTGTAGGGGAACAGGCTGGTAGAGGTAGCGAAGCTATCGCTTTTGGGTCTAAACAGGTGGGTATGGCTGGAGGCCGTGGGGGTGCCGCAGTCGGGGAATATGTAGGGGAGCAAATTTCGAGCAAAGGTGAGAGACTGAAATTGAGGCTTGAGGGCAAGCTTTCTCCTGAGAGACAGGCAGAGGCCAATGTGGCCATTGCTCGTTGGAGGCAGCTATACGCGGGTGAACAAGGTATCGACGTTAACGCTGTTGTGTTGAGTCGTGATTCCATGAAGGTTCTTGAGGTAGCTGTTCAGACAGGTATCCCTTTGGTTGGTACTTCGGAGAAGAAAACTGAGGGCCAGTGGAAGGATATAAAGGTTTGGGATGCTCCTAAGCAGAAATACAAGATTGAGTCCAAGTTGATTGGGGGGAGTGTGGAGTCGGTTCCTTTTGCGAAATCTCTAGGCCAACTGCGGTTGGAAGTTAGGGAGGCCCAAAGCCTTAAGAGGCGAGAAGGGATCAAGCGTTTTGAGGAAGAGGCGGAGCGGTTCAGACCAGTTGGTAAAGCACTTGGAGCTATGGCAGAAGGGGTAGCACCCCATAGGGGTGCTTACGGAATTGGGTCTGTGGCCAGAGTGGCGCCTAGGATGGGGGCCGATGTCTATGCAGGTTTCGCAACGACGAAGCTACCTTATGCTGGAATGGCTGGGGGACGTGCAAGGTCAGCTACGGCAATGATGACTACGCCAGCTTCTCAGACCCGGGCCATGAGTATGTTGCTTCCAAAGCAAAAGCCGGCACCCCCTGGGATTGCGATGCAGGTGGAGCAATGGCCACCGTCGCGTGCTCCCCAGGCACAAGAAAGTTACCCTGAGATGAGGAGGTACGCGTAATGGGTGGACGAAACAGCAAACCTCACAAGGTTATGCGGATCCGTTACCGAAGTTCGGACCGAAAATGCAAATCACACTTGGTGTTTGGGTCTAGTCGGAAGCGGGTCAAAGGTGCCAATGTGCTGCGAATGACAAAGGTGGGACAGGACGAACTTTTGCGCGTGGGCGAATTCAACCCGTTGACTCAACCCGAGGCCCTTCAAGATCTTCTGGCTAACGAGCCTCGATGGGCCATTATTAGCCCTGAAGAAGAGCGTCGTCTCGCCGGGGTGGAGGCGTAATCATGGCATATCGACCATCAGGACTACCGGATCGGGCGTATCGTCAAGCAGCAAAGGACGCTGCCGCGCGCCTTAGTGGTGCGCGAGCCAGTGCGTCTCACCAGGGACAAGCGGCGCGAGAGTCTGCGCGGAGCCGGGGGTCAAGGCGCAGTGACGAAGGTCTAACCACAGCATTGAGGCGTTTACGGGGAGACAAAGCTTCTGGAGGGGGAGCCCGGTATCCGGGCCAACGGTTGGAGCGCTGGTTGGGTGAAAACTACCCTGAGGTACTGGAAGAGGCAGTGGCTCATCCTTACAGGGGACAGGCCAAGCGGAAGAGCAAGAAGAAACAGGAGCCCCCTTTGTACTCGACTTGGCGCCATATTCGGGCACAGTCTTGCAAAGTTATGACACCCCCAAAAAGGAGGCGCTAATGAATGTCGAAGTGTTGTCATCCCAGAACTACCGCAGAGTCATCCAGGTAAATGTGCCTACCCGTTTCTATTGGGACGAAAGTGGATTTGACGGGGTGGAATTTGGGCCTTTTCCTGATGGTATGACCTCCGAGGAAGAGAGCTTGGTCTTCGAGGCTTTGGCCGTGGTTAAACCAAATTGACGATCATGGGGCGGGTGTCGATTCCGTTTTCACAGATGATTCGGTTGCCATCAACATCGTCCCGAAGCGTCCGTGCGTTCTCTATTACTTCGATGTCCTTAGCTGTCATAGCGTTTTTCCACCCGGGAAGGCTTTCCCAGGTGCAGTGGATCTCTTTGCCTTGCTCCATAACGGACTGAAAATCCTCTTCTGTTAAAGCAACATCCTTGAATCCTGCTGTCCTTTGCCTTAGTCTCTCGTTACGGTCGACGAATCCATAAGTTTTGCATTTGACGTAGTAGGCACGTGAGGCCCAGTCCTGAAGCTGTAGTTCCCCGTGGGAATTGCCTACGGGTAATGTTGATGTTGTATGTACTGAGTCAGTATCACAGTAGAAGAGTTTTCCCTTTTCATTAGCTTCTAAGAGGAGTCTGAGGTGCCTGATTCGAGCTTCTGCGCGGATCCTCATGTTAATGGCTGGGCGCACGAAAGGCATGCGGCTTCCAGGCATGAGTGCAGTTCTTTCATGATAGACTTCGCCTTGATCAATGGGGTACCAACCAATTTGGTCCTCAAGGTCCAAAGCGTGGCATATCTCGGACCGTTCTCGATGTTGGCCGAACTTTCCACAAAGACGGAGGCCCATGGTTTTCCACAGTTTGCCTAAATCCGGGTTGTGGTTTTGGTATTCAGCATCGTCTCTTAGTTTGCAGACGTATTCAGCAAAGGTCTTTAGCGCAGGTACCTCTTCGGCACAAAGCTGTCGCAGAGGTTCAACAGTGCACCCAATTTCTTCGGCGAAACGGAGCTCTGTAGTGTCCCACCATCCTTGGAATTGGCCAACAGGAAAAAGGAGTCGGCCCATTATTTTGACAGGTAGGGGGCCAATAAACATGTCTTCCGGAACGGTGACAACGGCTTCTGCAAGACTGCCTTTGCTTAGGTCCGGGCGTATCCAGGACATCTTGCCGATAGGGACTGGGGTGTCGTAACAGGAGATGTAGTTTCCACGGATATCGTAGAGGTTGATACCCATTCCATGGCGGCGGAAAACCTCGTTTCTTCCTGCATAGGTGGCGGCTCTCATGAACTCTTCAAAAGGTTCGTTGGCCTGGATGTGTTTGAGGGGGAAGAACTTCTTGTCCAAAACTTTGACTGCAATTAGCGACATGGTTGTTGAGGTTGCAATGCCGAAGTGCTGAAGTAACAGATCCTCGAACTTTCCCAGGGATTCGGATAAAGCAATACAGTTCATCTTGATACGGGGATCTTTGATCTTTGAGTCGTAGTTCAACTTGCGGGTAACTTCCATGGCCCTTGTGACTTTGGCCAAACCCATAGTCATAACTGAGTAGCTGTCCATGAAAGTGATAGCGGGATCGGACCATATGATCTTGGAGGTGCCACCGGCGAACTTGAGTTTCTCACCTTGTTTCACCAGGCAATTCATCAAGAACTTGTGTTCATGATCGGCGCCGTGGTGAGAGTAGATGGTGATTCCTGGGTAGGTGTCTTTGAGGAAGGTTAGGAACCGCCAGATAATATCGTCACTGTCTGTTTGACGTGTGAATTCAAAGTACTGATCAGTGGCGTTGGCTCCTGTATAGAACCCAATGGTCAGAGGATTTGTGATCTCGTTTTCCTCGGCGGCCTCTGTTCTAATGCTGAAAGTTGGTGCGCCCATGGCTTAGACCATTCCTTCTTCCTCACGCTTCTTCGTGAGCTTCGCAATGTCGGCCTCACGTTTTTCCTGTTGGAGTCCGGCTCTTATGGAAACGATCATACGGAGGACCCTGAAAGGGGTTTGGGGTTGCAAAGCCACCCCGGGCTTGTATTCATGGACCATTCTGAGAATACGGTCAGCTTGATTGATAAGGAAGGGTGGGTTCTCTACTGTTGGAGTTCCGGTGCCAAAGACCATGATGTCTGGGTCAATATGTTTCGCTGCTGGGTAGGTACGGGTAATCACTTTGGATCCTCCGCGAGGACCCTTTGTATTGACTCTGACAGTGAAAGTGGTAAAGAAGGTGCGTTGTGATCCTTTCTTTTGGTATCGACGGCACTCGTCTCGGGCAACAGCCAGTATACGGTCCACATTGGATTGGAACTTCTTGGGTGTCAAATTTGTGAATTCGTAAACAACGTCAATACCTTCGTCGTAGACAAGGTCAGTACGTTCTATCTGGCGTGGGTAAGATCCTATGATCTTTTCTCGAATTAGCTCTTTAAGACGGGCCTGATGCCCTTCTGTAAGTGTCCGGTTGTTATAGGGTTTGATCTTGAGAAATGCATTAGGCATGGGCTACTACCACCTTGCTATGATGTCTGATCCAACTCCTGAGTCAATTTTGAGGTGGTCTGGGATGTCGTTGATAAAAGGCGATGGCGGATTGAAGTTTGATCCACGTTTGGAGGCTCGGAACATGAAGAGTTGTTGCATCGCTCGGGTCATACCAACGTAACATAACCGGCGCTCCTCCTCCAATTGTATTGGGGACGCCATTGATTTGGTATGGGGGATTAGCCCATCTTCTACCCCTACCATAAAGACAACAGGAAACTCCAGACCTTTGGCCTGATGCAATGTGATAAGGAGGACCCCCTTTGTGCCCTCTTTAACGCCTTCCAAATCAGTGCTAGTGGTCATTGCGATTTTCTCTAACAAGCTATGGAGTGATGAACATTTTGCGGAAGCGTCCAGTAGTTCCAGTACGTTTTCCCATCGAGTCTCTCCGTCGGTCATTGCTGTTATGTAGGGCTCGTATTTGATACGTCGGATCAGATGACCCAAAAGGTCTCGAGCGGACAACTCTGGAACGAAGCTCTGCATCTCTTTGATTCCCGACACCAAAGTCTCCAGGGAACCCCGAGCTCGAGCATGGATTACCGATGACCTTTCCTGAAGTGCTTGCCACAGAGACATGTCCTCAATATGGGCTGCGGATTGGAGACGTGTAATGGACTTATCTCCGATACCTCGGGCGGGTCGATTGATGATGTAGGCCAAATTGACGTCGTCACCGGGGTTGTGGAGGACCCTTAGATATGATACCAGAAGTTTGACCTCAAAAAGGAGGTAGAACCCTACATTTCCTACAATTTGATAAGACATTCCGCGTTGGACAAAAGCTTCTTCCAGTATTCGAGACTGGGCGTTGGTGCGGAAAAGTACAGCACAGTCGGAGGGATCAAACCCTTTGTCTTGGAGCGCGCAGATTTCGTCGGCCACCATGAGGGCTTCTTCATAGGCATCGAAGGCTGTTTTGATCATAATCGGGGCACCTTGATCATTTTCGGTCCATAGTTCCTTGTCGACTCGGTTTTGGTTCACCGTAATGACTTCATGAGCTGCTTCAAGGATTGTCCGGGTGGACCGGTAGTTCTGCTCCATCAGAATGACCGTGGCGTCGGGGTAGTCCCTTTGGAAATTCAGGATGTTTCGGATGTCGGCTGACCGCCATGCATAGATCGAGTTGTGGACAACGACTCCTTGGGCAACGTAGTTGTGATAAGGATCAACTCGTATATCGTGAACTGTTCCGGAGTAGTCTGTGTTCGTTACTGTGACCACAGTATCCCATATTATTTCTCTCTTGTTACATATCGGGATCATACATCCGGGAATGACATTGCCTGCAGAGGTAGCAAAGCATTCCTTTCCTTTGATAAAGGGCCACTTTTCTATTACGTCGCCCCCAATGTCGTGTGCCGTTTTGGATGCAAACTTACGGGCTTCTTCAAGGTCATCGAATTCATGATAGTTTGCACCCTTTCCTCCCCAATGGACGGTTTTGCGCCCTTTTGCTTTTGCTCCAATAGGAAGCAATGTAATGGGTAAAGGCCCTGTGTATCCGTACTGATTGATAACGGCTTGTTTGGCTACGATACCTTGCCATGTTTTTCCTAACTTATACATTAACTGGTGTGCCCCTACGATACCGTCAAATTGGGTGAATACTTTCTCTTGGTATTCGCGCGACATTCCTCGGCCTCCGCGGTAGGTAAAGGGGAGTGTGGGAATTTGGTATACCATAGACCATATTGTCTCTAGGTATCGCGCCTCGTCCCACGTTTCACAGGCTACTAAGGGAAGCATTCCTTCTATACTCTTTTCGAAGCGTATACGTTCTGCAGGATTCGAACATGTTCCTAAACGATATCTTCCCTTACGGTCTTTCATTAGGTACACGTATGTGAGTCCGTTTGGCCCTGAATTTTGCCAGGCCCAGAACATTTGGTGTTCCAATGTTGCACTTACTTTGAGACCTGACTTTGTGGTTATATGTACGAGACGTTCGTTCACTTGGCGAGATGACCTGTTGGTTACTTTTCCCTCTGCCGTTTGTCCTCCTCCAGTACCGCATGTCACGGAGTCCCCTACCTTTATGTCTTCGATGAGGCATACCCCTTTGGGAGTATCTATAAGGGTTCCGGAGGGGAGACACTGATCCGGATCGCCAACAACGTAAAGGTTTCGTGTTCCACCTGACAACAGCTGTGCCATTTCATACTGAGAAGTGTTGGTGTCTTGGAATTCGTCTACCAAAAGGTGTTTGATGTGTTCTTGGTAGTATTCCCGTATATCAGGCTGTTTCTTGAAGAGTGTGACAGTCTTCATGATCAAGTCATCAAAATCGAGAATTTTGGTACCGTCCAAGGTGTGCTGGTATAGCTCGTAGACCCTGTGGACAGTATGCTCGAAGATACTTGAGGCTTGGTAGGCTTCAACGGAAACCAGGTTGTTCTTGGCTGTACTGATTGCTGTTCTGACCTGGGCAGGTGGGTAGTCTCGACGATTGATGTCCAGAGTTTTCATGCAGTGCAGGACAGTTCTGGCGGAGTGGGCAGCATCGGCCACAGTCCAATGTTTGTACCCATTTTTTGTCAAAATACTTCGTCCTGTGGCATGAAAGGTTTTGGCGGAAACGCTCCAGGACCGTTCGCCCAACATAGCGGACAGCCGATCTCCCATTTCCCCTGCCGCTTTTTTGGTAAAGGTGATGGCGACGATTTGGCCAGGTCTGATACCCCTTTCTTCAATGAGGTAAGCGACCCTGTGGGCAATGGTCCTAGTCTTTCCGGATCCAGCCCCTGCTACAACAAGTACCGGACCATCTGGGGCCTCTACAGCCTCACGTTGTTTCGGATTCAGCATTTCAATTTCTCCATGGATCCCCAGTTGGGACCAATTTCCATATCAGATTTGAATCGGATTCGGGCCCCTACTAGGTCGTTGCAGTACTCTTCCATACGCTTCTGCAGCTTCCCGATATGCTCCCGGCTTTCCACAAAGAACACGATCGCATCGTGAACCGGCCACTTCGGATGAATCCCCCAGCTTCTGATCTCCGGGTCATTGTACATCGCAAGCATACAGTACAAGTTTATATCGGATGCCATACTATTGTGCGTCACAACCCCCTCGGCAACAAAGGAGTGATCCGGATGATCCACCGTAATATCCATCATCGGAACCATCTCTTCCGTTTGAATGACTCTGACCACTGTGACTTTATCTCCATTGATGCTAGTGAGTTCGTCTCTTTCCTTCAAGTGTTTCGTGGTTACCCAGCCTTTGCTTTTGACTAGGAACTTATGGTCTGGGGAGGGGTGGGGTTCTGCTCCGTTGCTGAGCTCCAAAGTGCATAAGGGCTTTTTTGTGTGCCCAACGAAAGACACCGGAGCCCAGTGAGCTCCAGTCCATACTGTGTCTCCAACAGTGACGTTTTTGAGCATTGTGTAACCTTTGTTAGTCAAGACACGAGTCTCGGGTACGAGGCACTGTACAGGAAAGTTCGCGGCCTGACGGTATAGCTCGTGGCGGGATTCTTCGGTAATAAGGGTGAAGCGACGTTGGCGACCAAAGAAGGACGTTAGACTATGATCGAGGTGGACCGCCTGCTTTGTTTTCAAATTATAATCACCGATGTTGGGGAACAGGCTGTCGATGACTTTGACTAGAGCATTGGTGTCGTCCCAGGTGAGACCGAAACTGTGCATAATTGATTTCTTAGACCTTCCGTAGAGACGGCCAAATACCGCGGTCTTTGCGGGTCTGCGGAACTCTTCGGCAGTGAGAACGTCTTCTTTATGCATTCTCTTAATGGACTCAGCGGCTACAAGGGCATGAGGGTCTTCGTCCGCTAGAAGGAGGTCTGTTAGATAGTCATCATTACCGAGGACTGCGTAGCAGCGAAGCTCCATCTGGGCTTGATCTATTTCCAGGATTTCCATGCCGGGCTCCGGAATGAACATCTTCTTGATGGGACCTTTCTTGGGGATGTTCATGATAGCTGGATCTTCGGATGCAATGCGTCCGGTAACTGCAGCAAAGAGTTTCACTAAGGGGTGGACCCTGAGATTCCAATCCAGAAACTCTGCGAAGTTGTTGACGTAGGCACCCCGCAACTTGTTCAGTGCCCGGTACTCCAACACTTTCTCTACAATGGGATGTTCCCGATAAAGCTCCATGGCGTTTTTGGAGGTGGACCTGCCATAGTCGGCGGTCTCGGGGATTCCTATGATGTCGTAGAGCATGTCCCCAACTTGGTAGGTCGAGCAGGGGTTGATCCACATGCCACAGAGGTCTCGAAGCTCTACTTCGAGGCGGTACATCTCACGTTCCAATTCTTCATCCATCTCCATGAGTACTTGAATATCAATAGGGATCCCGTCCTGGCGAATCTCATTGAACATGTTGGCGCAGGGCATCAGCAGATCGTTATACACGCGAGATCCAGTGCCCATCTTGTCTCTGAATATGTCTCGGAGCTGCCCCGTGTAGCTGACGTCATGGGCGCAGTAGCGGTATAGAACGTCGTCAGGAATCTTGTCGAAGGTCTCGTTGGGACCCTTCCAGTCTCCTAGGTCGGTTTCCCAGTCAGGAGCACTGAGGTAGCGGTAGGCCAGCTTTTTAAGGCCGTGAGCACCCTTTCCACGCTCATCTATCATGTAGTGCATCAGAAAGGTGTCATCGCTCAGTATGGGCTTAAAACCGGCCTGATAGAGGAATCCACAGTCGAACATGCCATTGTGGTAGATTCCTCTGATCTTGTCCAGTACTTCGATGAAGTGGGGATGCTGACAAAGATTCACATGGTCGGATCCATGGATAGCTGAAGGGTGTCCTGGGACAATCCAGGTCATAGACTTGTCCAGTCCTACACCGGTACATCGAATCTTATCTGGATAACGACCATAGGGAAAGAGTCCATTAGTGGTGGTTTCAAGGTCAACAGTGGCTTCGCCGGCATTCTCCAAACGTTGAAGAAAATCTCCAAGGTTGTCCGGAGTGACTACTGTCATCTCAGGGCTAGGGGCAACGACAACGTTGCCGTAGGCGTGCTCCAAGGCTCTGCCAAGCCCAAAGACAAAGTCGCTGTGACCTTCGGTCCTTCGTAATATCGATGCTGGGTGGGTCACCCCTACGACAGGGTATCCTACGGCTGTGTCATTAATGACTCTGCCAATCATTTTGGTGATTTTGTACTGTCGGCCAGAAAGTATACTAAGAGGGAGGTTTCCTAGCGCGACCACGAGTGAGGGGTTCAGCATTTCGATTTCTGCAAAAAGCCTGTCTTTGCAGAACTGGACGATGTTTGTGTACTCCTTCTCGTCTGTTCCGTAGGGAAACATGCAGAGGCTGCAGTTTGTCACATAGTAAGGACAGTACTCCAAGCTATCAAGGGTAGCGCGTAGTAGGCGTCCCGAAGGTCCAATGAAGGTCCGTTTGTAGGCTATCTCCTCTCGAGCGGGAGCCATTCCTACCAAGACAACATCGTATTTGTATTTGGGGTCTGCTTCGAGGAACTTCTTTTGGCGATGCCCTGTGACATTGCCTTCTGGGTCAGTTACTGGAACTGTACGGAAGACCTCGTAGTAGTCATCAGAGCCTTCACCAAGGACTCGGGTTCCATCTAGAGGACACTCCTCACATTTGCAGAGGCTCAGTATGTCGGTGGTAATGTCACGTACGGGATTATCGGTCCTGACCTCTGCTAGTGCCATCTGGCCTCCTTGTTGATTACGTCATGATTACATCACAGTTACATTGAAAGTGGGCGCCTTAGCGCCCACTCCAACTTGTGAACCCTCGAGTTCTACAGCTTTGCGTCTTCTTCTTCTTCTCGCTCAATAGCGTCCCCGAGTAAGTACCCATAATGGGACGGTACCTCTACCTTGGTTGAGCACCCGGGGCAGACCCACTTTTGGGTTGCACAGATGTCGAGTTCTTTAGGAAGGTCGGGCCCTGACGTTGTTTCCAATTTCAGGTGCACCTTCATATCTTTCCCCATCTCCTCTTGACATACTGGACACTCTAGGCTGGTCATATCTCATACCTCCCGTTTTATTTCAGCGTCCTACCCCACCCGGGATAGAAACTCGCTGATATTACGCTTGATGATCTCTGTGTATTGGCTTTCCAATTGAGTTAGAGAAAAGTCGAGGGGCTTTGGTGTGGGCTCATACTCGTCTAGGGTACGCAGGGTGAGCCCAAGTCTGACTGGCCATGATGTTGCTAATCCCGTGACCGTTGGACTATCCGGAAGTTCCTCCATAGGGTCCTTGTGGATTTCAAAGAAGAAGGTTGGTTCGTCAATATCCAAGGCCTCGATGATCTCATTACGGGTAAGGATCTTTTCATTGGACAAAGGCAGGCCAATGATGTGGGACAAGGTTCGCATTTGTTGATAGCAGCGTTCCAGCTCTACTAGGGTCGTGCCTTGAATCATTCCTATGTATTGAATATTGTCCAAGGTTCCATAGCGTCGTGTGAATTCTTGAGCAGCTCTGATTGTCTTTTCTGTAGTGAAATCGGAGTCAGGAAGAACTACATGGGTGGGCCCCAGGCGTCCGATCATTTCGAAGAGCAATTGGTGACTGACGGGTTTGCGGGGCACCCCAGGAGAGTGATCCAGAATTACAGTAGCCCCCATGTCCCGCCGCCGTTTATGGAAGGCCAGGTACCCGCTGTCCTCTGCTGCAATACTTGCGAAGCACCAGCAGAAATCCTGAGTGCCCCAGCTTTTGAGGAATTTGCTCGGCGCGATAATCGCGGTATTCACGCCTCTTCCTCAGTCTCTACTGTTTGGCGCTCATATAGAGAGGGGTATTCAATAGTGTCTGCGTAGATAGCTAAACCTGTGGAAATTAGAACAACTCCTGTTAGGCCTGTCGGGGCCAGTTTGTACCCATGCTTTTTGGTCAGGGACAAAGTAAGAAAACACAGCAGGATTCCTGAGTAGATACAGGCTAGCGATACCAGGGGCAATGGATCCATGCTATTTGGCCTTCTTCAGTTTGATGTCAAAGTTCTGTTCAATATAGGTGGCTAGTGCTGGTGCCAACATACCTACGGGGCAATCTTGGACTACCCAGTGCAATACTTCGGACAAAGTGTCAACGTTCATAGTTTTTTCGGCCTTGGTGTTCTCCGCGTCCAAATCTTCTTGGACATACCCGGTGAGGACAAGGTCTTCATCGTCACGAAGCATCAGCCGCCCGCGGTGCAAACAGAAGTAGGAGCCTTCAGGTCTATTCATCAACAATACTCAATTCTCCCATGATCCAGGCCACTTTTGGTACGTTTTCGGGGTGGTCGAACATAGGCTGTGCTTCATCAAAGTAGTACTTATGGCAACTGGGGCTGGAGCATTTCCACCCGCCAAAGTGGCTTTTGTAGTTTCCTAAAGCAGGAGCTCCACAAAATCGGCACCATCCCCAAGTTGGGGTTCGTCTTATTCGGATTCGTCCTCATCCTCCTCAATTTCCCACCAAGCGACACGTTTGAAAGCAAAGTAGGTGCTTCCGATCCCGATTAGGACAACGGTCGCGATGTACCAGAGTATAAGCAAGCTTTTGTAAATATGGTCTTCTATACCTTCGGAGTCTAGAAAACCGGTAAAGGTGGGCAGTAGCATCATAGCAAAGCTGAGAAGGCCCATAACCCATGTGGCTGTTGCTGCCCAAACCACTACTTTGGCCGCCAGATTTGTTAGTCTGTTTTCCCTGAGTGTGTATGCGTAATCGTTAATCAGCATCTTTGCCCTCCTGAACCAGCGATTCACCCTCCCAAAAGTCGATAACAACTTTGGGATGTTTGCGTCGTCGCGCAATTACAAAGGTGGGTCTGCCATGGGTCAAGTGTCTCCAACAATCGTCAGGAATAATTGTGCACTCCACAAGTGCGTCCCAAACTGCTTTGAGCCCAAACATCATGTTGTCTTCGTCAAGTCTCCGATTGTTTGGGACGACGAAGGTAACCTTAGTTTCGACTCGATTCTGGGCCTTTTTGATCCTAGCTTTTTTGATGGCCCATTGGGCATCTATTTTCAGTTTGTCAAAGGCTCGTTGGTAGACAAAGTGGACACACCGAGTATTCCCCGCCAAGTCTTTGGAGGGTAGGCCATCTATCTCAATTCTACCCAGGTACTGTCTTCCATTACCTACTGGAACTTCCATACCCATATCAAAGCTCCTAGCGCGCATATTAGGCCAATAGCAAAGGTGAGTCTGTAGCGGCGACGCCACTGAGGCATAAGATCTGCCATGATCGCGGCGCCCGGGGCATACTCTCGGATCTTTCCGGAGACCCCTTCGAACTTGTCTCTTTCTACTTTGCGTTCCAGAACATCTTTGAGCTTTCGCTTGGTCATTTCGTTTTTGGATTCACTACGGATTCCGGGGGTCCAGATTGTTGCCCATGGTCCCCATTTCTTACCACATTTGGCGCATCGGGGACGTAAGCCCATGATGATTTCGCCTTTGCATTTCGTGTTATGTATCAGCATTGTTAACATGTCCCTTTAAGCAAGGAGTGCACAAAATCAGGCTTTTCTCCCCGGGTTGGGGCCCTACTAGAAAAGTGTGACCCATTGGGGATCGAGCAATTGTGTACTGGATGTGGATGTTTTGACCTGGCCAGAACTCTCTGTCACAGTAGGAGCATCGGTCCACTGAGGACTGTTCAACCACAGTACTGTTGACAAAAGTCTTCATGCTGCCATATTTGCGATGATAACGAGTACAACAACCAAGCCTATGAATCCACTACAGATTATGATGAGTTTCTTAAGTTTCTTCTCGGTCTCGGTGCTGTTACTCATTCCTTTTGTTCCTTTCCCGGGCTGCTGTCTTTTTTCTTCCGTTTCACTGTGGTGTCAGTGATGCGAAGTTGGCTAAATTGGTTGTCGACCAAAACGTCCCCAAGGCCTTCGTTGCCATGGGCATCTACGTACTTTGATGTTGGAATACTGGTTCTGTGCTGTTGAACGCGCAGCACTTTAAGGTCACCTATCATAAGAGAGTCGTTATCACCCATACGCTTCTCGAAGATGCTACGGGCCTCGGTAACCATAAGGTCTCCGGCGTCTATGTAGGCTTTTCCTTGGCGCCATTGATCGACGAATTCGCCCATTTCGAACTCTGTGTCGATTCCGCGAAAGTCTATTGTTTCTGTAGCTTCCCAGCAGAATAAGCGGTGGCCACATAGGCTGCAGAGGGCACAGCCTTCTTTTTCGGGTTTATAGCCTTCAAGGATGATTCGATCCATAGCGTCGACAATGGGCTTCACATAGTCGGGATCGTAGGGTTCTACATAGTCGTAAGGAAGACAGCTGTCTTTGTGTTTGGTGTAAATCCGGGTGGAGTTGATGTCCATTTCTCTGATCTCAGGACTATTCATGTAACATTGGATTTGGCACCGGATAAAGGGCTCTGCATGGGCAATACCCTTGGATTTGCATTTCGACCAGCGCCAACTGTCCATGGCTTTGATTTCAAGTATGGATTCATCTTGGGTGACAATGATGCCATCAGGGCGCCCTGGGACTTCAGACTCACCTACAGTTACTTTGAGCTGTTCTTCGAGCACGAATTTGAGCTCAAAGCCGGCGAAGACTAGGTCCGCCACAATTTGGCGCTCCTGCCAGTGTCCGTCTTTCATGCGAAGTTTGTCCTGAGGGTCTGGCTCCTCATTTGTCCAGGAGTCTATTTTGTGAACGTTGAGGTAGGTGCCGTAGGCGCAAGGGGATATCTGTGTTATTGGAATGGGAGAGGTCCCTTTAGAACTGGACCGCTCCGGTATCCGGCGTTGAGAATCCAGTACACGTTCTGTCATCAAGGGCATATTGGCGCCTCCGTTCAGCTTAGCTCATAGACATCTACACAGATGGAGCATGGGCAACTGGGTTTTTCTACGGATCTGATACGGCTGGCTTCGACGGTTTGGCCACATTCGGTATGACAATCTTGGGCAACCGCATAACTGATGTGGTCTCGTTTGCCCTCTCCGATCCGTATCCATTTGTGGTCGGTATCAAGTTGTGGAATCTTTGTTTCGCTCATGTATTTCCCCTAGATATTGAGCAATAGCATCAGGGCAGCTTCGGAGCTGTACTCCGTTGTCCCAGGTTACACCTTGGCATTGAAATCCTTTGAGACTATGCACAACTGTGTCCACATCTACCCCAGATTGAAGTGCAACGCTGGTTAGCTTGCACAGAGCTCCGAGGCAGACATTGAGGCAGTTGCCTGCTTTGCCAAAGGCGCCGAAGACCTCTTGGGGGACCCCATCGGGCCCTGAGTTCACCGTGATATACAGAGAACCACAAGCCGTTTTGTACTTGACTGTGGGGCCTGTTAACACGCGAGGTCTTTCCGGCATTCCTTCGCTCCTTTATTGCGTTCAGGGTTGTATAATGAGGTAGGCGGGTCCCCTTTTGACTCAGAACTTGTCTAGACCCCTGACCAGGTCTAGATAACGCCGGCGTCTGCGTACACAGACTCGGGTGCATATCGGCGGGGCTCGGAGCGCTCGCCGAACTCATCACTCTCGCGATTGGCGATGTAGACAGTGACCATCTTGCCGATGTACTTGTCGGCGTTGAGTTCGAACTTGCCACTGCCCAGATCCTCTTGGGTTTCGCCCAGAGCTTTGAGCAGGCCATGGAGCGCGAACAATGCTTGATCCTGGAGGGAAAAGGACCTGAAGAGTTTGCGACCCTTTACGCCAACGGCATCGGGCTCTTCAATGGTGAATTCGGCACTGATCATGGGTTTTCCTTGGGAACTGGTCCCATTCTCAAACTTGGAGATCATGCACAGGTAGGGGACGTCATCCGGAAGCGGTCCCACACTCGAAAAGTCCAGCACAGTTACGTTGTCATCTTTTGCCAATTTCTTGATCCTCCTCTATGTATTTGGTCTTTGATCTCGATCTCGTACTTTGGGACCCGCCTACAGCCCCATACGAATTACCCATTTCCGTTCTCCGAATCGGTAGTAATCACGCAATCACTCCTATCGGTTCTTGCTTCTCAGGAGACGGTTTCACTCGCCTAGGCGAGCCAGCGCCAGCTCCTCCACAAGCTTTAGTAACCGTGGAACTC
>Ga0233410_10000336_pt1 | contig 15691 bp, 15 predicted proteins | sample Na_anoxic_1_MG_FD_179869 | JGI IMG/M metagenome (GOLD analysis project Ga0233410, IMG submission 179869) | Seawater microbial communities from Saanich Inlet, British Columbia, Canada - Na_anoxic_1_MG | ecosystem: Environmental > Aquatic > Marine > Inlet | place: Canada: British Columbia...
TCACCAACCCGATGATCCCGATTACTTTTGCGATAAGAACGAGGACAGACTCCCCTGCATTCCCTGTTGCTCCGGCCAGTAAAGGCGTAATCAGTATCATTGGGACAATAATGATATCCTGGAAAATCAAGATGCCGAGAGCTGTCCGCCCATGGGGGCTATCAACTTCAGATCTTTCCTGGAGTAGTTTGAGAACAATGGCCGTACTGCTCAGGGATATAAGAAATCCCATAAAGACTGAGTTGCCGACGGGTTGTCCCAGTTGCCTCGCTATAAGAAAAGCGGCAAAAAACGTTAGCGACACCTGAATTGACCCCCCCATCAAGACTGATTTTTTAATTTGCAGCAGCCTTTGAAGAGAAAACTCGATTCCAATGGTAAAAAGCAATAACACGATGCCGATTTCAGCTAAAATTTCAACTTCATGGACTGCCTTTAACAGTCCAAGTCCGTATGGGCCGGCCAATATCCCGGCAAGGAGGAATCCTACAATCGCGGGCACGTGAAGTCGGTGGCATATAAAGAGGATTCCAATGGACAGTCCAAATATGATAACAATATCATTTAGCAGCGGTATTTCCATGTTCTTAGGTTACCTTCTAATTCATATCGAAAAGTCAAAAGCAATAACGCGCTCGATGCCTGTTGGTCCTTTCCCTTGCACAAGACACCCGATTCTCTCGGCAGCAGGGAAATCGAGCCTGTTGAAAAAAAGGTTATGCAATATGGTTCTTCTCCGGTTTATTTGGAGAAGAGGATCCAAGGATTCAAGAAATCATGGATTCACTATACATCAGGTAATTACAAAAATCCATATAGAATCTTTGGAACAAGTTTTATTTCATTTTGAATATATTTATATATCAAGGAGTTAGGTGAATTAAAACCGCATGCCAATTCTTTTGAACTTAATCAATTGATTAATCAGAATGAATGATTTAAGAAATACATGATGGAGGTATCATGTTAATAGACACTCACGCTCATCTGGATATGCAGGATTTTGATAAAGACCGGGAAAAGGTCATTGAGCGGGCAGTTAAAGATGGAGTTACCCGAATAATCACTGTTGGAACTGATCTTGACAGTTCACTTTATTCATTGGAACTGGCCAGAAAACACGAATCAATTTATGCAGCAGTCGGTTACCATCCGCACAACGCCCAAGGATGTAATTCACAGTGTTTGAATAAATTGAGCGAGATATCAATGGAACCGGAGGTTGTAGCATGGGGAGAAATAGGGCTTGATTTTTTTCGCCGCTATTCTCCAAGAGATGACCAACTAAAGATATTCCTTCGCCAGATTGAGATGGCAAATGATATAGACATGCCAGTCATTATTCACGATCGCGAGGCCCATAATGACGTCCTTACAATTCTTAAAAAAATGGGAAAAGGTGAAAGAAAAGGAGTCATACACTGTTTTTCCGGGGATATCGATCTTGCAATGGCCTTTGTAGAATTGGGATATTATATTTCAATTCCCGGAACCGTGACATATAAAAAAGCTTTGCAGACCAAAGAGGTTGCATCAAGCATCCCGCTTGAGTATTTGCTCGTTGAAACAGACGCCCCTTTCCTGGCCCCGGTACCTAAAAGAGGAAACCGGAACGAGCCTCTCTTTGTAAACTATACAGCACAAGAGATTGCCCGTCTCAGAAATATTGAGTTTGAAGAAGTAGCTGAGCAAACATCTGAAAATGCCAAAACCCTTTTTGACACCCATTAAAACCATGGCTTGCCCTGTCATCAGCAAACAACATCCTCTAATCCTGGCTTCCGCCTCTCCCCGCAGAAAAAGACTGCTGAACCAGATCGGCCTGCCCTTCCGTTCAATAAAAAGCCATGTAATTGAGAAAGATACTAACGGTGACCCTTTAGAAACATCTCTTCTTCTCGCTGAAAGAAAGGCCGGCCAGGTTCGCTCCAAAACCGGAAAGGCCTGGGTTCTCGGTGCTGATACTATAGTGGTTATTGAAAAGAAAATACTCGGTAAACCGCAGGGAAAAGAACATGCAAAGCACATGCTCAACCTTCTCAGCGGGAAAGAACACAGAGTCATCACCGGGTTTTGTATCCTAAACCCTTCAGGGGATGTGGCCGGTTCAGAGGCAGTCACGACGTATGTTCAGATAAAAGACCTCTCCGAACAGGAGATAAGAGATTACATCTGCACGGGTGAACCCTTTGGTAAGGCAGGCAGCTATGCAATCCAGGGAATCGGCTCCTTTATAGTCAAAACCATATCAGGTTCATATTCAAATGTTGTGGGGTTGCCGTTATCTACCCTGATAAGAACTCTGATTTCAGCAGGAGCTATCAAAAGTTTTCCCCTTTCAGGTTCTTTTTACTGACTTGAAAAGGTTATCTTCCTAACTGATTTCACATGCCGGGGTTGAAAACAAACCCACTTACAGTCCCGGTAAGTGTGCCGCCAAAACCTGAAGCGTTTATTTTCAATGTAACATTCCCTGATATGACAGGTATCCAGTTGCCGCTATAAATACCATCGTCTGCGGTTGTGTCCGGAGATTCCCCATTGTCCAATAGTGTTAAGGGCCTGCCTGCATTATCGCTGGACCATACAGCTACTGTAGCATTGGTTATTGGAATACCCGCCTCTGAAAGAGATACAGAGACAAAAGTATTTTCACCCCTCGTTGCTTTAAAGTCATTTCTGGGAGAAATTACACGCAGTTGTCTACTAACAGGTGCAGGTGTGGGTGTGGGCGATGGTTTTGCTATAATGTAACACACCTCACAGTCAGTCCGTGCTGAACCATACCTTATCCGCATATAACCATTTCCCCCCCAGCTCGTACCCCAGCTATTTCTTAGTATCCAGCAACCCCCTCCTCCTTCAGGAGGATTATCATCCCAACCAACCAGGGCAATAGCATGGTTGGTTGGTGTATAATAACATGGATTGGAGTTACAGGAGGTATTTGCGTCTTCATAAACTCCGCTACTGTATGCCATAAATGCACCTGTAACCATCACGGCTGCATCAACAACACCATAGGTCATTATTGCAGTCTTTATGGCATCGGTATCTCCGCAGGGAACCCGATGCCAGGATTCAAAAGTCACGGTCTGGAGAGCCCTTGAAACACCACATAATTGTTCATGATCCTGGTACGGATAAACGGCCTCATTACAGACCCCATATTCGATTAAGGCCGTCAGTTCCTCATAGTCATAATTTGCTCCATCACAACCATCAAAACCCGGATAGTAGTTTGATAGACAAAAAGCGATATCGGCTTCTGAAAAATCAGCACAGGATGCATCATATAAACCATTCATATAGTTATATGCTCCTTCTGCCGCGGCACATGCAGCAAAGGCATAACAGGAACCACAATTACCCTGATCCCTGACAGGGCCGATATAAGAGTGTCCATTATGATTTCTCCAGTCAAAGGAAGAAGGAAGTTGCCTGCTAAGATGCCTGGCAAGTGGGCCGATTTCATCCCGGAAACCGGTCATTTTTTGGAAAACGGGAGCCCGCCGATTTAAAAACTCTTCTTTCCTCTCAGGTGACATATCAAAGACCCAGTTGCGAGCCACCTTAAAGTTATAGCCGTTATATTTTATTTTTGATCTTATCTCTTCAAGGGTATCCCCTGATTTGAATTTCAAGATCTTCGCCTGTTGATCAGATTGCCCAAAGGATACCGATATAAGGACAAAAAGCGAGAAATAGAGGGCAGCTAAAACAAATACTGTTTTCGAATATCTTTTCATTTTTCACCTCACCTGTAATACATTAATATACTTTCGAATATCTTTTACTTTTCCGGTTTGTCCGGAAGAGATGTTTACGATGGATCCTTATTCAGGCATTATTTGCAATTAGTATGCCAATGATATGGGCTTTCTCGCCCTATTTACAAAATCTTTACGTGTCTTAAATTCCAGGTTTTTGTCATTCGTATTTATTTCGGCCTTCCCCGGCTTCCGGCTCGTAGCCTACGGTTAGGAGACTATTGTCTGTATTTTCAAATTAAGCAGTTTATAACGGCAGCATTGTGGAAATGGTCCGGGCAATGAACAGGCAGGGATGGGAGGAATTGGAGGTGGCCTGGTTAAGATCGTCAATATTTTGACAAATAAATATTGAGTGAGATCATCTGGAAGCTGATGATAGAGCTTACAGGCCGGAGGGTAAATCCTACGGCTCAGAGAGAAAACAGCCATTTATGGATGGGTGCTAACTATAACATCTACAGAAAAAACTTTAATCGGCGGTTTATTCTTCTCAAACGGCCGATGGTAAATCAGTTTTAATAATGTCCTGCCAACTGAAATGGCCCTAAAATTCATAACTATTTTCCCGCCCGAACCCCGGGCATCACTTTCAGGCCTGAACTCCGGTTCACGAACCTCGCTAAGGACAGATGTGTCAACAGAAGCCGCTTCCCATATGTATCCAGTTGTCGGGTTCCCTTTCAGCATAATTTCCAAAGTATCTCCAACAACAATATCTATGGTGCCGGCAGTATCCTTCTCGTTCAGTTTCACTTGCACCCCCGCAGATAAACTGCATTCAATGGATAACAACGGGATAAACAGGAAAACAATGTAGACTACGGACCGCCTGAACATCTTCTAATCTCCTGACCCTTCATTCCTCTGTCGCACAATCTCTGAAAGAATAACACCGCACGCCACTGAAACATTGAGCGACCCTACGTGCCCAGATGAGGGGATATTGACCATCTGGTGACAGCGTTGCTGCGCAGATCGACTTAATCCCCTTTGCTCATTACCCAGCACAAGTGCCAAATCCCTGTCCCAGTCAAAATTATAAATAGATTCAGGGCTGTCACCGGATGTGCCAACGATCCAAAACCCCTTTTTTTCAAGGAGATCCAAACACCTTCCTATATTCACAACCCTGGCGACAGGAAAATACATACAGGTCCCGGAGGAACGCTTAATCACCTTAGAAGTCACCTTCGCCGATCGGTCCTTTGGAATGATCAAACCATGTGATCGGAAAAACACCGCCGTCCTGATCAAGGCACCAAGATTCCCTTCATCAGTAATATGGTCTGCAACAATCAAGAGGGCCTGTCCCTGTTTTTGTAAAGAGCTATTGATAATATGATTTAAATCAGAGTAGGCAAATTTTTCTGCGAGCGCCACAATACCCTGATGTGCTATGTCCGGAAAAAGGGTGGATAAGTATGTGGCTTTTTCATAACGGACCGGGATATTTCGCTCACTTGCAATTCGAAGTATTTCCCTTATTCGGCCTGTTTTTTTTCCTTCTGCTATCCAGAGTTCCTCTATCTTGATCTTTCCCTGAACCAAGTTATCCGATACTCCGTGAAAACCAGGAATTAAATGAAGGTTTTCTGATTTCAGTTTATGCTTCGAGACCATTATCTAAGAAAATAGAGTTTCAAAATATTTTTTTACACTCGGCATTCTTCGGGAAGTTCGACATCGTTCTGAAATAAAAATGGTTTGAGTCTCTCCTATAGCCTTTTCTAAATCATTATTGATTATTATATAATCATGCCACACGCAATTTCTGATTCCATCTGAAGCCTGTTTCATTCTCGTATTTACGGTGTTCTCATCATCCGTGCCCCGCATCTTCAGTCTTTTCTCAAGAATCTCTAAAGACGGAGGCAGCACGTAGATAAGGACACTGTCATTAAAATGTTTTTTTATGTTTTTTGCCCCCTGAACATCCAAATCCAGCAGAATATCAAGACCTGTCCCTATTTGTTTATCTATGCCTGAGAAGGATGTTCCATAATAGTCATGATAGACCCTGGCCCACTCAACAAAGGCCCCTTTCTCTATCATTTTACGGAAGGTCTTCGTATTTATAAAATGATATTCAATGCCGTCTTTTTCAGTACCTCTCGGATTGCGGCTTGTATGGGATATAGAATATACTAAACCCTCAATCCTCTCTCTCAAGGCATTGACGATCGTGGACTTGCCTGCCCCTGAGGGCCCGGAAATCACGAAAAGTTGGCCTGACATCGTTATTCTTCGAGTTCTTCCTTGTTTATAATTACTTCAGGGCTGAATCTTTGCGCAATTGTTTCACACTGAATAGCCGATAGGATCACATGATTGCTGTCCGTGACAATCACTGATCTTGTCCGCCTGCCCTGGGTAGCATCAATCAGCCTCTTTTCTTCCTTGGCCTCATCCCTCATGCGCTTAATAGGAGCTGCGCTTGGAGAGATAATTGCGATAACCCGTCTGGAAACAACAGAATTCCCAAAACCAATACTAAAAAGCTTGGAACCCATGAAAACATCTCCCTTTATTCTACATTCTGAATCTGTTCCCGCATCTTTTCCTGTTCCGCCTTCATTTCAACGGCAGTCCTGACAATAAACGAATCAGAGGCCTTTGATGCAAGTGTATTTACTTCTCTATTGATCTCCTGAGTCAAGAAATCCAGCTTTCTTCCTAAGGCCTCGTCCACGGATAGATACTCGCGAAATTGCCCCAAATGGCTCCTGATACGTACAATCTCCTCTGTAATATCAGATTTTTCAGCAAAAAAGGCAACTTCCTGGGCGAGCCGAACTTCGTCCACTGTGATATCTTTTAACATACGATTAACGTTTTTCTTAAGTTTTTTATGGTATTTCTCAACAAAATCAGGGACTCTTTTTTCTACTTCGCTGACATATCCTTCCAACAGTTTAAGTCTTTTTTCAAAATCATCTTCAAGCGTCTCCCCCTCTTTTACTCTCATCAGGTCAAAGGAATCAAGAGCCTGTATCAGAGCCTCATGGAAACCAGGCCTTAATTTCTCTACGTCCACTTCCTCAGGCTTCATGAGGATCACGTCTTTCATTTGACAAAGAGACTCAAGCCTGATTTTTTGATCAAGCCCAAATCGCTCACCAAGTTGTTTGAAAACCCTGAAATAAGATTCTACCAAGGGGCCATTGAGTTCAAGGTTGTAAAAGGTCGTATCACTACTGTCTTCCATTTGAATTGATACATCTATCCGACCCCTTCTAATCCTTGAGGCAACAATGGCTTTGAGCTCATCCTCAAGGACTTTGAAACTGTTAGGGATCCTGAGAATAATATCCCTGTATCGGTTATTTACCGACTTGATCTCTGCAGTAAAAAAGATGTCTCCCAGTTTGTATTCACTCCTGCCGTATGCCGTCATGCTCTTAATCAAAGCATTTAATCTCCCTTAAATTACTAAGGTTCACGATTCTCGATTGATCGTTTTCCGCTCTTCATATTAAAATACAGCCTCCTTGTCATCCAGTTACATCTCCCTTAGCTGTTTCATATATCTTTTTCTCACCTCATTAAATAATCCAATTATTATCGAATCTGCGTAATCCGGATAGGTCCACTTGAGCGGAACAAAGCTTCCTCTTTGAAAAATGAGCGTGAGATCTGCATAAATCCCTTTTGTCAAATAGATACGATGTATATAATTTTTTCCAGTAGTCAAAATCAATCTTTCAGGGGATATATAACCTGGGTCAATGTTGATTTTTCTGTTTCCATCACAGAGATATTGCTGTTCAATCTCATTGGTTTTCAGCTTTATCTCAACAAGAAAATCAGGGGGCACTAATTCCGTAAAAGAGACGAAACGCCGGTATAAGGGCCAGCCCATCTCCCTGGCATAGTATTTTGTGCGGTCAAATAAAAGTTGGGGGGTTGCCCAGTCAACAGGTCCATATATATCTGATAAGTGACCGATAAGCCGATCAACTAATTCTATTTCAGGCGAAAACAGGCTTGCAATATGCTTTACATAATCCGGCTTGTGTGGATGGCTCATAGCCGTCGCTTCTCTCCTCAATCCCCTATGACATTTCTTAAGTCCTCTGCTCTTACAGTAGACGTTCCTACCTCGCCAACCACAATACCGGCGGCAAAATTTGACAAAACCGCAGCAGTCTTTAAGTCCAGACCGGAAGCCAACCCCAAAGAGAACGTGCCAATAACCGTATCACCAGCCCCTGTTACATCAAAGACCTTTTTTGCGAAGGTTGGAATATGGGTTATCTCTCCTCCATTCTCAAAGAGCGTCATCCCATCTTTTCCTTGAGTGATCAGCACGGAACGACAGTTTAGCTCATCAAGCATCTTTTTCCCTGCCTGCAGCAGACTTTCTTCATCGACAATCTTGAAACGGCAAAAAACCCCTGCCTCAAGATGATTGGGAGTAATCACGTCCACTCCCTTATAATACTTGAATTTGCCTGTTTTGGGATCAACGGCAATGATAACCGATCCGTTTGTTTCGGACTTGACCAGATCCCTTAAACCTTTCATCAGGCGGGCGGAAATAACACCTTTACCATAATCGGCAACCACTATGGCTTCTACATTGTTAAGGTTTTCTGCAATAAAGCTAATGAGTCTTTCAATGGTCTCGGTATCAATATCTTTTTGGGTTTCCCGATCAAAACGGACGATCTGCTGACTGTGTGCCACAACCCTTGTTTTTACGCTGGTAGGTCTACCCTGTTCCATTATGATACCATCATTTACACAATCCATCTGATCCATTTTATTCAGGATTTCTTGACCAATAGAATCCTCCCCAACTACACCGCAAAGGATGGGCTTTGCCCCGAGCATTGCAATATTGTGGATCACATTTGCAGCACCGCCAAGCATTTTTGTCTCTTGTTTAACTTCCACAACAGGAACCGGGGCCTCAGGAGAAATACGGGAGACATCACCCCAGACAAACTCATCCATAATAATATCACCAATCACAAGAACTCTTGCCTGTGCAAATCTATCAATGTATTGTTTAAGGATCTTGCCTTCAAAATTTTGCGCTATTGTTCTGATCATTTACGTATGGAACACTCCTTTTAAAAAACATTATCCAGGTTTATTTAGAATTTCATCACCTCAAGAATAATAATGGTTGTACAAGAATCTAATAAATATACATGTTTTTACCGAATCGATCAAGACAAGTCTTAATATCATTGAAATTTATTATTGTCCATCCGTAACTAAAAGCCCGCACATGGAAACGTCAGAGTGAGGGTGACCACTTCAATTATACTGGTTAGTGAGCTGTTACTTCATAATTACCGATTGACTATTGACTACTGAATATTTAATTATTAATCGTGTTTTGACTTTGATGGTTACACCTTAAATCGAAATTTGCGCATTCCGGGAAATTCCCTGCGGAGGAAAGAGATATGAAAATCACTATTGTTGGAGCAGGCAAGGTGGGTTTCCACATCGCACAAAAACTTTCTGGGGAAAACCAGGATGTTGTCCTTATTGATAAGGACTCCGAGAAGATAAAGCAGATAACCGAAGCCCTTGATGTACAGGCAATCTTGGGTTCAGGGACCAGTCCAAGGTTGCTTAGAGATTCAGGAATCGAAGAAGCAGACATGTTGGTAGCTGCCACAGACAGCGATGAAATAAATCTCATCTCCTGCCTTCTCGCTAAAAATATTAATCAATATATGGTCAAAGTTGCCCGTATCAAGAATGAAGAGTACTTAGAGGAAAAGAATCTCTTCGGTCAGGATCTCCTGGGTATAGATCAATTAATCAACCCTCAGGCAATTATGGCTGAAACCATCCTGAGACTGATGGAAGTTCAGGGTGCCTCTGAGGTTATTGACTTTATCGGAGGGCAGGTAAAACTTATAGGAATTACTGTAACAGAAGATTCCCCTTTAACCGGTCGATCCTTGCTCTCATTAAAAGGGCTGGAAGATAAGCTTCTCATAGGCCCGATTATCAGGGAGGAACAGGTAATAATACCTCACGGCAAAGATACGATACAGGTTGACGACTTAGTCTACGTAGTTGTGAGGAATAATGACCTGAATAGCGTATTTCAACTCTTCGGTATCGAGGAAAGAGGCCTAAAAAGAGTTATGATAGTTGGTGCAGGAAGGACAGGTATGGCATTGGCTACTGCCCTGGATCAAAGTAAAGTAAACGTCAAGATTATTGAAAAAGACAGTGAAAGATGTGCCGATTTAGCTGAAAAGCTCGAAAGGGTGCTCGTTATCAACGGTGACGGAACAGGCAGAGATCTGCTCCGGGAAGAAAACATTGAAGATTTTGATTTTATGGTTGCCATAACAGGAGATCAAGAAAGCAATGTCCTTATCTCGCTCCTTGCAAAAGGACTTGGTGTAAAAAGAACTATCACACGTGTCAGCAAACTAAGCTATATTCCGCTTGTTTCACACATAGGGATTGACACTGTCGTAAGCCTGAGACTGTCAGCGGTCCGGGCCATCCTCCAGTTTATCAGGCGCGGCAAAATCATATCCGTTACCCCTCTAAAAGGCGAACACGCTGAGGCCATAGAGGCTGAAGCGCTGGAAACATCCGATATTGTAAATGTCCCTCTTTCCAAGATTGATTTCCCAAAAAGGGCTATGGTAGGAGCTATTGTTCGTGGAGAACGGATTATCATTCCAAATGGTGACAGTGTCATCAAACCAAAAGATCGACTCATTCTCTTTGCCCTTCAACAGGTCATTCCCAAACTGGAAAAGCTGCTTTCGGCTAAACTGGAATACTTCTAATGCATTTTTTTATTATCACGCGATTTGTCGCAATATTGATCTTTTTTTTAGGAATCTCAATGGGAGCGCCACTACTGGTGTCTATCATTTACAGGGATGGAAGCGCCTGGGCCTTGTTCCTTTCTATGTTCATTACCTCTTTTGTTGGTCTCATATTCCTTGTTTCTACCAAGAGTCAGAAAAAAGATCTCCTGAGCCATCGTGATGGTGTAGCCATTGTGACACTTGGCTGGCTAATGGCCGGATTGTTTGGGACACTCCCTTACTTGTTTTCGGGCTCGATCCCCGATTTCACCAACGCCTGTTTCGAATCAATATCAGGGTTTACAACCACCGGTTCCAGTATACTATCATATATTGAAAACCTTCCAAGAGGGATTCTCCTGTGGAGAAGCCAGACCCAGTGGTTTGGTGGCATGGGAATTATCGTACTATCCATTGCCATACTGCCTTTTCTGGGGATTGGAGGTATGCAGATTTACAAGGCAGAAATCCCCAGCCCTGTGGTAGACAAATTAAAGCCAAGGATATCTGAGACAGCCAAAACTCTTTGGAAAATTTATATTCTGATCACAGGGTTCGAAATCGTCTTGCTCTTTGCAGGTGGCATGTCTTTCTTTGATGCCGTTTGTCATAGCTTTTGCACTATGCCAACAGGAGGTTTTTCAACAAAGAATGCGAGCATTGCCCATTTTAACACCCTGTATTTTCAAATTGTTATAATAATTTTTATGCTTCTTGCCGGAATCAACTTTTCACTTCATTACAAATTGATCAAGGGAGATCTCAAAATATTTAGCAAAGACTCGGAGTGTCGAGTATTTTTAATCCTGGTGGGGCTGTTTACGCTTATTGTTACGCTTAACATTTACGGACCAGTATATAACTCCCCTGGCAATGCCTTTCGCCATGGTGCATTCCAGGTAAGCTCTATCATTACTACTACAGGCTTCATCACGGCAGACTTCGATAAATGGCCAGCCTTATCCCGACTGATTTTACTGGTCTGCATGTTTCTTGGCGCAATGGCAGGCTCAACAGGGGGTGGCATGAAGATCATGCGTATTATGTTAATCATAAAGCACAGCTACCAGCAAATCTTTCAGATCATCCATCCCCATGCCGTTACCACTGTTAAATTAGACGGCAGACCCGTTTCCCAGGACATTCTGAGCAGCATTTGGGGGTTTTTCATTTTATATCTCAGTCTCTTCATTATAGCCACATTGATTATGGCGGCCCTGGGTCTTGATATGGTATCAGCACTGACCTCTGTTGCGGCTTCCATTGGCAATATAGGCCCTGGTCTGGGGGTTGTGGGGCCGGTAAAGAGTTACATTACCATTCCTTTTGTCGGAAAATGGGTTCTTATCTTTTGTATGCTGCTTGGCCGCTTGGAAATCTATACGGTAATCGTCTTTCTCATGCCTGCGTACTGGCGAAAATAATCATTTTGCCTAACTATTAACCTGGCAACTAAATAGTCTAACTCCGTCATGCCGGACTTGATCCGGCATCCAGTACCCTCCTGGATTCCGGCTTTCGCCGGAATGACAATATTGAGGTATTTAATTGCCGGAGTAATAATGCCCATCCACAAATGGACACTACTGCTGCTTTATAGTCAGAAACTTATTCAGTTGTTTCTCGTAATAGTCCGTCCTTTCCTCTGTTGCAAGGGCAATTGCCTCTTTGATAGCCCTGACGGCCTCCATATTCAAACCATTCGCATAGCAGGCCTCAGCCAATGTATCAAGAAATACAGGGGTTCTCTTAATCGCAACCGCTTTCTTTGCAAGATCAAGGGCACGCTCTTCATCTCTCAGCCCTTCATCAGGAACAGTGACCAGGAGCCACGCCAAATTGTTCAGGCATACTGCCTGACCCGGATCCAGAGCAATAATTCTCTCATAGGTTTTAACAGCCTTCCGGTATTCTCCTGTATGATTATAAACCATAGCCAGGTTTAGATACAGGGGGATATTATCCGGTTCTTTCATGATCTGCTTTTTTAATATGTTTTCGGTTATTGAATAGGTCAGATGCTCTTTCACAGGACTGAAATTTAAAAAGTACCCAAGGCCGCACAGGCAAATCAAGTATATCGAAAAGGAAATTGCCAGAAACCGGTTATGGCGCCTGACCAAACCCGGGTCCTTAAGCATCTTTAAGAGATAGTCCACCCTTTCCCTGATGCTGAAGTGATGCCAGTTGGGCAGATTCTTACTCTTTTCACTAAGACTGGCAATCTTTTCTAATGATCTGATAGTAGGTTGAGGGGTCCCCATTATTACTGCCGAATAGAGATCAGCCTGACGTTCAAAGTTGCGCATGAAAAAACCCATGACATAGCGAAAATAGAAAATCAAGGTCATCAGCATTGGAATAGATAAGATGAGATAGAAGAGATTAGCTGACTGAGAATCCTTTCCTGAAATCATCTCCATAAAAAATGGGTGCGCATAAAGTAAATAAAAAAATAAATCAAATAAACCAAAAGAAAGGATCATGAAGCCCACAAAAAAGAGAATATAAAAAATAAGATGCCGATATTTGGCATGTCCCATTTCATGGGCCATTACTGCTTTAAGTTCGTCAATGGAAAGGATTTCAAAAAGCGAATCAGTAATTAGAAGGTATCTATACCTCGGGAAAATTCCCATAATCCCTGCAGTCATTACCCTTCCTTCAAAAATAGGCCAATTTAGCAGATTGCGGTATTTAAAACCTTTATCATGCAGAAAGGATTCCAGCTGCCCTGCCTTCTCTGATGCCTTAATTTGCTTACATCCCCACCAATACTGGATGAATCCGGGCATAAAGATCATCAAAAGTATCAAGAAGCCTGCGAAAAAGATAATCTGTCCTTCGACCCTGTTCATAAAACCGCCCGGCCCGGATAAAGGGCTGAGGGCAATCAGGTCATAGACTGCAGATAAAGCTATCCAGGGGAAAAGAGTAGGAAGATTGAGCTTGAAATTTGAAAGGATAAAGGCACGCCTTGTAATTCCCGGCCGGAAGATAGCTTGATACACAGGAAAGGCAAAATACCAGATCGTGCTCAGATAAAAGAAGAATAGTGATAATGCAAGAGAGCCTTGCAAGACAGAAAACCATTCAAATCCAGGAATCATCTGGAGCCAGTATTTCAGATTAAAGAGATAGACAGATAAGGCGAACATAAATATGGCCAGAACAGAAAGTCTGACAATTAGCCTCTGATAGGGGCCAATCAAATACCCATCATCCTCCTGAAAGCCAGGCTCTTGATCTGTCCGTTTTTTTAAAACCCGAAATGCCCAGACACAATAACCTGTAAAAATCAACCAGGTTAAAAAAATCATTGTGAGGAAGAAGAAGAAAGAACCTTCAGGGGCACTGTCTGGATAATTGATATTAAATATTAGTAAAACGACAATGAAATAAATAATATTGTTGAACATATGCCATTAACCTCGCGGCAAACATCTTGACTTATACAGGAGGCTGTCCGAGAATGAGATATTTTCCAAGATCAAGCCTCCGGCCCCGGAACCGTAACAGGAGACTGAGGGCCCCATGTCGATGCCGGTCTATTTTCAAAGAGCTGAAATATTACCAGGAATCTTGTTTTACGCAATCAGCTTTCAACAAGATAGAGGTCAAAGATTGATAGATCAAGAATATATTTAACTGGAGTATAAACAAAATGAAAACCGAGTCTAAAACGCAAAATCATGCCCATACAAACACCCTTCAGAAAAAAATTAAAACCCTGAGCGACAAGAGAAACGCTATCTTGTTGGTGCATAATTATCAACCCCCGGAATTGCAGGATATTGCGGATCTTTGCGGTGATTCTTTAGAACTTTCCATCAAGGCATCTCAGACTGATGCAGAGGTAATCGTATTCTGCGGTGTCCATTTTATGGCCGAAACCGCCTGTATCCTCTGTCCGGACAAAAAGGTATTGATTCCGGTACCAACTGCCGGTTGCCCCATGGCAGGCATGATCACGGCCATGGAAATAAAGAAGAAAAGGCAGGAAATGCCGGACGCCTTTGTTATTAGTTATGTCAACACTACAGCCGAAGTAAAGGCTGAAAGCGATTTATGCTGCACATCGGCTAATGTAATCCAAATAGCCAATTCTGTTGACCCATCTGTTCAGATTTTCATGACTCCTGATAAAAACCTTGCAAGATATACTGAAAAACAAATAGACAGGAAAATCAGCTACTGGGATGGATTTTGTCCTGTCCATAACAAACTTAGTGTTGAGCAGGTCAATAAAGTTAAAGCTTCACATCCCAAAGCCATTTTTTTAGCCCACCCGGAATGCCCTTCCGATGTTCTTGATCTGGCAGATGAGGTTAAGAGCACGTCCGGCATGATTGCCATTGCAACAAGTTCTAAAAAAAAGGAGTTTATCATCGGAACAGAAACAGGTATCCTTTATCCTCTTTCAAAGGCAGCCCCGGACAAACTGTTTATCCCCGCAGATCCCAATATGATCTGTACTGATATGAAGAAAACTTCTCTCGGGGATGTATTAATGGCCTTGGAAAACATGAAACATCAGATAAATATCCCTGAAAAAACCAGGGCTAAGGCCGGAAAAGCTGTTGAACGTATGCTGGCCATTTCTCAAAAGTAAAAGGATATCCTCTCAAAAACAAAAACCGGTGACTTAGCGTATTATCTTCTAATCACTAATGATTTTCCAAAAAACTAAACTATTATGATAAAAAATCGACACAACACGGGGAGTATTTTTCGGCATGAAAAAGATCATCAGTATGAGAAAAATGTTAGATAACCAGAAGGGTATTATTAAAAAAATTTCTACGACAGGCGATATGGGAAGAAGGATTAGAGAAATGGGCCTTGTGCCTGATACTCAAATCCAGATCCAGGGACGTGCCCCCCTGAAAGACCCTGTTGCTATCAAAATTAAAGATTTTGTCCTGACACTTAGAAATAATGAGGCAAACCACATCCTTGTAGAAGTAGATATGGCGGACACCAACTAAGGACTCGCTCAAAAATAACTTCACATTTTCCCATCTCAGCTTCGGGCCATCTTCGGCTGCCGCTCAATCGTGAAGTCATCGAAATAGTTCACTATTCCTCTGGCTTCACTCAATCGCAGCAGCCAAATCT
>Ga0233410_10000337_pt1 | contig 15675 bp, 8 predicted proteins | sample Na_anoxic_1_MG_FD_179869 | JGI IMG/M metagenome (GOLD analysis project Ga0233410, IMG submission 179869) | Seawater microbial communities from Saanich Inlet, British Columbia, Canada - Na_anoxic_1_MG | ecosystem: Environmental > Aquatic > Marine > Inlet | place: Canada: British Columbia...
AAGCGCTATACATACTAATGTGTGGTACAGGGTATGGCTTCTCTGTTGAATCTAAACATATAGAAAAGCTCCCAGTGGTAGGCACCTTCCGCGACGGTGCATATACAAAACAACATACAATTAAGGACTCTCGCGGCGGATGGACTAAATCCGTTAAACTTCTCGTCGACTCCCTCTATCAAGGACACGACGTCGAAATGGACTATACAAATATAAGACCTAAAGGATCTCGTCTCTATACAATGGGTGGTAGGTCCTCTGGACCCGAACCCCTCGTACAGCTTCATGCATTCATGCGTGAGATATTCCAAAATGCGCAGGGGCGTAAACTGACCTCTCTGGAGTGTCATGACATACTGAACCAGATAGCAGAGATTGTTGTTGTGGGAGGTGTACGGAGATCGAGTCAAATTAGTTTATCTGACTTATCTGACAAAGAAATGGCTAGTGCTAAGGTGTGGCCCTTCCCACTGAGACGTGCAATGGCTAATAACAGTGCTGTGTATCTAGAGAAGCCCAGTGCTACTGACTTCCTCAAGGAGTGGAGTACATTAGCATCCTCTGGGACGGGGGAACGGGGTATATTTAATGTTCAATCTGTTAGGACAAGATCTCCAAAACGCAGACAAGGCTACTTGATCGCAGGGACTAACCCGTGTGCAGAAATAAGCTTACGCCACCAGGAGTTCTGTAATCTGTCCGAGGTCGTGGTACGAGCCGAGGATGACCTGGATACCCTGTTTAAAAAGGTAGAGACCGCCGTATGGATAGGTGTGATACAGTCCTGTTTCACCGATTTCCCGTATTTGAACGATAAGTGGAAAGAGAACTGTGAGGAGGAACGACTTCTTGGAGTCTCGTTGACAGGCATCATGGATAACAAAACACTATTAAGCGCCGACGCGCTGCGCGCAATGAAAAGGAAAGCAATTAAAATAGCCAAACATGCGTCTGAACTATTGGGCGTAAGTATGCCTGCTGCTATAACTTGTGTAAAACCCTCCGGAACCGTATCCCAATTAGTCGACTCTTCTTCTGGTATTCACACGAGGTATGCAAGCTACTATAGACGCAGATATCGCATATCTGCTACTGACCCATTATTCAGGATGCTACAGGATCAAAAGGTCCCCATGTCTCCTGAGACCGGTCAAAGGAAAGAAGACTGGGCGAAAGCTGAGGGTGGTGATGCAGAAGCATGCGCTATATATAAGGAAGGGAAAAGCTGGTCTGCAGACGATGTTATCACCTGGGTTGTATCCTTCCCTGTAAAATCTCCTGATGGTTCTGTCCTACGAGGAGACATGACTGCCATGGAGCAGCTGGAGCAATACAAGAAGATACAAGAGAACTGGTGTGAGCATAATGCGTCTTGCACTGTTTATGTAAAAGATAATGAGTGGTTCGAAGTAGGCAATTGGGTATATAAAAACTGGGACATAATAAATGGTGTATCATTCTTACCATATGATGGTGGCAGGTATGAACAGGCGCCATACGAAGAATGCACTGAAGAAGAGTATAATAAAATGCTTGCAAACTTGCCAGAGATAGATTATCGTTATCTCAGTATGTACGAAACTGAAGATACTACCGAGGGCGCCAAGACATGGGCATGCACCGGAGACCGGTGCGAGCTAACATAGCATGTCACATATCCTCACTTTTGGAGCCCCATTGTGTAATAGCAGTGGGGCTCTATTTTTTAACGGAGTAGATTAGTGTCTAATAGTGTAGAATATATACCTAAAAGATTTGCAAAGTTGGTGGACGGCAAAGATGAAGCAATGCAATACATCTATAGTAATCAACCTGAGTTAACCAAAACATATTTAGGTGTAGCCGCAGCTAGGGGTAAGAATTGCATGCACGCTAGAACCTGCCTCAGGTTGATTTTTGGCAACGAGATGAGAGTGAACAAAGATGAATTCAAACGAGCTCTTCGGTCCTGGGGTTACTGTTCCTGAAAACGCCGAGAACTTACCTGAAGTAGTAATAAATGATAATAGTCTGACTGGCAAGGAAGAAACTGCTCTCACAGAAGTCCAAAGAGGAAATCTTGCCAGATATACAGAATCTATTAAGTTTGGCTTTGCTCCCATGGCAGGCCCCATGGTATGTAGAGATGAGCAGTGCCCATACTTTGAGAAATGCCCTCTGGTACGCAATAAGATAGATCGTCCATTTGGAGGTGATTGTCCTGTAGAGTCCTACCAGATAAGACAGTGGACAGATCAGTTCAGCGAGGCGGCAGGCATAAGTCCAGAAGATCCTTCTTCCGCATATGACAGGATGCTAGTAGACCAGATAGTATTCCAGATGACGTTAGAGGCAAGAGCCGCCATGCAACTTGCCATGGACCCAAAGATAGAACGAAGAGTTATAAGCGGGTATAGTCCAGCAGGCCAGCCTTTCTATAGCAATGAGAGTTCTAAGGCCGCCGAATTCTACGAAAAACTGGTTAAAACAAAACTAAGGCTTATGCGTGAGCTCCTCACTACAAGGAAGTCCAAAGCAGATGCAGCTTCCAAAGGATATGCTGATCCTTCAAAAGTCGCAGCTAACCTCATGGAAAAGGCCAAGAAGATACGGATGGCTTCTCAAGATTCTGACGGCAATATTACAGCTACAGAGATTGAGATGGATAACGATTCTAAGACCATTGCGCCAGAAGTGTTTGGTGAATAATGGATATTGAAGGTCTAAGGCCTATATCCCACGAACTTCGTGCAAGAAAAAATGCCGGCGAGATAACTAAAGCAGAGATGCTGCGCCTTGCAGATGAAGCGGCGGGAATAAAACCTAAGGCAGCAGTGGAGAAAGTTATAGCCGAGCGAGCTCGAGTAAAACAGGAGCCGGCGAAACAAGCTGCAGCAAGACGAATCGGCGCCGTAGACTATAGTTTTGCTGATGCACTTCATAAACAAGCCGCAGGAAAAGTGGGACAATCTCACGACAAGATTCCTAACTATACCAATTGGTACTTTCCTACTCCCGCTGAGCAAGAAGCAGATGCAGCGAGACACGCTGCAATAAACCAAAAAAAAGGACTAGCCTCCTACGCCGCTAGATGGGGATATGATCCTGATGGCGATGAGATGAAAGGGTGGAAGCGGCATCTAGCGAGATCAACAGAGAGAACATGGGAAGAGGGTGACTATTGGTACAAATCAGACAAGCATGAGATTAAAGCGTATCGAGTTCATGACCGTATGGAAAGAGCGAGAACTCAGGGTAGGACTAGAAAGGGGGGGCATTCCATAGCCCCTTTCACGAGCGTTTCAGCCGACACTCCAGCTGGCTGGGACAGAACCCAAGATAAATATGGGGGTTATCCGGAGGGAAAGTACCACCCTGCAACGCCTGGTGCTAACGAACGTCTTTATGCTCCAGCTCCTCATCGTGGAACTATATTGGTAGATATCGATAGTACGTTGCTAGGCAGTATTGGAGATGATCTCTGGGATAAACTTGCTAAAGATAAGAATCTAACTCCTAATGAGCGGATAACTAAGTATCTCGCTAAAATGACATCTGATCCTAAGTATAGTCAAATGGATCTTAACGTACCTTTATATAACAAGCTGAGAGAATTAAAGGAAGCGGGGTATGATCTAAAATTATGGACCGATAGACCAACTGCACTTGGGGAAATGACTGAAGCAAATCTTACTTGGGCGGCTGATAGCCTCGCTGATGCGCGACCAATCCCTGGAGACACAGGAGGCAGCTATGCCCGAACGCTCAATAGGAGTCGCCTCAGCGTTGAGCGTCTTGGTATGGAATCAGAGTCGAGTCGGGTATTTTCAGATCTCATAATGGGTGGTAAAGGCGGCGAAAAATTAGACAGAGTGCCTGGCGGTGTCGTAGCAATCATTGACAACGTGACTAATAATCTCAGTCCAATTAGTGCAGAAGAGTCAATAGATATAAATCTTACTGGACGTGAAAAGCCCGGATCAGTTGCCCGTGTAATGAAGTCCGATAGTATCCTTACGGAGATTCTTGAGAGAGGAGGAGCCAAACGAATTATTCGAGGTAAAGATAGTCGTCCCACCACAGCGAGACAAGCCGCAGCGAGACAGGCTGCAGCGAAAGAGATGACGTTTGAGGAGAGGCAGTCACAGCAGCTAAAAGCACGACAAGATGCAACTGCAGCCCGAGCAGCAGAGCACCAAAGACGACTATCTTTATCCCCAGAAGAAGCGGCACGAGAACAGCTGCTACCACATTCGGATGCAGCCCTAGAACATCTAGCCGAGAGAAAAAAGACGGAGAAGTGGCAGAAGCAGGTGCGGCTTGAACTTGAGGGAAAAAGCAAACCAAAATTGACTCTCTTCAAGGGCGGGGAGAATTACGAGAAGACTACCTCCGCAAAAGATAAGAAAGCCGGTAAGAAACGGTTTCTAGCCGAGATGAAACGTGAAGCTAATATAGCTCCAGAAGAACTAATGTTTGAGCGGGCTGAAACTGCACGAGAGTCTAAAAGATACGAGGAATTAATAGAACGGGCGAATAAACTGAAAGCCGAGCAAGATCTCCTGACTCCAGAGGAGAAGGCAGCACAGAGGGCAAGCGAACGCGATCTTGTGGCCGAACATCGCGAAAGGGTTAAGCGTGGCGAGGCTCTTCCGGAAATAGAGCAGCTGCGGCAACATAAGAAAAGACGACGAGAAGCCCAACAAGCCGCAGCCCAACAAGCCGCAGGAGAGCAAGTCGCAGTGCAAAAAGCTGCAGCCGAGAAAGAGCTAGCCAAGAAAGCCGCAGCAAGCGCAAAGCGAACAGCAACAACAGCTACGGCAGCTACAGCGCGACAGGCTGGCTCAGTGGGAGCCTCATCAAGTTCCCCAGCCAGTGTGCAACAGGCTAGCTCAACAAGAACTTCATCTTCCCCAGCCTCACCGAGCTCACCAAGAGTAGTAGACAATCGAACTCCAGTAGCTGAACTTCCTATAGTAGATAGACAAAAAGCCTTACGGCAAAGACTCAACAGTCTCGGTCGTGGATCCTCATCAAATCCGCTTAGATTTCTCTTTGATACTGAAGCAACAGATGTAGGATTCGCGCATAGAGAGAGGATCATAAACAAGGGCAAACTTGTAAAATATACTGGAAGAGATGGAGATCTGGGTACTAGGAGTGGGAATAAATCTATCATTCCTGGGCAAACACAGTCTCAGAGAGCAGTAGGAACTCAGATGCTACAGTTCTACGGAGGAACTGCTGATGAGATAGCAAACCAGACAGACACTATTTTTCAGAGACATATGGAGTTAGACATCCCTGACGCGATAAAAAGGGATCTAGGCAAGAGTCTTAGTTTTGATCTTCACGGCCGTGACGGCGAGGTTAAAAATACCTTTAACGCAGAACAAATACATCGAATCATGACTGACTCCAGTGACAGTCTTAGTGCTGACGATCTAGCAGCCAGAAAGGCGATGGGAGACCCAGGGGGACCTCAAGGAAAATTTCATATAACAGACCCAAAAGTATTAAAGAATATTACAGCAAGCAGATTGACAAATCCCACGGCCGGAATGGCCGGCGTTGGAGTTAATCTTGTAAACCATACTCTCAATCAAGTCGTAGGTAGAAGCGTATTTGAATCGAAGTATGGTCGTCCGGATACAGCTAGCTCTCAAAAGTTTGTCCAAGACTTTTTGAATAGAATGGTAAAGCTCCAGAAAGATGCTCCGGAAGGCGTCAGGCCACAAATAGAAGCATGGAATATTAACTATGACTTGATAAAAGCAGCAGAGCAAGTCGACATGTATGGGAAAGATTTAAAAATTGGGTTCCAGAATAAAATGCAATCTGCTAAATATGTATTTAAGACCCTATTCATTGGAACCGATGCACATAGCGCCGACTATCTAATAAAAGCAGTTGACGCAGCGGACAAAATAAAGGAAATAAGTTTTTGGAGATTAATAAACGATAATCAATATAATGTCCATAGTATAAATCACGAAGAGGTTGCAGCTGCGTTAGAAAACGGCCAAACAAAAGCACAGATACAGGACGCCGGAATAGAAGAGTTAAGGACTTCTAAAACTGGAGTTAAGACTAAATATATAAATCGCAATACTGCGCTAAGAAAATTAGCTGATGATGTTGGAGGACAGAAGAACAGAGCGGCGCTAGCGGATGAATTTTATAATCGAATTTACGAAGGCGAAACTTATAGTCGTAATGATATTAAATCACACAAGAAAGGGAGAATAGGGCAGATAGTCGACGATGCAGTATCTATGACCCTAAAAATTAGGGAATCCTCTATCTCTCGAGACGGCAATATGATCGAAGCGTTGAGAAGGGGATCGAATTTATTGGCTAGTCAAGATGGTGGTGTGGACATCGCCAATAGAATATGGAGACCTACAGCAAAAACTTCCGGAATAATGGGTTTCGGGGTGGGTAAAGACGCCGAGTTCGCAGAAGGAACCGCCAAACAAATGATGTACGTGCTTGATAATTCTACGGGATTTGATGGCGTTGGTGGATTCTCTCAAGGTGGATCGGGTAGAACAGTGGCGACCGGAAAGGGTGGAGCTATAGGGTCTCTGATATACGCTAAAGAGACATACATGGAGACACATTCCGATAGCCAGCTATCTAATCATATGCGTGGATTATTCGAGAAGATAGATAAGGCAAGCAGGATAGGAGGGGCTGCCCACGATGCGAGTATAGATACTCGTCAAATGCACGCTATGATCAGCAGTGGAGGTATACTCGACGATATGGGGACACACGGGGCAACTACTGATATGATCGAGTTTAACGGGATACTTACCGATGCTCGAGCTGCAGCAAGCTTTGAGGCAGGTGTAGATAGGTGGATGGTCAATGCCGACTTTGCTCCGCAAGGAAGCGGCGCTTCAGGAACAAGTAGCAATATACTCCAGGAAGTTATTCCGGAGCCGCAAACAGCTGCTAATGCTGGCGACTTCTCAGGCAGAGGGCCACTGAATAGCGTAGAGCCTTTGGCGGGCAGACCTCGTGGATTAAAGGGAAGAGGAGGTGTTCTTGCCGGCGGCATATTGACGCTTGCAGGCTTAGCTCTTGTCGGCAATAGGAATGGTGGAATAAAACAGCCTGGGTCACAGTATAACTCGATTGAAGGAATGTCTCCTTCAGGAGATCCGCTTATCCATTCCTTTGGTTCAGGTAATGATAGCTTTGCTTCTCAGGCTATAACTAATTTAAAATACGGGACCGGATATGGTAGCAACACTCTTAGATCGTCCATGCTGGGTTATCGTGGAGACCGACTCAGGGACATTCTGTTAGGTAGATCTTCTTTTGACGATTATACAAATTCTTCTGAGAAGGGCACCCTTGTACATAGTATCATAGAGGCAGAGTATTTAAAAAGAGACATAGCCCAGTCTAGCGAGCATGTTGTACATAGCCCCGAGCTAGACGTAATGGGTCACATCGACTTGGTCTTGAACTCAGGAGTCCCTCTAGAGATAAAGTCTGTTGAAGATTTTGAAGCATTGGAAAACCTTAAGTCCCCCAAAGATGCGCACGTCTCACAGGCTAATTTCTATGCATATGCCCTGAAGCAGCCATACGCATTAATTGGGTATGCTGCGAGAAATGATCCTAAAGGTAAAATAAAATATTTTAAAGTAAATACTGATATAAAGCGTGTGAGAGATGATGTTGAAGCCGTAAGAAGAATGATGGCAGACTTACGACGTCAAGGTTATAACACACAAAACTATTCTGCATATCAAGCAATGAAGGACGCGCGCTCTAGATTCACCCAAAATAAATATCAGCAGAATGCTGCAGGCGCAGGTGCAGGGTTACCATCGGGGATGATCCCAGCGCCAGAAGACTATGGAGGGCATTCCGCTATAAAAGGACTAGGCGATTATGGTAAATGGATGAAGAAGCTAGGATGGAGGCAAGAGAACAAGACACATCTCACTAATACACAGCAGTTTAAAAGCAAATCTAGGATAAGAGATCAGGGGAAACACGCAGCGTTGCATAGCAATGATGCGTTAAAATATAACGCACGTATCAGTCACCCTAATGGGTCTAGGCAAATAGCATAGGAGGATAAAATGGGACTACCAGGGTTGATCCAAAAATATGGCGGCCAAAAAATGGGGAGCTTCTTAACGAATATAGCCGATGACATTAACCCGATTCGATTACATGCGGGAAACATGGCTCAAAAGGATCCAGATTTATATGGTCAGGCGAGAGGTGTAAAAGATCTAGTCAAACAAGGAATGAATCCTGACTCACCCAATGCGATGACCTTGTCTCAATACTTCAAAGGGAAGAAGATAGGTGCTAGGCTTTCAGAAGATCCAAAAACTCCGACAAGTTTTAGCGGATTCGTCGATGAAGAAGCTGATGCGATCAGAGCATCAACAAGAACAGTCGCAGCTGGAACAATCGCTGCATTCGGATTAGCACCTATGGTTCTAGGTGAAGATAATTTTGTTAGTAGAACTATAGGAGCAGGGGCTACTGCTGGTATGCATATGGGTATAACAGCAGCAGCACTAAGATCTGGTAAAGGCAGTAATGCAGCAATGTTTGGTGTAGGCTACGGTGGATTAGCTGCAGTAAACGCGATAAGGTCCGGCGATAATTTCGGCCCATTCTAGATAGGAAAATATTATGGGATTAGCAAGGGGTTTTGCTCTATTTGCTAGAAAAGAACTACGGCTGGGGCATAGACTCGCGGCCGCAAGGACCGCGTCAGCTCGTAGAGCACATATGGGGAATGTAGCCGATAGAGGCCGTTCTAACCTGAATGCTGAAAACGCAGCTTTAGGACCACTGTCATCGAGAAGAGGTAGGCGTGGAGTTCGAGGCGCGATAGATAGAGCACGGAGCTCTCAGACTCGCGGCCAGAGCGCGATAAATACTGCACATGATGATATAACAGCAGGGGTAGGTGGATTCGATAAAGGTACAAAGGCTGGAATGACCATGGGTCATCAGTTGACTAAGCTTGCTGCCATAGGTATTGGCGCGACTGCTGCTAATAAAAGTATATCATCATGGCAGGATGCATTTGGTGATAAGCAATCTGGCTTCACTAATTTTATGGCAGGCTTAACTAAATTTGGTATAACTGCTGCTGCGGGTGTCACAGGGGTAACTGCTATTGGTAGAACTGCGATATTAGCAAGCGGAAGATTCAGTAGTAAGACTGGTGGAGCCGCTGCAGTAAGTCGAATTAGAGATAGTATGAAAGGTACAGCCTCGTCAGCGGACGATATAGCTCTACTTGGCTCTGCATCTGGTGCTATGGGAAGAGTAGGAAGGGTTAGGGCTGGATGGAATAGAACACCTGAAGCTAATCTAGTTAGTCGAATGGGGAGGGGCCAAAGTTCTGCTCAATTTGCAGGAACGGGTAATTTACAGCAAAGAGTTCAATCTCATAATAGACTCCTAAGGTCAGCCAGGCCTCTAAGCCGCCGAGCCAAAGAGCTAGTCAGGCACGAGACAAGGATAGGCAATAGGGCTGCAAGGGCTGAAACTAGATTAGCGAAGAATGAAGAAAAGATAAGGATGTCGCACTCAATGAAGACTGCCAAGAACTTTGGCGCCTTTAAAAGTATACTCAAGCCAGTGGGGAAATTTCCATTCATGGCAGCGGGTGCTATGGTCGGACGTGGGTCTGTCTGGGGAAAAATAGATCCTACGATGACATATATGGGTGGAGCTATGGCTGCAGGAACATTAAGTGGTTTAGGTGTTGGAGCGGCCGTAGGTATAGGATCTATCAAAAGAGGAAATCTAAGAAGGACGCAAGAGGCGAGACCTCGGCCTCAAGAGAGAAGCTTCAGCAATATAAATTACAATGCAACACTCCATGCGCATAGAATGAATATGTAATATGCAATATAACCGACCAATAGATTCTCATGGATTCCAATTCATATCAACTGCATCTGACCATGAAAATATTGGTATAGGTAATTTAGTTGCCGACGTAACCCTGGCAATAACCATGGAGAGTCTTGGCGCCGGGCTCATAGGTAGACAAGGTATGGGCTCAGGGGGTAGGCCTCTGATGGGCATGATTCCTGGGATCTCGCCAGCAGGCTTTGAGAAGGGCGCCGGAAAATCTCTTCTAGAGTCAATAACCCAAAGGGCAGGAGATTGGAGGAGTACATCGACTCCTGGGTATGCGCCTTGGGGGGGTTCTGGATTTAATGCAGGGCTGATGCAGACCCATACTAATGTACAGCGTGTTTCATTAATACCAGGAGTCAGCCTCACTGGGAAGGGTGGTGAAAAGGCCTTACTTAACGCGTATAACGCAACTGCTGGTAGTCATAGGGGCCTTTGGGATACAATTGCCAGACCTAGAGATATAGCCAAAATGGGCTTTGGCTTGGGTCTTAAATCCTTATCCTCTGCATGGTTAATAAATGATCTATTCGGTTTAGGTTTTTCTGCTGCAAGTGGAGCGATACAAGGAATGTCTACATACTCTTATGACAGAAGGAACCAGGAGACGCCCGCGGAACATGACCTTGGTGACGGCTTCGCTCAGACAAGAGCGAGCTTCACACAAAGGCAAACTGCCATGGCCGCTATCCATAACTCACAAATGAACACCAGAGCAGCAATGGGTAACGAAGCGACGTTCATGCATGCCTGATAAAAAGAAGAATGAGATTAGGATTGAGGGCGAAAAGCCCATTAAAATAGGCATTGATTTTGGTGAAAAATATAGGCCAATGGATGACTATAAGGGATCCGACTATAAGCCTATGCTTGGTCGAGATTGTCATTTCTGCAGAAAGTGTATAGACTACTATCAAGATATGCATAGCAAGGGCTTTACTTCCGAACCATTTATACCTGCCTGTGACGGCGATTACCGACAGCTAGCTAAGAAGATGAAAAATCAAGGCTTATCTGACGAAGAGTTCGAGAACTATAAAATGCTACAAGATCCAGTTGCTTGGGCTAAGTTTGAATTTGACTGGGAGGCTAGATGGTATCAGAAAGAGGTCATGCGATGTTCATCTCAGTTTAAAGCCATTCGCGCAGGACGTCGTGTCGGCAAAACTGAAGCGATGAGTGTTCTTGCTCTTTGGAAATTGTTTACTAACGGCGGCCTTACTGATAGGCAGTTTGAAATACTTGTGCTTGCGCCATATCAGCCCCAAGTTGCAAAGATATTTGATACTATGCGTGATTTTATAGGCAGATCCTCTACACTAAATATGCCAGGCATGATTAAGAGGAATGTCCTCAACCCACAAATGATTGAATTCAGCTCAGGTGGAGTTATTCGAGGCTGGTCTTCTGGTGCACATTCGGGCGCAAAATCCGATAAGGTTCGTGGTCAGGACGCAGATTTTATTATCATGGACGAAGTTGATTATATCAATGACAGCGACATCGAAGTGATCATGGCGATAATGGCTTCTCACCCGACTTGCGAACTCATCGTCTCATCTACGCCTACTGGAATACGTAAAAAACTATATAACTGGTGTTGTGACAAGAGTCAAGGCTTTAAGGAGTTCTGGTTTATATCTGCGGAATCTCCTAGTTGGACTCCAAAAGTAGATCATATGTTTAAGCAGAACTACTCAAAGACTGGATACGAACGAGAGTTTCTTGCTGAGTTTGGTGACGAAGCTGAGGGTGTGTTTAGAAGCGAGGACGTTAACGCGTGCCTGGCTGACTACACTTATGAAGATTGCATCCCGCACGCAGAGTCTAAGTATGTTATAGGAGTAGACTGGGGTAAGACTACAGGTACGCACATAGTTGTTACTGAGGCCATGAACGTAGATGGTCGACTCATGTATAAAACAGTAGACAAACATATAATACGAACTCAGGAATTTCAACAGATAGAAGCTATTAAGAAAATAATGGAGCTTGACAAAGTATGGGGTAATCAAACTGCATACATCTATGTAGATGCTGGCTATGGACACGTCCAAGTTGAGATGATGTGGAAATATGACATGGATTATCCTAACGAACACACCAACTATAAAGAGCGTGTCAAGCCCATGACTATGAACTCTAATATAGAGATAACCGATCCAGTCAGCGGTATGCCTATCAAGAAACCAGTAAAACAGTTTATGGTAGATGCGTCATGTCGAACAATGGAGATGAAGCAGGTATTAATGCCTGTAGATGAAGATACGACCACAAGGATCGTACCTAGCGAGATACCCTTCGCCAACATAGGTATTGTCCAACAGATAAGAGCATTCAAGATAGTTAAGTATAGTCCAAGCGGCGTACCTACGTATTCTCAAGACTATGAGCACACTGTTACCGCATGGATGCTATGTATTATGGGTCATATTTTAGAGTTTAGTGATATAAAAAAGATAGAACACGTTATGGATATTGCTTATTCTATTGGTGTAGGTAGTGACCATGATAACGACTCACCATTTCCTGAGTTGAGTAATATCACTGAGCGTCAAATAGATTTAGAAGAGGCGAAGAAATTTAGTAAGAAAATGCAAAAAGATCTAAAGCCAGAGAAAAGGACAGATGAAGATAAAGAAACATTAGTAGGAGGAAACGACATAGGAGTGTATGTCGCTAGGAGACAGGCCACTAACAGATCTAGAGGAGATTCAGTTCAAGGTAGAACAAGATATCACGGTAACACTCCTAGGGGCAACCGGTTTGGTCGAGGTAACATCTGATGGGTATATTCTCTAAAAAACCAAAACCCTTTGAAAGAGAGCGGAGTCTTACTGAAGATCCTCCTAAGGGGTCGCCAGTAATTAATACGAATATAGAGGACGAAGCAGAAAAGGAAGTGCAGGAGATATTTAGTGATATAAAAGATAATATAATGTTATCTAATGAGTTGCTTAACTTATTAGATGAGAAGTGTAGGGCAACGCATGTCCCTGTAGATCCTATCGTGCAGGACGTAAGGGCCGCCGTAGCAAGAAAAGATCCATCGGAAGCGGATGGCGCAAGAATAAGTTTTCATTTATTTCTTACTGCAGTAAAAAAGTATGAGCAGGTTCAACTTAATTACACTCTAACTATTTCTGAATCGATGACAGGTAATCCTAGTTTAGACTCTACTACTACTAGGAGATTTAAATACAGGATTATTCATGGAATTTCCGATAATGATCTTTTAATGTTTGATTCAGTCTATTTATTGAATTATGCAATACATAAATTCCAAGATATATTTAATGTGCCAGAGATACTTAAAATATCTCCACCATCAGAACATCCAGAAGGAGCTGCGTATGGTGCAATGAAATTAGTCATTGCTATTGCTTTTGCCTCTGCGATAGATGTGCTAAACAAGGAGTTGATTCAGGCAATTCGTAATGTTGGTCGTGGTTCATCATCATCTTCTGTTTCTTCATCTGCCCCAGAAGAATTTACATTTAGTAGAATGGATGAGTTAGCCTTAGAGAAAATATCTCAAAATGATTATAAAATAATATTAGATTATGTGATTGGATATATCTATCCATCTTTAGATCCAAAGTATGATCTCTGGATAAACTATGTTGGTCTTAGGCAATCTAGAAATACATCGGTAGATATGTATAGGTATTATCCTACATATTCTCATGAAGCTAATATAAGACTGAATCTTGGAGACAAGTTACCTCGATCAGGCAATGAAGATTATGTATCAGACCATTTGAAGGATGAGTTTCTAGCAGCCTTTAAAAATAATTTTAAAAATATGTGTGCTACAACATCTCAATCCATGAGATTCAATTCTAATGAACAAAGAGCTCTTATAAACAACGTAGCACAAACTAGCGCCTATCGAGTTACTAAAGATCAGATATGCTGCTTATTCAGAATAATGGCTAAGCACGGTATCTCAGATAAAAAAACTATTAAGCTAATTAAGGTAGTTTTAAGAGCCGCGTCAAAAACGCTCTCTGTAAATTTATCCGCCAGGTACGCAAAGAAAACTGTTGCACAGCTATCTGGTGCAAATGCAGATTTTATGTATATAAAACATATAAAGCATAGGGTGATGGGCGTCATAGGAAGGATAAATGATTCTTGGTTTTCTAAAATGAATACACTTATAATGGAAAATCTTTATGTAAAATGCAAATTATTCCATGATATGTTTAAATCTATGTTAGATTTTGTCGAAGATATTGTTAGTGAAATAGGATCTAATGAGACAGATAGCGAAAAACAGCAGTCTATCATAGTATGGAGAAATATTGAGACCGTACAGACGAAATGGCAGCTAAGAGGACTAAGCCATATGGACATGATATTATCCTCTATATTAGAACAGTCTCTTGATGAATGCTATAATATGTCTGACGATGTTGTAGATAATATGATAGATGAGGTTGTAGGTGGGTTAAGTATACCGTCGAATCAGTATACAATTGATATTCCTGATGATTTACGAGAAAGGTACTTTTCTGACAATAAGCCGATAAGAGTTAGTCAAAGCTCCAGCCTCTTTGGCTTGAGCAATACTACGACTATTCCGGCTATTGATAAGTTTAATCAGCCAGAAACATCAGAAGAAGTGATAAGGAACATACTTAAGACTTGTAAAATGGAAATTAGCGACGAAGAGATTAAAAAGATGTTAAAGGAATCAGATGGGTCTTCTCGGTAGAATAGCGTCAGTGTTCTCTACTACTAAACCAGAGCAAGAGGATCTTAGGCTTGTCCGCAAGACTAAGCCTTCTAGCGTAGAGTCTACTGTTAAGGAATCTCCGCGACAAGCTGTATCTACGCTCTACTATAAAACGAGCCTAACAGCAAGAGGCTACCCCAGTCTAGGGGGAGACGGCAACTATATCACTCCAATGTACAACCTTGGGGAAATAGGCAAGACGCTAGATGTAGAATCGTTCTTTGCTGCTTCTGTTAGAAGGCACAGAGAGCTATCCATGAAAGAAGGATGGCATCTGCACGGTAAAGATAAAGAAGCTATAGCGTATGTAAAAAAACGATTTGAAGAGATAGAGCTTATAACTGGCGAACCTATCTCTGCTATTGTAAGAGAGCTTTTAACTAACTTGATTGCCTACGGCAATGCTATCCTTGTAATAAAGAGAGACCCTCTTAGGTCTAGTGGTTCTCCTATTAGGATGTTCGGTAAAACGATGCAGCCTATCTCTGGATTATATCCAGCAGATCCTACTAGTATGGCAGTAAAAAAGAATGACTTTGGCAGGCCAGTAGAGTGGAAACAAAAGATATGGGACTCTGAGAAAACTAGAAAGTTCAGGGCTTCCGACGTTGTACACTTCCATTTGGATAGAAAGTCTGGCTTTACCTTTGGTACACCATATATAGTGCCTGTTCTTGAAGACATCAGAGCTTTGAGAAGGCTAGAGGAACTAGCCGAGCTAGTAACCCACAAGCATACATTCCCTCTATTCCATGCCAAGGTAGGCTCAAAAGATAAGCCAGCTGGATATATAACATCTCCAGATGGACAGACACTCTCAGAGGTAGATGTTATTGGAGCACAAGTAGATGCATTGCCTCCAGAGGGCGGGCTAGTCACCTCTGAAAGAGTAGAGATAAACATGCTTGGCACAGAAGGCCAGGTATTAGATTTAGAACCCTATCTCTCTCACTTTGAAAGTAGAGTTCTTGGCGGCCTGAGGTTATCTGGAATAGACCTAGGCAGAGGCGATACTGCGAATAAGGCTACTGCGCAGA
>Ga0233410_10000340_pt1 | contig 15539 bp, 15 predicted proteins | sample Na_anoxic_1_MG_FD_179869 | JGI IMG/M metagenome (GOLD analysis project Ga0233410, IMG submission 179869) | Seawater microbial communities from Saanich Inlet, British Columbia, Canada - Na_anoxic_1_MG | ecosystem: Environmental > Aquatic > Marine > Inlet | place: Canada: British Columbia...
CGGTTCTTCGTCGGCTGCGAGAGTCATTGTGTTTTTGAGCTTCTCGCAGATTTGGCGGATACTAATGATGTGTTTGCGCTCAGAGACGCGTGGGTCAAGTGAGCCGAGGATTACTTCGTAGTAGTCGGCTACGTCTTCACGGAAAAGTTGGTTGGCGCGTTCTTCGGTGAAGTCTTTATCGACGGCGAGGGCGGCGCATTCGAGAGCGCGCGCCCATCCACCGAGCGAGATGAGGTGGGCGAGGTCCGCGTCACGCAGCTGGACGAGCTCTATTTCTACATCTTTCTGGGTAGCCGCGAGTTCTTCTTTGAGTTTTTCTGGGCGGTTGTTATTGGCGTGATCGAGCAGTGAGGCTGCGTGGCGATTGACCCGTTCACCTGCGCCCAGAGCTTTACCGTAACGGTTGAGTTCTTTTGCGATGCCCTCGATGTCGTTGAAGGCGTTGTTCTGGACGGCTAGGAAGCCTTCTGCGATGAGAAAACCAATTTCTAGTGATAGGTCGGATCGATCGAGCGGCATGCGCTTTTGCATCGCGTGTTTCGTTTCCTTGACGGGCAGGGGGGCGAGCTGCGCAAGGTCATCGAAGATCAAACGGATGGAGGGAGCTGTGAATTCATTGACTCCTAGTTCTTCACGGACGTGTGGGTCGTCAATGAGGTCTGCGGGGAGAACTGCGTCCTTGTTATTCTCGTTCTGAGCGAGAGTGGTGAGGGGGAGGAGCACCAAGGAAGAAAATGCGAGGACCCAAGGGGTGGATGTTTTCATAGACTTAGATAAGCATAATTTAGGCTCGATTGGCAAATGAAAGTGTGCAGAAAGACTCAAGGGGGTAGATACTTAGCGGGTAAGTAGGAATTGACAATGGAGGGGCATTAGTGCATTGCAGAAAGAGGATACGCCGTAATTTCACCGCGGCGCATCCACAAACCTCTCAAACTGTTATGATGAATTGGATCACTTATATCTTGTACTTTTTAGTGCTCTTTGGCCTTGCTGGTTACGGGTTTCACAGGCTCACCACGCTCTATTTGTATTTCAAGCATGCGAAGGATATTCCAGTTCCACTGAGAGAATACTCTACGGATGAATTGCCGGTCATTACGATGCAGTTGCCGTGTTTTAACGAGCTGCATGTGATTGAGCGCCTGATCGATCACGTCTCACTCATTGACTACCCGAAGGATAAGTTTCAGATTCAAATTTTAGATGACTCCACGGATGAGACGGTCGATATTTGCAAAGAACAAATAGCTCGATTACATGCCTTAGGCTTTGACGCGGAGTACATTCACCGCACTGACCGTACCGGCTTTAAGGCTGGAGCATTGGAGAATGGAACGAAGACCGCGAAGGGCGAACTACTCTTTATCCTCGATGCTGACTTTGCTCCTCACCCAGACGTTCTCCTAAAGACGGTTCATCATTTTACTGACCCAAAGATTGGAATGATTCAGACTCGTTGGGGCCACCTCAACCGCGAGTACAACATGCTGACCCGTATTCAAGCGATGTTCCTCGACGGTCACCTTGAGCTGGAGCAGACAGCTCGCAACCGTTCTGGCCGATTTTTCACCTTCAATGGTACTGGCGGAATGTGGCGCAAAAGCTGCATTGAAGATGCCGGTGGGTGGGAGCACGATACTCTCACTGAAGACATGGATCTCAGTTACCGAGCACAGCTGAAGGGATGGCGCTTTGTCTTTCTTAAGGATGTTGTGACTCCCGCTGAGCTCCCTGTAGACATGGATGGATTTAAGAGTCAGCAGCATCGCTGGACAAAAGGATCAATCCAGTGCTGCAAGAAGTGTCTCGCGGATATTTGGAGGAGTGGGTACCCGCTCAAGTGTAAGTTAGAGGCGACTGCACACCTGACCTCAAACTTTGCCTACCTCCTTCTTATTGTCCTGTGCTTCTTACTTTATCCAAAGCAGCAGAGCCTTCCGCAGTGGGAGATATTGCAGACTTATCCTTGGCTTGAGCATTTCCTTAATGTCCCCATTTTCTTCTTTGGATCTGTTTCGGTGGCGCTATTCTACCTGATGGCTCAAAAGGCGCTTAGGCCTAAGACTTGGTACAAAGAAATCTTTTACCTGCCAGTCTTATTAGCGCTGGGTATTGGTATGTCTGTGAATAATGCTAAGGCTGTGATCGAGGCGCTCTTTAATCACCAGAGCGGCTTTGTGCGTACTCCTAAATACGGAATTGGCGAAGAGAAATCAGCTTCGTCTAACCAAGTGAAATCTAGCCGATACAAGACAATGAAGTCGATGGTGCCGATCATTGAGGTGGCATTTGCGATTTTCTTTGCTGTGGTTGTCATTTCAAACTTTATTGATGCAAACTACGTCACGGCAGTGTTGCTGTGTCCATTCCCGATCGGATTTTTCTACACTTCAGTCCCATCGCTCTATCGTATGCTGCCAATCAGCCGTAAGAGTGAAGCGGATGCAATCGTAGATGAAGGTAGGTAAACAATTCCAATGACTCAACCACTCCGCATACTCACGCTTTTTTCTTCGCTCGTAGCTCTCCTTCTTAGCAGTTGCTCTAGCACGCTCGACACCAATCAGAGTAAGATTTTGGTAAGTGTGAAGGACCAGACCATGTTGTTGACTCAATATGGTAAGCCGGTGAAGTCGTATAACATTTCGACATCAAAGTTCGGACTAGGTGACACTCCTAGAAGTATGCGAACACCCTTAGGTACAATGAAGGTGGCTAAAAAGATTGGCTACAAGCAACCACTAGGAGCCGTCTTCAAGTCTCGCCATCCTACCGGGGAGGTGATTTCCCCTAACGCTCCAGGACGTGACCCTATTGTGACTCGTATCCTTTGGCTTAAGGGGACAGAAAGGCGCAATGTGAATGCTTTTCAACGCTATATTTACATTCACGGAACACCTGAAGAGAGTCGAATTGGCAGTGCCGCTAGTTACGGATGCATTCGCATGACCTCGAAAGATGTCGTTGACCTGTATTCACGCATCGGAGTGAATGCTGAGGTGAAGGTCATTCGCGCTTCTCTTGAGGATACTCTCAAAGGTCGAGAATACGTCCGCATGGAGAAAGCAGCTCAGAAGCAAGCTCCTGTAGGTGGCAGTGACAAGGTCTAGCGTGTCGTTGACCGTTTGATGTGTCGGAGCGTAACTCGATGAGACAAGTAAGCGATTCTCATAAAAAGTGTGCAAATGGAACTCAAATGCTTGACAAGAAGCGCTGGGTGACTAGTTTCTGCGCTCCGGCCTGCAAAGCCGCAACCAAATCAATTTTATACCAAAAGAATCATGGCTAACACAAAGCAAGCACTCAAGCGCGTTCGTCAGAACGATAAGCGTAACGCGATCAACACATCCCTCAAGAGCCGCGTAAAGACTCTCCGTAAGAACTCCATCGCAGCAGCTACCGAAGGCAACAAGGAAGCAGCAACGAAGGCGTACGTACAATTTTCTTCAGCAGTAGATAAGTGCGCGAAGAAGAGCATTTTCCACAAGAACAAGGCTGCAAACCTTAAGAGCAAGACAGCTAAGGCTATCAAAGCCGCTCAAGCTGCCTAATTGCTCACTTGCTTAGGCAAGTAGCGCGATTTGCAGGCTAAAAGCTATTTATCGAACGGAGGTGCTTCAGAGCGAAGGCCTCCGTTCTTTTTATTGCACGAACCCTAACTGGGCTTGTGCTTTTTTCACTTTAGGCGACTATTGAGAGAGCGGCGCATCAGTGCCAAATACGATATGAAAGAATCAGTCAGCAACGATCGCCTCAAAAAGGCGCAAGAAATCGCATCTAATCCTACATCTTACAAGGTTTGTGAGGGCTGTGACTCGATTGTTGGATCGGCTGCTATTACCTGTCCAAACTGCCACGGTTACCGGTTCGATTCTGAGCCAAACCGCGTGGTTGATCAGGCAATTTATTTAGGAGCGCGAAAGCAAACTTCGGTCACGGTCGAAGATATGGCCTGAAATTCGATTACGAATTTTAGGAGGCTGAAGTTGAGGTTACTTCTTCGCAAATATTGGTCTGAAGTATGAAGGTAATTGGAATCACTCTGGGAGATCAGGCTGGAGTAGGTCCAGAAATCATCGAAGCCGCACTCGCTGGATTTTCAGTCCCTGACGGTATACGTTTTGAAATCCTCGGGCGAAGGCTTGACGCGGTCACTCTAGGGCAGCCGACGCTGGAGACTGCCCAGGCAGCACTTGATGCCCTCGAGATAGGGGCTGAAAAACTCAAGACGGGTGAAATTGACGCTATCGTTACGGGGCCGGTGGCTAAAGAAGCCTTGCATGAATTGGGTTTTGATTTCCCCGGCCAAACAGAATTTTTTGCAGACCGACTCGCTTGCGATAACCACGCGATGTGTCTCACAGGGGCAAATTTGACAGTCGCGTTGGTAACCATCCACGTGCCACTCGCACAGGTTCCCATCTTGCTGAGTACGCATGAGATCGTTCGCGTTGGGAAGTTGCTAGCTCAGTTTTGTTTACAAAGGGGGATCGGAGTTCCAAGAGTCGCAGTCTGTGGTTTAAATCCACACGCTGGAGAGAATGGCGCATTCGGTCGCGAAGATATTGAGGTTGTTGCGCCGGCAGTGACCCAGCTCAATCTAGAATTTCCTGCGGCCGAATTTTCCGGTCCACATTCGGCTGATACAGTGTTTGGCCACGCTGTAAAAGGCGAGTACGATGCAGTCCTTTGTATGTACCACGACCAGGGGCTCATACCTTTGAAGTTGCTTGATTTCGACACCGGCGTGAATACCACGCTCGGACTTCAGCGGCCGCGCACCAGCCCAGACCACGGCACGGCATTTGGCATCGCCGGAAAAGGTGTCGCTAGCTCGTCCTCGATGGAGCACGCGATCAAGCTGGCCTGTGACCTAGTGCGCTAATGCTGCTCCGACCAACGGGCTGTTTATTGGTTAATCAGAAAGATTTGACTTTAGTTCTAAATTGGTGATTGGTGCAGCCATGTTACGCACTTTTTTGAAATCAAAAATTCACCGTGCAATGTGCACCGACGGTGTGGTGGATTATGAAGGCAGCATCGAGATTCCGCTCGACCTGATGCAGGCTGTGGATCTTATTGAGGGAGAGAAGGTTCTGGTGACTTCGGCGTCTAAAGGTGGGCGCCTTGAGACCTATGCACAGGCTGGGCCATCTGGTTCAGGTAGAATCATTCTCAATGGTGGTGCCGCGCATGTTATCGGCAAAGGTGAACGCATTACGATCATGGCCTTTGGTCTCTCTGAGGAGACTGTCACGCCGAAGAAAGTCGTCTGCAATGAGCAGAATGAAATTATCCGTCTAGGAAAGTAAACCAATTCTTTAAATTCTCAGTAAATCATGGCTTTACAATGAGCCAATTGCTGACCATATTCCGCGCCTCATGAATTCAATGATTTTAGCAGCGAGTGGCTTCTTGCCAATCGCGACCAATATTCTTCTCGTTATCCTTGTAGCAGTTGCTCTGCTATTGTGCTTGGTTGTGCTAATGCAGCGTCCAAAGCAAGAGGGCCTTGGAGCCGCTTTTGGTGGTGGCATGACTGATCAAGCATTTGGTGCCCGCACCACAGACGTCCTTCAAAAGGGAACAGTTTGGCTCGGTACGACTTTCTTTGTGCTAGCACTTTCTCTCCAAGTTCTCGTAGCTGCCCAGAATTCTGGCCAGAACATCGAGAATGAGGTCAAGGCTGAGGCAAAAGAGCAGACTGATGATGCTGAGACAGTTGAGGAAGTAAATAAGGTTTTGGAGGAGATAGCTCCAGTTGAAACTCCTGCTCCTGAAGAGGCTACTCCATCTACAGAGGAAGTACCATCTACAGAGGAAGTGCCTGCGACTGAAGAGGAGACTCCAGCTCCGGTTGAAGCTGCAGTGAATCCAGTTGCTCCAGCTGAGACGACTCCAGTAGAATAATTTAATACGGGGACGCAATACGTGTCTACGCAACAACAAGCACCAGAGTGGGCGAGGCCGGAAGCATTTCCAGCGAAGCCAGCAACTGGTGTTTTTGGTTTTCAGGATACCAAGGGAAAGCGCCATTCTGCGGAATCCTTGGTGGAGCTGAGTCAGACGATTGGGAAATCAAAGCTGGGAGTTGACCTCGTTTGGTCACCAGCATCTGACAACATGGTCGCGCCTGAAGAGGTGGTCGGCCTGCGTAAAGTTCTAGTAGGACGTCGTGCTGTGTGGGCGCGTAATGATATTAGCGATGGGCGCCGGATGTCGTTGGTGATGGGGGTTGCCACTCTCTGGGCCAGCTACGCGGCCTATCAGAATAGCCAAGGTGATTGGCGAGCAGTTTTGAATGCCCCGACGGTTGCTGTCACGGCGATCATGTTGCTTATATTTGGTCTAGTTCCTTTGTATGAGGGCTGGAAGGAGCTACGTAAGGCTGGAAAGCGAGATGAGCTATTTTGGGATAAAGAGGTTGCTGACGCCCGCTTTGATAGTTGGTTAGGTTTACATCTCACTCCGTTCACCTTTTTATTGTTGGCTATAATGGTAGTAACCTGTGCTGCTCAGTGGTATGGCAGTGGGGGGGTCAACTGGGCTCAAGAAACTGTGACGAGAGCGGGTTTACTGAAGTCAACTGTGGCTGGTGGTGATCCTTGGTGGCGCTACCTCACAGCCCCGCTTGTTCATGGGAATCTCGTGCATTGGCTGATGAACTTTGCTGCTTTACGCTATTTGGGCAGACGTGCTGAAGTGTTGGCGCGCTGGCCGCATATGATTATCGTGTTTGTGATTTCTGCTTTCGCTGGCGGTGTGGCGACTGTGTATTTTATGCCTGAAATCCCTAGCGTTGGAGCCTCTGGCGGAATTTTAGGTTTGTTAGGGTTTTTGCTTATTTTCGAAACTCTGCATAGCGAACTGGTGCCAAAGTCTGCCAGCAAGCGGCTTCTCGCGGGTTTGGTGATGATCGCTGTCATGGGCGCGCTCGGTTTTCGTTTTATTGACAATGCTGCTCACGCCGGAGGTTTGATCGCTGGAATGGTGTACGCCTTGATTGTTTTCCCGCCGAGCGCCTCAGTGAGTCGACCAGACATCTTGAGTAAGGATCGTATTTTTGGAGCCTGTGGATTGGCTGTGCTAGTGTCGTCAGCAGCGCTATGCGTGAGTCTCTTGTTGCGCTAGATAGTGGGTGTCAATCCAGGAGCCTAGGGTTTCGAAGAGCTCAATGCGCTTTGGTTCGGCAAAGGTTTCATGAAGCATTTCAGGAAAGCATTGGTATTGCTTTGTGGGCCAATCAAGTTTTGTGAAAAAGTCCTCAGCTTTGGAAACTGGGCAGACTGAATCCGCTCCACCTTGTGTGAAAAGAAAGGGCTGATTGTAGCTGTGATTGAGTAGTGCTGTTTGGGTGAAGTTGGCAATCCGTATCAGCTCACTTCCCCAACCAATGGAGACGCGCCGGTGGCCTAGCGAAAGTGGGTCTTTAGGTAAGCGTCCAGCCGAAGAGTCCTCTAGCCGACACATTTCTGGCGTGACACCAGTGTGGATCGTTGTGCTTGGGGTAATAGAGGCGAGCACGTTGGCTAAGCGAATGAACCAGTCTGGTCGGCCATTGCCAGGGTGAAGCAGTGGTGCATTGACCCAGCAAAATTTAGGCGTTGGAAGGTCTCCCCGTAAGCTCAGTGCTAGATGGCGGAGAGTGAGTAGTCCACCCATCGAGTGGCCAGCGATACCGATGGGTAAGTCTCCAGCCGCGGCTAAGTTGCTGGCAATGACTTTGTCGATAAAGTGGGTGGAGTCAATGTGGCCTCGCTTACCCGTACTACGGCCATGGCCTTGGTGGTCAGTGACGATGCATTTGATGCCGCGGTCGGTGAAGGGGTGGAGGACATCGAGGTAGCGTTCGCCATAGTCGCCTTGCCCATGTGAGAAAATGCACGCAGCTGTGCACTCAATTCCTTTATCTGGAAGGAGAGTCATGCGGTGGAGCTCAGTCCCAGCAACCTTGATATGTGTGTATTCCGCTCTCACTGTTTAGGTTGCATGCTTTCGAAGATGAGTCGGAATACTTTGGCATCTTCCGGGTATTTGAGTTTAGTGAAACTGTGCTCCAAATTGCGCAAAATACGTAATAGTATGTGTCCTAGTGGTGCTTGTACCAAGATTGCCTGCTTAGCGTAGGTGGAAATATTTTTGTTTTCATTGAGGATTTCCTCCACGGGGATTAAGCGACCTTTGTGGAAGCAATCTACTAACATGGGCCGAGAGTCTAGCTGGATGCGAGCCAAAAAGTGGCCTGGATAGTTACAACCAGTGACGTCCAGGTTGAGACGTCGAGCCACCAACATGTAGAGCAATGCTAGGCTGATTGGATTACCTAGTCCAGTCTCAGCACACCAGCTAAGGTCGCTGTTTGCTGGGGTGTAGTAGTTGCCTGCGTTGCCGACAAATTTTCCGGATTCGAACATCCAAATACGAAGCTTATTCTCCGAGGTGTGATGGCCGCCCGCTGTGGCTTCTTCAGCCAGAGTATCGAGCATGTCTGGTAGGGATGGTCTCAATGTGACTCCATCATGGAGGTAGTCAGAAATGAGGCGCAGCATGTCCTCGAAACTCTCCCAGTCTTCATCTAATGCTTGGGCTCCACCCTGAGGGATGCGCCATTCCTGGATCAGTGTTTCACGTCTTCCTGGTAGCAGCAGCAGGGAGAGTCGGCGCTGGTCTGCTGGTTTGAGATCAATCGCTAGCGCAGCGAGTTCGTGACTGAGGTCACCAGAGGTGTCAGAGAACTCTTCACGCAGTGCTTCCTGAATTGCGGGCTCGTCGTCATCCAGCAATTTGAGCATGTGAGGCAATTGATCTTCGTTCAACATATTCAACTAGCATTTTACTGCTAGATTGCCTCGAGGTCAACGTCTCTCGACGTGCATCTTTTTTGAGTGCTGATGTTAAACGACTTGCAGGTGGTAGTTTTTCGTTAATTTATGGGATGAGAGAGCCCTTCGGTGGGGTAGGTGATAGAATCCAGTCCGAGAGTCGCTATCAGCAAAGTGATTGCATCTCGTATTTTGCTCGTTAGCGTATCGACATGTCGCAGGCTGATAATGGTTTAGTAAAGCTAATCGGAATGATTGGAGTGGGGGCGCGAATCAGCGTGAAACCGCTACTTATATTGATCTTTGGGAGTGCTGTGACGACAATCATGGCCGTGATCTACCTGCACTGGGCTATGTTTTTGGGGTGGAGTTGGTCGCTTGTTCCATTGTGGTTGATGGTGTTGCCTATGACTGGGCTGGTATTTTATTGGTTCACCCTAGATGGCTTGAGCCGCCTGCCTCAGACTTTGTTAGAATCGAAAGAAACGTTCTCCATCCTCAAGCAGAGGTATTCCGAAAGGAAAAACGGCAAGGAAATCAAGGGGATTGGGCCAGTGGCTACGACTCGGAGAATGCTTTTGCTCGGAGGCTTACTCTGGGACTCGCGGGATGTCATTGATGCAGCGTCCAACCTTTATGGGTTGTTAGATCTCTTCAACCCCTTCTTCTGGTTGATGATGCTGATCAGCTTTGTGAGCACTGTGGTGCTCTGCGGTTTGTACGTGATCAGCTGTGGTGGGCACTATCTCTTTTCTTGATTGCGCTAATCATCATGACGCAAGACTTTGCTATAAATTCCACAGAACTCAGGTATAACTAGTTGATGAATCTCCATTTTATAAAACGACTGCCCAGATCAAAAAAATGGACTATGGCTCTATTCCAGAGTCTCTTGATTGCTAGCAGTGTGGCGGCTGACGAGCTCAAGCCGAATGTGATTATAATTTTCACTGATGACCAAGGCTACAATGACCTTGGCTGCTTCGGATCAAAAACGATCAAGACCCCACACATAGATAGAATGGCGAAAGAGGGCAAGAAATTGACTAATTTCATGGTGCCATCATCCGTGTGTTCGCCGTCACGGGCGGCACTGCAGACGGGTTGTTACCCTAAGCGCGTTGGGATGCACAGGCATGTGCTATTTCCGCAATCGACGACTGGGCTTAACCCCGAGGAGTACACCTTAGGTGACATGTTTAGAGGCAATGGGTATGCGACGGCGACTATCGGCAAGTGGCATTTGGGGCACCATCCAGAGACATTGCCCCGCCAGAATGGCTACGATTATTATTTTGGGATTCCGTATTCTAATGACATGAATCACCCTGATAATAAGAATAAACCAAAGCTCAAGTCAGATGAGTCATGGAAGAATATGAAAACTTCCGTAAAGCTCTGGAATACTCCGTTGATAGAGAATGAGAAAATCATCGAGCTCCCCGTGAATCAACGGACTATAACTCGTCGTTATACCGATAAAGCGATCGAATTTTTGAAGGAGAACAAGCAGAAGGCATGCTTTGTCTACTTAGCCCATTCTATGCCGCACATTCCTTTGTATGTTCCGGAAGACGCGTACGATGCTGATCCTAAGAATGCCTACAAGTGTGTGATTGAGCATATTGATGCTGAGGTAGGGCGGCTTATGGATTATGTGCGTAGTGAACAGTTAGAGAGAGAGACTATCGTCATTTTCACCTCTGATAATGGTCCATGGTTGAGCTTTGGTAGCCATGGAGGTTCGGCATTGCCACTGCGTGCAGGGAAGGGGACGACCTTTGAAGGTGGACAGAGAGTCCCATGCGTGTTTTGGGCTCCTGGGAAAATTGAGGAGGATTCTCAGTATGACGATCTGGTGAGCAGCATGGACCTCATGCCGACTTTGGCCGCGATGGCTCGATCTGAAATCAAGAGCGAAAAGAAAATCGATGGGATCGACGTGTCGAAGGTGTTGTTCAATGGAGGTGAATCACCGCGCAATGAATTTGTTTATTACTCAGCTCGCGGGAATCTAGAAGGAATTCGACGCGGTGCGTGGAAGTTATTGATCAAGGGAGCAAAGGGGAAGAGGGTTAGTTCTTTGTTCAACCTAGAAAAAGATCTATCGGAGAAGAATAATCTAATACAAGCGCACCCTGAGCTGGTGAGTCAACTCAGTAAGAGAATGCTGGAATTAGATGCTGAAATCGAAGCCAACAAGCGACCCGTTTGGAAAAAATAACTTTCTAGGCTTTTAGAATGGATACTTGGTACTGATGAATTTGGCTGTCTCGGGTGACGAGCGTGAGGCCATCTTCCTGGGCTTGGGCTATGAGTAATCTATCAAAAGGATCGTGATGAATTGGTGGAAGAGTGCGCGTGCGCTCAGTGTGTTTCCAGCTTATTTTAAGCTCGTCGATGTCTTGTTCGGATAGGGCCTCAGTTAAAGATGGGGGAATGTTGAGTTTCCCTTTGGCGGCTTTGAGGTGAAGTTCCCATAGGGATGCGGAGCTAAGGTAGACCTCGTTTTCTATGGAAGCTATCGCGAGCCTCGCTTCATCCGAGAGTTTCTCTGGATCACTGAGCCACCAAAGCGCGGCATGGGAGTCGAGTAAGAGTCGCATGGTTTGTCCTATTGTTGAGATTCGTATGGAGTTTAATCTTCCGCGACTCTCGTAGAAGCGGAGGCGTTATCAGAATTATAGAGTGGTGTTTCGGTGAGCATGGAGTTGAGTGCCTCGTCTGGCTCCCAGGCGTCTGGAGCCTCCCATATTTGTCCAGCGAGCGTGCCACCAGAACGTTCTGTTTTTGATGACGAAAATGGCACCAGCTTTGCAATCGGTTTGCCTGCTTTGGCTATAACGATGACTTCCCCAGCATTCACTTCATCAAGCAGCCTAGATAAGTGGGTCTTAGCTTCATGTATATTGAGAGTTTTCATGTTTAGACTAAGTTAAACTAAGCTTGGTGTGATTGCAAGTAGCTAGGATAAAAAAAATCCCGCAGCAGGCGAAGCTGTACGAGATTTGAAAATGTTAGCTACCTTAAAGAGGCTGGAAGCGCTCTTTTACGCAAGCTTGGCAATGATCGCGTTGTATGTCGCGGATGGGCGCATGATTGCAGTGGTCTTCTCGTCGTCGAAGAGGAAGTAACCACCGAGGTCAGCTGCTGGGCCTTGTGCTGCGTTGAGTTCGGCAATGATTGTTGCTTCGTTCGCTGCTAGTTCAGTAGCAATAGGTGCGAATGCAGCCTGTAGGTCAACGTCTTCGGTCTGTGCTGCGAGTGCTTGTGCCCAGTATGTGGCGAGGTAGAAGTGTGATCCACGGTTGTCGAGTTCGCCGACCTTACGTGATGGTGATTTGTCGTTCTGCAGGAAGAGGTCAGTCGCGGAGTCGAGCGTCTTACCGAGGATTGCAGCCTTCGGGTTGTTGTTGGCGATAGCGAGGTGCTCGTAAGAAACTGCCGTGGCGAGGAACTCACCGAGGGAATCCCAGCGGAGGTGGTTTTCCTTTTCCACTTGCTGAACGTGCTTAGGAGCAGATCCGCCAGCACCAGTCTCGAAGAGTCCGCCGCCGTTCATGAGAGGAACGATGGAGAGCATCTTAGCGGACGTGCCAAGCTCGAGGATTGGGAACAGGTCAGTGAGGTAGTCACGGAGTACGTTGCCAGTTACTGAGATTGTTTCGAGGCCGTTCTTAGTGCGTTCGAGTGTGTAGAGTGTTGCTTCTTTAGGAGCAAGGATCTGGATGTCTAGACCATCCGTGTCGTGGTCGAGAAGGTAGGTTCCCACCTTAGCGATAAGCTCTGCGTCGTGTGCGCGGTTTTCGTCGAGCCAGAAGATAGCTGGGCTACCCGTTGCGCGAGCACGTGTGACAGCGAGCTTTACCCAGTCTTGGATAGGAGCGTCCTTTGCCTGGCATGCACGCCAGATGTCGCCAGCTTCAACAGCGTGCTCAGTGAGCACCTTGCCGTTGGAGTCGATAGCGCGGACTGTGCCAGCTGCTGCGATTTCAAATGTCTTGTCGTGTGAACCGTACTCTTCAGCTTTTTGAGCCATGAGACCAACGTTTGGTACTGTGCCCATTGTTGTTGGATCAAATGCGCCGTGCTCCTTACAGAACTCGATAGTTGCGTCGAAAACACCAGCGTAAGAGCTGTCAGGAATCACTGTCTTAGTGTCCTGCTGCTTGCCTTCTGCATTCCACATTTGGCCGGAAGTACGGATCATTGCTGGCATGGAAGCGTCGATGATCACGTCGGATGGGACGTGGAGGTTGGTGATGCCTTTGTCGGAGTCAACCATAGCGATTGCTGGGCCGTTGACGTAGCATGCTGCGATGTCCGCTTCGATCTCAGCCTTCTTGTCAGCTGGGAGAGATTCGATTTTAGCAGCAAGGTCGCCAAAGCCGTTCTGTGTGTTCACTCCGAGTTCCGCGATTGTTGCCGCGTGCTTGGTGAATACATCTTTGTAAAATGCCTCAACACCGTGGCCGAAGATGATAGGGTCAGAGACCTTCATCATTGTCGCCTTCATGTGAAGTGAGAAAAGTGTGTCGTTCGCCTTGGAGTCAGCGACTTGTGCTTCGAGGAATGAGACGAGAGCGTTCTTGCTCATGAATGTGGCATCAAATACTTCGCCGGCGAGGAGTGGAGTAGATGCCTTAAGTACTGTCTCAGTGCCGTCTGCAGCAGTGTGGACGATCTTCACGTCAGTTGTTTCTTCGACTGTTACGGACTTCTCGTTAGAGAAGAAATCACCAGCAGACATAGTCGCAACGTGAGTCTTGGAATCCTGTGACCAAGCACCCATGCGGTGTGGATTTGCCTTAGCGTAGTTCTTCACAGCCTTTGGTGCGCGGCGGTCAGAGTTACCTTCGCGGAGCACTGGGTTTACAGCAGATCCTTTGATCTTGCTGTAACGCTCTTCAGCGTCTTCGTAGTTAGGAATGTCGTATCCAGCAGCTTGAAGCTCAGCGATAGCTTCTTTGAGCTGTGGTACTGATGCTGAAATGTTAGGAAGCTTGATGATGTTTGCTTCAGGGGTCTTAGCTAGCTCACCGAGCTCAGCAAGTGCATCACCAATTTTTTGATCAGCAGTGAGGTTCTCAGGGAAGTTAGCAATGATTCGGCCTGCGAGTGATATGTCGCGGGTCTCAACGTTGACACCAGCTGTCTTTGAAAATGCTTCGATCACTGGAAGCAGTGAGTAGGTAGCGAGCGCTGGTGCCTCGTCAGTTTTGGTGTAAATGATTGTAGACATATTTTTATATAAAATTGATGGGGCGGGGTTTAGAGCATTCTATCCAGATGGACAAGGGGGAATTCTTGCTGTTTGATCATTTAGGAATGAAGAGTTTTCATAACTAGTGGTAGCCGTGCGCGCGGGGGTATTTATTGCGTAAATTAGAGTGGGATAGGTGGCTTGGATCTGCTTACTTCCAGCATGCAAGTTGTTAGCATGCGTAAATCAATTATTCCCAAGTCCTGGAACGTCTCACCAACGATTCGTCAACGCGTCGGTGAAGAGGCTGGCCGTCAGCGACTCATCACTGAGGACGGCGAAATTCTAGTCCTCCTGCACTCGGTCCCAAGCGCTAAAGATAAAGGACGCCGCGAAGCCGCCCAGTTTTGGTGCGATGGGATGGGGAACTGGAAATCATCACCGCATTCAGGTGGGCGGTCTGAGTTAAGAACATTGGTGGAGTCCTATCAGAAGAGGATGGGGGAGCTCGACAGCTCACTGGAGTTGGCTGAGGACGCAACGGTAATTCACGCCGTGATCGATGAAGCGACACCAGTTGCGCGAGCCGGTCGTCATTTGGCACAGGTCATCTGTGAGCTACGCATAGCTCTCCGTGATGATCTTGAAATCCTCTCAATCCGAGATCAAGCCGTCAACATGGAGCGTAGCGGTGACCTACTTCTACAAGATGCCAAATCTAGCTTAGACTTCAGCATTGCCAAGAATGCCGCAGCCCAAGCTAAGGATGCGCAAAAATCTGCACAAGAAGCACAAAAGCTCAACCGACTAGCGGCCTTCTTTTTCCCTCTCATGACTATAGCTGCGGTCTTCGGTATGAACAGGCCCAGCGAGATTTTTGCGAACGGAGGAATCGTCGGCATTGTCATCCTAGGCTTGATGCTAGGACTTATTGTACGAAGTAGTTTAAAGAAATCTGAGTAATACTCGCCAGAGGTGAGTGAGTTTTTCTGGGTGTGCGGCGAATAACCTTACCGATTGTGGATAGGTTTGGTTGGCGATTAGTCTTCATTCCTGATGGGTACCGAGTCACGTTCCGCGTGACTCTTCTCTGACGTCATTACAAAAAGAATTTTGAATGCCAGTTTCAGAGGTCTCAGATCAACGCAGCAAACACCTAAATCGTGAAAAGACTAAATTTTACCTACCTACCTATCGCAGTCGCAGTTGCCGGCTTAACATTGAGCTCAGCGGTTGAGCCGCAGCCCCAGGCCCCCGCTATATCAATCACCATTAGTGAACCTGGCTTTGAAGCTGACGGAAACTGGAAAATTGCCAAGACCGGTGCCAGTGTGGCCGGCCTTTACAGCAATGATATGCAGCCGAATTACACCAAGGCTGGGTTGATCGATGCGAATCCAAATTTAGGGCGCATGTTTGCTTACAATAATGGGCCAGATCAAGACGTGTATCAGGTTCTCGATGCCACGGTTGCCACTAACACAACCTACAAGTTATTAACTCGCCGCCTA
>Ga0233410_10000342_pt1 | contig 15512 bp, 9 predicted proteins | sample Na_anoxic_1_MG_FD_179869 | JGI IMG/M metagenome (GOLD analysis project Ga0233410, IMG submission 179869) | Seawater microbial communities from Saanich Inlet, British Columbia, Canada - Na_anoxic_1_MG | ecosystem: Environmental > Aquatic > Marine > Inlet | place: Canada: British Columbia...
ATCTCGCGCAAGGGCCGCCACTCATCCGGCGTGTGACTGACCTGCAACGCCTTGTCCACCTGCCCCAGCGCCGCATCATAACGCCCCAGGTGCGCGTAGGCTCGCGCCAGCGCCGCGAAATAAACGCCCTGGGTGGGGTTCAAGACAGCCGCTCGCTGCCAGTGCAGCAGCGCCTTGGCCCACATGCCCCGCTTTTCATAAATGCGCCCCCGGCTATAAAAGTCCATCGCGTTGACCGCGTGCCGGTCAACCTCCAGCCACTCGCGGCGCACCTCCTGGCTAAAATCCTCGACGGTTTGCGACATGAACAACATCAGCAAAATCGTATAGAGCGCCTGCACCCCCGCCAGGAAAAAACCCGGAAACGCCCGCAGAAACAGCACACCCTCGGCCAGGAATTGCAGCGCAATCAAGCCCAGGCCCAACACGTGCGCCCAGGGCCGGCGGAAAAACAAACCCAGCGCGACCAGTCCCCCCAGGATGACCAATCCAAAAAGAACAAACTCGACGACCAGGGCCTCTGTGCCGGTGGCGCCCGTCGCCTCTGGACGGACGACGAGAGAAAAGACATCGTATAAAAGGTCCAATACGTGGGGCGCGAGGCTCGACGGAGCCTTGTCGGCTACAAAGTCAGCCAGACCCTTCCAATTGAAACGGATAAAAAAGACCTCGGCCAGATTGATGCCACAGAGCATGATCCAAAAGGCGTAAAGTTGATAAGACATGCCCGAGCGTTCCTCACGCTTGAACTGCCTGGTGAGCAAGCGCCCGCCACAATGCGGGCAATGCAACGGCTCATCGCGCACATCCAGCCCGCAATAGACGCACCCATCAGGCGACATGAACGCATCCGCATCCTCACCATCCACCGGCCAGGGCGCTGGGGCACTGACCGCCCCCGACTCCTCTCCGTCTGCCCTTCCCTGCGCGCCCCTCCCCGCGCTCCAATCTCCATCCGCTTCGCTTCGGGGACTGGCGTCTCCAATATCCAATCTCCTCTTCCGCTCTTCCAACCACTTGATCCCCGCCCGCGCCCGTGCGTTATCTGGGTTGAGGGTCAACACGTTTTCCAGGCAAACCAGCCGATCCTCGTCCGCATCCACCACGCTGCTGAGCCACAACCAGGCTTGCTCGCTGCTCTCATGGACCTCGACCACCCGCATGAGCAACTCTCGCGCCTCGTCGCGCCGCCCGGCCTTGGCCGCAGCGACGCCGTCGCGCAGCCACTCTGAGGCCAAGACCTCATCGTACGCGCTCATGAGGATCCCTTGGCATCCCGTTCGGCGGCGCGGTGCTGCGCCTCAACGATGGCCTCGCGCAAAGGCTGCCACTCTTGCGGCGCGCGGCTGATGTGTATGGCCTCGTCCATCTGTCTCAACGCCTTTTCATAATACCCCAGGCGCGCACAAGCGCGCGCTATCGCCGCAAAATAAACATCTTTGGCGCGCTCGGAATTAAAGACGACCGCCCTCTCCCAATGGAGCAGCGCCTTGGCCCACATCCCCCGTTTGGCATAAGCGTTTCCCCGCGCGTAAAAGTCCACGTCGCTCACCGCAAAACGGTCAAGTTCCAGCCACTCGCGGCGCTCCTCCTTGCTAAAATCGTCCATGGTCTGAAACAAAAATGCCCCCAGCGCGATTGTAAAAATCCCCTGAAAAATCAAGGAAAAATAACCCGTGAAACCCAACGCAAACAGCGTAATAGTGATCGCGAGTTGCAGCGCGACCAAGGCCAGGGCCAGCGTGTGTACCCGCGAAAGGCGCGCAAGCAAACCCAGCACGGCCAAGCCCTCCAGAACAGCCAACCCGACAAGCGTCGAGCGCACGATCTGCACCCACTGGTCGGCCTCAAAAAGGGCATCCACGTCAGAAGCGCCCGTCACCACCGGACCGGAGATAAGAGCGTGATACTCGCGGGGCAAGCCCCCCAGGGCATTGCCGTCCACGCGGCCCCAGAGCGAACCGATCAGGAAAAACTCAATCAGGTTGACGGCAGCGAGAACGATCCAGAAAAAAGGCAGCAAGCGGGCCGTTTTAGAGAGCTTTTCGCGCTTGAACTGCATGCTAGACAACTGCCCGCCGCAATGGGGGCAATGCCAATCATCCCCCCCAACCACGAGCCCACAATAAGCGCACCCATCAAGCGACAAAACCAACTCTGCCTCTTGCTCACCCAGAGACCGGGGCGCTGAGACACCGCTCACCCCCTCATCCTGCCCCTCTCCGTCTTCCCCTCCCTGCGCTCCCCGCCCCGCGCTCCAATCCCCATCCGCTTCGCTTCGGGGACTAGAGCCCCCATCCGCTTCGCTTCGGGGACTAGAGCCCCCATCCGCTTCGCTTCGGGGACTAGAGCCCCCATCCGCTTCGCTTCGGGGACTAGAGTCTCCAATATCCAATCTCCTCTTTTGCTCTTCCAACCACTTTAGCCCCGCCCGCGCCTGCACGTTATCCGGGTTGAGCGTCAACACATTTTCCAGGCAAACCAGCCGATCCTCGTCCGCATCCACCACACCGCTGAGCCACAGCCAGGCCTGCTCGCTGCCCTCATTGACCTCTACCACCCGCATGAGCAACGCTCGCGCCTCATCGCGCCGCCCATCCTTGGCAGCCGCAATCCCACCGCGCAACCATTCTGAAACCTGGATCTCGTCGTATTGGCTCATAAAAGTGGTTAGTGACTAGTGGTTAGTGGTTAGTCGTTCTTTCTTAGCCATCCGCCCATCCCGCAGGGGCTAATCCGTGTTCTTGGCAATCGCTCCCAACGCCCTGGGCAAACGCGGCAACAAATCGCCAGCCACGGCGCCCGCCAGGCCAATCTCCTCGCCGGCCCAACTCCCCGCCAGACCATGCAAATAAGCACCGGCCAGAGCAGCATCGAAAAGCGTCAAACCCTGCGCCATCAAGCCCACAATAGCCCCCGCCAACACATCCCCCGACCCGGCCGTAGCCAGGGCCGGCGTGGCAAAAGGCAAAACCACCGTCCGGCCATCGGGGCTGGCGACCACGGTATAGGCCCCCTTGAGCACGACCACGTGCCCCCACCAGACGGCCATCAACCCGGCCGACCCCAGACGGTCGGCCTGCACCTCAGACGTCTCGACGTCCATCAGCCGCGCCATCTCGCCGGGGTGCGGCGTGAGCACCGACGGGGCCGGCAAACGCCGCCACCACTCTTCGTCACCCAACGCCGCCAGCGCGTTCAGCCCATCGGCGTCCACCACCAGCGGCGGCAAGGCCGCGCCCTTGTCCGCGTCCTCGACATCCTCTTGTACGATGGGCGCTGCTGCGTGAAAACCAATGCGCCCCCTGTGCTTGTCCAGGTCCTTGGCCTCGAACAACTGGCGCACAAAATCGACGACCTCTTTTTCTTGCGTCAAGCCTGGGCCAAGCAGCATGGCTTGATAATCGCCCATGTTTTCCTTGAGCAGCTTGACCGCGCTCGAGGCGATGACGCCCATTGTCTGGGGCAAGATCAAATAGGTGGCCTCGCTCATCTGAGCCGCCAGCGCGCCGTGAATCGGCCCCGGCACGGCCAGCGTGACCAGGCCGGCCCCCACGCGCGCCGCCCCGGCCGCCGCCAGATAAGCTGCGCCCGTATAATTGATCGAGCCAGCGACCAGCAGCGCCTTGCCAAAAGTGCCCTTGTGCGCGTCCAAAGGCCGAGCGGGCAGCAGCGCGCCCACCCGCTCTGCCGTGGCGACCTCCAGAGTCGGCTTGCCCAGCAACTCACCTGTCAGCTCGGGCTTGATCCCGATATCCACTACTATCAGTTCTCCGCAAGCGGCCGCGCCGGGGAAGAGAAAATGCCCCCGCTTGGGATGAGCAAAGGTAACGCTCAAATCAGCGCGCAGCGCCTTGGGATCGAGAGCGCCGCTGTCATAATCCAGGCCGCTGGGGCCATCTACCCCCACGACCAGGGGCGCGGGCAGAGGCGCGGGAGGCCGCGAAAGCATGCTCAAGCCGCGCACGGCCTCCCCCTCTATGCGCCGCGCCTGCAGGCCCTCGCCGACCTGTCCCAAAAGCTCGGCCACCTCCCCCCTCAACGGCAGGCGCACCCCCGTCCCCAGCAGCGCGTCGATGATCACGTCCGCGCCGGCTACCCGTTGGCGCAAGGCGCGCCAGTCCTGATCGTCCGTCGCGTCGGTGACCGGCAAGCCACGCTCGCGCACGGCCTTGAAATTAACGTCGTCCTCGTCGCGGGGCCGGAGCAAGTAGCAAGCCACCACGGCCCCGGCCTCGGCCAGATAACGAGCCGCCACCAGGCCATCGCCGCCATTGTTCCCCGGCCCTACCAACACCAAAACCCTATGCTTTTTTACGGCCTGACGCGCCATCAGCGCCTCGGCCACCCCCCTACCGGCGCGCTCCATCATCTCGGAAAAAGCATGACCGCTCTCATCAGCCGCCGCCTCGACGCGCCGCATATCCTCAACTGTCAAAATGCGCATATTCTCTCAACTCCCCATTTGTTACTACTCATCCCGAAACCCACGCCGTGAGGCGTGCGGTCACTCACAGCTTACCCACCCCGAAACCCACGCCTGGCGTAGCGGTAAAGCTCCCACACCTGACGGTGTGGGTCCCATTTCTCGCCCTCAACCGTCAGCCGCATCCGGGCGCCCCCCCCGGCCGCTGCCACAAGCGCACGACCAAACGACCAAACCAATGGGTCGGCCCGATGCCCTGCTCGCGATACCAGGCCAGCGTCTGGCGCACCCCCTCTTCAAAAGACGTGGGGACAAAACCCAGGTCGCGCTGGGCCTTGTCGCTGGTGGTGTTCCAGTCACAGAACACATAAGGCGTCATATTGACCGAATAATAAGGCTCGCGCCGCGTATAACGCGACAAAAAAGTCCAAAAGCGCGCCAGCCAGATCAAGCCCCAGCCCGGCGGGTTGATGCGCCACGCGCGCATGCCAGCGAGGCGGCTGATAGTCTCGTGAACCTGGGCATGCGTCAGGTTCGGCCCCGACACGTTATAGATCTCGCCAGGCTGCCCGTGCGCCAACGCCGTCTCGATAGCGCGCACCAGGTCCGACACAAAGACGGGAAAAGTGACGCGCTTGCCGTGGTGGATGCCCATCGGCAACCCTTTTAACGGGTCCTCAAAAAACATGCGATTGAACGCATAGCGCCCCCACGGGCCATAAAAAGCCCCCGCGCGCAAAATGATGGTCTGCAACCCCGCCTCGCGATGGTACATCCCTATCAACTCTTCGGCGTCCAGCTTTGTGTTTTGATAATCGTCGCGGGGCTCGCAGCGAATCTTTTCGTCTAGCACTTGATCAGTGCTTGGCGCGCCGACCACGGCAATGGTCGAAATGTGGATCAAACGCTCGACGCCAGCCTGCACGGCTGCTTCCAGGACGTTGGCCGTCCCCTGCACGTTGACGCCAAAGAAATCCTCATAACGCCCCCAGAAACGAAACTTGCCCGCCGCGTGGATCACCTGGCGACAGCCCTGCACGGCGCGCTCGACCGACTCGAAATCGCGCACGTCGCCATAGGCCAGCTCCACCCCCAGCTCGCGCAAAAAGCCCACGTCCGACGTAGGGCGCACCAACGCCCGCAGGCGGTGCCCTCGTTCGATCAGAAAAGGGCATAGATTATGCCCCAAAAAGCCCGTAGCGCCGGTAATGAAAATCACAAAAAGCCCTCTCTATTCCTTTGACCCAACATGCCCGGTGCGGATCACAAGCTACATTGAACAAGATTTTCGCAACGGCGCTTCTATAGCACTCTGCATTGCTGGCGCCAGAGCATCACCTGGGCAGATTGTAACCTTTCCGGATAAAAAGTCAAGCCCTGCTGCGTCACCGCACCTACCAAAAAATGAGCAAGGCACGTCCTCGCGCCGCCTCTCCGATTGACCCGCGTCCATACAAAACGACAACTCTACAAAATAGACTTTCCCACTAGACTTATATGGCAATTTGGTGTAAAATATACCCAGGCAACCAAGCCAAAAAGTCACTACCGCACCCCACATACCCACCCCACATCCTCTCCAACTGGTTGACCTGCCCGATTCGACGTTCACGATACGGTGTGAGGACACGACCTGACGTGCGCCCTCTACCCATTATTATCAAGCATAAACATAGACGCGATTCTGGTGGTCATTTCACTCCCATCAACGCCCTTGCCTGGAACACAAAATAGCCTACGCCATAGTCAGAGCACCTTTATAATCACGAACCTTAACCTTAACCTCAACCTTAACCTCAACCCAAGGAGGTGCAAAATTCGATTTTGCTTTTTCGGCAACATGGTGTAAAATAAATCTGGGTAACCAAGCCAAAAGGTCATTACTGCGCTCCACAAGCCACCCCCTGGTGAGGAGCCGGCTGTGAAAACAACGTATCTGGGAACGTATTCCTGGAGAACCTACTCTGAGCCACTTTTTTCCCCTCCACCTGGTTGACCTGCTGTTTGTAAAACGTAAAGCGTGTCTTTTGAGACCAGGCGCTCGTTTGGTGCCCAACGAGCGACTTGCAGCGGAGCAGCTCAAGCTGCCTGCCACGCAACACGTTGCACTGCACACCACATAGGGAATCAGGGCGTTCAAACGTCAAGTAAGGAGGCAGAAAATGAACAAGATCACGAGTATTATCAAGTTGAGCAACATCAAGATGAAGCCGAAACTCATCGGGCTGTTTTTGATCGTGGGGTTGGTCCCCCTGATTGCCGTGGCCGTCTTTAGCATGTTGCGGGCGCAGAGCGCGCTAAACGAGCAAGCCTACAACTCGCTAGAGGCGGTACACAAGATCAAAAGATCTCAGATCAACGCATACTTTGAGGAGCGCGAGGGCGACATGGGCGTGCTGGTGGACATGACGACCGTGCTGCGCCAGGAAGCCTTGGGCAAGTTGGCTACCGTGGAAGCGACCAAAAAGGGCCAGGTCGAGGATTATCTCGACGTCATGCGCGCCCAGCTAAAGATCCTCAAGGACGACCCTTATGTCCTGCAGGCGTTGATCGAGCTTGACACCGCCTTTGAAAAGGCCGGCGACCGCGTCGACTCGGCCGCGTGGATCACGCTGGCCCAGAAATACGACGGACGGCTGCGCGGCGTGATGGTGGACAATGGCTGGTACGACCTCTTTTTGATCCACACCGACGGCGACGTCGTCTATACGGTGCAGCGCGAGTCGGACCTGGGCATGATCATCCCCGACAGCGAGCTGGCAAACTCTAGCATGGGCCACGCCTTTCAGGCGGCGCAGACCATGGGCGCCGAAGAGATCGCCATCGGCGACTTTGAGCCTTATGCCCCTTCGGGGGGCGAGCAGGCGGCCTTTATGATGGCGCAGATGCGAGACGAGCGCGGCGTGCTGCAAGGTTACGTCGCCTTTCAGATTCCCATTAGCCAGATCAACCGCATCGTCCAGGAGCGCGCCGGCCTGGGAAAGAGCGGCGAGACCTACCTGGTGGGCAGGCTCGACGGTGTGACCACCTACCGCAGCGACCGCGTGGTCAAGAGCGGCAGCGTTGGCGACGCCAAATCTGGCGACGACATTGACAAAGCCCTGTCTGGCCTATCGGGGCAGAACACCAAGCTCGGCAGCGACGGGACGCTAGAGGTAACGGCCTTTGCCCCCCTGGAGATCGCCGGATTGGATTGGGTCATCATCTCCACCATCAGCGTCGAAGAGATCCTCGCCCCGACATTCGAGGGCGAGACGGGCGACTTTTATACCCGCTATATCGAAAAGTACGGCTACTATGACCTGTTCCTGGTAGACCCCAATGGCTATGTCTTTTACAGCGCGAGCCAAGAGGCTGATTATCACACCAACATGGTGAACGGCGAATACTCGGGCTCCAACCTGGGATCGCTGGTCAAGGAGGTCTTGAGCAGCAAGAAATTCGGCTTTGCCGACTTTCAGCCTTATGCGCCCAGCGGCGGAGAGCCGGCCGCCTTTATCGCCCAACCCCTGCTCCACCGGGGCGACGTCCAGATGGTCGTGGCGCTGCAATTGCCCCTGGAAGGGGTCAACGCCATCATGGGGGTGCGCGAGGGCATGGGCGATAGCGGCGAAGCCTACCTGGTGGGGCCAGACAAGCGCATGCGGTCCGACTCGTACCTCGACGTCAGCGGCCGCTCGGTCGCGGCCTCTTTTGCGGGCACGGTCGAAGCAAACGGCGTGGACACGACCGCCTCGCAGAGAGCCCTGGCGGGCATAAACGACAAGAACGTGATCTCTGATTATACAGGGGGCCGCGTGCTCTCGGCCTATGGCCCCGTGCAAGTCTTTGACACCTCGTGGGCCTTGATAGCCGAGATCAACCAGGCTGAGGTCAACCGGCCCTCCGACCAGTTGCGCAACGTCGTGCTCCTCATCGGCGCGATCGCGGCGGTGGTCGTGGCGCTGGTGGCGCTGGGCGTCGCCATCTCTATCGCCAACCCCATCCAGAGGATCACCAACGTAGCGCAAGGGCTCGCCGTGGGCGACGTGGGCCAGCGCGTGGACATCCGCCAAAACGACGAGGTCGGGCAACTGGCCGACGCCTTTCGTCAGATGATCGGCTACCTGCAAGAGATGGCCAGCTCGGCCGGCCGGCTGGCCCTGGGCGACGTGAGCGCCGCCGTCACGCCCCAATCCGAAAAAGACGCCCTGGGCAACGCCTTTGGCCGCATGATCATCTATATGCAAGACATGGCCGACGCGGCCGACCTCCTGGCCGAGGGCGACCTCACCGCCGACGTCATGCCGCAGTCTGAGCAAGATCGGCTGGGCAACGCCTTTGCCCGCATGCTGGCCAACCTGCGCGAGTTGATCGGCGAGGTGCAAGGCAACGCCATCCAGGTCGCCAGCGCCAGCCAGCAGATCAACGCTGCCGCCGAGCAATCGGCCCAGGCCACCAACCAGGTCGCCGCCACCGTGCAGCAGATCGCCCAGAGCACCACGCAGCAAGCCGAAACCGTGACCTCGACCATGGCCACGGTCAACCAGGTCTCGCGCGCGATTGATGGCGTGGCCCAGGGCGCGCAGGAGCAGGCGATTGCCGTCTCCCGCTCGGCCGAAACCACCGGCGAGATATCTGGCGCCATCCAGCAAGTGACGGCCAACACCCAGACCGGGGCCGCAAGCTCGTCCCAGGCCGCCGAGACCGCCCGCGCCGGCGCTGAGACCATCGCCGAGACCATCGCCGGCATGGAGAGCATCAAGGACAAAGTGGGCCTCTCGGCCACAAAGGTCCAGGAAATGGGCCAACACTCGGAGCAAATCGGCCTCATCGTGGAAACCATTGACGACATTGCCTCGCAGACCAACCTGCTGGCGCTCAACGCCGCCATCGAGGCCGCGCGCGCCGGGGAGCACGGCAAGGGCTTTGCCGTGGTGGCCGACGAGGTGCGCAAGCTGGCCGAAGACACGGCTGACGCCACCAAAGAGATCTCCAACCTGGTCAAGGGCATCCAGCGCACCGTCTCCGAGGCGGTGCAGGCCATGGACGAAGGCGCGACCGAGGTCGAGGCCGGCGTGGAGCGCGCCAGCGCGTCGGGGCAGGCGCTAGAGAGCATCATGGAGGCCGTGCAGGCCGTCAACCTTCAGATGGACGAGATCGCCAGCGCCTCTGAACAGATGGGCGCTTCGGCCGACGAGATGGTGCAGGCTATGGATAGCGTCTCGGCGGTGGTCGAAGAGAACACCGCCGCCACCGAAGAGATGGCGGCCAGCGCGGGCCAGGTGTCCGAGTCGGTCGAGAGCATCGCCAGCATATCAGAAGAGAACAGCGCCGCCACCGAAGAGGTGAGCGCCTCGGTGCAAGAAGTGAGCGCCATGGCCGAAGAAGTCACCGCCTCGGCTCAATCCCTGACTTCGATGGCCGAGGAACTGCAAGCCCTGGTATCACAGTTCAGGCTACCTTCTGCTATTAGAGCGTAAGACGTGAAACGTAAAGCGTAAAACGTAAAGCACAATATTACGTTTTACGCATTACGCTTTACGAAGGAGAAAATGGTATGGATAATCAACTGGTCGTTTTTGACCTGGCCAACGAGCAATATGGCGTGAACATTGGCGCGGTGGAGAGCATCATCAAGATGCAATCCATCACCGCCGTGCCCCACGCGCCCAGTTTCGTAGAAGGCGTTACCAACTTGCGCGGCACGGTCTTGCCTGTGATTGACCTGCGCAAGCGCTTTAACTTGCCGGCGGAAAAGGGCACCAAAGACAGCCGCATCGTGGTGGTCGAAATAGACGGCGCTCAGGTGGGTATGGTGGTAGACGCGGTGACCGAGGTGTTGAGCGTGTCGGATGAGGACGTCGAACCGCCACCCTCTATTGTCACCACACTAGACTCGGCCTTTATCACCGGCATCGCCAAGGTGGACGGGCGACTCATCATCCTGCTCGAACTGAGCCAGGTGCTCGACACCGAAGAAAAAACCGATCTGCAGACCTTCCAACAAACTCGAGACGACGTCCTTGAGCAAGTTGAAGAAGAAGCCCTGCCGGTCGCCGTATGAGTTGAGTGCGTCTCACAAAAATTGTAGGGCAAGTTGGCAAATTGCCTTGGGGCAAGTTGCCAACGACTCGACTGAGCGTTCGACTGAGTGCTCACGCCGAAGGCTCGTCGCAGGCTTGCCCTACAACCAACACGCGCGACGCGCGGTGGAGAAAGCCTTATGGAAGGTTCACTCGTTTTCGAGATCGAAGCAGACGAACTGGAGATATTTCTCCAGGATGTTAACGAACACCTGCAAGCCATGGAGACGGGCATCCTGCGCCTTGAGAAAAGTTCCAAGGGCAAAGGCAAGACAGCCGACCCCGAGACCCTCAACACCGTCTTTCGCGCCGCCCACACCCTCAAGGCAATAGCCGCCACCGTGGGGCACCACGAGATGGCCGAACTGACCCACGCCATGGAAACCTTGTTTGACCGCATGCGGGCAGGCACGTTCACCCTCACCCCGGCTGTGGCCGACGAGTTGCTGGTCACCGTAGACATCCTCAAAGCCCTGCGCGACGAGGTCGTCAGCATGCAACCCAGCGACATAGACACCGCCGCCGTCTTGTGCCTGTTGCGCACCCTCACCGAAGACGATGAGATAGGCGCACCGCTTTCTGCTGACACTGAGGCCGAAAGCGAGGTCAGATACCCGTTGACGGTAGATCAAGTAGCCCAGGCCCAGGACTATGACCTGGAAGGCCACGCCGTCCTGGAGGTCCAGGCCGCCATCTGCGACAATGCCTTTGCTCCGGCGGCGCGCCTATTGCAAGCAGCGCTGGCGATGGCAGAAGTGGGCCAGGTCGTCGTTCAACACCCCTCACAGGTCGAACTGGCCAACGACCAACACGAGGGCCACCTGTGGCTCGTCCTCGCCACCCAGGCCGACAGTGACACCGTCAAAGAACTCTTGAGCGAAATCATCGACCTGGAAGAAATTAACGTGCAGCCCTATGCCGCAGACATCGCCCCTCAACCAAAAGCCAGGCAAGACAGGGCGCTCCCAGAAGTCCAGGCTCCCACGAGCCAGGTGGAAGACAAGACCGTGCGCATCAGCGTGGAGCGCCTGGACACCCTTATGAACTTGGTGGGCGAACTGGTCACCGACCGCACGCGTCTGACGCAAATCGAAGACTCGTTGCGCTCGCGGCACGGCAACGGGGGCGTCATCAGCACGCTGGGCGAGATGACGACACACTTTGGCCGCGTCGTGGACCAATTGCAGGGAGAAGTGATGCAAGCCCGCATGCTGCCCATCGCGCAGCTCTTTCACAAGCTCCCGCGCCTGGTGCGCGACGTGGCGCGCACGGCCGAAAAACAGGTAGAGCTGGTCGTCGAGGGTGAAAACACAGAACTCGACCGCTCTATCATCGAGGCCATCGGCGACCCGCTCATGCACCTGCTGCGCAACGCCGTGGACCACGGCATCGAGTCGCCCCAGGTGCGCATGGCGTCGGGCAAAGCGCTCACCGGAACCGTGTGGCTCACAGCGGCGCACAAAGAAGGGCACATTGTCATCACCGTACGCGATGATGGCCGGGGCATTGACCCAGCGCGGGTACGCCAGGCAGCCGTGAACCGACGTATGCTGACCGAGGAGGCAGCCGCTCAACTCGACAAAGACCAGACCATGGCCCTCATCTTCCAGCCCAGTCTGTCCACCGCCGATCAGGTCACCGACACCTCGGGACGGGGCGTGGGCCTGGACGTGGTATACACCAACGTCAAGCGGCTCAACGGATCCGTCACGGTAGAGAGCGAGGTGGGGCGCGGCGCTACCTTTCACGTCACCCTGCCCCTCACATTGGCCATCGTGCAGGCCATGCTGGTCGGCCTGGGCGACGACGTGTACGCCATCTCCCTGACAAGCATCATCGAATCGCTGTACCTTTCAGACGTGGCCGTCAGCAGCATCAAAGGGGACCCCATCATCCAGTGGCGAGACCAGGTGTTGCCCTTGCTGCACCTGCGCCAGGTCTTCCGCCATCCGCGTCTGGCCGCAGCGCCTGTCGGCGCCAAACAAGCCATCGTGACGGTGGCCTGGGGCAAGCAGCGAGTGGGCTTGATCGTGGACAAACTCATTGCCAAACAAGAAATAGTGGTCAAATCGCTCAGCCCTATCCTGGGCAACGTGCCGGGCTTGTCAGGCTGTACGATCCTGGGCGACGGGCGCATCGCCCTCATCATGGACATTCCGAGCCTCATCAGCGCCGCTACACAGGCTCAACAAGGAGTAGCAACGTGAACGAACAAGAAACGATCTGGGACAGCTTGATCAACGGGCCGCGTTCAGCAGAGATACTGGGCACGACGATGGAACGCGTGGCGCGCGGCCTGTCGGACATGGCAGAACAGATCATCATACACGACACGCCCAAGATAAAAGAAATACCCCTCGCTCAAATAGCTACACGCGCCGGCGCCCCCGAAGCAGAAATCGTGGGCATTTACCTGCAAATGGAGACCGGCATGCGCGGGCGCGTCATCATGATCCTCCCCCTGGGCTTTGCCATGAACCTGGCAGACCTGATGTCGGGTTCGCCCCGCGGCACATCCACCAGGTTGGGCATGATGGAACGCTCGGTGCTGGCCGAGGTTGGCAACCTGTCGCTCTCTTATTTTCTCAACGCTGTGGCCGATCTCACCGGACGGTCGGAAATGCTGCAACCGTCCCCGCCGGCAGTGATAGTAGACATGTTGGGCGCTATCCTGGACCTGTTCATCACGTCGGCCGCCGCTATGAGCGACGACCTGTTGATCGTCGAAACGATCTTTACAGACGTTGCCAGAACCATGCAGTTTCGTCTCTGGATGCTGCCCGGTTCAACCATTGATTGGGCTCATGACAAGGGGTAAACCGTGGCAGGTAACTTGCGTTCCGTTCTCATTGGAGAAATGATAATCAGTAATGCACCCGACGACGTGTTGGTGGCTCACGGGCTGGGCTCGTGCGTAGCCATCTGCCTATACGACCCGCTCAAACAGATGGGAGGCATGCTGCACGCCCTGTTGCCCGGCACCAATAGCGGCAAGCGTAGAGGCAAACCGACCAAGTACGTGGATCTAGGCACAGAGTTGCTGGTCGCCGCGCTCGTGAAAAAAGGAGCCAGACTCGGCCGGCTGCGGGCATACTTGAGCGGCGGCGCCCACATGTTGTCTAGCGCCGGCTTTGATAGCTCGTTGAACATCGGAGAACACAACGTATTGTCCGCCAAAGCAGCCCTAAAAGATGCGGGCATCCGCATACGAGCTCAAGACACCGGCGGAAGCACCGGTCGCACGGTAAAACTCCACATTGCCAACGGCCAGGTGATCGTGAAAACCCTAAAGCAAGGCGAGCAAACCCTAAAAACAAAACGCCGCCATGCGCCACCCGTAAAGCCACGCGCTCAGGAGATTCCTATGGCTACAGTAATGATCACGGACGATAGTCTTTTTATTCGCAACAAGCTCGCCAAGTTACTCGCTCAAAAGGGCTATGAGACCCTCCTGGCGGGGGACGGTGTAGAAGCCGTGCGCGTCTATCGCGAGTCCAAGCCCGACGTGGTGCTCATGGACATCACCATGCCGCGCAAGAACGGGCTGGACGCCTTGAGCGAGATACTCCAATTTGATCCTCGCGCCCGGGTGATCATGCTCACGGCGTTGGACCAGAAATCGGTGGCGGCGACGGCCATTATGACGGGGGCCAAGGACTTTTTGGCCAAGCCCGTGCGCTCTGAGCGCCTGATCATGACGTTGGAAAAGGTGTTGAGGTAAGTGCATGAACAACCACTCGGTCCGTGTCCTGGTGGTGGACGACTCGCCCTTTATTCGCCACATCTTGGCCAAGTATCTGAATGCCCAGCCCGGCATCACGGTGGCGGGCGAGGCAAGCAATGGCCTGGACGCGCTGGCCAAAATACCGGTCCTCAAACCCGATGTGGTCACTCTGGACGTAGAAATGCCGCGCATGGACGGCTTGACGGCGCTGCAGCGCATCACAAAAGAGTGTCCAACCCCGGTCATCATGCTCAGCGCGTTCACCCAACGCGGCGCTCGCACCACCATCCAGGCCCTCATGTGGGGCGCGGTTGACTTTGTGGCCAAGCCAACGGCCGCCGCCAATATTCGCCACGTCATCGATGAGTTGAGCGCCAAGGTCAAGGCCGCCGCCAGCGCGCAGCCCGCCCCCCCCCCCCCCCCTGCCCCCACCGCCCCGTCGCGCGCTCCCAAAATGGGGCCGCGCCCGTTTCGCCACGGCGACCCTGTGATCGTCATCGGCACGTCTACCGGCGGACCGCGCGCGCTCCAACGGGTCTTGTCCGACTTGCCCGCCGACCTGCCGGCCGCCCTGGCCGTCGTGCAACACATGCCGCCCGACTTTACGCGTTCGCTGGCCCAACGGCTCAACGAAAGCACCTCGTTCACTGTGCAAGAGGCGGCGCCGGGCGACCGCCTGGCGCGCGGGATGGTGTTGATGGCCCCCGGCGACTTTCACCTGCGCTTCCGTGGTCGCAAGCAGGTCACCCTGGACCAGGGGCCGCGCCGCAGCCACATGCGGCCCGCCGTAGACGTCAGCATGGAATCGGCCGCCGAACAGCACAAGTCGGCGGTGATTGGCGTGGTGCTCACCGGCATGGGCTATGACGGCACAGAGGGAGCCCAGAGCATCAAGGCCGCCGGCGGGAAAATCATCGCCGAGCACGAATCAACCAGCGTGGTCTATGGCATGCCACGCAACGTGGTCGAGGCCGGCCTGGCGGACCAGGTAGTGCCACTGCCAGAGGTCGCGCGCACGTTGGTAGATATGGTTGGTAAATTATGAACGCGCAAGAGTATAATTTTATCAAGCACAAGGTACTCAAGCTGACAAACGTGGACCTGAACTATTATAAAAGCGCGCAAATGCAGCGGCGTCTTGGGACCTATTTGCTGCGCTCGGGCCACAAGAGCTGGGCAAACTTTTTTCGCGCCATCCAGAACGACCCGGTAGAGATTGGCAAACTCAAGGACTATTTGACCATCAACGTGTCGTCCTTTTTTCGGGACGCCAAAAAGTTTGAGAGTTTGCGCAAGT
>Ga0233410_10000346_pt1 | contig 15407 bp, 30 predicted proteins | sample Na_anoxic_1_MG_FD_179869 | JGI IMG/M metagenome (GOLD analysis project Ga0233410, IMG submission 179869) | Seawater microbial communities from Saanich Inlet, British Columbia, Canada - Na_anoxic_1_MG | ecosystem: Environmental > Aquatic > Marine > Inlet | place: Canada: British Columbia...
CAATCTCAACCCATGACAGCGGAAACATGCCCATGCCAACGGATAGATAACACCCTGCAAGTTCAAAGCACTCAACAAGGTAGCTGTTTGCGCTTGGTAGTTTTTTAAATCTACTATCATCTGATAGCGTATCTATTCGCCGCTTCTTTTTAGCGTTACTGCCCTGCAATGATTTTGGCGAGCTACTAAGCCACGCCAATTGTTTTGCGTATAGGATTAGCTCAGATTTTAGCCTTTGAAAAAAATCTTTCCTGCATTGACCTCTCGCACGTATTGATCAAGTAACCAGGGAATGCGCACATCAGAAAGAATCGCTAAAACATTCTCTTTTGTGCATTCAACATATTTACCGTTAAAGAACAGGTTGCAATCAACAACAGCAGAAGCGAGCAATTCAAGTTCGTCTGCTTCGTTTAAATCTAAAATTGCACATGTATCTTCAAATGATAAATCTGAAACGTCTTTCTTATCGCGCTTACTCTTAGCAAAACCAATTGCGCGAGCAAGTTTTTTGTATTCTTTTGTGTGATGGCCTAGAACTGTTAAAGAAAGCGGCTTTGGAGGTGTTGAATCGTCCATAAGAGGCGTTCCATGTGCCGGATGCTTTAGCTCAATAGTCGCTTGGCCTGCTGCAAATAAGTCATTTAAATCCATAATTTCATACCTTAAATTAACATCCAAAAAAGTACAGCTAGAGGCGGTGGATGATGCCGCTTTTCGGATGCGATCCTACTAGCTGTGGTTTAATCATAGCATTTTTTAATGCTTAAACGCTAATCTATGGAGCTGCAACTTTCACAGGGTCAGACTGCGCTAATAACGTCATTGAGCCGGCTTCGTATGAGTCAGAAGCATAAGACACAGTAAACGCTGAGACTTGCGCGGTTATGTAAATGATCGCGCCGTTTTGTCGCACAAATTTAATTGTATAACAATCATCAGACTCTAGCGCCGCTTCTGCTGCAACTTGACCAGCATCATCATCAGACGGCCCGAAGGTTAAAGTCGGGTTTTGTCGTGTGAATGAGGTTTTCTGCTCAATCACCGCACGACTAGATAGTGGTGTACGTGTCGCGGTGTTGAAGATTTTACCGATATCAGTAATGTCGGACACTTCCCCGATTTCATCTACCGCAACAGCGTCAAAGCCTACTTGGTCGAGTGTTGCCGGAGCTGGCCCGATTGACACGGACATTCCAGCAGTTGTGATTACGCTATCATTACAAGCCATATTTTGTTCCTCTTTTTAGTTTATTATTGAATATTTAATACTTAATACATGTACATCGTGCGTGTCGTCACTATCCATAGGTAGCAATGTGCCGTTCTTTATCCGAACCTTTTGATCGTTGTAAATTAATTCAGTACCGCGAGCAAATCCAGCCTGATAGACATCGCCAATTTTTAGCCCTGTCCACTTTGATCCTTCCTGCGCTTTAGGCGTGTTAATCGTTATCTGATAAATGCCAAGTTGAATATCACATGAATTATCAGACATACCTATCGCATTGTCATCTCCATACAAAACAAACTCTTGAATATATGCCGTGTTCGGGTCTGGTTGATACGCCTTGCCATTAGGGATTAGATTATAGCTATTATTAACAGCAATCAATCTTGCCTGATTCAACAATGCTTTTGCTAAGTCGTGCTTGTTAATCATTTAATTTTTCTCGCTATTTTCTTGATTATCATAGGCCATTGAGCAGTCGCTAATCTAACCATCCCATACGGAGCCATTCTCTGTGAATGACCATACTCCAAACGCCTAGCATACGGCAAAGAGTTAGTTAAAAATAGCTTGTCGCCTAGTTTAAACGATGCACTAAGGTGCAAAAACTCTGTAAATCTAGCCCCGCCTTTTTCGCCAAACCCTTTCTTTGATTTGGCTTTCGTTGTTCTTGTATTTGGCTCGTTCAATCCAGCAAACCAGTTATTCCTGAATGTACCTTCATCAACAGGAGAGCGAACAATTGTATCTGATGCCACTTCAACGTAAGACTCTTGAGCTACTAATCTAAGTCGCTCTTGATTTCTTCGCGCTATCTTCTGCCATTGATTGGCCATTAGGTTCTAAGCTGCAAGCGGCGATAAACGTTGGTACCATCAACAGAATCAAGCACTTTAGTGTTAACAATCCTGAAAGTTTTCCCGTTTAAAGTTGTTTGCATGTTAATTTCCGGCTCGACTTCAGAGTGGAAATAAACGAATCCATCACCGCGCAAAATATTCTCGCCGTCGATTTCTCTTGTTTTAGCATCTAGCCAAGGCGTGATAATGCCATCGATAACAATATCAGGTTCATCTGGTTTAGGGTCGCCCCATGCGTCAGTGCCGCCTGTCGTGCCTTTTTTGATAACGGTACTAGCTGCGCCATACTCTGTAATCAAGTCTTCTGCTAATTGCCTGTCGCCTGCGTAATCATGGGCCATTAAAAGAACTCCGCGGTTGCAAAATCGTCATTGTAATCAGTTAGGCAACCGCCCGACATTATATTAGCCGCTTTACCGTACGCAGTCGCTTCAATGTCGTTTTTATCCATCGCTGTAATTGCGTAGGTCGTTTCTAATACGTCAATTTTTGATTTTGAAATAGAGCCTTTATATGATGGCCCGTTAACTGTCACAAAATGCGCTGATAGTTGCAGTTCAATCTGTGTTAATAGCGCCTCATCTCCACCGATACAACTAGCGTTTTTTGTAACTATCGCACTAGCCGCATCAATCCAAACCTGAATAACATCATCGGTCAGCGTAGTGCTAACAATTATTTTTACTTCTGCCGGTGTTACGCGAGACATTAGGCTTTGCCTTTTTTAACTTTCTTAGGCTCTTTCACTGGTTCAACTGGTGCAGGCTTAACCTTATTAACAAGGCTAAGTGCTTGCTTGTCAGTTAGCTCGATAATGTCACCGACTTTGTGCGTGAGAGTGCCTTTTTTAATTACAATGTATTTCATCGTTAGCCCTATAATCAAATTCTACTACCCAAAAAGCCGCAATTAAGCGGCTTGAGTCTTTATGCTTCAGCTATCTATGCAACAACGGCATGCATGATGCCGGTATTACCTTTGGAGTCAGACTTGATGACTTGAGTCATCGCTGCATAGGTGGTCATTGGCTGGCCTGCCATCGGGTTTGTTTTTGTGTGCGGCACACTGACAATGTCAGAAGCAACGCCAAGTTGAACTGTACGCGCAAGCATCTCAACAAATAGCACGTTGTTGTCAGCAAGTTTCTCAGCGAACTTGATATCCTTGATTTCTGGAATATCCATAAGGCGCTGTTTAACCGTTTTGTCGCCTTTAACAGATGAGTAATCGCGATCCATAACCGGTTTAAGATTTTTAGGGAAGTACATAACAACACTATCCATCTCGACGCCGCCTTGCTCAGCGAACATCTTGCCAACCGCTGAAATTACTTCATTTACGATTTTGTCATAGTTGGTTGACACATTCCAATCGCTGATAGTAGTCGTTCCACGGTCAGGGTGAGTTGTGTAGCCGTAGATAGATTGCAGCGCACCGTTAAAGTTAACCTTAATCTTCGCGTTGCCGTTGAATAATGTTTCTTCAAGGCGCTCTGCTACCATGCGCACAGACTCGCTTAAACCTAAAGAGGTTTTGTAGCTAAATCCCTGCTGACGCCACGGAACCGTGAATGATTTGTGCGTAATTGGATTAGGCACGTAAATCTCACCGAATACCAGATCATCACCATTGAAGCCAGTTGGGTTTTGCTCTTGGTCTGCTTCGGTAAATTCGCTGATGTTTTCAGTGCCGATAATTTGCGTTGAAATATCAGCAGGGAAAGATAAGCCGGCAGCTTGTAAGTCAGCAATACCGTTTAACTTGCGGCGGCGAACTTCTGTAATAACTTGCTGGATAATCATAAAATCTTCATGTCGAAGCGTTGCGGCATTCGTTACATAAAGGTTGTTTTTAACCAGCTCAGCACTTTGAGAGTTACGCGCTACGATATTCTTGTCTTTATCAACAAGCACATATTTGTTTAAGCCGTTTTCAGCAAAAACCTGCTCGTGATTTGTTGCATAATCAGCCCAAGCCTGCGGAGCCTGTGAGATGATTGCTGCATGCTCTGCGCGACCTGCGCCAAAAGAGCTACGTGCGTTTAATTGTGTATTCATTTTTATAGCTCCTTACGCTACACGAATAGAAATGCGGACAGCAGTTGCGCCGCCTGAGTTGTCAACGGCTTCAGTTGCATAACCGATTGCAGTTGCGGCAGTGCCGATTTTTAACGTACCATCGCCAGCAGAGGCAACGGGCGCACCGTCAGCGATTGCAGCAGCACCAGCGGCAACAATTGCGCTTACTTCTTGGCCTGCATGATATGCACCATAACTAACTGTTTCACCGTCAGCGTATGCAGTATCAACATCGCCAGCAATAGCTAGGTTAGTTTGTGCAAATAGTTTTTGCGCTAAAGCGTCAGCGGTAACATTAACGCCGACTTCACCCAAGGCTTCAATAACTAAATGCCCTGGTAAAATACCGGCAGCATTAGCTAGTCGCTCATTTGAGATTGGCTGACCTACTGCACCAGCGTTAAGAGAAATAACTTGTGTCATATCTAACCCCTAATTATGAAAAATCTACAACAGGCTTATCAGCCGCGTTAGTCGTGATTGTTTTGCCCTGTTCCGCAACTCGTACTGCTTGCTTTTCAGGAGTTAGCAATGCGTTAATTGCATTCAGCTCAACGTCAGATTTACCTTTCAGCATATCTTCGGTTAGATCAGATTTAGCTACGATATTATCGATCACTTTTTTCTGCTCTGCTGCTTTGTTTGCTTGAAATAAATCAAACTCAGCTTTGTTTGTTTTAAACTCTGCATAGCCGTCAAAATCAATCTGGCTATTAGTAGTTAGAAAATCTTTAGCTTGCTTTTCATCTAGTGAATTAGTGGCAACAATTGCTAACAAGTCTTTATCAGTCATGGCATTTAACTGCTCACTATCTGCGACCTTGTAGCTGTTGGCACTATTACCGATGATAGCCAAGACAAGTTGGTTCTTATCCATGTTGCTCACCTCTTTATTGTTTGTGTTTTGCTTGTGGTTAACGGCAATAAAACCGTTTTCTAATGTTACTGTGTAATCTTTGTCGCCTGCTAAAAGTTCCGAAACGGAATCTAAAACGCTTTCATTAGACTCGGAATTGAACACCATTACTTCGCACTCTTCCGAGTTGGTAATTAGTTCTGTTCCTGCGTGTTCGCCTGCTGCTGTTTCATTCAATAGAATTGCAACATGGTCAAATGTAAATCCGCTACCCTCACGAGTATATTTAGCGCCGAAATCATCAGAGCCAGTTTTATTAATTACTCGCTGAATGCCGAGACCAGTTGAAACACCGATTTTTTCACCGGCTTCAATGCGTCGAATTGTTTCTTTGCCATCTTCTGAATTATTAGCAATCTCTTCATCTAGCATGAAATCAACAAATACACGTTTGCCTTTTTTACGAGGATTGCGCAAGAACCCACCAATGTTTTGCTTATTATTGGCCACTGGATGAGATGCAAGAACACTAACTCCATTAACGCTAGGATGACCGCTAGGAGCTGGCAGCATATTGAGCTGCATAAAACTAGACTCAACATCCTTATCAGGGTAGTAGATGCCATTCATCGTAGTGTTTCCACGAATAGGCATCATCTGGGTAACAATGTGCGAACGCCCATCAATCACTTCACGATGATATTTGCCACTTGTGCGGCTATTAATTAGTAATTTTAGCTTTTTCATTTACAGCCCTTATATCTAATTCCCTAATAATACAACCATTAAAGGAAATAAACAACTATACCTATCAATTGAACTGGTTTGATAGGTTAAAGCTATCGAATGAATTAAATACATTAAAAGCAAATAAAAGCTTGCAAGCATAAAAGAGCTTTGCTATTATTACCTCATCGAAGCAAAACTGCTTCACAATCAACTAAGGAGTTAAATATGCCAGCATTCACATCTAACCTAAAATCAGTAAGCCTTCTTGATAATGTACGCGACGCGTTCGGTCTTGAGGCTTCAACTCACGCAATCCTAGAGTCTCATTCATGGGGTGAGATTGTGATAATTAATACTGGTAAAGACGCTGGCGCTTACGACATACACAAAGACGGTGGCGTTGTCACATTCATACCAGCATAACAACAGCCCCGAAAGGGGTTTTTTAGGTGAAACCACCAACTAAACGGAGTAAATTATGATTATTATCACAAACTATATGAGCGAGTCTCAGCAGTTCGCAACATCTTTAAGTCATGAGCAGCTTAGTGATATGTCTAGCAATGGCGCAAAAATGAGCGCTACATACCCAGAAATGGATAGCGAAAATCAAAAAGTATCTTGGATTGCCGAGCCTTCCGCGCTGCGCTCTATTGCAAAATATTGCGACAAACACGGACACCTCTTTATGTCTATAAGCTACGCACCGCACCCGTTTAAATAACAACCAAGCCCTTCGGGGCTTAACTAAAGGACTGCAAAATGAACAAACAGCAATTCAACCTAATAGCTGAAAAGCTAATTAAACGACCTGAGCGGCGTGAAGCCGTAGAGCTTTGCATAATGCAAGGCATGACAGCTTACCAGTCTGAGAGAGCCGTTTACGGGCGCATTACTAACACTGTACTGAAGGATGCTAAGCGAGTGGCGGCGACCTATTCTTTTTATGAGCAGCTTGCAGAGTTATCTGATTAACTTAACCACAATTAAAGGATGGATATTATGAATATAATAAAGCTTAGTTACAATCAAAATGCTAATGGTCTTTGTGTGTATTGCGGTAGACCTGCTACATGGAATGGTGTTGTTTGTTCATTCTCATGTGGCAGAAATAATGCATAAAGCCAGAGTTAGCTGATGTTTAAATGTAACGGCGTTATAGCCACGCCTCAAGGCTACGGAGTTGTAATTGATGTAATCGTATTAGTGCCGGTTGTATCGCATTCGCAGAACTGTGCAGGCTGTCACTTTGAGCAGCAAAAGACTTGTGATGATAATAACTCGCTCCCGTGTGGATTGACCTCATGGGGTGCGTGGCAAATTTGGAAGGTTAAAGGAGAGTTGGATGAAATACATGGGTAGTAAAAACAGAATATCAAAGCATATTTTGCCGATTATTCTAAAGGACAGGCAAGAAGGTCAGTGGTACGTTGAGCCGTTTGTGGGCGGTGCAAATATGATTGATAAGGTTGAAGGGAAGCGGCTGGGGGCGGATTTTAATGAACTCCTTATTTGTGCGCTAATAAATATTAGAGATGACATTTTAACAATGCCGAAAAACAATTTAGAATTTACTGAGCTGGACTACAAAAATAGAGCGCTAAACTTCCCTCTTTTTAAGGGTTTCGCCGCTTTTGCATACTCTTTTTCCGGGAAGTTTTGGGGCGGGTGGCGTAGGGATGGGGCTGGCATTAGAGATTATGTCTGCGAATCATACCGCAATGCTGCAAAACAATCGCCTAAGCTGCAAGGTGTTAAGCTTGCTCAGTGTAGCTATGACGCGCTAGAAATACCGCCGCAATCAGTAATTTATTGCGACCCGCCTTATGCAAACACAACAAAATACAAAGATGATTTTAACCACGCTGAGTTTTGGGAATGGTGCCGCGATAAACGCAAAGAAGATCATCAAGTGTTTATTAGTGAGTACAATGCGCCAAGTGATTTCATTTGTGTATGGCAAAAAGAGATTCAATCTGGACTCAATACAAATAGCACGAAGAAAGGCATAGAAAAACTATTTGTGCATGAGTCTCAAATATAACAAACCAAACTACCGACTTGTATTAGCTCGGTAGTTTGCTATACTTACCTAGTTGATTGGGTCGGACCAAGATACACAGAGAGCTTAGACGAAATACCCTACCATTGTTTACAGTGGTGTCCGACAGGGTACTTTCTCTAAGCTTTTTTTATATCTGCTATCCAAACCAATCAACCGTGTCTTTATACGGTGCTTACCACGTTAAAATTAAACTCCAGAGTGAATCAGCGGAAGCCTTCAATACTCAAACAGCTATACCAGAAATAAACAGATAAACCAGCTCCAGCTAAGTCGATAGCTTAATCGATATGCAAATGTATTAACTCGGGGATTTTGTTAATACAGGATAGATAGGGGGAGCATTGCAGTTTAAATAACTATAACTGCAATTAAACAGGGGTAGCCCGAAAGAGTTACCACAAGAGAAACATACCGCGTATTTTATACAAGCAGGATTGGCAGACCTAATTTGCACCTGATAAGCGGTTTATCTGTATTAGTTACTATGAATTGACTTAACAACTAAAGCTTAGTGGTTGTTACTTTAAGCGGGGTTTTATACCCCTATCTAATGACCACTATTATCTAAAATAAAGGAGAGTGAAATGAGAATTCAAATATCAGAGCTAAATTACAATAAGGCAATGGAGCTTGATAAACGCATATTTAATATTTCAATAACAGGAGAGCTAGTTTCTGACGGGGTAAAGCTTATTGACGAAGATCTTAATGGAGCATCAGGGCTGGTAAGTATATTCACTCTTGGCAGGGATTATCAGCTCAGAGTTATTTCAATTAAAAGCGCTTATTACGTTGCTACCCTGATTTCTGATGGCGACAACCCGGTTGTAATAAAAGCAGGAAAAATAAAAGAAGAGGAGAAATAAAATGAATAATCAGAAAATAAAGAAAGGCCATACAATAAGAGAGTATGGCTACGGGGTTTTTGTTGACTCGGAAGTAATTACAGAACCTATTGAAAACGAAAGAGGTCAGCTTGTTTTTAAATCAGTCACAAAGCAAGGTTATGTAATTGATTACATGAAGAGCAGAGCAAGCCTTGAGATTATTGGCGAGATTAATAAGGAAGAGTGCAAATAAACAATGGCCGCACTACTTCGCGGCTTTTTCTGTTATAATTATTTTACGCCTAGGCTTAGCGGCTGAAAGTGGACTTCAATCACCCACTGGCGTAACACTTCAAGATTGATAACCGATAATTGTGAGGTTTATATGAAAGAATTTATAGAAGTTCCACCAACAAGGCTGTCAATAACGCAAAGAAAGCTTGTTTTAGGTCATGGTATTAATGACGCCGATTACGTGACCAATATTAAAATTGATGGGAAACGCAGAGAATGCCCTTTCTATCAGCGGTGGAAAAATATGCTTATGCGATGCTACGACCAAAAGTTCCATGTTAGCAAGCCTACATACAAAGGGTGCACCGTCTGCAATGAGTGGCTTACATTCTCAAACTTTAAACGATGGATGATAAAGCAGGACTGGAAAGGAAAGCAGCTTGATAAAGATTTACTCATTAAAGGCAATAAAATATACGGCCCTGATAAATGCGTGTTCGTAAGTTCAAGGGTTAATTCTTTATTGTCTGATAGCGCGGCAATTAGAGGAAAATACCCTATAGGTGTATTTAAACACTCTGTGAATAATAGCTTTATAGCAAAGTGCAAGGTTAACGGCAAAAATATCCATATTGGATCATTTAGCTCGCCAGATGTGGCTTTTGACGCATACAAAAAATTCAAGTCAGATAGAATTAGAGAGATCGCTAGCACATTAGAGGAGCCAGTTAGATCGGCTCTCCTATCTAGGGTTTACGACTAACGTTCAGATCTTTTTAGCATTTCTCTCTCTACCTTGAATTTAGCTTCTTTTCTTGCTGAAACCCTGTCTCTTATGACGGGTTTCATCGAGCATCTACACTGCCAAGGTGAGATCGTTATATTCCTACTTGCCTGCTCGTTTGACATTACTTCACCATGCCATGCCGCGTGTAAGTGCCTAACTCGACTATCCTGCACTGTAATCCATCGCACCTCTACAAGCTCATCAGATTGAGAATTAACCTGCTCGACTTCTTTAATAACTGAACGCTGCGAAGCTTGAGCGATTTCTGTCACTTCGATAGTTGTCGCTCTACTGGTAGTAACGTTTATTCTGTCAGTTATAGCCGCGTGAATGTCATCAACTGAAACAACGCCTAATTGCTCATGGAGTATTGAGCGAGTATCGAACAGTAAATCATCCACCCACTTGGACAGCTTTACATTGGCCCGTTCATGCAGGAAATCTAACTCCGCAGCATGCACGGCGGTATTAATCAAAGCAGTTGCGCCAGTATCTAACGTGCCGACCTTTGCCACCTCTTGAGCTGATAGAGTTGCTTTTAGTTCTGAATCAGCCCTATCTATTCCGCGTTTATATGCTTCAGTCTGGTATTTATTCTGCCAGGGAGTGGAGAGCAATATGCCGATAGCCTCTTCTCGCATGCCTTTCATAAAGATATCAATCTGCGCCTGTTGCGCTGCTGTGACGTTGTTTGTAATGCTAGTAAGCGGAAGTGCAAGCATGTAGCTATTGAGTTGCTTAAACTTTCGCTTAATTTCTCTTAGCCATGCCTTTTCTATTGATTTAGTGCGGTTTGGATTTCGTGACAATGCCATTTGATAGCCCTCGTTAGTTTTACTAATGATAAGCTATTTTAGCGGTAGGTACAAAAAAGCCACTGCGATGAGTGGCTTTCCCAGTAATACTACCTTGTGCGATCGTAAATAAGAATCCCCAATATTACCGGCGTTGACAATGGCGATGTTATAAAGTGCATTGTCATTCCGAAAACCATTGTTAAATCTGCCCTATTGTTCTCATTACAAAGTCCAGCGCCTACCGTCCCTAGCGTTAGCAGGTACATGAAGCCACAGTAAATTATAGTCGCATCGCTCATCTTTCTTTCTCCTTTAGTTAAATTTCATCAATCGTTTTATCTGCATGCTTGCGCGCCGCTTCCTGACTAGCGCCCCACTTTACTGCATCCATGAAAACATAATGCCATAACTTACATTCCAAGGCTTTTGCTCTCTCGCTATAACCATGTAACGCCTTACCAAAATCACCGCATGCTTCATCTCGCTCTAATCGCTCACTCAATTTCATCTTTCTTTCTCCTAGTTATCCCCGAATTGGTCAGCTAAATAATAGTTGATAATAATGTGCAAATCAACTATTATTATTAAACATTATTTGATTGAGGTGTTTTATGAATGATTTAGTAGTTTTGCAGAATGATATTCCGATGGTTAGCTCTCAGCTTGTAGCTGAAAAGTTTGGAAAGGTTCATCGTGACTTGATGCGCGCAATAACAAACTTAGAATGCAGCGAAGAATTTAAAGTGCGCAATTTTGCGCAGTGTTCTTTCACTAATAAAATGAACCGCTCTTTTGGTGGTTACATGATGACAAAAGACGGCTTTGCATTTCTTTGTATGGGCTTTACTGGTAAGAAAGCAGCAGAGTGGAAAGAGAAATACATTGCTGCATTTAACGCCATGGAAAAAGAGCTGTCACGGAAAGTTGAAGCGGTAGAGTGGAAGCAGGCGCGGTTACAATCCAAAGGCGCGAGAAAGTCAGTTACCGATCAAATAGCTGAGTTTATCAAGTACGCGACAAGTCAGGGCAGTAAGTCGGCGAATATGTATTATTCAAACATAACAAAAATGGAATACAAGGCGCTTGAGCTAATCAGTAAAAATGAGAAGGTTGCAAAAGGCTTTCGAGATACATTGGATGCCATGGACTTAGCATTTTTAACTACTGCTGAATATGTGGCACGAAAAGCACTGCAAGACGGCATGAATCAAGGATTGCACTACAAAGAAATTTATATTTACGCAAAGCAGGCTGTGTCTAATTACGCTGATACAGTGACCATTTTAAAATTAACAAACAAAGAGGATTAAGCGATGAGTAATTGGACTGGAGCAAAAACACGACTAATCAAAAAGATTTTTGAGCGCGGGAGTATTTACTATGACCGAGATTTATCAGATACAGCATTCGAGTTGCTTAATGATAAATACATTCAATCAACAAAATTTGGATTTGGTAATTACGAGCTAACTCAGAAAGGCAGGGATAGAGCAATTGAGTTAGCTATTAAAAAAGGAGTCATGTAATGAACAAACAAGAGTTAGCAATAGCGAAGAAAATAGCGGAGATTGAGGGTATTGAGGTCGTACTAGTTGACGTTGGTTTTTGCAGCAAGAGAGTTTTGTGCAAATATAAAAGCAGCAGCTAAACTTACAACCCATTCGACTGGTCTATTTTGGGGCCGTTGATGGTCAAGCAAAAGGTCGTGATAAATTACGATAATCAGTTTGTGTTTATAGGCTCATCATTTGATTACTCGGCATCTTATTACAAGTCAGATGAAGACCTACCACGCGCAATCCTTGAGTGCATAATCAAAAGTCAGGAGGCGTAATGGCAGCATTAAACGGAAAACTAACGCGCACAATGCGAGTAGGCATAAATACACCTCTATATCGTGCAATTATCGACAATATAGAGAAAGGGCTATATTGGGCGCTAGAAGCCAAGGTATGGCGCATCACTGGCGCAAATAGAATAGAAGGCACTGATTTTGTGCGGTTTGAAATGGAAGAGGTTTAGTATGAAAGAATTATCAATAGCAATAGCAATGCTTGGGCTTTGTTATTTTGGATTTGAGCATGACTCAGGATGGTGTTTTGCCGGTGCGGTAATTTGTTTTTTTGGCTTAACAGGCTAAACCTATCAACAATCGCCAAACGATAAAAACTAACGATTGGCGTTAATCGTCAATCGATATTATTGTTACTGTATTGAATTGAGAGGTGTTGTTATGAACTTAATCGACGGCTTTATGTATAAATTCACTATCGGCAACAAAGAAGTTATAGCAAAATACAGTGACAAGCATCACATGTTTTCAGACGCAAAATGGCACATTTACCATGAAGGAGATGTGCAGAATATTAAATTAATTAAGGAGTTATTATGAGCAATATCGATATTGTAGCAATCACAGACCAACAAGAGATTGCACGAATTATGAATGAAGAAATGCAGGCCAAGCACGAGACAAAGCCTGAGCAGCTAATCTACACGCCTGAAATTGCATTAACACACGGCAAGCCTGAAGCTGATATGCTTTGTCGTGTTGAGCATGGCATAGCGCTAGACGATGACATTAAAATCAATACTGTAACATTCAAGTTTGAAACAGACTCGGAAATTTGCGTACTTGATAAAGACGGTCACATTGACGCAATAGATAAAGAATGGTTTATTGCATTCCACTCAATCAGTACCAAAACGGAACTGGAGATTGCAAAAGAAAAGCAGATTAATAACCTTCTACCTATGATTGATTTTATCGGTGGCGATACCGAGCTGAATAGAGCGCGGCTTGTTAAGCTGCAAGAAAACAACGAACTGGCAGAGATTGTTCCGCCTTTGGAGAAATAACATGAAATGCAACTGCGGATTTACAGGTAAAAGATGATTTCGGCAAATTAAATGCGGCATACCCGTCAGGGATTGTTGCTAGAGAGCCAGCAAGAAAAGGCGGTCGCAATCGTGGCGGTGAAACTGTCTACTTCTGCCCTGAGTGTGGCGCGTTGAAAATAGACGTTAATCGAACAAAGTAAAAGGAAACAACATGAACTCAAAAAAAGAAGTTGAATATATAGCAGAGATAGCCAGGCTAAAGTCGGAGTTAAAAAAATCCATCGCCATTAATAACAATGGAGTGCTGGCAACAAGTCATGATTTAATAAAATTCGCAGAAAGATGTATAAATCAAGCGTCAGAACAGGAAAGCGGGAGGCTTTGCATTAAAATAATAGAGCATGAAAGAATTGGTTATTGCTGTTTTTTTTCATTGCACGCCGAGTTGAAAAATAGAATTTGTTAATAGGAGTTCACATGCCGTGGTTTATTGTTTGGCTCGATTGGTGTTTTTACGCGCACTTTAATTCACTTTTGTACTGCACTGCATTAGTATCTGCACACTATTATTTTACAGCATACAGCGATCTAGCTCGATTTGATTTTCAGCTTGTTTTGCTTGCATCGTTGTGTTTGTGGGTTGTTTGTTGCATATTAAAAAATGGTTACGCTGTAGGATAGTAAAACAAAGCCCCATTATCGGGGCTTTTTATTATTCGGTTACTGCTCAGTTAGCCGCCAGAAGAAGCTGAACCCATCAACAACATTACCACCGCGCACCGTAGCAGTAGGCGCGGCAAAAGTAAGCGCCCCACCTGCCCCATTAAACGCTGCGAATCTAATAGCCTCACCATTCAGAAAGTTTTTAACCTCTGAGTCCTTGGTCTGACTTGAAGCAGATGTATTAGAGATCTCACTTGTTCGAAGAGTGTTTCCGTTCTCCGTGAATGTTGCGCCATCATCACCTGTCCGGTCCGAAAATAGATTTAGCTGGGCAGTGCCACCAGTGCCATTATCTAACTGATAACTGACAATGCCACTCATCAATTCAAAGTCACGGCCTGTACTGTTTTTTAGCCAGAACTCGCCGTCACCATCTTCGATTAGCTCGAAACCTTTGCTACTAGTATCTGATAGTGTCATTCCCTGCATATAAGATATTGCAGGAGCTGCTGCTATTGATGTTGTCACTGTCGCAAAAATAGCAAAGTGCAGCTTCTCATCTGCTGGAATTCGTGTTGCTGAGTATTCGCTCATGATGCTGCTCCTAGTGCTAATATCGCGTTTTCGCTCAATGCGCGGTGATAAATCTCAAGGCCTTTGAGCTCGGTATTTACTGGCTGTATAAACGTATAATAAGAGCCTATTGAAAGGTCATTATTAAGATCATAGGCAGGTGTTCCAGATGCCGAGGTTGCCACTTGCAATCCGTTAGCGTATATCATAGCGTTGACACCATCGTAAACAAAGGCAAACTTAACACCGCTTGATGTGTCAAAATTACTTGCTGTCGTTGCTGTTCCGCTGCCTGTTGCGAATTGAATAGCTCCTGATGCAACTTGTCTGCGAGCGTAAAATAAAGCATCACCAGACCACAAAAAAGCGTTTGTAGTGAGTGACGTTGGAATGTCAGCACTATCAATAACAATAGTAAACGGGCTACCTGGAGCTGGTAGGCTGTTCATCATTGGAATATACGCTTTGTCAGCTCCGCGTGTCGCTGGTGCTGTGGTTGTTTTGATGTATGGCCCATCCACTAGCGACATTTGAGCGCCCCATACGTACACGCTATCACCAACAACAGGGGATGCATTGTCACCGCAATGCATCCTCATATTCACATTTGTATCTGCGGTCATAGTGTATGCAATTTTAATCTCAACCCATCCGTCAGCACGCAGGTTTCGTGAAAAAACAGCAGTACCTGATGTTGAAAACGTATCAGTTGAAAACGTGTACGTCATAAACGGGGCGGTAGAAGACACAACTCTAAATGTTACACTGTCCGATACTGATTTTTTAATTTTAATTGTGGTATAAACTATGTCGCCTGCCAAAAACCCAGCGGCTTGCTGTACGTATCGGGCGACGCTATCGTTAGA
>Ga0233410_10000347_pt1 | contig 15404 bp, 28 predicted proteins | sample Na_anoxic_1_MG_FD_179869 | JGI IMG/M metagenome (GOLD analysis project Ga0233410, IMG submission 179869) | Seawater microbial communities from Saanich Inlet, British Columbia, Canada - Na_anoxic_1_MG | ecosystem: Environmental > Aquatic > Marine > Inlet | place: Canada: British Columbia...
ATTCATATTCTGCGGAGGAAGTTAAGCGTAATTCTAGTGAACTATCTTTAACACCTCTTTTTCATACAAGCCCTCCGCAGATTAATTATTCTAAATTAACAATGGAGGTAAATAAAAATGGAAGAAGCTAACGAAATTTTAAACAAGGCTATCGGAAACAAAGAAAAAGTGAGTAACTCACTAAAGCCGTCAAAAGTAACAATAAAAGCTATTGAAGTTAAGACGAAAAAATCCGATGGACTAGATATGATAGTACCCTTAATTGAGTTTGTGGTTAAACATCCCGACTCAGAAGATACTATTAAGATTTCTAAAGTAAAACAATTATTAAGCGACAAAGTATTTTGTTCTAATACATGGTTTGTTCAAGATGAAGATGCAAATATTCAGAAGGACTCACCACTAAGTAGAGTATTAACACACTTAAAAATTGCAACTTTAGGAGAAGCTGTAGACAAAGAAATTGAAACGATTGCAGAGAGCAACGAAAAACATTTCCTTGTACTTAAAGCGTATTAATACTCGGTCAATCATAACTACCTAGTAAAAAGAGGATTAATTAAAAATTAATCAAAGAGGCATTGCAGGAATTTAATTTGCCACCTGCTTCAAAGTTATCACGGGCGGAATAATGGGGATAACAAGCGTTCACCCGCTCTCTTACCCACCGTCCACTTATAATCACAAAAAAATGGATAAATACAAAATGGAACAACAAAAAAGAATAGAAAAGTTACTAACAGAATACGAAATGAAATTAGACGCAGCTAGAAAAGCTAGAAGAATATTATTAATAGATTTTACTAGAGAGTATAATCAAATATGGGGGAAGCTATGAAAGCTACTTCTAATCATAGCAAGACGGAGGCGAACTTAAAATGATGTGGCTTGAATGTGAAGGGTGTAATATTTCACAAAAAGATTACGGCTCAGAATTTGAATGTATCAATGGAAGAGTGCTATGTAAAGAATGTTCTGAAAAGGCAACTAAAACGAATAATGGGAGTGAAAATGGAAGTTAATAAAATACATAATTGTGACGTAATGGATGGCTTTAAGAAACTCCAAGATAATTCAATAGATTGTATAGTTACAAGTCCTCCATATTGGAAGGGGTTTGAGTACGAAGCATATTTTAATTCTTATGCTCAATATCTTGAATGGTGTGAACGATGGTTAAGAGAATGTAAAAGAGTCTTAAAACCAAATGGAACATTTTATCTAAATGTAATAAATGATTCAGAGATTACAATTCGAGCTTTTGAACTGATGAATATCGCAACTAGAAAGATTATGTTTAAACTACATGACACAATTATTTGGTATAGATATAATCAACAACCTGCAAATACAAATAGACAATTAACAAATCAATGTGAATATGTTTTTATGCTAAGGAACACATCTGCTAATGTAAAATTGGATAAGGATTTACTTTACCAAGAAATCCCAGGATTTTTTGAAACAAAAAATATCGGCAATGTTTGGAAGATGCCCTTTGCATCTAAAAGAACATCATTCGGAAGAAAAGAAACAAAATCAAAATGGGGTCACTCTGGTTTCCCATTAAATTTACCAAAAGCTTGTATATTATTATCAACTAAAAAACAAGATATTGTTTTAGATTGCTTTATGGGTTCTGGGACTACTGCCCTAGCATGTGAACAACTCGATAGGAATTATATCGGTTTTGAACTGTCTAAAGAATATTGTGAAATTGCCGAGAGTTCGCTAAAGACCAATAATACGGAGGAATCAAATGAGATGTAAGAATTGTGGAAAGGAAGAGTCTGAACATTTCAAAAGGAATGTCCGTATAAGATTCAGAAGACCTTACTGGAGAGGGATTGAATGTGAAAATTCTGTTATGTCCACAGGAGTGGAACAAAGACTTTTTTGTACAAAGTATGGAAAGAAAGAATTTGAAACTACGTCAAAAGACACAAAAACGTCGGAGATATCAGAATGAAATGTAAAAAATGTAATGGAACAAGTAAAATGAATTACGGGTCTGAAGAAAGTCCTGATATTGATGAATGCTATGTTTGTCAAGGTACAGGTGTTACGCAAACTAACGGGAAGGGGTCGGAAGAATGATAACCAAAAAGTATTTAAAGATTAAAACATTCAAAGGGAGGTATAAAAATGGCTTTAAGAATAGCAGATAAAAATAAAAAGTTAATCACTTTTAGGCAAACGCCTAGCGGAGCAGTATTAACAAAAGGTAAGAGAGAATTATATTTAACCTATAAATCTGTTAATCAGGGTAAAAAGGCAAGAGAGATTATTTCTAAAAATTCTTTTAATAAACTTTTTACAAAGGGGAAGAAGGTTAGACAGCTAGGCTCTAATGTTTCTCATATTGTAATTAAGTAGGCCGTTTAAATATTTCTAAATGAATAAAGAATCAATAAAAGATATCTCTCTAAGAATGTTTGAAGCAGGACAAAACGATTACCCTGAATCACAAAAAGGAATTTTGTTTGAAAGTTACTGGCAAGTTGAAAACGCAATATTAAATAAATCTAAAAATACAGGAGTAAGTGAAATGAAGGTGAGGTTCGATACAAAATGTTCGCCTTTTCATAGTAATACGTCTAAATCAAGGAGAACGAACAAATGAAAGATAACTTTGAAGAATTACTAGAGAAGACACAAAGTCCCTATTATAAAGTCCTCCAAGAAGTATCAATGTTTTATATTATAAATGGACATGGTGGAATAGATGATGATAATGCAGATAAACTTGTGAAGAAGTTAAAAAAGGATTTTAACATTACGCCAAAGTCACGAAAGGAGAACCAACAATGAACATAACTGAAATAGATAAACACAATCTAATGGATGTATTACACATGGGATTAGACCAAGATACAATAATATTAAATAAACTAGACAAATGGTATGATGACTTTCTTGATAGATTAGAATTACATTGCTGTCCAGAAATTACGCCAAAGGCAACCAATACAAATCATATTCAGAACAGCCCAAAAGCTGAGAAGCTGGTTGAAGCGTCCACCCATAATGGAGCAACCCAGATGAATGAGACAGCAAATGGGGTAGCGGTAGATAATGCTAGTCCTACCTATTCTGATAAAAGCCCCCTGAGGAATCCCAAGCAAGACTTGGTTACTCCGAATGACGGGGGTCATAATACTTTCGCCCAAAACAACATTAATAATTCAGAAAATAAAATTAACGAGGAAAATCAGTCGCCCAACTCGACAGATTCCAGATAAATGGCGTCTAAATTAGAGAAATTTGAGAAAGAAATTATATCATATTACAAAGATGGATTTAGCGATAAAAGAATTGCTAATAAATTCGGAGTTTCACAAGTGTCAATTTATTACTTCAGAAGATATCGAGGGCTAGTGGCAAATCACAAGAATACTTTTGGAAAAACACTAACGAGGTCAGAACTTTTTAAATCAGACTCCATACAAGTAGAAAAACATAAGGAGAGAGGCAAATCAAATGCAGCAATATTATATAGGAAAAATCATAAGGAAAAACACAAAAGACAGGCTAAAGAGTGGGCTAGGAAAGAGGCATTAAAGAAAAGAAAGAAAAATGGAGTAACTTTTATTGAACATAAGAAGCCATGGCAATTCTTAGATAGTAAAATTCCAAATTATAAAACAAATAAACGAAGACCTAACCACATTCCACAAAATGAGGACGACTAAGGATTAAAATGCGAATTAAACAAGAAGAAGCTCTAAAAAAAGCAAGAGAACGTAGGAATAATCTTCCAGAGATTAGAGAAGAAAGAAGAAAAAAGAATATTAAAGTAAGAGAAGTTTTGAACAGATTAAGACGTTAAAGAATAATAAAACGTAATGCAAACATTTAAATACTAGACCGTATAGACTATACTATGAATATAACAAAAAGAACAAGAACAACAGAAGTTACCGAATATATCGGAACTTGCAACAAGTGTGGAAAAAAGATAACTGGCTCTAAAGAAAGTCAAGTAGAATTTAATATGAAAGTCCATCAAGTTGGAAAGGAGTGTAAAAATGATTAAAGGCAACATAGAATTAGATAATAAAGATGATGCAATCCAAATGATTGCAATGTTGATGGAACAATTTGATATAGATTCTTCGGAGGTTATGTACTTATGAATAAAGCAACAGAAGTATTAAAAGAAATTAAAAAAAAGAATAGTTTTGAATCTAAAGTAGACAAAGCAATGAAAACGACGCAAACTAAACAGGAGAAGAACAATGAATGTAATTAAAATAAACGCTAAAGACATATATGAAAATGATAATAATGGATTTATATATGGATTAGAAGGTATCGGAGAGTATAAGGAATACATTGAATGGTTTAAGACCGAACAAGAACGTAACAACACCATAGATTTAAATAATTTTGAGGTAAAAGATTAAAAATGGATGTATTAAGTTTGTGTGATGGAATTAGTTGCGGACAAGTTGCATTAGGTAAAGTGAATATAAACATTTCTAAATATTATGCAGCAGAAATAAATCAAGATGCTATATCGGTTGCAAAAACAAATTTCCCAGACATGATTCATATTGGAGACATGACAAAGGTTAGTGGGTATGATTATAAAGACATTGATTTACTTATTGCTGGGACTCCATGTCAAGACCTAAGCCACGCAAAAACAGATGGTAAGGGATTGGATGGAGATAAAAGTGGTTTATTTTATCACTTTGTGCGGATACTAAAAGAATGTAATCCAAAATATTTCTTTTTAGAGAATGTAAAGATGAAAAAGGAGTGGGAAGACATAATAACATCTTTACTTGGTGTAAAACCAATTAAAATAAATAGTAATTTAGTTTCTGCGCAAAACAGAGAAAGACTTTATTGGACTAATATACCAAATATTACTAGCCCAAATAATATGGGGATTTTAATCAAAGACATAATTTTCGATGATAATTATAAAATATTCACTGATGAAAGAATAGACAATACTAGGATTAAAACTAAGAATTACTGGAAATGGGATTTATCTGGAAAGAAATATTGGTCACAACAAGACAGGGCATATTTTAAAGATGGAAAAATGTGTACTGTGCCAAAAGCCAACCCTTCAAATAAATTAAATATCTGGTTGGGTGAGAATAAATATAGAAGATGCCACCCAATAGAAGCTGAAAGATTACAGACACTACCAGATAATTATACATCTTGTATAAAATCACATGGAAAAAGGATAGGATTATGTGGTGATGGTTGGACAGTAGATGTTATCGCACACATATTTAAAGGAATAAGTTCGCAAACTCGTGAAGAGGTGAACAATGGATAAACAAAAAAAGTTTGTAAAAACATTTTCAACCATTTTTGTATTATATGGATTATTAACACAAGTAATAATGCAATTTAAATGGTATCTAGGATATTTAATGTTAGTCCCATTACTATTTTTATACAAATGGTTCTCCATAGAAGTTGATAAAATTACGCTTTATAGCAGTAAGAAGTCCGACGCATCTCATGTACAAGAGGTAAAAAAATGATTGGGTGCTCACATTTACATGATAAACTTGAAGCAGAAGGGCAAAGGTTAATGGAGCTATGCCCAAACCCAAGAGACAGGGCTGACTTCATATTGGGGGAAGGAGGAAGAGAGCTTTGTGAGTATTATTGCTTAACAAAATGCCCCGATAGGTTCGAGTGTTATAAATACGGAGCAGATGCAAAATAGATAAATATAAAAATGGTAATTGACTACATAAATAGATGAAGAAAGTTTTATTCTTGGGTGTGCTAATCTTAATGTTTAGTCTTACTTTCACCTCAGCATCCTCTTTTGGTTACAACTATCTAGACCAAGAACAAGATAGTATTACAGATGGCGGTAACTATTCTATTAATGTAAACAATACAGAACACTTACAAGGAAGAGATACTAATCAATTATATTCTTACTTTGAAAGTTTATTTAATTCTGTTTATTGCAAACTAACAGGGTGTACAATTTCGGGGAACATAACAGCGGATTATTTTGTAGGGGACGGTTCACAATTAACCGGCATAACTGACAATTATTTTAATACTACCCATTTATCTAATTTTACCGACGACCTAGGGAATAGGGGATATTCTCACTTATCTAATTTTACCGACGACCTAGAAGATATTTATTTTAATACTACCCACCTAAGCAATTTTACCGACGACCTAGGCTATTTTAATACTATCTCTTATAAAAATCTTAGTGAGTTTAACGAAAGCTTTTCTTATAATACTACTATAAGCGCTACTAATCCTACTTTTACTTATAATACTTCAGATACTAACCTAGTCAGTTTTTGGGCTTTTAATACTTCTACCCCCGAAGATTTAAGCCCAAACGGTTACGATCTTATTTCTTATGGTACTACTTATAACGGTAGCTGTTCGGCCAACAATGTAGGCGGGGATATTAATGGCTGTTATAGTTTTAATGGTTCGGATTATCTTTATACCGAAAGCGGTTCTAATATCGTAAATTTGGAAGATGAATTTACTATTACTATGTGGGTAAATCCTTCCTCCGTTACTGGCGATAAAACCCTAATAAGTAAATATGATACTGGAGATGCGAGAAGTTGGCGATTATATACTTATGACGGGGATCTTGGTCTTGGTGTGGGGGATCCTAATGACGGAAGTTTTGAGGGCGCTAGAATTACGCCCGGGGCTGTTGTTTCTGTCGGTTCTTGGCAATTTGTAACAGTTACTTTTAACGCCGGAACGATAAAATTTTATACTAATAATGTAAGTAGATCGCATATAGTAGCGTCGGGAACTATTCCTTCGTCTTTATATAATCCTGCCATACCCGTTCTTTTAGGTGGTTTATATCTCACCGGTACCCCTGGGCTTTTGTATAACGGAGAGATGGACGAGATTAGAATTTATGACCGGGAGTTAAGTAATGCCGAAATAGGAAATTTATATGAATTTGGGAACTATCATAATTACACTATTGAAGCTAGTGAGGAACAGAACGTAACTATAACCACAAACCAAACTTTTAATTTCTCCGATACTGTAGTTTACGCAAAAGATTTTATAGTAGAAAGTAGATTATATGACAACAGCGCCTATTCAGATTTAGAGAAGATTAAAATTAAACCATCAAACGATAGTGGGTTTAGTGATATTGATTATGCAGACACAGGTTTAAGGGGTTCTCTAGGGTTCGGGTTTATTTTAAAAGCACTAAAGGAAATAAATAACAATATGAAATTACACAACAACTTAACCGAGTTTGATAGTTCAATTATGGCAGAGAAGATATACACACAATCAAAAGTTATTAACCTTGTTACTAACTATGCTATTAAATTCTTAGATAGAGATTCATTATCTGACAAAGCAACTCATAAAAATAAAGATATAGTACTTTTGGATAATGGGGATACAGAGAAAGTCTTAGACATGGAGGGTAGAGTTGTAGACTTAGAGGGTGCCTTTGCAAACCACATGACTTGTATGTATAATAATAAAAAATATGATGATTATCAGGAATGTATGTTAGAATGAAAAGTTATTTAAATAGTAGTAACTACAATAAATCAATGGTAAACAATAAGTTTTTATTTATTTTTATATTCTTAATGTTGTTTACCACCCTAGCTTCAGCCCAATTAGAACAATATGGAACTTTTAAACAGAATGATGAGGTAAGATTAAGCCAGGTTTGTTCTGACGCAACTTATATTAATATCTCTGGAATTAGCTATCCAAATGGCACACTGTCCCTATCCAATATAGAAATGACACCTTCAGGATCAGGTGAGTTCTATTATAATTTCAATCTGACTGAACCACTTGGTAGATATGATGTTAGAGGTGTATCTGACGGATGTGAGAAGACTTTTGCTACTTATTTTGAGGTGACAGCTACTGGATATGAAAATTATGTTGGAACTTATATTATTTTATTTTTGCTTATCATTGGTCTTTTAATAGGTTTAATATTATCTACAAAGAAGTTTAATAGACAAAATATGAAGAAATTATATAAAAAAATAGTTGATAGTTACTTTGAGGCTGAACATAACGAAGATAAAAATATGGGTGAGACTATTTTGTTTGCTTTATTTTATGGACTTATGAAAAATATTATAGTAGCTTATTATTTGGTCGGTGTATTATTCTTATTTATATTAGTAGAATTTTTACAGGCTTTTGGAATATCTAGCCTATTAATATTAATGGCCACTCTACTTAACGTATTCTTGTGGGGATTTATATTGGTATTCTTAATATTCATATTCAGAGTTTATAGACTATTCATGGTATTAATAAATGATATAAAGGATTCATTGTTGGGGGTAGGAAATGACTTTGGATAAAGTTAGACCAATGTGCGGTAAGCAATACCACCCGGACTTCCACAAGCTTCTAATAAAACTTCAAGAAGTTAGGATAAAGAAAGGGACTGATAGCGTTCAGGATAAAGTCGCATTATGGAGACTAACCAAAACTATTTATAATATGATTGACTCCAATAAGGAGTTATTCGATATACTAACCGAGGTACCAATAAAAAATGTTTAATGTTAATCTAGATGAAAGGGGAAAGGAAATAGGGACAAACGTAGCTGTGATTTTTTTAATATTTTTAAGTGGTTTAATATTTTCAGTTAGTTACTTTATAATGGATACAGTTCAGACATCATTTGAATCTGTTGATTGTGATATTCCTGGGAATACATTAGTTTCTAGCTGTCAAGAATGGTTTAACTTGGCATTATATCCAATACTTAATCTTAAATCAGTGTTAATCTATGCCCAATATTTCGCAATATTTGGTTTGGTGTTTGGACTATTCTACCTCGGTTTTAGGACTAAGAAACATCCGGCATTATTAATAGTTCATATAGTGGTTTCAACAATTATGGGATATATCGCTTTAACAGTTGGTAATCTTTATAGAATGATGCTGTCTAATGATGCTTTATATACGATGTTAATTCCGTTTGGAGTATATAATAAAATTATGTTATACTTCCCACAGTTTATATTCTTTGTGATATTCTTATCCGGTATAATTGGATTCTTTGGAGTGTTCAAAAGTGTAGGCCAATTCAATGAAGGTAACGAGGATCTAGGTTAATGGGAATATTTGGTTTTGTTGGTGATGTTATAAAGGGAGTGTTAATAAAAGTTATCTCTTTGATTTTAATAGTAGTTCTATTTTATTTAGCTATTAAGTTCTTCTTTGGGATTGATATTCTACATTTAATAGGGTATTAAAAAATAGTAGTAAAATAGTTAAGTATTTAAAGTTTGTTTTGTTAAATTTTGTATGGTTAAAACACTGTCTCGTAAAAAGATTAAATGCCCTAAGTGTAAATACTCTTGGAAAACTAAACAGCGAGGATATATCTGTTGCTCTAGATGTAAAAGATATTTCGGGAATTATAAGAAATGAACTCTAAAAACATCTTCGCCTTCTTATTTTTATTCTTATTCTTAGTTAGCTTCGCCTCTGCTGCCCAATTCGACAATAAAAAGATTAACACACCATGGGAAAAGAATGGAGCAGACTTCGACTTACCTGGTAAAAGAATTGGATATAACAATCTTTGGGATAAATACCACCCAATCGACATTGAAAATAACTTCGGTCTAGGTAAAAAATTATGGTCTGGTGCAATCACTGAACATACTGAAGTTTGTGAAGATGACTATTGTTATTCTATATTTGAAGCTTATACATCTGGAGACGACCCAATGATTGATGATATTACATTTAAAACCGAACAAGATGACGGTTCTTGGAAAGAACAAGATGTTAGAAGATACACTTTAGAATACTGGGGAGATATTGATGATTTTGAATACCAATGTTCTCCAACTAAAGAAACAACAGTTAATGGAACTGCAATTCAATCTTGTGGAAATGTTAAAACAGGAACACACAAAGGTTATAAAACATTAGCTTTAGGCGAAGTTTTATCTGAAGGTAATTATAAAATTAAATTAGAAGCATGGAAAAAACCCAGTCGAACAGTGGATTGGGTTATTACAACCAATGGAAGAACAATTAATGAATGGGCAGTTTGGGGTGGCTCAGATATGACAACTGATTTAGTCGCCCACTATAAAATGAATGATGATTATTATAATAATACTGGAAATGTTATTGATTCAACAGGTATAAATAGTGGAACTGGTTATGGTCGAACAATAAACCCTGGAACTGTAAGCGGCGGAGTTAGTATTGAAGATGGGGCTATGGCTTTTGATGGAGTTGATGATTATGTTAATATTGGTGCAGTCCAAGATGGCTTAACACAACTAACAGAATGTGGGTGGATATATATGCCAACAAATACAAGATTAGATAGTTCAGTAGGATTTATTAATACACTTGGTGGACAATCAAGATTAAATTTATATGTTAAAGAAACTGGTCACCTTGCATACCAATTAAGAAATGAAACTTCTTCAACAACAGGAGAAACAATGGGTAGTTTTAATCTAGATACTTGGCAACACTTATGTGGAGTTTATGATGGAACATATATTAAAGGATATATAAATGGAATCAATATTTATGATAAAACATCTGAAACAATAACTGGAGTTACATTTGGTAGCCATTCTGTTTATATTGGACGCGACAATTGGAATCCTACCCCCAATAAATTTAACGGTTCAATCGACGATGTCCAAATATACGATAGAGCATTATCCGAAGACGAAATATCCGCACAATATGCCCTAGGCAGAGGAAACTATGCTTTACGAAACGATGGCTTAGTCGCCCAATATTCAGGAAGAGATATTGAAGGAACATTGGCAACACCTACAGCAATATTAGACACAAACTTTAAAACAGAAGGTAAAATTAATGAAGCCATAGGATTTGACGGTGTTGATGATTATGTAGAAATAGGAGATTTAGGAATTGGAAGTCAGAGTCAATCTGTTTCTATGTGGATTAAATCAAATACACTTGGTTATCTTCCAACAGATGGGTTTAAAATATTAAACTTAGAATATACATATATTTCTTTAAGAAATGAAAATGTTCGTTTTGGTACTGAACATAATGAATTTTCTTCATTTGATTTAAGTAATAATATTTTAGAGTGGAATCATATTTCGGGTGTATATAATGGAACACATACTTTATTATATGTAAATGGAGAATTAAAAGATTTTGATGAATATTCTCTTGAACTTTCTAGTGGTGATGATTGGCTTATTGGGGCAACACCTGCATTTTCCAATTATTTCAACGGTTCAATTGACGATGTCCGTATCTATAATAGAAGCCTAACAACAGATGAAATAGCTTACATCTATAACGAAGGAGCAGGAACTGAAAACGATGTAGCTGGTGTAATTGATTTAAATTATCCGACAAATGGTTCAACAGTTTATAACAACCCAGTAGAATTCAACGCAACAGCAACTGTAACTGGCAGAGCAACATTAGTTAATATGTCTTTATGGAATAATGATGGCGGATGGAGTTTGAAAAATAGTATAATTGCAGAAGGAGATTATATATTTGGATTTGAAGACGGAGCTTCCTACACGTGGGTAAGCACTCAAATGAAAGCACCAACTGGATGGGATTTAACATACGATTCAAAACACTACTCAGGGGCAGGTTCTAAAACAGATGAAAAAGTTTCAGGAACATACAGCTATTTTATAAATGGTGGTGGAGCAGGTGGAAATGATGATTGGAGAATGTTAACAAAAGAATTCAATAATACCTATGGTTCAAATTTTTCATTTTATACCAAAGAACAGAATATAGGTAATTGGTTTATAGAAGTAAGATATTATAAAGATACAAATCTACTACAAACAGATACAATAACTCAAACAGCAAGTTTTTCTAAATATGAAAATAAAACACCCTACGGAACAGATAAAATAGAAATATATTGGGAAAGCACAAATGATGCTCTAGGAAGTGGTGTATACATAGACGATTTACAATTAGATAATGTTACATCCTCAGCCCAAACCTTCAACTACACAATCCCAACAGGGAACACAATCTGGAATGTTCAAGCTTGTGACAGTGACGGTGACTGTGGTTTCGCAACATCAAACTACACAGTAAGTTTAGACTCAACTGCTCCTAATGTTGAGATATTATATCCAATAGGAACAATATCTACCTTGACAGATGGGCAAAATGTTAGTTTAAATTATACAATAACTGACACAAATATAGATTCTTGTTGGTATGAATATAATGGGACTAATGTAACAACTCCTTGTAGTTTAAATTCTAGCTTTATTTATGTTGCAGGTAAAAACAATATAACTGTATGGGCCAATGACACAATTGGTAATACAAATAGTAAAACTGCTTCATGGTTATTAAACATATTCATAAACAGCGTAACTTATGACAATTCTACTATAGAGGGATCATTAGAAAGTTTCATAATGAATATAGATACCGGAGTGGATATTGTTACCGGATATTTAAACTATAATGGAACAAATTACGCTTCAAGCATTTTAAGTTTAGGCTCTGGATTATTCAATGTCACAAATACCTTTGCAATTCCAGATTTCCCATCTGACTCCAATGTTAGTTTTTACTTCAATATTACCGACTCCACAGGAGTAAGTTATCAAAGCTTAACATATGTTCAAGAAGTTTTAGCTTCATATATTGATAATTGCTCAGTTTATACAAATAAATTATTTAATTTAAGTTTATATGATGAAAGGACATTAGCAGACATAAATGGAACTATACAAATAGACTTAAGCTTCTTAAACCAAGATGCTTCATCTCAATTAGTAAACATTACAAGCTTATCTTCTAATGTTCATAATTCACAAATATGTTCAAATATTAACTTTACAGGGACTAACTTCTTGTATGACTTAGTAATTAGATATTTTTCATCTACTACCAATGGAACTACTTACGATTATGCCCCAGAGTTTTATCATGTACAACAAGGAACAACTGCTAACTTACCACTAGATATTTCTTTATACGACTTAAATACAAATGAATCAACAACATTCACATTAAAATATAGGGATGACAACTATGTCGCAAGAGACGGGGTCTTAATTCAATTACTTAGGAATTATGTTAATGAGGGGATTTATAGGGTTGTGGAAATCCCGATTACATCAGATGAGGGGTCAGCCATTGTCCATCTAGACTTAAATAATTATAAATATAAGGCAATAGTAACTCTTAATGGTGAAGTCTTAAATACATTTGACAATTTAAACGTAGAATGTGAAAGCCAATTAACTGGCCTATGTACCATTAATCTTAACGGACAAAGCTCCCCAGGCCAAATTAGACCTATTACAGATGTAGAGGGCATAGAATATACTGTTACACAGAATGGAACTCAATTTACTGTTCTTTACACAATACCTAGCGGTGAGACCAAAACTGTTGGTGTTTCTATGGTTCAAAATAGCTTATTTGCAGACCCTAATACGCTTTGTAATACCACATTAACTTCTTCATCCGGTTCTTTTGTGTGTGATGCAAATGCCACAATAGGTGACTCCGATGTAGTAATCTCACTTAGTTTTGACGACACAAGAAGGCTTCTAAGGGGATATGTCCAAGAAGACTTAGCAAATACATTCTTATTAAACAACTATGGGATAGCTGCCTTATTTGTAATCCTATTGGTCACAATGATGGTTTCTTCTCCTAAGATAATGGTTTCAACTGCTGTGTTCTCTGTAGCAATGTTGGGGCTAATGTTCTTATTGAAAGGATCGAGTATCGGAATATTACTTGGTGCAATATCATGGTTAATTATAACAGGAATAATTATATTAGTTAAAATAAATAAGAAGGATGAGTCTTAATGGCAGAACAAACAATAACCTCACTTACAATTAATACGCTATTAATTGGAATAGTAATGTTGGGATTAATAAGTTCTTATGTTTTATTAGTTAATAATGAAGGTAGGTCAGAGATATTCGATGAATACCCTGAAATAGAAGCATATAAGTTAAATGTTTCTAGTATTTATACCGACGGACAACTAATGGAAACAGCTAATGTTAATTCTAATTTATCGGCTAATTATAATCCAGAGTTCTCACAGAGTGGTGCAGACCAGTCAGGTAATGCCATTTCAGTTAATCTGCAAAACATAGTTACTATTACATTTACAACTATAGGTTTATTAGGTTCAATGTTATTTGGGAATGTTTATACATCTATAATTTCTACGATATTATTCTCTGTATTGGGATATATAATCGTAGCTTACACAATTAAAGCAATAAGGACGGGACAAACTTAAATGGTAAACATACCACTTTATAAAACATATTTAGATTATCCAAATGAGTCTGGACTAAATCAAATAATGTATCCATTGCGAGATAGCATTGCTATCATAAATCCATTTTTTGTAATCCTATTCGGAATATTTACTGTACTGACAGTATCTTCATACTACGCTTTCGCAACATTTACGGGGAGAACAAGATTCTTTAATTCGTTGTTAGCATCGTCTTTCTCGACGACAGTTGTTTCATTTTTCTTCTCGTTAGCCGGATGGGTTACGCCCTACCATGTTCTAACATTCATAGGTATAACCGTAATATCGTTTATTCTAACAATATTCTATAGACAGTGATAGTAACTATAGTGACTAAGTGTTTAATTTATATACTTGATTAAGTAAGGTGTTCTATGCTCGTAACTAAATTCAATGGAGGTAAATAAAATGGACGGAAAAAGTGTTATGAAGTCAGTAGTTACTGTTATGGCTTTAATAATCTTAATCCTTGTCTCTGCATTGATTGTAGGTACATTACTAGCACAAACTGTGTTTAGTTCTCTTACAATAATCAATACAACTGAAATTTCTGATGCGTTCGGATCTTTCGTTACAGCTGTAATTGGTTTCTTTGCGGTAATTGGTGTAATTATAGCAATCGTTTGGTTAATTGGCTATATCAAACCATTATTTGACAAGAAAGACGGAATACAATCTTTTGCAGGTAATTAATTTTACTGTTAATGATTAAAGTTTCACGATAGACCCCACCAGGGTAAACTCGCTGTGAGCATCTGGAGGCGTGAAACAATTTATCCTTTTTAATATAATTGAGAAGGAGGTAAGAAAAACAAATGGGAAGATATACGGGAAAACAGATTATGGCAGCTACTGGAACAGTGACAGCTCTAATTCTTTTAATGCTTGTTTCTGCTTTAGTTGTTTCTTCTCTTGCTAGTAATATTGTTCTTACAGAAAGTACGTTATCTGGAGCAGTTACAAATGAAACAGGTGCATATATTAATGAAACAGGTTACACTCTTGCTTTAGCTACGGCTACAAGCTTTGCTAGTCCAGTTATAACTGCGTTATATAATGCAACAGATGATACGGCTTTCGGGGTAGGAAATGCTACTGTTTCAGCAACTG
>Ga0233410_10000348_pt1 | contig 15396 bp, 11 predicted proteins | sample Na_anoxic_1_MG_FD_179869 | JGI IMG/M metagenome (GOLD analysis project Ga0233410, IMG submission 179869) | Seawater microbial communities from Saanich Inlet, British Columbia, Canada - Na_anoxic_1_MG | ecosystem: Environmental > Aquatic > Marine > Inlet | place: Canada: British Columbia...
ATACTGGTCACGCTGCAAGTTGCTCCCGTTAATTCGGATATGCGTAAACTGGCCGTACGCGCAGCGCTTACCTGGTGTTTAAGTACCTTCATCAGCACTGGTGGAGTCAGTGTTTGCGCATCACGGATCACCGGCATCAGCAAGCCGCCGCCCCGTAAATTAATTGTATTGGCCAGGTTGACGGTACTGCCGGGAAAAAATGTATTCTCTCTATATTCGCCATTAAGTTGTTTATTTTTCAGTAATGTCCGCGCAATAGCGCAGAGCAGCGGGGCGGCCAGTAAAATTCGCGATTCTACCGATAGATTGGCATTGTGCTTAAGCAGGGACTGTTCCAGCACTGTGATATCCAAAGGTTGGCTTAAATAATAATGCGGTATTTCGCGTTTTGAGCGACTGACCGTATCGCTAATTGCCTGACGCATGGCGTCGGAATCGAAATTACTTTTAGTATTTTTGTCTTTACTTGGGGCAGTGAGAGCCGTTTCGAGCATGCTCAGTGTGACCGTTTTATTGTTGTTCTTGGCTGCTATGTCGGCAAGTGATAATTGCTGTTTTGCGGCTAACCGCCGGGCAGCAGGGCTTGCTAACACAAAGTCGCCGTCGGTTTGCTGCGCTTTTGAGATATAACGTGTATCTCTCTGCGCAGGTTTACTGATAGTCGCAGCTGGCGCAGCTGTTTGCGTAATTGGTTGCTCCGTATGAGGTTCATTTTCAAGCGAGCGCAATTGCGCAATTGGCGTGCCGACACTCACTTGCTGTCCCGCTTCGAGTAATAATTTCTCAACTATCGCATCTTCAAAGACATCCAAGTCCATTGCGCCTTTATGCGTTTCGATTGTCGCTATCAGATCGCCGCGCTTAATATGCTGTCCTTCTGTTACCAGCCATTCCAGCAGCGTGCCTTTTTCCATATCCGCCCCAAATGAGGGCATCTTTAAGTCATGCAGCGCGTCGTTCATTATTCATCTCCCACATTATCTGGGGTCAAATTATTGAGCATCTCTAATGCGATATCGACGATTTTATGAACTTGTGGCAAACAGGCCTGCTCTAGATGATCTGCATAAGGAATCGGCGCTTCGGCGGCGCAGATCCGGCGTATCGGTGCATCTAAATACCACAGCGCCTGCTCTGCCAGCGTCGCGCTTATTTCTGCCGACATGGCGACGCTTTTCCATGATTCATCGACGATCAAGGCTTTATGAGTGCGCCGTACTGAATCTATAATTGTTTCTCTGTCTAGCGGGCGTAAACAGCGCAGATCCACGATTTCAATGGCAAATCCATGTGTTTCAAGCTCCGCCGCTGCCTGTTGCGCTTTGTACAAACAGCCTCCCCAGGTAATAATACTTAAATCCGTTCCGGTTTTGCGGATCACCGCTTTTTCCATCGGTGCGATGGAACGGCTTTCTGGTAACTGCGCCGTTTGATTATAGAGCATGACATGCTCAAAAATAATCACCGGATTGGGATCGGCAAGTGCCATTTTTAACATGTAGCGTGCATCGGAAATAGTGCCCGGATAGAGCACTTTCAGACCCGGAATATGGGCAAATATCCCTTCAAAACTGTGCGAATGCTGTGCGGCTAACTGTTTACCCGCACCACAGGACATGCGTATTACCAGCGGCACGGATATCTGCCCGCCGGACATATGCGACAGCGTTGCGGCATTGTTGATTATCTGATCGAGTGCGAGCAGGCTGAAATTAACACTCATTATTTCTACAATAGGGCGCATCCCGCCGATAGCAGCGCCAATGCCTGCACCCACAAATCCGGATTCAGAAAGCGGAGTATCAATAATCCGCTGCTCGCCAAATTCGTCAAGCAAACCTTTGGAAACTGCGTAACAACCGCCATAATGCCCGACATCCTCTCCGATTAAAAAAACCCTTGGATCATCTGTTAACGCTTCAACTAAGGCTGCCTTAAATGCGTCTCTATAAGTTATTTCATTCATCTGATGTCTCCTTATAAACATGCATTAACAGGCTTTCGAGCGGTTCAATTGGCGCTGTTTGCGCGTACTTTACGGCTTCTTCTATCTCACTGTCGATTGCGTCTTCAATCGCCTGCCGTTCTGCCGGTTCAATAAGCTGACAGTCTTTCAGCCATTGCGTTAATTTTATGATGGGTCCTTTTTTTTTCCATTCTTCGATCTCACTAGTTGTTCGATAAAGTTGAGTATCAAACATAGAATGTCCACGGAAACGGTAAGTCTGGCATTCAATAAACTGCGGACCGGCAGCATTACGTATTGCCGTGCAAGCCCGTTGTGCGGCGGCTTCTACATCGATAACATTCATGCCGTCAACCACCTCCGATGCTAAGCCATAACTTGCGGCTTTTGAATGGATTTTTTGATTAGATTCTTCAAGGACCAGCGCCGTACCCATAGCATAAAGATTATTTTCACAGATAAACAATATTGGCAGCTGCCATAACATTGCCAGATTCAGGCTTTCATGAAACTCACCTTCAGCGACAGCGCCCTCTCCGAAGATACAACAGGTCACCACATTGCGCTGCTGCATTTTATCACTTAGCGCCAAACCGACCGCAAGAGGCAGTGCGCCTGCAACAATCGCGTTACCACCAAAGAAACGGCAACTGCAGTCAAAAAGGTGCATTGAGCCGCCGCGGCCGTTGCTGCAGCCGGTTTGTTTACCGAACATTTCTGCCATAATGCGCTTCATTGCGACGCCGCGAGCTAACGCATGACCATGTTCCCGATAAGTTGCTATGACCGCATCCTGCGGGGTTAAAGCCTGCATCACACCAACGGCGACCGCTTCTTCTCCGTTATACAAGTGTAAAAAACCGCGGATCTTTTCTTCGCTATAAAGTGTTACACAGCGCTCTTCAAAACGGCGAATGCGGAGCATCTCTTTAAGTAAAAAATGCAGGTGTTCACGGCTGATATGTAACTTGTTATTGGACATGATTGCCTCTCCAAAGCTGTTGATTGCCACTATCTAAGCTATCAGGATTCGTCACTTTCCAGTGTGGAAATATCGCCTTCAGGCAAACCAAGTTCACGGGCCTTTAATAAACGGCGCATGATCTTGCCACTGCGGGTTTTCGGTAAATTTTCGCGGAACACAATTTGTCTCGGCGCTACAGCAGGGCCTAGGCACTTACGCGCATGGCCCAATAGTGTTTTGCGCAGCGCTTCATCCGCCTTATAGCCGGGATTTAGTGCGACAAAGGCTTTAACTATTTCTCCGGCAACCGGATCTGGGATCCCTATTACTGCCACCTCTGCGACTGCAGCTTGTTCTATTAACGCGCTTTCAACTTCAAAGGGACCGATTAAATGCCCGGCACTTTTTATCACATCATCAGCTCGCCCGACAAACCAGTAAAAACCATCTGCATCACAACGCGCCAAATCACCGCTTAAATACCAGTTATCCACAAAGCATTTGCGGTAACGCAGCACTTCATGCAGATAACCACGAAACATTGACGGCCAGCCTTTTTGTATGGCCAGCTCTCCAACCTGATCGGCTTCTTTTATTTGGGTGATACTGCCATCGGGATGATGTTTTACGATTGCCGCGCGGATTCCCGGCAGCGGCCGTCCCATAGAGCCGGGACGGATAGTTGTCGTTGCATAATTTGCGATCATAATGCCGCCGGTTTCACTCTGCCACCAATTATCATGAAACGGAATGCCAAACACTTTTTGTCCCCAGAGTACCGCTTCCGGGTTTAACGGCTCACCAACGCTGGAAATGAAACGTAGGGCACTAAAATCATATTGACTGGCGAGTTCTTTGCCGGCTTTCATGAGCATGCGGATCGCAGTAGGGGCGGTATACCAGATATTTATTTGCTGTTCACTGAGTAACTGATACCAATGTTGGGCATCAAACTCCGCTTCATCAATAATTAACGTGGCACGGTTACATAAGGGGGAAATAATGCCGTATGAAGTACCGGTTACCCAGCCCGGATCAGCTGTGCACCAGTAACTGTCTTCAGGATGTATATCAAGTGCGTAATAACCGGAAATACAGTGATAAATAACGGCCTGATGGACATGTATTGCACCTTTGGGTTTACCTGTGGTGCCTGAAGTAAAATGTAATAAGGCCGGCTGCTCTGGATCGCAGAGCCGGGTAGAAAAATCAGTACTGCTTTGTGCCAGCAGCTGATCCAGATCGTAACAACCATCTGCAACAGCGTGTGTAACATTATACAGTAAAACCCATTGCAGACTTGGTAATTCTGCCCGCCAGGCTTGTATCTTTTTGTGATAAAATGCCTCACTGGTTACCAATACGCGAGCCTTGCCGATTTCCATGCGTGAGCGTATCGGCTCCGGCCCAAATGCTGAAAATAACGGGGAAAATACTGCCCCGAATTTAAGTGTGCCTAACAATGCCTGGTAAAGTTGCGGAACGCGCGTACATAGCCCAAAGACAGTTTCTTCAGGCTGAACACCTAAGCGCTGCAGAATATTGGCAAAACGGTTACTTTGCGCCTGCAATTCACCATAACTGATATCTGTTTGCTGTCCTTGTTTATTAAACCAGCGAATTGCGGTTTGTGCGGCAAAACCTTCTTGCACATGACGGTCAAGTGCTGTAAACGCAATATTTAGCCTTTGTTCTCCGATCGTTATACCTTGTTGCGCGGCTTGCCAGCTGAAATGTTCGCACGTTTTTTCATAAGAAACTAAATTATGAGTCGATGCCTGTAATGGGTTTTTAGTGATTTCAGAAAAGGGCATTGCAGTCTCCTTAACATTAAACCTTGCTCATAAAAGATTAGGCTAAAGCAGGACAAAACGCTCAAAATTTGGCTGATTAAGATCAAAAAGCATATCGCGCATTTATTGGCATTTTAAGAGTGTCAGAATTAGAGCAGCTGATTATTTAATGCTGATAAAAGGCTAAATGCGAGAATATATCAGTCTATCGATTGCTATCTGTCCGTTGTGTGAACCTAAAAGTCGAATTAATTTGTTCCGCTAATCTGAACTAGGTAAACTTCACCGTCAGCTGCTTAGTATCAGCTCCAATAATCAATTTAATTAATAATATAAAGGATGGAAACGTGTTAACAAAAAATAAAGGGATCATGTCGAATATTGGCACGCAAGTTGTCATCGCTATGATCATAGGTACTGCGGTCGGTTCTTATATGGGCGAATCGGCCACTATGTTTGCGCCATTGGGCGCAATATTTATTCATTTAATAAAAATGCTGGTAATTCCACTTGTCGCCGTGGCGATTATTTCCGGTGCTGCAAATTTAGGCAATAGCCCTGCTGCGGGGAAAATCGGTTTTGCAACGTTTGCATTTTTCATGTTAACTTCTGCTGCGGCGGTTGCGCTGGCACTGCTTATGGGCGAACTGTTTGAGCCTGGCGTGGGTGTCGATTTATCCAGTATGCAGGCCTTGTTCTCTAATGAATATGCGGATAAAGGCAGTGTTCCCGGCTTTTTCCAAACAGTGTTAGGCATGATCCCAACGAATATTTTTCAATCATTAAATGATGCAAATATTCTGCAAATCTTAGTTTTCTGTTTATTTTTAGGTATTGCACTGTCAAAAGTTGAAAAAAGCCGCAGTGAACCATTTATTAATATTCTTAACGGTTTGGTTGATGCGTTTGTGTGGATGATTCATGTTGTGATGCGTATAGCACCGGTTGGTGTATTCGGTCTGATGGCGGAAGCGGTTGGCACATTCGGTTTTGATGTTTTAACCGTTGTGATGAAACTGTTTGTTGTCTATGTTGCTGCTATTTTAATATTCGGTTTCGGTTTCTATCCACTGCTTATTAAATTGTTCTCGAATATGCCAGTCGGCCATTTTATCTCTGTAATGAAACGTCCTCAAGCAGTCGCGCTTTCTACCGCATCTTCGATGGCAACATTACCTGTTAATATGGATGCAGTAGAAAAAGAATTAAACATTTCTAATTCAACCAGCTCTTTTGTACTGCCACTAGGCGCCACAATTAATATGAGCGGTAATGCAATCTACTACGGTTTGGTTGCGGTATTTTTCGCTCAGGTATTTAATATTGATCTGAGCTTTGGGGCTTATATCGCGATTATTTTAACGGCAACGATTGGTGCGATTGGTCAGGCGGGAGTTCCTGGACCATCATTTCTGGTTGTTGCGGTACTGCTGGCTGCCGGTATTCCAATTGAAGGACTGCCGCTGTTATTCGCACTAGATCGTATTTTTGATATGATACGCACAGCGCTGAATATAACCGGTGATGCCGCCTGTGCCGTTATTGTTGATAATTTCAACCCGAATCGTCAGGCTGATGCAGAGGTTATGCCAATAAAAAGCGAAGAAAAGCAGAAAACTGCTTAAGCTGTTTATTAAACAGCGATAATCTTTTAAGGGAGCTTAATTAAGCTCCCTTTTTTTTGGGGCTTTAGTTATATGTTACAGCCGTTATTCTTGCTGATTCGTGCATTATGAGGCGGATTGGCGAGATTACCGATAGGAACTTTTTAGAATACTGATCCGGCTATGCATAACAAAAAGTAGTGGGGTAGCGGGCAATAGCTGCATCATTGCTGATGAGGCTATTGTGGATCATTTTCCTGTTGTTTAAAGCTTGAACTGCTCTACTAACTCTTTCAGATCATGGGCCATGTTGGCCAGTTGATGATTAGCAACTGCTAATTGTTCGATACCCGTTGCAGATTCATCACATATATTACTGAGATCGGCCACATGTTCGTTGATCACACTACTGGTGTGGCTCTGCTGTCCGGTGGCGACAGCAATTTGGCTGTTAAGCGCACTGACATGCACAACCGTTTGTGTAATATCGAGCAGAGAATTATGCGCCAACTCGGTTTGTGATACCGCAATTGTTGCCTGAGCGCCGCTTTTTTCCATAACCTGGGTAGCGGCTTCCGCGTCTGCTTGAATGCCGTCGGTAATGGTCAGTATTTCCTGAGTCGCTTCCTGGGTTCTTGCTGCTAACGTCCGCACTTCGTCGGCAACGACTGCGAAACCTCTGCCGGATTCACCGGCACGTGCAGCTTCGATAGCCGCATTTAATGCCAACAGGTTGGTTTGATCGGCAATCCCCTGAATAACACTGAGTACGCCACTGATATTCTGGCTATGCATAATCAACTTCTTAATAACGTCGGTAGCGCTACCCACTTCATGCGATAGTTGGCTGATACCTTGTATATTTTGTTCAGTTATTCCCCCCCCTTGGTGAGATTTCTGTTTTGCCTGTAATGCGGCCTCTTCAGCTTCTATGGTATACGCTTTAACTTCGTGTACCGCAGCATTCATCTCATCCATTACGGTCGCCATCTGCTCAATATCGACTTTTTGTTTAAAAGCCCCATTTTTTGCCTGCTCCGTGACAGCCGACATCTCTTCGGTGGTGGAAGCCAGTTGCAGGACAGAGTTTCCGACAACACTGACGATTTTGTGGATCTTTCTGACAAAGGTGTTAAACGCCTGGCTTAGCTCGGTTATTTCATCATTACCATGAATATCCAGACTCACACGCAGATCCCCGTCACCGTTGGAAATTTCATTCATGGAATCAGTAACTTGATGAAGACGTTTAGATATTCTGCTGGCAAAGTAAAAGACTAATATCGAGATAGTGATGGTAATTGCGAGGCCCAGCATAAGCAGAGAAGACTTGGCATTATCTTCAACTTGGGTTATCTGGCTTTTGAGCTGGGTAGTTTCCTGCGCCAGTAACGTTTCGGTTTTTTCGATAGTCTTTCTCAGTTCGCCAATCATTCCTTGATTATCGCTTAAGCCTTTTTGACGAGAAAGAGAGACTAACTGCTTAAATGCTTTCTGGTATTGCGTTAACAGTGAACCGGCCTTGGTCGTCAATGCAGCATTTTCCGGTATAGCAAGCAGGCTTTGCAAATAATCAGCGCGTTCATTAAACGCGGCTGCAGAGTTGTTGTTATGCTGCAGCATAAAATCTTTTTCATTACCGCGAAGCTGTAAAAATTGAATCAGTAGCGGATCATCAAATTTGTTTATTTGGATTTTCAGCTGCTGCGCTGCATTGTCCAGTGAAGCATATGCACCGCTATTTTTATTCAGACCGATTTTGAGTTGCACTGCGACAATTTTGTCGAAGAGACTGGCGTATTCATTAAAGGTGCTGGCTAACACCTGTTGTTTTGCAAATGGGATATTGACGGAAGTTAATGTTACGTTGAGTTTTTCAAGATGACTGTGTAGCTTATTAATAGCTGCATTGAAGTTATTTTGGTATGTCAGATCGTTACGTGTCAGGAAGTCTTTTTCTTCTCGGCGTAGTGTCAGCATATCCGCATCGATCATGGAAATATATTGTGAAGCCTGCATAACCGTTTCAATTTTTCCCACAAAATATTGTGAGCTCGTCATTAAACCTGCCATAGAGAGCGCAATAATGGCTACTATGCAGTGTAAGGTTCTTTTTATGGACATTTTTCGTATTGATTCCTGTTTTAGAGCAGCGGGGCTAGTAAATTTATTTACTAGCGAGAAATATTGAAGTCTGCAAGCGATTCAGGATCACTTATAGATTATCTTTATATTCTAAAATCAATGCCATATAAAAACAAACTAAATTTGTTTTTATATAATTAACAATGATTTTACGTTTTGTTATTTTAATTATGGCTGATACTGAGCCGCCCTATAATGACTTTATTTCTGAACAGAAAGCATTAATAATAAAACCTGAGTCATTGATAAATATCTGTTATCAGGTGAAGCATTGCCAAGGAAAAAAGTGATGTGATGTAGGCAGGGTTAAAGGTGCGCGCCCGCTCAGATATTCAGCAATCGCTTTTTTATTAAATATTTTAAAGCAATCCGTTAGCACATTATGTTAGAAAATTTTTATTCAGCGAGAGAAGGGAGCAGAAAAAACGACAGCCAGTCTTTTTGTATAATATTACTCTGATTCATCCTTTGACCACTTAATAATTGCGATTACATTCATGACAATGAGCACGGCATTGGCGATTATCATGGCGATACTCGTCGATAAATAACCGACCGCAAGCCAACTGACATTAGCGCAGATCATAATCATAAAACCTATTTTATTTTTATCTCCTATTTGCCATATTGCCAGGAAAGTCAGCAGCATTGCCAACCAGTCAATTCCCAGATATCGGAATCCATCCACTTGTTATTACCCCATTGGCAATGAGTGAGACACTTTAATTACGGTTTTTAGCCGCTCATCTGAAAACACAAATGCGCTAATTTGTATTTAACCGAGCATTCATTTTTGCTACGCCTAAACAGAAATGGAATGGGTATTACGCTGTCGACACTGCGTTATCGTGATGGGTTTTTAGGTATGAATATAACAAATCTTTTAATCGCGCTCTTTGCTGTTTGAGTTGATGCATGTGTTGATCGTCGGTAGGGCTGTTTGCTAATTCAAGCTGACGAATAGCATAATCAAGCTGGTGGTATCGCAGTGCTTTTTCTTTAAATTGTGAATTACTGTGATTCAAATGAACAATGTCCAGTTTCAGCTCGGGGAAGTCGAGAATAAGCGCATGATTTTCATTTAACATATTAATTCCTCCGGAAATAAAGTGAAGCTGATTTCAATAAATCCGTTGATATCACTCTGTGTAACAGCTATGCCTTGCTGATTTATGCCAATGTTCATAGCCATTTACTTTTTACTGCAAGCCTTAGCGCTTGTCAGTCTTTAGACGCGAATCCTATAAAACGGATATTTTTCACATTGGAATCTGTCCCTCTACGTTTATAACGGCACGACATTATTTGCACAGGGTCCCTTTTTCCCTTCGCCTATATCAAATTCTACGGTCTGCCCATCATTGAGCGTTGCATGACCCACTGTGGTCCGGATTTCAGAATGGTGCACGAAAAGATCTTTACCTCCGTTATCCGGAGTGATGAAACCGAAACCCTTGTCTGAATCAAACCATTTTACTGTACCTTTACTCATTTTATACTTTCCTATCTCTGGTTGAAGCGAATAATATTTTGATCAACTCATTGATAATTGTAGTCTAATATCGGCAAGGAATTATGAAAAAATGTCTATCGCGTAATTAGCCGCGCGCCGTAATGTTTTAGCGAGACAGCTTTGTTTATGATATGTGTGATGCCGGTACTTTGGCGGATAATTGGTAAATAAAAAGTGTCCTTGAGAAGAAAAAAGTAGCAACGAAGTGATCCATGCAGCTCAACATGCAAGAAGGCAATTATAAATATTGCCTTCAGATAAATTGTTCTAAGGTGCAATCGCTAAGCGTAATTAACGAGGTTCCGAAAATGCGATAACAATCGGCTGAACTAGTTTTTCAAAATCTTTATAGGTTAATGTTAGCAGCTCTGAATGCGATCCTGCTGCAAAAGTAATATCGGTGCCTTGCGTTAATAGCGCTGCAATATAAACATCCATATTGTATAAATTTCCAAATGGCGGCATTGTACCCACTTCGCAATTTGCAAAAAGACGAGTAAATTCATCTTCTGTGGCGAGTTCAATCTGTGTGGCGCCTATCGCATTTTTCAATAAATCAAAATCAATTTTATGCGATGCAGGTAAAACAACCATGGTCATCTTGTTATCAATTTTCACAATAACAGTTTTAGCCAATTCTTTACCCGGAACATGCGCGGAAGCGGCAACTTCAAGTGCTGTATAGGCACTTGAGTGGCTGCGTACAACATATTTTATTTTGTTATTATCTAAATAATCTTTTAATTTTTTTACAGGCATAACAAGCTCCAAAGATATAATTAGTTTGAGTCGATGCATTTTAACTTGTGGAAAGTTCTTCGTATAAGTATAGGGCAAATAAATAACGTTTTGATCCAGGCAGGTAACACATTGCATGCGGTACCTATTTAAAAAATAAAGCATATGCGAATGAATCGGCTAAATTCAAGCGCAAAACTTTTCCTCCCGGTCATTTTGCCTAGGAGAAAAATCTTAAGCCGCAGTATTCCCGTGTGTGTCCTGCTTTATTTAGGCTCGTGCTTTCTTCATTGTTTGTGGATAAGCTCGGATGCGGAGCATCTCAGTTGTGCTGCAGCGTCTATACTTAAAGCGGGTGTATTGAGATGAGAGTAACAGAGGAGAAATGCTATGTCGAAGACGTTGGTAATGGTTGCAAATGCAAGTGCCGCACGGGTTTTTGGCTACCTGCCGCATGAAGCGTTTACTTTGCTTAATGAATTTAGTCATCCGCAGAGCCGTCAGAAAGGCAGTGATCTGATCAGTGATCGTCCTGGACGCAGCGAAGGTAAAGGTGGGGGACATGGCACCTTTGTTCCTGCTAATAATCCCAAGCAGATTGAGAGTGAACGGTTTGCTAATGAGTTGGCGGGATGGTTGAATGATGAGCGCAAGCAAAATCGTTGTGCGCAATTGATGTTGGTTGCTGACCCTGGTTTTTTAGGCACTCTTAATAAGTCTCTTAATAATCAAACCACACAGTTGGTTTTTAAGTCTCTCAATAAAGACTATTCACATGTCAATGAGCGTGATCTTCCTAAGATATTGGGTTTGCATACCTGATCATCAGGTGAGCGATAAGGGGATTTTTTCTAATAACTAATTTATTTACAGCCCTGTAAAATTGCAGGGCTAATAAGAAAAAAATAGCGGCGCGGCGCTTACATTTTATTAATCACCTGCTCAATGGTCATGATGCCAAACATGACTTTTTTAATAAACGATTCTGAGCTGCTGACTAAATTAAAATTGGGGTGTTGAGACCAAATTTGTTGTAGCCGTTCATCCAGCATAATCGCTGTTTGTTCTGATTCATTTCTGATCGGATTATTGCTTTTTATCTCCTGGCCTGATTTCGCGGCAGTTTCAAAAAAAATAACCGCGTCATAGCGGGCCAATTCATCTTGCAATGACGTCTTCATCGTTTTAAAAAATTCTTTGTCTGATCCCGGCCAGTAAGCAAGTCCATCCAAACCGCCTCTATCGCAGAGAATGAGGCAGTCAGGGCTCATTTGTCGCTGGATATCTTCCAAATTTCGCTGCAGGTTAAATATGGCGATTTGCTGCGCACAAGTAACTCTATCGTCCAGCGAACGGGCAATGCCTCCGCTGAATATCATAGTAGCAGCTTCAGGGACTGATGCTATTTGGCCCTTCAATTCTCGCCGGAACAGATCCAAAGCGGTGGTTTTTCCACCCCCCGGACCACCCGTTAACACAATACGTCTCTTTACATTTAACATATTCATCTGCCCAATTGCGCCGGGAAACCTACTTTTTTAGCTTCATGAATTCCTTGCTGATAATGGCGTCTGTCCTGATCTTTAATAAGCTGACAGCGCTAGCTTTACTCTTCTCTTTGACGTTTTATAAAAAAGTAAGTTGCACTAATGACTCGCTATCATTGAATATGCTTATCTTATTAATAAGATTAGTGCTAACTGCCATTATTGCATCACTTTTTCCGTTATCTCATATTCTGGTGCTACCATCAAAATGCCTAAAAACCATGTCTATTTTGGTAATACACTGTACCCGGCCGATTTTGTGTATTCGCCGTTAAATCAGTCTCGTTTGTCTATACTGTGATTAGTCATTGCAAATATTGGCCGCGTGCTGCCTAGCCACTGTCAGTGAGTTTAATTCTGTATTTATTGGCTACATTTTAACTATCAGCCAAGATGTTAAGGAGTCGTGTCGATGAAAAAATATATTTATTCATTTGCTGAAGGACGAGCTGATGGTGATGGATCGCAGTCTGCTTTGCTGGGAGGGAAAGGCGCCAATCTGGCGGAGATGAGTGCTATTGGTTTGCCGGTTCCTCCCGGATTCACTCTGACGACCGCTGTATGCAAAGAATTTCATGATAGGGATGGTAGTTACCCGGATGGGCTGCGTGGGCAGCTGAGTGATGCCCTGCAAAATCTGGAAAAACAAATGCGTAAGGGGTTTGGCGATCCGGATAATCCATTGCTGCTTTCAGTGCGCTCCGGCGCGCCAGCCTCTATGCCCGGGATGATGGATACAGTGCTTAATCTCGGCCTGAATGATGAAACGGTTAAGGGGCTTATTACCCAGAGCAATGATGTCCGTTTTGCCTATGATTGTTACCGCCGCTTTATTCAGATGTACAGTAACGTTGTGAAGGGACTCAAGGGCGACATTTTTGAACAGCTGCTGGATGAAAAAAAGCGCAGCAAAGGCATCGAGCAGGATAATGAATTGAGCGCCGAAGATTTGCAGCAGTTGGTGGGCGAATTTAAAGTTTGTTACCAGCAGCAGCTCGGTAGCGAATTCCCCGCTGATCCGCAGCAGCAACTTTGGGAGGCGATTGGCGCAGTATTCGGCTCGTGGATGAATCAGCGCGCCGTAACCTACCGGCAGCTCAACAATATTCCAGCCCATTGGGGAACGGCTGTCAATGTGCAGGCAATGGTTTTCGGTAACATGGGTAATGATTGTGCAACGGGGGTCGCATTTACCCGTGATCCTGCGACCGGAGAAAATTATTTTTACGGTGAGTACCTGCTTAACGCTCAGGGGGAGGATGTGGTTGCCGGGATCAGGACCCCGCAGCCGTTAAACAAGGAAAAATATAAAGAGGGTGATCTGCCGGCGATGGAAGACGTACTACCCGAATGTTACGGCAAACTTATCGAGATACGGCAAATCCTGGAAAAACATTTTCAAGAGATGCAGGATATCGAGTTTACGGTAGAATCCGGCAAGCTGTATATGCTGCAGACCCGTACCGGAAAACGGACCGCTCAGGCTGCAGTGCGGATTGCGGTAGAAATGGTTGACGAGGATCTGCTCAGTGAACAGCTGGCCGTATTACGGGTTGATCCAAAGCAGGTGGAACAGTTACTGCACTCGTCCATCGATCCCGCTGCAGAAAAAAACATTATTGCTCAAGGCTTGCCCGCTTCACCGGGCGCCGCTAGTGGGGAGGTGGTGTTTAATGCAGATGAAGCAGCGCAACTCAATAAGCTGAAAAAGAAGGTTATTCTGGTTCGTCTTGAAACAAGTCCTGACGATATTCATGGCATGAACGCCGCACAGGGAATTCTTACTGCCCGTGGCGGCATGACCTCACATGCCGCGGTTGTTGCCCGTGGTATGGGGAAATGCTGTGTTGCCGGCTGTAGTGATTTGAAAATCAATTACCAGAAACAGCTGTTAGTGACTAAGTCTGGCCATACGATTAAACGCGGCGATCTCATTACCCTTGACGGCAGCAGCGGTGAGGTCATTTTAGGTGAGATGCCGAAAGTGCCGGCCGTGATCAGTGATGATTTCAAAACACTGATGCGCTGGGCTGATAAGTTTCGATGCCTGGGCATCCGGGCGAATGCTGATACACCCTATGATGCCAAGATAGCCAGAGAGTTCGGAGCGGAAGGGATTGGCTTGTGCAGAACCGAGCATATGTTCTTCGCCGCTGAGCGGATTCAGGCGATGCGTGAGATGATTTTATCCGCAGATCGGCAGGGGCGGGAAAAGGCATTGGCTAAGATCCTGCCGATGCAGAAGGGCGACTTTATCGGCATATTCCGTGAGATGAAGGGGCTTCCGGTTACTATCCGCCTGCTGGATCCGCCGCTGCATGAGTTTTTACCGCAGAGTGATGATGATATTGCAGCGCTTTCGGGTATTACCGGCATGCGGTTCTCCGAGGTGAAACTGCATGTTGAAGAATTACGAGAGTCCAATCCTATGCTTGGTCACCGCGGCTGCCGGCTCGGCATTACCTATCCGGAAGTTTATGATATGCAGGTACGTGCAATCCTGGAAGCTGCCTGTGAATTGGTGAAAAATGAAGGATATGTCATCGTGCCTGAAATAATGATCCCGCTGGTTGCGCATGTTAACGAATTGCGCATTCTGCGGGAAAATGCAATGCGCATTGCCAAAGAGGTGCTGGCCAGTTATGCAGTACAGATAGACTATAAGATAGGTACTATGATTGAATTACCGCGTGCTGCATTGATGGCTGGGCAGATTGCCCAACAGGCAGACTTTTTCTCCTTTGGTACCAATGATCTGACCCAGACAACTTATGGCTTATCGCGTGATGATGCCGGCACATTTCTGCATGATTATATTGCTAATGCGGTATTTTTGAACGATCCGTTCATCAAGCTGGATCGTGATGGTGTTGGTCAATTGCTGAAAATGGGCACCGAAAAAGGGCGTAACAGCCGACCCGAGCTGCAAGTCGGTATTTGCGGCGAGCATGGCGGGGAGCCTTCCAGTATTGCATTTTGTCACCAGATTGGCCTTGATTATGTCTCCTGTTCCCCCTATCGGGTACCCATTGCCCGGTTGGCAGCGGCTCATGCCGCCTTGCAGGATAAGTAAACGGCTGTTCTGATCCGTTAATCGAAAAAGCCCGGCTGATAGCAATTCCATTG
>Ga0233410_10000349_pt1 | contig 15377 bp, 20 predicted proteins | sample Na_anoxic_1_MG_FD_179869 | JGI IMG/M metagenome (GOLD analysis project Ga0233410, IMG submission 179869) | Seawater microbial communities from Saanich Inlet, British Columbia, Canada - Na_anoxic_1_MG | ecosystem: Environmental > Aquatic > Marine > Inlet | place: Canada: British Columbia...
TTTGGAATTGTCACAAAGTTAAAATTCTGCTCAAAGTTTACCCAAGTTTGTGCTAGAATAATTATTCATAATTTTAGAAGGATTCGTTATTTTGAGGGATTAGATTAGGAGTTTATACGCAAGGCCTTTAGTTGCATAATCTTTTTAAATGGAAAATACTGTTAATTTATACTTTAATATACACGGCTTTGCCACATCACTCTAAGACATATTGTCTTTTTGTTCCAGAGTACATACAGTAACCCTCCATAATATGTGATGAATACTTCGAATAAAGATAGTAAATATCTTCGAAGAGAATTTTATATATTAGTTGGTACTGTTTTATAATATTGACTTTAGTCCTATGGAATATGTTGTTTCGAAGGTATTCCGCAATATACTTTATGATGCTAATAGTTGGAGACTTATAAAAAGAGCAATTATCAATTGCAAAAATTATATTAACAAACTCTTATTATCTCGCATCTTTTAACTAATTGAATTCCGGTGAATAATGATTTTCTTCATATTAGATTGGGACTCTTGAAAGGGGAGTCGACCTGTAGTGGTTTTATTTCGGAAGTTGGATATAATAAATGACATCTAGTGGGAGTGTACCTATGAAAAAGTTGTTGTTTTTAATGATGGCTGCCGGTATATTTATGATTGTTGCCGCAATACTGGCTGCTGATTATATTACGGTGGAAGAAGAAGATCAGGTTGCTATCTTGGTGAGAAAGGATTCAATAATCCGGGTGGCTAAAGATTGTTATGCGATCGCTCATAAAGGGAATGTTGCGATAGTCGCTAATGAAACCTGTGCCGTTGAAAGTACTCGTGTGTCTAAAATATGCAATGAGGTATACGTTTTTACATCAGCCGAACAAGTAGTGGATGTTTTCCTGATTGGACGCGCCGAACTTGGAAAGGTTGATGTGTAGTGCGCCATGCGTAGTAGTTTGGAAAATTGTAATAAGAATTGTGAAAGTAACAATGGGAGTTGCAACGCACGGCCAACTCCTATGCAAAGAATTAATGGGAAGGCTCAAGAAGCTTTGGGTCTTCCTTTTTTGGAACCTGTGAAAATATTTCGTGGTAGGATATCTCATGGATGAGGTATTTGTTGATAGTGTGATCCTCCTCAATGGATTGGAGAATAATAAAATGGATTTGTTATAAAATGGATTTTGTCGCACTATTTTTTGAATAATTATGATATTAGATCGACTTGTATGTATGCAAGTTGGCTATGTTTTTGGGAACGTTCTATTATAAAGAGAACGCGTATGGTCATTGATAAAGGTAATTCGGCGGCAGTAGCTATAATTGGATTGAATGTGCTAGGACTTGATTGTCTTGGTACGCCAATCAAAAGTGCCAAGCTTAAACTGAGCAAAGGCTAAAAAAAGATGCCATTGCAGTTAATGCTTGCTTTATAGGGCTCCTTAGATGAATTTTATCTTATCTGAGGAGCTCCTTTGGACTTATATTTAAAATATCGCTGTCGGGCGCTGTTCAAGGGAAGATTTTGTTTTCACCGAGGCTTGATCTTCCTGCAATTATATTAAGTTATCCTTAAGCATCTTGTTGATGCTTACTTATCGTTAGAAGAAAGGTCGAGTCCACGTCAACTCGGCCTTTCCTTTGCAATTATCCCTGAGGGTAATACAAATTTCATCATCATCATCCTAATTCAGGTTCCAAAACATCAGGGCCTGACTTTATTGTCTGCGTGCTAAAGATAGCTTGGAGAATTTGTTGTACCTCTAGTAAGGCACAATCCGTTGTAGTATGAATAGAGTCATGTGCTATCATCCAATTTTAACCCCAATCATCCGACAATTGGATTTGGCTCTATTTTAATTTATACATCACCCATCCCCCCGGGTATTCATACAGCTCTGTCTTCTATTTCCAACCGGAAGACAGAGTTTTTTCTTAACAGTTCTAAGGATGAGATCGGGGCTTTCTCCTCACTTGAGAGTCCTGGTCTTTTTACTTTGACAGTTTCAGGTTCCATTTAAGTTGGGTTCTTTATGCAATGTAGAGAACCCTTCTTTTTTGACCTGCATTAAGCCTCCTCCTCCTTAAAAAAAGACTTAGTCTTTTTCCCTTATTGTCTGGCAACGATAAGGGTTTTTTATTTCGTATAATGGTTACCAATGGTTACCAGCGAGAAACAAAGTTTCTCGAGGTATTAGGTATTAGGCTACGACGATTTTGTTGCGCTCTTGTTTCGCGCTTGTGGATTAATAACGTTTATAATATTCTTCGATGTCTTTCTTTGGTTTTCTTAGGATTAGGGCTAGGAAGAATGTTGCGATTAGGGATAGGATTAGGGTTATGAATGCATATGAGACGGCTCCTGCTGGGCCTATGACGGCTCCTGTTACGATATTTTCACCTAGGAGTCCTGTTGAACCTGTGATGATTATCCCGAGGGAGGCTAAAGCTATTGACGCTGTTATTCCGAGTAAGAATCCTACTATCACCATGATTTGATTAGGGGTTAAACTTTTATATAACTTCTTGTTAGGAATGTTATGGTAGTGATGGTTTATTTGCTGTTTGTTGTTGGGTTTTATCTTTTGGTTAAGAGTGCTGATTTTATAGTGGATAGTTCCTCTTCGATGGCTAAGAAGCTTGGGGTTTCAAGTTTGATGATTGGGTTGACTGTTGTTGCTTTTGGGACGAGCTTGCCTGAGTTGGTTGTGAATGTTATTGCGGCGTTTAAAGGGGCGGCTGAGGTTTCGTTTGGGAATATTGTTGGGAGTAATATTGCGAATATACTTTTGATTCTTGGTGTTACTGCGATGATTAGTAATGTTAAGGTTAAATCTTCGACGGTTTGGAAGGAGATTCCGTTTGCTTTGCTTGCGGCTTTTGTGTTTTTTATTTTGACTAGTAAGGTATTCCTTGGTGGTGGGGATTATTTTGTGCGGAATGATGGTTTTATTTTCTTGGCTTTGTTTGCCATGTTTCTTTATTATACTTTTGATATGGCGAAGAAGGATCGGGCTAAAGTTGGGTTGCCCGAGGAGATTGAGGAATCTAATTGGAAGATTTTTGGGATGTTTGTTCTTGGTGTTGTTGGGATTTATTTTGGTGGGAGGTGGACTGTTGATGGTGCTGTGTTTGTTGCGGGGCAGTTTGGTTTGAGTGAGTATTTAATATCTGCGACCATTGTTGCTTTGGGAACGAGCTTGCCTGAGTTGGTTGTTAGTGTTCGTGCTGCTTTGAAGAAAAATATTGATTTGGCTGTTGGGAATGTTGTTGGTAGTAATATTTTTAATTTGCTTTGGGTGTTCGGTGTGATTCCTTTTATTGGGGCTGTTAAGATTCCTGCTTTTATTGGGTTTGAGATTGGGATAATGTTTTTTGCCACTTTGCTTTTGTTTGTGTTTATGTTTATGTGGAGTAAGTATGAGTTGCGGAAGAAGGAGGGTTTTATCTTTTTGTTGTTGTATGTTTTGTATATTGCTTATCTTATTGTCAGGGTTTAGAAAAAGGCGTCTAGGCCTTTTTGTTTTTTTGCTTCACTGATCTTTCTTAGTTTCTCAAGCCCAGAGTCTATTCGATTTTCTGAGAATTCGTGAGATAGAAGGATTTTTTTTACTTTTGTTTCGTCTACTTTTTTGAATTCTATTTCTTCTGTGTAGTCTGATTCGTACTCGTGGAATTGTTTGAAGACTTGTTGCCAATCGAAAACAAAGTCGAATTTTTCTGAGACGTGTTTGAAGATTTCTACTGGGTATTTGTATTTTTGTACTATGTCTAATGCTTTTTTTTGGCCTAAGCCACGTATTCCGCCGGGGTTGTAGTCTGTTCCTACTAGGATTGCTAAGCAGATAAGTTGATCTTTGTCGATTTCTAATTCTCTTACTACTGTTTGGAATTCGATTAGTTCGGGGTTGATGTCTTGGTATAATCCTGATGGCATTTTTTTTCGTCTTGCTGATGTTAGGTTTCGGACTAGGTATGGGGCGCCGTAGAGTAATGAATCGTAGTCTTGTGAAGCTGCTGCCCATACTTTTTTTGCTCGTGCCAAAACTGCGGCCTCTGCCTCACCTTCTGCTGGGGCTTGAATGACTGGTATACCAAGCGCTTCGATTAAATCTTTTGATTGCTGGATTATGTCATCGGTTATTTTTACGAATCGACCTGAGTACTTTTTCATACCTGCAACATCTTCTTTGCCCCTTGCTTCTTTATATTTTTCTTCAGCTATTTTTTTTGCTTCTTTTCTTTTTTTTATTTCTGCTTGTTTTAATTCGGGAGGTATTCCGTCAAAAACGTAAACTGGCTTAATTCCTTCTTGTAGTAAATTTATGTTTCGGTAAAATAGTCCTGAGAGGTGGGATGTTATGTTGCCTTCTTTGTCTATCAGTGGGGTTCCGTCTGGTTGTCGGATTGTTGTGAGGAATTGGTAGAGTGTGTTGAATGCGTCGATTGCTACGACTTTTCCTTTTAGGTCTGAGAGTTTTATTTCTTTCCTTGGAATGATGTCTGATATCTGTACACCCATCTAGCAACCTTTGGTTGCGCTGGTAGCTGGTGGCCGGTGGCCGGTGGCCGGCTCGCTGCGCTCGTGTTGTTTAATTTTCATATAAGAATTAAGGTTGGGGTGTTAATAAATTATTGGTTAGAGGGTTATTTCCTCTGTAATACATGAAATCGCTGATATTTTCTGAACACACTTCTCGCCTAATTATGAACTGGCTATTCATTGTTTGAACCAGTCCGTAGAATGTGCCCGTGTCATCAATGCCAGGGTTTCTCTCAACTAAGCTTTTCATTTCTGCATCTGCGTCCATTACGTATCTTGATAGATCTCCATGATTTGCTCTTAAGAATTCTTCAATGATTCCGACTTTCTCTGGATAGTATCGGGAGATTGCCTTTGAAATTGCGCTGTTAGCTGAAGTCGCTTGTGTTGCTTTGACTTTTCTACCTAGATTAGTGTTGTATCTTATTATATTTAGTTTTTTCTTTAACTCTTCGCTTTCGGGGAGACATACAAACTGGAAATGTTTATTTCCGCCCATCTTAAGCCCAACAGGTTAGGTGTTTAGTTACATCTGGAGAAGTGTTTCTTGGTTCGGCGTTTTTGGCTTTCTTTTGTTCAGAATACTGGTCTTTATTTTCATGAGGGTTGTCACCAACATCAGAAGTTTTGTTGATTACACTGTATCTGCCTGTTGCGCTATGCGTGTTTATCCCACCAATTTCCATAATTTAGATAAGTGTTTTTTACTTATAAGTGTTGTGGCTGTTGTATCTTTATAGTGGTTACAATGTTGTGTTCAAAAGAAATATAAAGTTGATATGAGTTTGGTATGTATGGAATTTGAGTTTGTTCCCGTTGATTATGACTATTTTGATTTTGAGGGCCGGAATTATGTTAGGTTAGTTGGGCGTAATGGGAAGGGTGAGAAGGTTTGTGTTGTTGATTCTTATGAGCCGAATTTTTATTTGGTTTTGAAAGAGGGTGCTGATGCGGAGAATATTGTTGATCAGATTAAAGATGTTAGTGTTGAGAAAGCGTCTAGAATTACGAAGGTTTTGCGGACTGAGATTTTGGATAAGAAGTTTTTGGGGAAGAATGTTAAGGCGATTCGAGTTTATATTGATAATCATAAGGATGCACATGAGATTGCTTCAGCGATTGGGGATATTGAGGGGATTGATAAGCGGCGGGAGTATGATATTCCTATTATTACCAAGTATATTAAGGAGAAAAAAGTTGAGCCACTTAGACGCTATCGCGTCAGAGGACGGAAGATGGAGGACGGAGGACAGGGGCTTAGTATACCTTGTTTTGAGGCTCAGGAAATTTTGCCTTCTAAGAATGATGAAGAATTTACTCCGAAGATTTTGGCTTATGATATTGAGACTAGCGATCGGGAACTGGGCAAGGGCGATATTTTTATGATCTCGCTTTACGGTGAGGGGACGAGAAGTGAAACTTCTCGAGGTGACGGGCAACAGGTGACAGGTGACAGGGAAGATAGTGATATATTCAAGAAGGTTTTGACTTGGAAGCATTGTGAGAAGAAGGAAGATTATATGGAATTTTATGAGAGTGAGGCTGAGATGCTTAAAGGGTTTGTGAAACATGTTAATGAATATTCTCCTGATATTTTGGCTGGGTATTTTAGCGATGGGTTTGATTTGCCTTATTTGAAGGGGCGGGCTGATGTTCATAAAGTGAAATTGAGTTTGGGGATTGATGGGAAAAAACCTAACTTTACTCGTGGAAGGATTCCTTCTGGGAAGATTGCAGGGATTGTTCATGTTGACTTGTATCGTTTTATTGATGCTGTGTTTTCGCAGTATTTGCAGAGTGAGACTTTAAGTTTGAATGAAGTTGCTCGGGAATTGGTTGGCGAAGAGAAGGAAGATTTTGATTTTGTTAAGCTTGGGAATATGAGTGACAGTGACTGGTATGATTTTATTTCTTACAACTTGCAGGACTCGGCTGTGACTTATAAGTTGGCGCAGAAGATTTGGCCTGATGTTGCTGAGTTTACTAAGATTATCAAGGAGCCTGTTTTTGATGTGACGCGGGATCGGATGGCGACTCATGTTGAGAATCATATTATTCATAACTTGGATCGGTTTAATGAGATTGTTGATAAGAGGCCTGGATTTGCTGAGACGAATGAGCGGAAGATGAAGGGGAAGTTTGAGGGGGCGTTTGTATTTGAGCCGAAGCCTGGTTTTTATGAGGATTTGGTTATGTTCGACTTTACTTCTATGCATGCGAGTATTATTGTTTCGTTTAATGTTTCGAAGGCGACATTGAGAAGTGATTGTGAGGGCAATCATCAGACGCCTGAGTTTGTTTTGGATGGGGAGAAAACTAGGGTTTGTTTTTCTAAAGAAGCTGGATTTTTCTCGACGCTGCTTAGTGAAGTTGTTGATAAGAGGAAGAAGTATAAGAAGGAATATTTTGCGAATGAGAATCCTATGACGAAAGCTAGGAGTAATGCTTACAAGCTTTTGGCTAATGCTACTTTTGGTTATCAAGGCTTTTTTGGGGCTCGATATTATTCTAGAGAATCTGCTGCTGCTACGCTTGCGTTTGTTCGGAAGTATACTCATGATACAATGAATAAGATTGAGGATGCTGGGTATACCATTATTTATGGGGATACGGACTCGATCGCGTTTTTGCAGAATAGTAAAAGTAAGGATGAGATTATGAAATTCTTGGGGGAGATTAATGATGACTTGCCTGGGATTATGGAATTGGATTTGGAGGATTTTTATTCTAAGGGTTTGTTTGTTGCGAAGAGGGGTTCTACTACTGGTGCTAAGAAGAAGTATGCTTTGATGGACTCGAGAGATAAGATTAAGATTCGGGGGTTTGAGACTGTGCGGCGGGATTGGTGTAAGTTGACTAGGGGTTTGCAGAGTGAGGTTTTGAATTTGATATTGACGGATGGGAACGAGAAAGCGGCCTTGAAATTGACTAAGGAAACTATTAAGAGGTTGAAGGATCGGTCTGTTGATTTTGAGGATTTGATGATTCGGACTCAGCTTAAGCGGGAGATTAGTGATTATACTGCTACTGGTCCTCATGTTGTTGCGGCGAAGAAGATGGTTGCTGCGGGGGTTGCGGTTTCGCCTGGGATGTTGATTGAGTATTTTGTTGGTGAGGGTTCTGGGAAGAGGGTTGGTGATAGGGTTTATTTGGCTGGGGAGAGGGTTAAGTATGATATTGATTATTACCTCGGAAACCAAATAGTTCCTTCTGTTGAAGGAATATTTAATGTATTTGACGTGAACGTCAAAGATATTGTTTCTGGATCAAAACAACAGAAGTTGTTTTGAGATAAGTTCATTAAGCTTTGCTTAATGGAAAAATTCATCTAAAGATGGAGAGGTTCATTGTATCTACACAATGGAGAAGTTCAATCGGCCTTGCCGATTGGGGGCTTGGTGGATAGGTTTTTATATTTTATATTGCTTGACTTTTTATGTGGAATATTGATAGGCTTGAAATTTATAAGAGGGTTTGCTTATTGGTTCCTGCTGTTTATTCTTTGGTTGGGACGTTGCCGCAAGAAGAGAAGTTTGAGCTTGGGAGTCAATTGAGAAGGGCTGTTGTTAGTATTAAGTCTAATATGAAAGAGGGGTCAGGGAAGAGGACCAGTAAGGCATTTGTTGCTTATTTGGATAATGCGATGGGGAGCTTGAGAGAAGTTAAGGCACAGATTGAAATTGGGATTGATTTGAAATTTTTTGGAGAGAAAGGTAAAGAAGTTGTGAAAGAATGTTGGAGATTGGAGAGGATGTTGGCTGCTTATATTGATTATGTTAAAGGAAAGAATGTTTTGTAGATTGTTTTTATTATTTGGCGGTTTCCCAGAGTAGTTCGAAATAGCTTTTGTAGGAGTCTGCGATCTTTTTGTTTTTTATTACAATGCAGAGTGGTCTTTCTCCGAATACTATCGTGGCGACATAATCTTTTCCTATGTCTATTAGTGCTGGGGTCTGGATGTTTTCTGGTAATAGTCTGACTTCTGTGAGCGGTGTTTTCTTTCTCTTTTCGGCTAATTCTTTTAGATCTTGGTTGAATAATATTTTACAGTTGACTCCTTTCTTTACTCTTCTTTTGTGCCACTCTTGGAAATAGGCGCCTAGGGATTCAATGGATTCTTTTTGGGGGCCTAATATGTAAAAGGTGTCGCCTTTTTCTAATTTCTCTAGAATCATTTCTGTGAAAGTTTTTATTCCTTTGTTTCCTTGAAGTATTTCGGCTTCTTGGACTGGCTCTGCATATTTGTATGACTCTTCTAGCTGAGGAATGATGTCTTTGACTTTTTCGATTTCTTTTTCTTTTTCTTTTATGAGTTCATTTATTATGGAGGGGTTTTTTGCTTCGAAGTTTCTTCGGTTATTAATCATGGATACTCCTACTAGGCCTTTCTTGTTTAGTCTGTCAAGAATGTCGTAGATTTTTGAATTGGACGCGCCTGATTCTTTTATTATTCCTCCGATTGTTGAGATTCCTCTTCTAAGTAGGGCTAGGTATACCTTACTTTCTCCTTCTGTCAATCCGACCTTTTCTAATATTTTTGGATCCATAATAATTCAAGGACTTGTTTACTTATAAATACTTCGCCCCACCGTGAGGAGATTATATTTATAAGGTGAAATTAGGGTGCAAAAGGATGGAAGGAATAAATTATTCAAGAATAAGTGAAAGATTGGAGCAATATGTAAAGAATGTTGCTGGAGATAAGGGGACTATCATAGGTCTTAGTGGGGGAATTGATTCTTCTATAGTCTGTGCTTTGGCAGTCAATTCTCTTGGCAAGGATAAAGTCAAGGCGTTAATTGTAAAAAACAGTAGATATCCTGAAGAAAATCTTAAAGTTTCTAGAGCCTATGCCAACAGTCTTGGGATTGAAATCCAAGAAGTAGACTCAACGAATTTAAGAATCGCTGCAATGAAAGCAATGGACATAGATGAAAGAAATATAATTCAATCCTCAACCATGGATGCGAGAATTTGCGATACGGTAATAAAAACCTATGCAGGGATTGAAGATAGGATCTATCTAGGAACAATAAATGGAACTGAAAGATTAACCGGTTGGTATCCTAAGGGAAATTTAGTCGGAGATTGTTGCCCGATTGGAGGTTTATTGAAAGAACAGGAAAAAGGACTCGCTAAACATATGGGTTTAGATTATCTTATAGAAACAATTTCTGATGATGCAAGTCGTGTATGCTCTGGATGTGGAGAGCTTCCAGAATTCAGTGGAATACCATATAAAATATTAGATAAAGTTCTATATTTATATGAAACTTCTATTGGAGATAATCTCCCCAAGAAGCTTCGTAATGCAAATATAGATAGAGAAGTCTCATCAAGAATACTAAAGAGAGTTAATTTTGTCGATCATAAAAATGACGTTTTTCCAGATTACTGTAAACTAAATTTTCCGAGCGAGATAAAATGAGCAAGATTACTCAGAGCGTGTTGGAACAAGTTGAGACGTTTAGAAAACCTAATGGTTATATTTTAAGTCAAGAAAATCCTATTTATTGTCCGCAAGTAAATGGCTTGACTAATATTTGCCTGAGTGAATTTGGATTATTTTATGTGGCAAAAAAGAATGCTCAGGATTTTTTTAACAGCCCTTCTTTTAATCCCATGAGAGGGCTTTTTCATAGAGAAGTTGGTTCCGATGGTGAGATTGTTGAGCCATCCTTCAATTCATGTAAGAACTCGGTTTTTTCGTTAGGACTTGCAAGTTCTATGGTTATGAATGAAGCTCGGGAGATTATGCGTCGCCTTGAAGACAGCCCCGCCTATATCAAAGATGAAGGATTGTTCGGGAGAGAATATAATCCTGAATCTGGAGAGCTCAACCCTCTTTTAATAACACAGAGTAATCTTTGGGCTGCTCTTGCTTATAGTTCAATTGGAGAAGATTGTAAAACAAGTGAGATTATGCATAATCTAAAGGGAGTTAGATATGATTCCAAGATGGGATTATTTAATAGTCAAGATTGTAGGTGTGGGAATTATTTTAGTCGATTTTTTGCAGACGATCAAGCTTTGGCTGCTCTAACATATTCAAAAATTGGGGAATCTGGAAAAGCGCAAAGGTTGATGAAATCTGTTTTGGAGAGTAAATTTTATGATAAAGATTCTGGACTGTTTAATAGTAGTCTTTCTAATTCGGATATTGATGAAACGAAGTCTACTTATAAAAATAGCCTGATGGCATTAGCACTAGGAAAATTGACATATGAAAAAAAGCTAGGAAGAGTTCAAGATGGATTAGTAAGAGAGTTATATGATCCAAGTGAAAATTTATTTTGTCAAACAACTAAAGATCAGACGAAAGTCCCAGATAATTCAGCACTTGCCTTAGTAGCTTTAGAATATGATAATATTGAACATTTAGTTTTTTAGGAAGTGTTATAAATTCGTTATTTCTCTTCTATTTATGAAGTTTAATAGACGTGATACGATTGTTAAGGAGTTGAAGCATCATTTGCCGTTTACTTTGGGTGTGAGTTTGTTGGCTGGGGTTTTGGTTGCGCTTGCTTTTATTTTTGATTTTGCTTCGAATGGTTTTCTTGGTAATATGTTTGAAGTGATTCATCCTTTGCATGTTTTGGTTTCGGCTGCGGCTACTGCTGCGATTTTTCGTAAGTATAAGAAGGGTGTTTTTGTTGCTGGATTGATTGGTGTTGTTGGGGCGATTTTGATTGGGACGATTAGTGATGTTTTGTTGCCGTGGATTGCTGGGAATATTTTTTCGCTTGAGACGAGTTTGCATTTGCCGATTGTCGAGGAGCCTTTGCTTATTTTGGGTGTTGCTGTTATTGGGGCTTTGGTTGGGATTTATATTGGGTTGTTTAAACTGAATCATTCGTTGCATGTTTTCTTTTCTGTGTTTGCTAGTTTGTTTTACTTGTTGGCGTTTAGTGTTGAGATTGGGGTTTGGGCTATTCTTGCGAATTCTTTGGTTGTGTTTTTGGTTGTTTATATTCCGTGTTGTATAAGTGATATTGTGTTTCCGATATTTTTTATTAAGAAGCCTTGTCATGATTGTGGGCATTGGCACTAAGGAAAACCTAGGTTTTCCTATAGATACCTTTCTTCAGTTAGCGATAAATAAAAATCAATTTTCTATGGAAAATCAATTTTTATTTATCGTATTTAAGGCAAAAGAAAATTTCTTAACTGTGCCGTCCAGAGGACAACCTGCACCTAAAATTTTCTTTCGCGACTTGTTCGGCATGACTGAAGTGGAGTGTAATTAAGTTTTTATATGGGGAATGGGGTTTTTTGTAATGAGAAACATTCCCAGTGAATATGCTGGATTGATTCGCAGGACGGAGCAAGCTTTAGATTATACCTATAGGATTAAAAGTAATTATCTAAAACATGAGGCTGATCGGAGAAAGGGTGATTTGGAATCTGCGAAAGAATTTTTGGAAAGTGTTATTGGTGATGTGAAAAATATTCCGGTTGCTGTTTCTGCTGAGTCTGCGCATATTCAAAATATTAGAAGGGCTGTTGATAGAGAATATGGAGAAATAGAAGAAGAGCTTGGATTTATTTCTCATAGTGATGGAATTGCAAAACGTTAAAAGTGCTCTTTTTCTTTTGTTTTTATGTTGGCAAAGAAAGAATATTCGCAATATTTGAAGGATAAGTTTCCGGCGAAGGAAGGGTTTGTCCTTAGAATGGAGGCCCTACTTGGGAAGAAGGATACTGAGGAGTTCTTTGAGATTTCGTATACCAAGTGTCCGACTTCGATTCGTGTTAATACTTTGAAGATTAGTGTTGATGAGTTGAAGAGTCGACTTGAAGGATATGGTTGGAAGATTAAGCAACCTTTAACTGGATTTCCTGAGGTTATGGTTGTTGAGTCGAAATTGAAGCCGGGTGAATTAGGTAAGACAAAGGAGCATTTGCTTGGTTATTATTATGTTCAGGAGATTTCTTCGATGCTCCCTATGCTTGCTTTGAAGCCGAAGGCTGGTGAGATGATTTTGGATCTTTGTGCTTCACCTGGGAGTAAGACGACTCAGGCTGCGGCTATGATGGAGAATGAGGGAACGATTATTGCGAATGAGTTGAACCTTGGGCGGATTGGTATACTTAATAGTAATCTTGAGAGATGTGGTGTTATGAATACTATTGTTACTCGGAAGGAGGGTGTTGCTTTTTGTGAGAGGTTGTTGAAGAAGTCGCAGATTAAATTTGATAAGATTTTGGTTGATGCGCCTTGCTCTGGAGAAGGGACTTTGCGTAAATCACCTAGGACTTTTACTATGTGGAATGTTAATATGATTCGGAAGATTGCTGGGGTTCAGAAGCGGTTGGCTGAGTCGGCTATGAAGTTGTTGAAGGTTGGTGGGGAGATGATTTATTCAACTTGTACTTTGGCGCCAGAAGAAGATGAGATGATTGTGAATCATTTGATTGAGAATTTTGATATTGAGATTGAGAAGCTTGATTTGCCACTTAAATCTAGATCTGGGGTGACTGAGTGGGAAGGTGTTAAGTTGGATGAGAATGTTAAGAAGTGTTTGAGGTTGTATCCGCAGGACAATAATACTGATGGGTTTTTTGTTTGTAAGATACGGAAACTAAGTGATGAATGCAAATTGGAGGATAGGAAATGAAGAAATTGATTTTGGTTCGACACGGTGAGACTGAAGAGAATAAGACTAATATAGTTCAGGGACACAAATATGGAACGCTTTCTGATTTGGGTAAGGAGCAGGCTAAGAAAGTAGCAGAGAAGTTAAAAAGCGAGGATATTGGGGCGATTTATTCTAGTGATTTATCTAGGGCAATGAATACTGCCAAGGAGATTCATAAGTTTCACAATGTTGATTTGATTAGTGATGAGGGGCTTAGAGAGCGGAACCTTGGTTGTTTCGAAGGTGGTTCTTTTGATGATTATAATAAAGCTGCTTCAGAATTTGATAATGGCTGGATTGATTTTTGTCCTGAAGGTGGGGAGTCGAAAAGAGAAGTTCATGCTAGATTATCTAAGGTTTTTGACAGAATTGCTGCAGAGAACGATAGGGATGTTGTGCTTGTTAGTCATGGGGGTGCTCTCTTTTGCTTAATGCATCATCTTAATGGAGAGGAGTTAGGTAAGGATAGTGATTATTGGCATGGGAATACTGGGGTTACTTATTTGGAGAAAGATGGGGATAAATGGAAGGTTGTTAAATTTAATGATATGGAGCATTTAGAATGAAGATTTCAATAATGGATCGGGCTAAGAAGAAGAAGTTTATAGCTGGGATTGCGGATTTGGGAATGAAGAAGATTCCGCAGATGCTTGTTAAGTCTGGGCAGAAAAGGGTTCGGGCGTTTAGTGGTGATATGAACAAGGATGAGCTTTATAATTTTTGGAGGCTGTTGCCGATTGAGGGTGTTGGGCTTTATGTTGGGAAGGATATGACGAATCGGAATGGGGTTAAGGAGGTTAGGTTGAGTTTGGATGGGATGCATGTTTGGAAGGAGCAGTTGACTGAGAGGGTGTTTGTTTTAACTGAGAGCCAAGAAGAGGAATGGTTTAAGGGTGTTAAGTTGTCGCCTGAGGTTAAGAAGTGCTTACGATTATATCCGCAGGACAATGATACTGATGGGTTTTTTGTTTGTAAGATTATTAAGAAATCGGAGAAGGGGTGTTTGGAATGACTGAGGTAGTTGTTGTTGCGTCTGGATATTTTGATCCGTTGCATGTTGGGCATATTGAATGTTTGGAGTTGGCGAAGGAGCTTGGCGATAAGTTGGTTGTGATTGTTAATAATAGGGGGCAGACTATTAATAAGAAGGGTTATGAGTTTATGCCGTTTAAGGAGAGGGTTAAGGTTGTTGGGTCGTTGAAGGTTGTTGATGAAGTCTTTGAGAGTATTGATGAGGATGGTAGTGTTTGTAAATCGCTTGCTGCTTTGAAGCCTGATATTTTTGCGAAGGGTGGAGATAGAAACGTTGGGAATATTCCTGAGAATGCTGTTTGTGAGGAGTTTAATATTAAGATTGTTGATGGGCTTGGGGCGAAGATCCAGTCGTCTTCTGATTTGGTTAAAGCTTCGGAGGAACAGGAATGAAATTGATAACTGTGCGGCATGGTGAGAGTGTATCGAATGATGCTGGTGTAACTGCTGGCTGGGCTGATGTTGAATTGAATGAGAATGGTTTGGAGCAGGCGAAGAAGGTTGCGGATAGGTTGAAGAATGAGGATGTTGATGTGATTTATTCTAGTGATTTGAAGAGGGCGTCGAGGACTGCTGAGGAGATTGCTAAGCTTCATGATTGTGAATTGATTTTGGATAAAAGGCTTCGGGAGCAGGATAAAGGGAAGTACGAACAGGGTCCTGCTAAGAAGATGTGGGATGGCTTTGGTGCGTCTGGTGAGGATATCTTAGAGTGGACGCCTAAGGACGGGGAATCTGCAGGTACGGTAAAGGGAAGGGTTATGGAATTCTTGAATGAGATTAGGGGGAGGCATCAGGATAAGACTGTATTGATTGTTTCTCATGGTGTGGTGCTGGCTGTTTTGTCTCGGACTTTTTGTAATGAGACTGATTTTGATGGGGATATTAAGAAAGAGGAATGGAAGAAGCATAAGCATAAGAATTCTTCTGTGAGTAAGTATACCTTTAGTGATGGGAAGTGGAAGGTTGTTAGGTTAAATTGCACGGAGCATTTAGAATGAAGATTTCAATAATGGATCGGGCTAAGAAGAAGAAGTTTATAGCTGGGATTGCGGATTTGGGAATGAAGAAGATTCCGCAGATGCTTGTTAAGTCTGGGCAGGAAAGGGTTCGGGCGTTTAGTGGTGATATGAACAAGGATGAGCTTTATAATTTTTGGAGGCTGTTGCCGATTGAGG
>Ga0233410_10000351_pt1 | contig 15317 bp, 13 predicted proteins | sample Na_anoxic_1_MG_FD_179869 | JGI IMG/M metagenome (GOLD analysis project Ga0233410, IMG submission 179869) | Seawater microbial communities from Saanich Inlet, British Columbia, Canada - Na_anoxic_1_MG | ecosystem: Environmental > Aquatic > Marine > Inlet | place: Canada: British Columbia...
ATGAAGCAGCCATCCGCCGTCGAGTGAAGTTCCTGTACGTCATTCCAGAATTTACTGGTTGGTACAACCATGCAAAGACAGAAAAGTTCCATGCCGGTACCGCTGGTCCTGCGCAAGATAAACCATGTCATCCTCAGATACTGGAGTACTTCAAAGCGAACCCCAAGCTTCTCTACGATGAGAAGGCAAGAGACCAAGGGAAACAGTATATCTGTCCTGCGACGGTGGAGACAATTTCAGAAGACGCCTACAACATGGAAGCGGACAACATCTCTACTCACGGATCGTACGCTAGGATTCGATACTCATCTTCGATCGGACTAACAGGAACCGCACAACTCATTGAACACATCAAAGATAGTTCTGTGATGTTGGGTGCTACTGACATTCTAAACGGGTACACCAAGAAGGCGCAGAAAGCGGTTAAACAGCTAGCTAAGAACGGACAACAGGAAAAACTGGCTGACCTGTGTGAGAATGTACTCTCGTTGTTGTTCGCAGAGAAACCTGATGTGCGGGCAACTGTCGTGTCATTCTTAGGATTCTGCGGCGACCTGCCTCCTGAGCTGACTACTAACATGCTGTTTCAAATGAATGAGACAGCTAAGCAAGCTGGAGCTTCTACATACCTGGTTGCGTTGATGGAGGAACTCCAAAAGTTTGATGTCTGGACCGACATGCAGCTCGCAATCGATACGAATCACCGAAAGATCGACGAAGGGATTAGATCGTAGGCCCAGATTCCAACGCCATTACGTCTGCGGCTAGACTCTCCACCTGGTCCTTAACGTACAAGTAACAAGAAGCTAGTTGAGCTAGCTGCACTCCAAGGGGGTCTTCGTTGAACTTACGGTTCTCGAGGATCCCCTTATCTAACCTCTCCCAGCTTTTTTTTACTTCGTCAACAAAGCCCTTGTCTACTGTAGGGAGGAGCGAGACGAGGTTGTCGGCTACCGGCTTGAGCTGGTTAGGGGGATAAACGTATCCCGCGCGCTTCAGGCACACTGCCGCGTACTGCTGTACGTCTTCATCAATCTCAGGACGAGCATCACTATCTGGATCCATCCCCCGAAGGAGCACGCACTCATATACAGCCCACGCCATGTGACCTGGATGACACTCTTGAAGCGTCTCGGGGTCGTACAGTTGCCCGTTGAGAGACTGAACGGTACGCTGAAACACTAGGTTGTCACTGAAAAAAGTTGGGTTACGGATCACGGAAATCGCTGCTTGTAGCTTATCCCGAGCTTCCACAGATAGGTCAATCTTATTAACCCGCTCCAATGTCAACCAGATGGTTTCCGGCTCCCAGTAGAGTGCGTCGATACCGTGTAAGGTTCGCAATGCCATCAAGAGGGATGTGGCATGTCTGTTATCCGTGTTGGAGAGAATCTCCTTCGCTACCGTCTCACGCGCTGCAGTCTTTACAGTGTAATCCGTAAGACCGGAGCACAGCTCCGCAAACTTGCCCAGCAGGTGATCCATCTACTACCTATTGTACGCAGCGAGCTGCGTTTCGAGTGATGCTTTAAGGTCATCTGGGAGAGTAGGAATAATCTGCTCAAGCATCTCAGGGTTGACAACACCTCCGGGTGCGATCTCTTTAGTGATGTCTTCCCCTAGCGTATCTTCCCAAAAAGAGAGCGGTAGTTGCTGAAGCATGGCCTTGTTCGCTAGCGCGGAGCTAACCTTTACGAAGTCGTTGCTAGCCAGGTCCGTATTAAACACGGTCTCAATAGGGGTTGGGAGCTTCCTGCCGTAGTAGTGGGTAATTCCAGCTTCCTTGTCTAGCTGTGACACTGTTGCTGCCAACTTGAGTTGGTCGCTTCGGTCATGGATAAAAGACTCTACATTGGTGTACGCCTCTGCCAGCTTGTCGAAAGCTGCAGCTAGTGGGGATTTCATTTGCGTAGCAGCTTCAGCACGAGCACCCATCCAGTCTTTAAAGACTGCAGTGCTGGTCATCGTTAAACCCGCAAGCTTTTTGGTAGAAGCGTGTAACTCTACGTCATGTTGCGCAGCAAACTTGACTAGGTTGTTACCCGCTTCTGCTCGATCCTCAATGCTCAACTGAGCATACTTCATCCGGTACGCCTCTTCTACGAGAGGCAAGTCCGCTGGACTTGAGACCCGGAATCGTTTACGTTCAGGGAGTAAGTAGTTGTCTTCCGACGCTATTTTCTCCGGCTGAACCTCGTCGAAGACTTCCGCAGTAACTCCATGAATCTCCGCGGCTTTTTCTAAAATCGCAGTAACCCCAGTCGGAATACGTGCAGCCAGCTTACTATATCCTACAGATATGGCAGTATGCTGTGGTGTATGGATGGGGAACTTGCGCTCAGAAGGCCACGCGAAGGAGTCTGCAGATAGCTTTTCGAATTCGCTGGAGTCTAGATTGGCTGTCTTTGCGAAGTCTCGTAGCGTAGGATATCGCTCTACGAGGGTTCTCAGAGTCGCAAATCCGGCATCGCACGATTGATCTATTACATGATTCATCGGTATTTACCTCGTTTTCTAAATGGAATTATAGCCCTACCTTGGGCGCAATTAAAGTAGAAAAACACATAAGGAGTAAGCATGACAGATGTAGGAGCAGAGTTAGGCAAATGCCTGCAGTGGGCTTGCAGCCCTCGTGGTGGAAACAATTTTTATGGTCGCGTCCTGAATGGGTGTGGTCGAAGGGCCACTCCTGGCCTGGGAACCTGTGGCGTAACCCTTGACAAAGAGGGACGATACGTAATGCTGTGGGACCCCGATTGGTTCTTGGCTCAAGACGAATCTTTTAGGCTTTTGGTGATCGTTCACGAAGCTGCGCACCTTATTCTCCGACACATTGAACGCGGTATCGTGATTCGTAGATCCCTGATGGATGATCAGGTGTCTGTCAAGCTAGCAGAAGTTCTCAATGTGGCGATGGATATGGCAGTCAATGACCTAGCAGTCCGTCCAATGGTAGATGCCACTCAGCTCAAGTTTAAGGAGCATCGCAACAAACTGGTCTGGCCAGAAGATCGGAAGTACCCCCCGGGTTTAACCGCAGAGGACTATCTGGTGCTACTGCTGGAAGACCTGAAAGACCACGGATGGACCCCGCAGGACAAAGAGTCTGAAATACCGCAACAAAGCTCCGCAGCCGGTAATCCTAGTGGCGAAGGGGGTGACGGAGAGCAGCAGGACCAACAAGGGCAACAAGGACAAGCCGGAGAAGATAAAGATGAAAATAAAGAAGGGGGAGAAGGCGGAGAAGGTCAACCAAGCCCTGGAAACCAACCCAAAGAAGGCGAGGGTAAGCTCCCTGGGTGGTTCCAACACTTGCTGAATAAAAAACATATGTCCATCGACTGGGGCAAAATCTTCGAGAACATGACCGACAGTGAGATCCAACGAGCAGTGGACAGGGCTAGAAGAGAGGCTAGGAAAATCGCAAACCAAGCCGCGCAACAGACCAAAAAATCTCGTGGAACCATTCCCGGAAACATCCAGTCTGTCATGGACGACCTCCTAGCCGAGCCGTTCATACCATGGCAAGAGGTGTTGCGGGGTCAACTTCGGTCTGCTGTCTCCCAGAAACTGGACACCAGTACTGCGTACCCTAGTGTTGCACTACTGCACTCTGATGGGTATGAGCCCTATCCAGGATACCAAAACAACTTCACATTCAACATCTTAGCTGCTTTCGACACGTCCGGGAGTATGAGTAACGACGACTTCAGGGACTGTTGTGTGGAGTTGCGAGGGCTCCTGACCAAGGAAGATGGGGTGTCGGTCAGGCTCCTACACTTTGACTACAACATACAACACGAAGTGGAGTTGACATCCGACGATTCCAAAGACCTGCAGCGAACACAAACACGGTACGGTCATGGCGGAACTGCCTTTGATAGCCCATTGCGGTACGCAGTGCAGGCTGATGAAGAGGCAGACTGGGTGGCCGATGCAGAACGGGAGGACCGTCCAGGGGGGCCTTTCGACCTGATGCTCATGTTCACTGACGGGTACGCTCCGATTCCGCTGCCGGAGCTCGACCCTAAAATCCCCCTCTTCTGGGTCTTAACAGCAGGTGGTCAGTCAGATGATCGAATGAAAACCATCCTTTACATGGAGGACTGATGTCAGATCAAATCATTTGTGTAAAAATAGCACAACGCATACTTGACGCCTCAGTAGAGCGGCGGGAATACTCGAAGTTCCCATTTGACAGGGTGTACTTGGGGAAGAAGACACTAAAGCCTCAGTTTAGAAAGCTGTTCCGTTACTACATGTGTCTCACACCTGACAGACCGCTACTTCGAGCGCTAGGGCGTCTACAAGTAAAGAAAATTCAAGCAACACACATACTCCGAAATGATACTGCGCGGTACGGGATCAAAGCCGTACCTCAACGCAATTACTTTTTGGACCACATCAAGGAGATGGACGACTGGGTGATGGTGATACCAACCCATGTCAGAACTGTATACAGAAAACCCGAGGTGTTTAAAGAACCACATAAGTCCGAACTCATGTACATCATGTCGAAGGCTATCGATTTCAACCACAATGGGGGAGTCCAACTCCCTCCGATAACCCTGGTAACTCCTACGCGCACAATCCCAATTCTGTGCGGTGTCTGTAGGAGACTCTTGGAGATGCATGCTGGTAACTGCATGCCGGGACAGCCTCAGTGTAGTTACCACGCGGCGATAAACCTAGCCTACGATGACCACAACAGCCGCACCCCGCAGCAGTCAGTGGACGCGTCAGGAGATTACTGATGGCAATCGGATTTCGTGAAACTGTCATAGACTTAATTGAACTCCCAGAAGACCTCCCTCCGGGAATGCCTTACGCGATCGATGACTGCTCTCTGGCGCACCACTTAGGCTTTAGAAATAAAGTTGTATGGGGTGTCCTGATGAACACACTAAAACACTATACCGTATTTGAAATAGAGAAACGAAAAGGTATGCGCGTCATTCACGCTCCTGACGATATGATGAAGCTACTCCTTCAACGAATTCATGTGAAATTCTTAGACCCTATGCACCGACGATTAGGTCCCCATGTCACGGCTTACCGTACCGGTATGCGGATCACCGACGCAGTAGAGCAACACATTCCAAAATGTGAGGTATGTGAGGCTGCGCCGAAGGGTGTAACCCCCAAGAAGCATCTGTGTCCGCGCAGAGGGTTGTGTATAAAAATGGATCTGAAGGACTTCTTCCACACAACACGGAGGGCTTGGATCCGTAATTATTTCAAGGGCTTAGGGTATAGTCACATGGTCGCTGGAATGCTCGCAGGGCTCTTAGTAGTGCAAGACGTACCATACGGTAGTGTACCAAACCCCGGAGAACGTGACGGTGCCTCTCCTGTACCGGAACAACAATGGTACACCCGGACACCTCAAGGATCTCCTGCGTCCGGGGCTATTTGCAACCTAGTGGCTGACCAACGGTTGGACCCTTTAATCCTCACATACCTCGACTCCCTCAACACCCGCTACAGCCTTTCAGAGGACTGGCGCTGGAAATACACGCGGTATTCCGATGACATGGTCTTTACCTGTGGGATCAATCCTCCCGAAGAGGACCGTCTCAATATCATCGGAGACCTACAGAACATCATTCTAGATGCAGGTTACCGGGTTAATTACGCAAAGACCAAGGTGGTACACAGCTATGGGAAGAAAGCCATGTTGGGGGTCGTATTCAACGATAAACCTAACTACGAAAGAGCTGAGTACCTGAGGCTACGAGCAATAACACACAACTGCGCCACCCAAGGGTTCGAATCACAGTTCTCCAAGGCCAAGCAACTGTCGACAGGGTCGATGATTGCTTGGGTACGTGGGAAGATCAATTGGGTGACTCAAATAAACCCCGAAAAAGGCCACAAGCTTTTAGAAGAATTTAATGTGGCCCTAACAATACATGAGAGTAAATCATGCTAACTAAAATGTTTACCGTTACTGCTGAGGACGATGGGTGTGAAGACAGTGCCTGTGCACTTCTGTTCCACAAAGAGAATGAGCGCTTCACCGAAGCTGAGTTGGGTGCTATCGCATCAAACCCCACATGCCGCAAGCTCATGGGTGATCTTGCACTTATGACGCGGACCCCGTGCAATGGGGGAGAAGAACTATTGCTGTCCCGAGAGTTAGATAGGCTTGCAATAGCCCAAATGCCTTCTGCTGCTGCAGGTGAAACTGTATTACTATTCGAACCTCTAGCCGGACTGCGCCAAGTAAACCTGCGGGATGTGTATTACAAATGCACGCTGCCGCACCGAACAATCGTAGGATGTGTGGACTGTCTGCTGCTAGATACCAAAGGATCCTGTGAGTTAAAGAAGCTATGGAATGTGATGGAGGAGGAGGATATCGCTACTGAAGCGTGTGACGCAGTAGGGATGCTCAACAGCAGGAAGAGCAAAATCGAAGGCTTCACGTACGTGAGTCCTAGTCTCACCCGAGATCAAGATTTCGTAACGCCATACAGACATCACAAGAATCACGATTTCAGTTGTGTTGAAGGGAACTCAGAGATCGTCCGTAAGGGTCTCCGTGAGCGTGGGCGCGCACGACGCTTTGTCAAAAACGCTTGTAGTACGTGCCTGGTGAAAGATGCCTGTGATAGGTCCGCCGAGTGTTCTCATATAAAATATTGTCGTGGACCTTACGCGGAAACTGCAGAGGAAGCTAATTCCAAAGTTGTAGAGGCTGCCAAGATCCCGTTCACAGAGAAGCAGCTGATGTTCCTGGCTCTCAACTCAGGGAAGCTGCAGAAGCGATACGAGCGGTGTATCTACTGGGCTACGTTCAGGTACAATCAATATATTTATCGCGGTATGTCATTCGGTCTGTGTCGAGCTACTACCGGGGAGTACACACCGTTCAAAACCTTCAAAGAGGCGGAAGCTGTCATACGTAAGTGTAACGCTTCGGTCGTAGAGGTAGAGAAGCGAGAGAAGCTAACGGTTGAACAGAAGGCCGTTCTCATTGAACTCGCCAAAGCACGCCAGAGTCCTGCGTACCGTGGCGGCTGGAACACTACACACTACGACACCCTGGGTATCGAATTCAATCGGTGGGGTGGTTCGTGGGACCTCCGGTTTAAGTACAATAGTTCCGGGGGTTACGGCTACCGCACCGACGGAATGCTTCTTCCTTGGAAGGTCGACGCTAAGACCCTACCTGATGTATTCCAACACTACATTGGGTTAGACACACTCGCGCATACACCGCACGCGGATAGTTACTACAACACACACAAGTAAAGGAAATACAGCGTCACACAGTGGCGGGGTCGAAGTCCGGAACAACAGCCAATAGGGCTGCCAGGGCTGCGTCCTCCGCCGCTTGTGCGGCGGTTAAGATAGAGGCAGCCTCTATTTTTTCGCCCTTAGCTGTCGCTAGTGCGGCCTCTTGCCCTGCAATAGTGTTCACCTGTGTCTGGAGTGCTCCTGCAAAGTTCGCTGACTCCGTTGTGATAAAAGTGGTCAAGGCGTCTTTTAGTGTAGTACCTGTCGAACTTTCAGTAATAACTTCCAGGACATAAGCTCCGTATTCATTTTTAATCCGGGTGAGACTATCTGTGGCACGCTGTACGGTTGGCAGGAAAGCTTTAGACTGATCCACCGTAGTAGTAGCGGTCGTCACAGCCGTGTCTGCTATCGTGTACGTACTCTCTGCTGCAAGCCGTGCCGCTTTTGCATCCGTGTACACCGTTGTAAGTGCCGCTTCTTGTGTTGGGTCTGAAGAAGGGAAAGACGTACTAGCACCCGTATCAAACGTAAAATCTGTTTGATAAGAGATCCAACGGTTAACCAGCTCATTCACTCTACCCTTGAGTGTAGATTTAGCGCTTACAGCCTGGTCTAGGTCAGCATACTGAAAACTAGCGTAAGGGGCTAGGTACTCATCCGTACCGGCTGAAACCGCAGCAGCCCTATCAATACCTAGGGTCTGTAAGTCCTGCGGGTTAGCTATTCGCGCAAAGTTATCTGCGTCTGGTCTATCTGCATCATCCATAGAAAACACAAAGAGCGCCGTGGTTGGAAGCTCTCCCGCCGCTGTGACAGTAGCTTCAATTCGAAAAGCCTCCGTATCGGATGTGGGAGTGGTCCCGTAACAGTCCAAAGTCATGTTAGTAAATTCCATGCTAGCCTCCTAGATACGAGTAAGTGTTAGAACCTTCAAATTGGTTTGCCACCAACTGGTACGCCTGGGCTAGCGCCGAAATGCGAGCGAGGGTGTACGTAGCATAGCTTGTTGCCTCTTCAACCTCGTCCCCATCACGCGTAACGTTATCCAACCTGTAGTAATCGATACCCTCGTTTAGGGCTGTTTGCCTGTCCGCAGGACAATTTTCTAAGTCCCACGGCGTTGCAACATGTTCGAAAGCTTCTGTCTCGGTGTTGAACACAAAAATATTGCGATCTATTCCCGTGTTATATATCACCGAGGTGTATACTCGGTAGGCAGGACCCTCTAGTACAGACCGAACTTGCTCGATCTCGATACGTACACTCATGGGTATTCCACTCTTTCTGTTCCTGTCCACTCTGCTGTGTTCATCTCGGTAACCAGCAATTCAGCTTGGGTTTTGATACTTGCCATTCGATCTTCTGCAACAGTCAAATCTGTCCAAGAATCTGCGTGCGCCCCTGTCAAATAGTGCGTTCCGGGTACTGCCGTATAGTCTCTGTTAGCTAGTCCGTCCACAGGGGATACCAGGGGTGTGCCCAGGGGTGGAAGTATCGATACGCCTGCTCGCAGCACATCAAACGTAAGGCCTCGCGCAAAAGCTGGAAACGGCGTAGTCACGGTAACAGTGGTGGGATTGACAACAGTGTCCACGACATACTCTTCTTCAGGGTCCGCACTGAAAAACTGTTGCCATCTGTCCGGAGTTGTGATTCGGATGACATCCCCATCCTGTATCGTTGTCGGGGCTAAGGGATCCCCTATCTGCGCTAGCGCGAGGGACGGAGATGAAAAGACATCCACATCAGCAGGTAACACCGGCAAAGGACTGGTTATGAGCTGCGCTCGGGTTGCTACTGTCACTAACTCTTCGTCATCTATATCACTCCCCTTTTTGACTCTCAAACTAGTGTCTACCACTGTCGGTTGTGTGGTGGCAGCATTTATTGTAGTATGGAGCATGTACTCCGTACCTGCGGGGTCCGAGTACTTAGTAAACCCTATATCTATCTGAGCGTAACTCATGATTGACCTTTCCTGTAACTTCAATCAAAATAGTAAGCTATGATTCATACTAAAGCAAGGCCCAGGCACTATATCGGAATCGACCCATCGGTGCGAGGTACTGGCATCGCAATTATCAGTATCCGTGGAACCAGTATCTCCCGGCAAACACTGCGAATAGCGCTCAAAGAACACGGTCCCGCCCTGCTTTATTTACAGTGTAATGCGTTCCTGGAGTTCGTCGATTGTTTTAACGGGGACGTGAAGGGTATCTGCATTGAGGGGCCCTCTCTTGGGAGTACAAACCGAGCAGATGCGATGGGTCAGGTGCGGGGGGCGTACAACCTCTGCTGTATGCAAAACTTTTGGCCTGGAGCCCACCCTCTAGAAATCCCACCAACATCATTGAAGAAATTCTTTGCCAGTGTCGGCACCGCATCCAAAGAAGATATGCTGGCTGCAGCCATGGCCGGCGGGTGGAACGTGGGAAGTGAGGACGAAGCAGATGCTGCGGGTTTGGCAGAGCTAGCTCGAGCACTTCACGATAACTCAATAGCCTTGCCTCGAAAACAGTTAGAGGCCATAAAAGGTATTCGTGAAATGAGCCAGTCCATTCAATTGGGCTTGGCCCAGAATAAGACAACGAACATTTAAGGAGACCCAATGGACCCCAATCAATGCGTAATGGAAGACTGCGACAAACCCTTAGGCCCTGATGCGCTCATGTTTGAGCACAATGGTAAACCTGCAGGGGGCATCTGTAAAATTTGCCTGGATGATGCTGCGGGAGTGAGAGTAATGTTTGAGAAGAATAAGGAGGGGACTTACATCCCGTCTGAGATTGCCCACATTGATAAGGTGCTTTAGGTGTGCGCTACCTCGTGCCACTGAGTCGCTAGCTTAACGAGCATGATACTTGTACCGGGGAATAAAATTACATCCGCCGCAGTAGCCGTTACAATAGTGTTTACTGTTGGAGCAGCTGAGTAAGCTATCGTAACATTGCCACTCCCAGTGTTGACAAGGATGAGCCACTGCCCAAGCTGTGAACCTGTAATCGTTGCAACGGCGGAAGTAGTCCCGGTGAGCCGTATTAGCGATTTATTAGTCGCAGCTATAGAAGTAGCCCCCGGTATGTCTTGGTATACAGTCTTGAAACCGCCCGACATATTGATATCCATACTGGATGCAGGAACCGTCCCACCACCGAAATAGGCCGCGCCCTCAAAGTTACTCTGTTTCCCACTGGCAGACACATACAGCCCATACATTGTAGTTCCTTGCGGCTCCACGTGTAGCGCAGAGCTCCCACTGCCCCCGTCTACGGCTGTGATACTTGCGCCCATGTCCACGCTATCAGTATAGACTCGTAACCCGATGGACTCGGTAACCGCAGCGGCTGACCTACAATTAAGAAGTATATATGCTCCGTAGGCATTCGTAGTAGTTACGTTTGTTCGAGTAGTAACGATAGACTTAAGACCTATATAATCAGTTACTGTAGCAGCAGTAGCAGCTGCACCGCCAGGTAGCTCCACTCTAGCACCTGCAAACTCTGGAAAGGCCCCTCCATCTAAAACCCCTGAAATATACATACCTCCAGCAAGCGCCGCTTTAGTGTCCGTGGCGTCGCCTGAAGTGGTTATCTCTCCCAGATACGCAAATGCTACGTCGGGTGTTTCCCCTCCGGTATCTCTAATGTCTAGTTTAGAGAAGTCTGCTCCTACGTCAGTTCCTGGATCGGCCTCAATCCTCACAGAGGTTTTATCTCCGTACGTCGTACCTCCAACTGCTGCATTTGTTTCTAGATAGACGTCCCGGCCCATAGCGTAGCTAACCCCACCATTAACTACTAATCTCGTGTAATCACCTTTTACCTCCACGGCAGTACTACTTGTGGTTATATTTACGTAGGACCCTACTACGTTATTCGAGGTGGCTCCACTCGCAACAATCTGGAGGTAGTTACCCGTAACAGAAGATGCTGCTAAGGTCGTTAGCTCTGTATAACTTGCAGAAACACTGCCCACCGTAGTGGATGCAGGCATCGTAATCTCAGCGCTGTACCCTCTAAAATTGGTTATATCGGAGGGATTCGTGCCTAATAGCGATTCTCCAACCACAAGTCCGTAGCCGTACATTGTCGTAAACTCGCCACCCGCAAGAGTCAAAGCGTTGTACATCCCGCCCGCAAGTGTAGCCTTAGTCAGCGCCGTAGTGTTCTCGGACGCAAACTCCATCGCAAGAGAGAATGCCAATCCTGGAGTTTCACCTGCAGTGCTTGAAAGCCTCACGCCTCCGAATACCCCAATTGCAGAATTCCCCGGATCCGCAGATACGACCAACGAAGAGAACAGGCCTGTCACCTCAGTCGTCACAGCAGCATTAACCGCAACGCGGTTATGTATTCCCGTTAATTCTGCGGCTACAGTCTGTGACGCAGTAGTCGTAAGATGCATACCGTATAGGCTAGATACCGGCGCCGTGGTTGCTCGTGTAGCATAAATGGCGTAACTGTTGCTGGCCGTGACCGCACGTGTAGTACCGACACTAATGATGTCATTGAAGAGCCAATGCCCCGTAACGTCGGAGTCCGCTGCCAGCATTGCAGCCACACGATCAACAGTCGCACCATTCTCTCCAAAGTAAACAGGAAGGGTCACCTGCGTACCGGTGACAACTGTCCCATCCATCCAATAAAGGTCATCCCCGATGCGTTTACAGAGGGGGATGGCTAATGGGATTTTGTGTACGTCTTCTGCTGTAGACGTAATAAACAACTCTCCTGCACTTACCGTAGTTGTACCTGAGTGCGCCGTCGTGTTGTTAGATGGGACACTCTCCCTCCGTCCGGTCATCTGGACCGAAGATTCAGTAACATAATCCGCAAAGGAAATCGCTAGGGTGTCTCCGTCAGCTAAGGAATTGGGTACTGCGAAGAAAGTTGCAAAGTTCGCAGCAGGTATATAGTGTACTTCCCGCTCAAACGTATTCGTCATTCGGTAATCGCGCTCGAGCACGGGTACTTCAGAAATCAGGAGACTCGTAGCAACTGTTCCAGCGACAATGTACCCTAGTCCTATCGAACCTAGTACCCCCGCCACGGTCTCTAGGTCCGCTAATGCAGTAGCAACATTGGACATCTGAGTGGTATTATCGTCGCGGATAGAGATGGTGAGGATATGCTCGGGATCTCCTGTAATAGCTGCGTTACAATAATTGGGTACCGTAGCCGACGCCAATTCAACCTCAGGTACGGCCTTCCAAATAATTTTAAGGAGATTGGCACCGTTGTACGCCCTTTTCTGTTCTCCTGCAACTGTAGGCGTTGCGGTGGACAGCGGCTTGAACGCTATAGTCGCCGTCTGGGACAGCCCATCAGTGAACGAGTATGTCTTAGTCTCTTGGAGATCGCTACTAGGAGTGTTAATTGGTTGAACTACGATAGAGGCAGACGTGGTAAACTTCCCAGTACTCGCGTTCCATGTACTAATCCCTGGCATCGTCAAAGGTCCTGGGGAGAGCCCATCAGCGTTACCTGCGGAGATAATCCACCGCATGTCGCTGTCTAATAGGTATTTGGTCTCCTCGCCCGCAGTACGCAGGACTTCAGTACGCTTCCGCATATTCTCGGAGGGGCGGTTGAAGATATCTTCTCCTGCACGCTCTCCTGCGATGTACGGCTTGATAGACGCTACGCCACCCGCGGCATTGTCACCTCGCTCGCCTGAGTCCCCAGTCTCATCAGAACCTTGTTCAAAAAATATCCGTTGGTCAGCCATGCTGATATCTCCTTTACGCTATCGTGATGCCTAGTTGCCAGTCGTACTGGATAGTCATCGTATCTGTTTTCAGGATAGGTGAGTGTATCTGACGGGCATACAACGCTTTTGTCGTTGAACTCGCAGGCGTATCGTTGTTCCCTCTGGTTAGGATCCCGGCTTCAGTGAGCGTCTCTTCGTTGGCATCCCCTACTGCCAATGTCTTTGAGATACTCAAATAAAAACTATTGGGAGGGGTAGCCACGATTGCGCACTCTGCAGGGAACGTAAATGGACTATTCCAAACCTCTGTCAGGGTAGCTATTGTATCCGATACAGTGGGCGCTGTAGGATTCGTACCTACTGAAATCGACCAAACCTGATTCTCCCGGCGAACGAGATCGGCAGTTGTAGGGCTACTGGTACTTGTTTCTGGTGGTGTTCCAGGTTCACCTGTACCCAGTAGCGACAACAATGCGGTACGCCCATCATTAGTTATCTGGTTCTTCTTTCGTATCCGTAAGATACGTTTTGGGGTTCCCGAACTAACATCAAAAACTTGCATGCCGAAGTCACCCCAGAGACCGACATCCATCCGCTTCATGGGGTTTTTGAAACGCTCTAGTATCTCACGGAAATTCATTGTCTATATCTCCCTGTTACGTTTGTGGCAGTTTAACATGGGCTTACGGGTAAGTATAGGACACCGTAGGAGTCGCCGTGTTAGGGACAACAGTTAACTGCACTGGACGATCAACATATTCTGTCCGTAGAGCCTCAAACTCCGCAGCGTATGTAGGTGACGCTGGGTCCAATGCGCCGCTCCGAATATATCCCGGATTCAACCCATCAATGCATATTGGAGTATGCCCCCACGTAGTGTTGTACGTACCCGTCACTTTTCTTGCAATGTTCCCAGTCTGATACAGAGTTGTCCCGCCCTTCCCGTAAGCGATACACTCCGTAAGGAATTCTACTTGCCATCGAAGAGGGTTAGGTGTCCCCGCTGGATCCTCAGCTACCAGATTTATAACATAATCTCGGCCTTCAATCACAAGAGCCCCGTCCTCAACTCTATGGCACAGCATGTTATAGCTCAATAATGAACAACCAGCCTCGAAAACAGGGAGTACGGTCCGCCCTACAGGTATTGGATTCGTTACTGTATTGTATGCCTGCATTGTTGAGTACCTGTAGTATTCCCCTATCTGCCACGGGAAATCAGTATCCCCAATCTTCAGCGTATTGTCAGCTACGTGGAGACTACTGAGCCCCTCGTCTCCATCACCGCTCAACAAGAGCGTTACCAAGAAATCGAAATCCTCTGACAGTCCCACGTCATCGATGAAGATGGCGTTAGTATCGACCGCAGGATATGTATACGATGGTTTAGCGATGAGTATAATCTCTTCCAAATCATCTCGGAACTGTGCATCCAACTCTAATCCAATATCGAACTTTATGTAGTACATGTGCGCTTTCAAATACCTGTCGAACAGGACGTAAGCCACATTATGTCTGAGGATGTTGAGTGGGATCACCGCCCCAGTCAACGTTGCTGTTGCTGGACTATTGGACGCTTCATCCAACGTCGAATCTGTACGTGCACCGTTCGTGACCTCCACCCAATGAGCGTCTCGATCCACAGCCGTGATAGTAAACGTGCCATCGTTTGCCGCGTTAGTCGCATTCGATACGGTCAACGTGACTGGGTCAGACACTGCAACATCGCTCAAGTCAGGTTCTAAATTGAGTGCGTATCGTACTGTCGTACCTGCCCGCCAGGTGATCGTATTGATATCGAGGTCTCGGGGGTCGGTGGGTGCTCTAACGACACCCTCTTCATCTGCTCCGATGTACAAACCCGGGTCGCTAATGCAAGCACCATCCTCTGAGTCAATTACGTGGTCAAATAGTAAGGTGGTAGCTCGCCGGCGAGCTGTCGAAGCGTCCCAAAGCATTGGGGGAATCACACTGTCGCCCCACCAAGTGGGGTCTTCTACGTAGTCTGTGACCGTAAAGGCTAGGGTGAGGGACTCAAAGGCCGCAAACATCAGCGTGTTCCAGTTCACGGGGTCTATAATATCCGTTCGAATAGGGACACTAAACGGATATTCATACGTATTTTGAGTCGTGGTAATCGTTTTAGTGTAGGTCTGCGTGATGATCCACGCCACGGATATCTCGGTGACCAGTCCGTAAGAGGTTTCAAGCAATGCTGTATTGGTGGAGGCGTCCACCGACAGAATACGGAATTTACCTTCGTTTGAGTCATTAAGTGCCTCCGAGATTATGACATAGCCGCCCACATCAATCTCTCCCAACGTATATTCTGCTGGCAAGAGTGTGACTTCGTCTGTACTCCC
>Ga0233410_10000353_pt1 | contig 15292 bp, 16 predicted proteins | sample Na_anoxic_1_MG_FD_179869 | JGI IMG/M metagenome (GOLD analysis project Ga0233410, IMG submission 179869) | Seawater microbial communities from Saanich Inlet, British Columbia, Canada - Na_anoxic_1_MG | ecosystem: Environmental > Aquatic > Marine > Inlet | place: Canada: British Columbia...
GACTTCCTCCCCTTCCTCCTGCTCGGGTATCTCGAGGTGGTTGTCACCATTGACGATCACATCCACCGAAGCTGCAACCTTGACAGATCCTGCCGAGGGTGCAGCCTTGTGCAGTTCTTCTGCAATGCTGGGCGTGACCAGGTTGGTTGGCTTCAGCAGTCCCTTAGCCCTGGCCGATGCCAGTGCTATCTGTCTCAGAGTCTTCAGGTCTGTCAGGTCTGTAACCTCAGACTCGAGCATCACATACAGCAGAGAGGTTGACTCGATCAGTGCTGCCTCTGCCTTCATCTTGGCTCTGTTTAAACTATCCGCATCCATCAGCATTCCTCCAATATCTTGAGTGTGTTCCGTGCTTGCTTGTATCTTCTCCTCCATGCCAGGTACAGAAACTCCTTGGTGATGATCTGTGCCTGTTGCCTGTCTCCTGCTATCGATATCGGTAGACCCTTCCCCATCCACCCGAGCAGACTATTCCTTACCGCATTGGGTGAGATCCTCGATCTCCACTGCCCCATCTCGATCTGTGACCAACTCCCCTCCACCACCAGCAATCGTGACTGGATTCCCATGAGCCTGAGGATCTGTCTCTCGAACCGCTCTCTGTCTGTCCCGCAACATGAGACTAGATCTGCCAGAGACTTCCTCTCCACTGCTACCTCATTGGGGAAGTCTGCCAGCTGGTAGTCCCCCACATCACATTTTCCAACTTCACTCCTCAACGGATCCAAGGAGAATGGAAGTTGCTCCCTGGAATCTACAACTACTTTGCACCACTCGAGGGGTGCTTTACTTGGCAAAGATGATCTTAACAAATCTCCCCAAATTCATCAGGACAGTAGGCGAAATCTACTGTCCAGGCTTTAAGTCTAACCCCCGCATGACTTTATCAAGAACACTGGACAGTAGGACAGTAGATTCCTAATTACCCTATACTTTCATCATCTTTCTATTTGCTCTTCCTCTTTAGACATCTACTGTCCTACTGTCCATAATAAGTAGTAAGAACAATAGATGTAAAGACTTAGACCCTGGACAGTAGACAATTCCTACTGTCCATTTAGGGTCGGTCTACTGTCCATTTGTCTCAACTTTCACCGGCACTGAGAAGAATGGATTTCGTTCTGCCTGGTTCACCAGGTCAAGAAATCCATCGATCTTCCTTTTGATCTCATCTATCTCGTATTCAATCTCAACCATTGTCATGTCTCCGATAGGTTTACTCATTTCCCCTGCCTCGCTTTTTCTTCCTCGATTGCACATCTGATGACCATCCTGGCCCACCTCTCGAGCAGCTCAGGAGTCGCTTCAGATCCTGGGAGCCGGTGAGATATCACGACCAGATCTTCCTTGGAGAATCTTGGGCTGATCACGACTTGACCACGCTCCTCGAGGAGTTTCCTTCTGCGAGCCTGGTATCCATCTCTCAAATGATCTCGCAACCGTTTTGCTTCTGCTCGCTGTTGCTCAGTGGTTGGGATTCGGACTACATACCGTGACCTCTTTGTAGCCTTCTTCTTTGCAGTCTTCTTCTTTGTAGCCTTCTTCAACTTGGTCCTTTCGGTTCACCAGGCGTGTACTCCTTCTGGTATTCAGCAGTTGTATCCAGTGCCTCCCTGAGGATCTTCTTTGACCACTCGATCAACTCTGGAGCAGTGGCCAAGCCAGTGGCCTCCAATCCCTTGAGATCCTTCTTGATCGTCCTCAGCTCTTCCTTGGTGAGGTTTGGCCAGATCCTTCTCATCGCTTCCTCCTGTAGTGAGCATCAGCATAGTATTCCTGCCTGGTTGTGATCCTCTTCAGAACTGGGCACTTCCACTCCATGATCCCATTCATTGGACTCCCAGGTCTCAACACCTTCACCAGCTGGAGTCTCTGAGAGACCACCGGCCTGGTCTCTGGATCTGCTCTGAAGATGCGACCCTTCCGGTAGTCAAGTTCCTTCTGCTTCTGGCACACTGGACAAATCGGTCTCATCGTTTCCTCCTTCTAGAATGGATACTCAGGCATCTCTGTTTTGGTTTGGATTCCCTGTCGCACTCGGATTCCACCTGTCTTGGATGCTGGATATCCCCTCCTGCCAAGATCCTTGCTGAACCGTGCAGAGTTCATCTGCTTGATGAATCTGCCATGCCCCTCTGTGTCTGCCCACTTGACAAAACTTTCCCAGAGTTCCTTGACCGGTGTTGACCCGGATCCAACAGAACACTGCTCATCGATCCAGCCACCGATGACATCCTCACTGGCTCGATAGTCTGAGGTCAGCTCCTCCACCGCAGGACATGATCCGAGACCATCCTTGAAGTATGAGATGGCACCGGCAACGATCCACGCTAGCACCGAAGGGAGATCATTCCCTATGATCCTGGAGGAGAGTTCTCGATCCTGTACTGCCTCAGGGATCTGCACTCTGAATGGTATTGCTCTGATCCTTCTCCAAGTTCCGTGATCTGTCTCTGAGACCTTTGGGAGATTGTTGCACATGAAGGTCGGAGTCCAGGTCGGTCTGTAGGTGAATGCATTACAGAAGAGATGCCGACCCAGTATGGATTCCCCTCCTGTGACCTCTTTCAGTGCTGCTGTGTCGAACTGTGCCCCGACCTTTGGCTCTGAGGCCACAACCATCCTGGCACCCCTGAGCCTTCCGAATTCCCTGGTCTTTGATTCGAGGTTCACAGCTGTAGTGAATACAGAGAACTGGGTACTCATCAGGAATCGATCTCCCAGACACTGACTCAAGCAATGAGAGAGAACACTCTTTCCATTGGCTCCAGAACCCAGCCAGATGAAGAAGACCTGCTCATGAGCCAAGCCTGTGGCCATGTACCCAATCGACCTCTGAACATATCTCCTGAGACTCTCATCAGGGATGATGGTCTTGACGAACTTCCCCCAGTCTCCCCCTTCTGGATCTGCATCTGTGAATGGAACTGGAGCATAGGTGGTGAACCTTTGTGAGGGATGTGCCCGTCTCAGTTCTCCAGTCCTGAGGTCCACAACTCCATTCTCAACATTCAGGAGGTGGGGTTCACAGTCGAAATCTTCTGCCCCCTTCCTCATGATCTCACTGGCCAGGGTTCTCAGTCCATTGACTCCACTCCCAATCGAGGAACACTTGCTCGAGGCTCTGTATATCTCATCCTGTTTCTTCTCACTGGTCCCCGCTAGTGCTGCTTCACTCCTCAACTCCCTGGACAGGTCCAGAGCCACCTCGTGACTGGCATTTGCATCAGGTGCCCATGTGCGACCATTCCACCCGAGCCAACCGATGTCACCAGCAACATCAGTGCTGAACTCCAGCCTTCCGTGAGAGAGATTGGCAAACCGTCTTGCAATCCAGATCCCATACAGACCCTCAGAGGCATTGGCCACAGGCACCTGGAATCGCTGATCGATGTCCACCTCATCCTCTGGCACCAGCTCTTCCATCGTGAATCCTGCATCGAGGTGGTCAGTGAGGTCAGCTTTGGGATCCTCGACCTTGGCATAGACTATCTTGGAGAGAACTCCATGCTTCAGCAGTAACTCAGATGACTTCTGAGCCACTGCCTTCCCCTTCTCATCTCGATCCGCAACGATGACGACCAGATCAAACACCTTCAAGGGTTCGAGTGTGTCGAGGTTCAACAGACTTGGACTGGTCCCAGGGACTCCAGCTGCCATTGCTGCGTCTGCGTCCTTCTCCCCCTCTACCAGATAGCAGGTGTCATGGTCTCTGGACATCTCGAGCAGTGCAGGGAGGTTGTAGAGTACATCTGGACTCCCCTTCCCCCAGACCCACTCACCTGATGCATTCTGTTTCCTCCACGAGAAGTCCTTGGGTTTGAATCTGACCTTCTGGAAGAGGAGAGTTCCAGCCTGGTCAGTGTAGTCATAGGTCTGGACAATCGTTTTCCGACGCTGTTGAGATCTGGTCTCTGGGAAGAAGTCTCCCGGCTTCATTCCCAGAGCTTCTACCACTTCACCAAACTCGCAGCCAGCCTTGCAGTTCATGAGGATCTTGCCATCTTTGCCAACAGCTACAGTGAGAGATGGATTCTCATCCTCATGTGAAGGGCAGCAAGCCTTCCAACCTCCCGATGGTGTCTGTGTCGCTTTCTCTAACTTCTCCAGAAGTCCTTCCAGTGAGATCATCAGTCCACGACCTCTCCAGTGTCTGGGTCGATTTCTTTGACTGAGAGGTCAACGATTTCTGGAGTGGGTGGAGCATCTTCCATGACCACTTCATCACGATCTGGAATCCCGATCCCGTAAGCCAGTCTTGCAGTCTGCGAGAAGGCTCTCTGTCTGAGCATACGAGATGGCATCTGTGACCAGGGTTGAGTCTGCTTCCTGCATTCCTGATAGAACTCTCTGACCGAGATGGGGAAGTCAAACCCCTTGCGGTAGATGTTGCATTGAACCGAGATCAGTTGCCCCTCGATCAACTCAACATCGAAGGTGACTCCATTGAAGTCCTCCTGCCTGTTGACGACCGTGACCCATCCATCGTATCCGATATATGGTGAGACCTTGCCCCCTGTACGGAAGAACTGAATCTCCTTGGTGATCGGGTTGAGGTCATACTGTCGAGCAAATACCAGAGCTGCTGCGACCTCATTCTCTGTCCAGGGTTTCTCATTCTTGCCAGGTCGGAATACCGAATCCTTGAGCAGATTCCTGGTCTCTCTGATGTTGAGTCCTGTGAGATCTGCGATCGGTTGCAGCAGTGCTGGACTCATCACCTTGTCTGTATTTTCTTTCTTGACCTTCTTCTCAGGAACTTTTTCCAGCTCCTGAGGTTTCTTTTTCGCTACCCCTGCCATCTTTACCTCCGATGACTTCTGTGATGTTGCTTTGTAGATCAGTCTCCACTCTCGATTGATCCTCCTTTCTGTTCATTAGCGTCCCTGAGCATAGGGACAGGATGTCCAATACTCGCACCATTTCTGGGAGCATCCCCAGTCTCCCTCTGCTGCTGGAAGGAATGTTCCAGCATCGATTCCCTTCTGAATGAGGCTGATTTTGTTCATCAGTTTCATGTACTGCTCAACCGTTCTGGTGGTCTCGAGGTGCTGGAACTTCCACCCCTTCACCTTATTGACCAGATTGGCAATCCACATCCGCTCTGGGTATTTCCCAAATCGTGACCTGAACAGGATTCCATACAGTGTGAGCTGGTCAGCAGCATCTGCATTGGCTTGATTCCAGGACTTGGTGCCGGTCTTCAGGTCACCGACTGCCCCCTCTTCAGCAACATCGAGGATCCCTGCCAGCTCGTAGGTGTTGCCATCAGGCCCAAGCACCTGGGCAACGATATGCTCTTCTGCACAAACTGGCTTTGTGATGGGAGAAACCTCATCCGCATAGGTGCCAGCACCTGATGCACATGAATCCTTGCCCTTCCCCACTTCAGCATCTGTGGCTCCCAGATCGTGATTCTCTGCTGTCTCCTGGAATGACTGAACAGCAATCTCAATGATGTCATCTTTGGGAAGACCGGCATCCTCTGTCTCTATCTTCTTCTTGTTGTCTTCTTCTGCACATTCATGGATGGCACTTCCGATGGCAAATGGGATATTGGACTTGGAGATCCTCTCTCCATCGATGTATCGCCGTCTGTATTTCTCACCGCACTGAAGGTAGGTTCTCAATCGGGATGGGTAGTATCTCTGAATGTTGTCCTCTATCTCCAGGAAGCGAACCAACTTTGATCATGTGAGCAGCAACTGTTGTCAGAGATCAGGACATCCATTTCTATCTCAACCCCCGTGACTGTTGGGATTTTCTTGGACCTCTGTTCCCTTCTCCGCTCATTCAAGAACTCATCAACGAGATCCCAGACCCATGATATCTCACAGGCACATGGGCTTGTATTGCAGTCTGTACACCACATCAGGCATCCTTTCCGGTGATCTCAGTGGATGAGATGTATGATTGTGAATGAATGCATCTGATTCCCCCCGGAATGAGTTCCCCCAACTGAGTTGGATTGGAAGCATACAGGAGTGATGCCTTGAGAGGCAAGATGTATCCAGAAGAGTGGATCTCTGGCAATCTGGGGAAGGGAATGGGGGGAGGCTACCTGGAAAGGAGGCAACCTCCCCCGCTGGATGAGAGGGTCTCCCCTTCTCTATTTTTTGATGTCTGCCAGTCCACGGCCTAAAATGTAAGCCATGATTCCCTCAGCTGTGAGGGTGATTTGGGATGAGTCCAAACCCAGAGCAGACTCCCCGAGCAAAACGACTAACACCAGCAGTATGAGCCCCTGGCTCTTGCGAGATACCAGGATGTCTTTTAAGAATTGGATGTGTTCACCGTACCTTTCATTTTTCTAGCACTGGCCACCCACCCGGTGATCCCCGCCAGACAACCTACAACGATTTCCCGCCAAGGTGACGGAATCAGTGGAACAGACTCTCGAACAACATTGCCCGTGACTTCTCCAGCAGTATCGAGGAGTCCTTCTCCTCCACCGCCGGTGACTCCCCGAGTGAATCCGTCCCAGAATGCACAACCGGAGACCAGGAGGATGAGTAGAAGAACCAATGGAGTCCACTTCATCTGCCTGTCTCCTCTCGTAGTTTGAGATCTCTCATCATCTATCCTTTCGCCTGATCTCGTTGCTGATTTCCTTTATCTCTGACCGTAGTTCTGACACTCGCTCAACCAGCAGAGTGGTCACCTGATTATGATTGGCCAGTGCGTGATTGGTTTTCCTCATCGCATCCTCAATGGATGCTAGGGTTTTGTATTCGATATACCTGGATGCCTCTGAGATTTGTCCATTGCCATTCCCATTCTTCTTGGTGAAGTGTGGAAGGATCTCCCTCAGCAGGAGGATCACCACGATTGCTGCAACTCCTAATTCGCTTGCATATTCTGTCATCTTAACTCGCAGAGAATGAGAGGGTTCCACTGCTATCAACCCGCAGCATATAGGTTCCAGAAGAGGGGAGTTCAGAGGAATTCGGCAGCGTCAAGGTGTAACTGGCAGCACTTGAAGTGGGAGCAACAATCCCAACATAGTTCGTTGTCCCATAGAACCTGGCAGGGATTCCCGTGTTGAGTTTCAAGATGCTGGCCATCGTTGCACCGAGAAGAGTGGGAGTGCCGTTCTTCACCAGGGTTGTTCCTGTGCCTGTTGTGGTATTGCCCTGGACCGTTATTGTTCCGGATTCATCAGGTAGGGTCCAGGTGCGTACTGCTGAGAGAGTCGCAGTGGTCAGGGTCGAATCGTTGGTGCTTCGATCAAAGATCAAATCGCCACTGAATTTGAGTGAGTGAGTGCCCGAGGTGATGTTTGAGAATGAAGTTGTACCAGAACCAATCCTACTGAATGCCCATGCACCAGTGACCGTGACATTGCTCGTAATGTCGGCGTGTTCATTCGCTACATAGTTCAGCAGTGAGTTGTGGTCGATCCCGCCATCTGCTGTGGTGATCTCGAGGGTATCAGTGGCAGCTGTACCCGTGATGGTGATCCCTGATCCACCGGTGAGGGTGAGTGTATCTGTCGCTGAGTCTGCAACGACACTGGCACCAGAGGAGGGGGTGATGGTGGTGAATGCGAGACCAGCTGCACTGGAACTCCAAACCACATCTGTTCCATCGCTGGACAGGACTTGACCTGAACCACCTACCCCGAGCCTGACAAACCCCGATGCATCTCTGACAATCACATCCCCCCTGGCCTCAGAGGTAACGGATAGATCAGTGATCAGCAATGGAGAATCCACCCAAGCTGCCCCGGAATATCTGAGATATTCTCCAGTTGCAGCAGCAGTGATGGTGACATCTCCCAGGTCACCAATGTCTACGACTCCACCGGCAACGGTACTCCAGGAGAATACTCCTGAGCCATTGTTCTTGAGGAAGGTGTTGGCTCCCCCCTGGTCAGCTGGGAGAGTCAAACTGTAGGAGGTTCCGATGGTTGCCGGTGATTGGATCGTGATCGAGTCAGTTCCGTCACTCAGGACTGGTCCAGTCTGCGATCCCAGCTTGTAGATTTTAACCCAATCATTATTGGTCGAGTCTCTGATCTTGAGAACATCACTTCCATAGGCTGTATCATTGGTGTCAATCCAGTTGGAGTATGCCTGGATGGTCCCAGGTGCAGTGGCTGATGCAAACATTGTGGAACACAGATTAAATGCTGTGTTGATATCTCCAACGCTTGTGGAGAGTGGATCACTTGGTGTGATCGGTGTATACGCCATCAGATACTCCTAGACCAGGCTACCAGTGAGGAACAGTTCTTCCATCACAGGGGAGACTGTTGAACTTGTTACATTGAAGGTGACTCGAACTCTGACATATCTCCAGGAATTGATCCAAACAGATGCGACCGTTGCCCCATAGATGAGCTGGGTTTCATTGAATGGAATCCAGTCTGAGTAAGTGACATCGTTTGAGCTGATTGCATAGTCAATCTGAGCAGTGGTCTCCCAGAGATCTGGATTGATCGACCCTGACCAGTTGGAATCCTGACCGATTGCTGATGACCAATCGTAAGCTGTAGAGCCTGTCCAGGTCTTTGTTGTGACCTGCCTCCACTGCAAGACCACCCCGAGGGTCCACTGGCGAGATCCTCCCATGTCCAGGTCGACACTGCTTTGGTATACCCCGTTGACTCCAGGGGTGGTGAGTTCCAGTTCCTTGGTTGTGGTGTTCACTGTTAGATTCGTCTTGGATCCTGGCCAGGTGCTGAAACCGACTATCCGATCATTGTGCTGTGTTAGATTCCCTGAGCTGCCCCAGACTGGTAGTGGATCTGAGAATTGGCCAGTGCCGATGGTCCCGTACTGCTGAGAGAGGCTGATGGCTCGAACAAAGAACACCTCATCCACTTGGGTATTCCCGCCTGTGGTGCTGTTGATAGTGGGTGCCCAGTTGCCTGTGGTGAGTTCCAGGGAGTTGGTCTGCCCCAGGAATGTGGATCCATTCCAGGTGGATCCTCTCCTCACTTCATAGAGTGAAACAGATACATTCTCGACCGCATCCCAGGAGATTGTGAGGAGTGGTCCGCTCCTGCTGACCGTGACATTGAGAGGAGATGCTGGGATACTGGCGACCCCCTGAGGGGTGATCAGTACACTGGAGCAATCCCCTACCTGCTTAGACGCTCCAGCTGGAGAGACCGCAAGAACCGTGATCTCGTAATCTGCCCCGACGATGAGATCATCGAGCATGAAGGAGTTTCCTGGCCACTCAACTTCCCCCTGGAAGCTGTAATCATCTGAGGTGGTAGGGATTCCAACTCCTCCAGTGGTGGTCCCTGTGACCCTTGCCCAGACCTGGGCACTCCAGATGTTCACTCCATCTGGATAGGTCCAACCAGCTAGAACCTGAGTTCTTGGTTGCCCCATCGTATCGATCCCTGAGACCTCAACAGCAGTCAGGTTGGATACACATCCTGGAACAATCGCAGGATCTGGGAGATCTGAGTAGGTGATCGTATCCAGCTGGCCGATGGAATCCTCATGGATTGCTGCATCGTAGATGGCACCTTTGATCTTCCTGGATAGATCTCCCTGGGTGACGATCTCACTGATCACAATGGGCCTCGAGGTGATGTTCTGTCTTCCGAAGCTGTACAGATCGAACTGTGCTGGATTCACTGTCCATGCCAGGGATAGGGTGAGATCTGATCCTGCTGCATAGTCTCCAGCTGCACTGGATATGGTCCTGGTCTCCCGGTTGTCATCTCCTGAGGTTCTGATCATGACCTCATAGGTGATGCCGCTATCCAGGGTGACATCTCGATCCAGCTGGATGGTGGTGGCTCCACCGGCAACCACTCTTCCAGAGTGCCCCCACTGAGGAACATCGTGAGCAACCATGATCAAGTCGCCTGGTTCACAGGCTACTGCATCGATGTCTGCTTCAAACTCCACCGTTTGATTGAGTTTCTCCACATTCATTCTGAATCGAGCTTCTCGCAGTGCTTGGCTCTCCCTGGTGATTCCGATGAGGTCGATTGCCTTGGGCCTCTGAGGTTCTCCAGCCAGTGTGGAGTCTGGGTCATCCACTCCAACCACATCAGATTGATAGTCAGCAGCTGCATTCAGGTACTTGATCTCATATCTGGTGGGGCGATCTACTCTGGAGATGTACTCCTGTGCCCAGGAACCCTCAACGATATTCCCCATCGTGAAGAGCTGAGTTGGGGTTCTGTCGTATTCATATTTGATCTTGATCGTATCGCCGACCATGACCAGGACTGCTCTGGCAGTGGCACAAACCCTGAGGATTGCAGTCCATGAATCGAGACCACTGGCACCGAATACACCATCGAACCGGCATCGGGTTTCGCTCCCGCCGTAGCCATCATCCACCAGTTCTGCACACCAATCCCCCCAGGACTTGAAGGAAACCAGATCAATCATGGAAGCATCGATCCAGTTCCCGAGTCCATATCTGGTATTTGTCAGGAGGTCGTAAACCACCCATGCAGGGTTGCAGTAGTCAGGAGAATCATCCTCCCAGGTTGCACCATTCCATCTCTGGATCTTCCGTCCTCTGACTTCACTGATGATCCTGGGAAGGTCAGAATTCATGGATCGATCCGCTTGGATAACCAATCGAGTGCTGGCCACTCCAGGATAGGTCAGATCATTGTATTGGATCTCGACGACCCCATCGAGGTTGATGCCGGTTCGACGATAGATATCCGGCCCCCAGGTGGTGAATCGTGCAACTTCGATATCGTAGAAGTCAAATGTTGGGAGAGGGAGTTCTACGGTAGATGTGAATGGTGAGAAGCTGAGAGCAGTGAATCTTGCCCAGTAGTCAGGCATGGGTGTTTGCTGCTGAGTTCCGCTGATTGTAGCAGTAGCTCCAGAGATGCTCCCTGTGATGGTCTCACCATTTTGGAAAGTCCCTTGGCCTGTATTCTGCCAGGTGAAGATGTAGAGAGGGGAGGTTCCATCAGCGGTATCAATAGCAACTGTACCAGTGGCTCCAGAAGTCCCACCAGTGACCACCTCGAGCCTCTGGAATGGTCCGCTGGTGATGGCTCCAATGTTCAGGTAGTAGGTATCTGGGATGAAGAAATCTGCCCAGTCTGTCCAGGCTCCAGCTCCAGATCCAGTGTCGCTGGTTCGATATCGCCACTCGACATCAACTGGAACTGCAAAGACATCTCCATCGCTCTGTGATTCCACCAATCCATTGTAGTGGAGGATGTTGAGATTGACCTGGTTGACCTTTGCTCCAGTGGAGTAGGAGAGGGATGGTCCCCTGGTCCATGTGCTGATGTCGGCTGTTCCACCTCCTGGGAGTAGCTCTTGATCGACCGTGACTACAGAGGTCGTGCCGATGGTATCGTGAGCTGTTTGGGTCAGATCCCCGTATCTGTAATCAGCTGTAACTGTGGGAGCTAGATAGTTGGAAATGGAGTTCCCGTTGATGGTGAGATCCAGCCATGCATCAATTGGTCCTTCACTGACTCCGACGATGACATCCAGGGTGTTTCCGTATTGATTGCCCGTCTGATATGGGTTGTTCCCTGTGAGGTTGGTTTCAAGGTAGTTCCCGCCAACCTTGTGAGTGCCATATACAATTGGGATGGGCATCCCTGACTCTGTACGGTTCTGGATTCCAGAGAAGGCATATACTGGATCATCTGCCTCGAGTGTCTCTGGAGGTTCAAAGACTCCGAGGAGATCTGCTGCCACATATGAGATGGCCATGCTCACAACAGCATTGACCAGTGCTTCAGTGATCATTGCCCAGGTGAGAGCCTCTCCTGGTAGCCTCACAAAGATCAGCTGATCACCGGCAATCGGAGTAATGCTCTCCCAGTTGGAATAAACATGAGACTTCCCCTCCAGGATGACTGCCCATCCTGGTCCAGAGCCTTCTGGAGCAATCGAGGAGACCGACTCTCCAGGCTCCAGCTCTGCATGGTATTTCTCCCTGACCGTGACTGGCATCAGGCATTCCAGGATGGCGATCTCAATTTTCAATTGAGCCTCCTGAATGCACTGGTTGTGGAGTATGTCTGATGATGAATAGGGTGAATGGATCCAGGCACTTCCAGCGGATGATTCCTACTCCGGTTTTCTTGACACAATGGAGGAACTTATCTTCTCCGATGTAGATTGCCAGATGTCTGGCGTAGTGCCTCCCATCTGGAGTTCTGTCCTTGTGATCCCCTCTGATCAGTGCGAGGTCACCGATCTGTGCAGGGGTATCAATGATCCTCCAGTCCATTGGATTGCTTCTGAGAAATGACCAACCACGAGATCCAAAGTTGTAGAGAATGTCTGCTGGTATATCGAGTGGCCAGTGGAGTCTCTTGAAGACTTCGATGGTGAGTCCGTAACAATCGAATTTGTCTGGTCCGCAGGCTCCCTCGAGATAGGGTTTTCCGATCAGGTCATCGAATCTTGGATGTTTCATTCAGATCCTCCTCCTGGGAATCCCTGGGAACCCCCCGTATCGACCGGGATGAATCGCAGTGCTTCCAGCTGCTGTGTACAGACTCCCCTGGTAGGTGCATCCGTTTGGACCATTGAGAGACTTGTCACAAGTTGCAGAGTCCTGGGAGGCACTAGAGGATTCCCATCCACACTCAGTGCCTTTGAATGCGAACCGGCATCTAGATCTCTGGAACCTCTGATGAGGGAATGCAACTGCCAGGAATGGATGCTGGCTCAATCGGAAGGAAGCCCCCTCCTCTGAGATAGAGCTGGCTCGAACCGTGAATGTGTTTGTGAGAACTGAAGCACTGTCCTCAAGATCAGAGGTGTGAACGATCCTCATGATGACTGGACAATCGAGCAGACCATTTCGATGCTCCATGAATCCCTGGATTTCCCTGCTGACATTTCCCACAACCAGATTGACCACTGGGAGATCACCCGTGCTGGTCTCTTCCATGACCTCAAAGCCAACTGGGAAGGGTCGATATATTTGACCGGCAAAGGTGATCTCTTCCTCATTGTTCACCAGATAGAGTCTCTCGATGGTGGTGACCTGGATTTCAAACAGAACCAACCAACCATCAGAACCTTGTAGGAGGTTCTTAGCAGTCTTGAGAGAGGCTGAGAGAGATCTTGACACTATAACACCTCGACCACTTCACCTGAGACTCGCTTGGCATCTGGAGCCAACCAGGAAGTGATGAGATCAGAAACCAGAGCAACCTTGACAGTGGATCCATCGGGTAGGGTCAAGGTTGAGACTTGCTCACCTCCTCTTCTGGCCAGGAAGAATGCTTCCAGGGTGTCTGCATTAGTTGATGAGAGAGTCCAGGAGAGTGTCCAGGCTCTTCTCGTGAGTGTCCCCAGTGGTCTGGTCCCGGTATATGCCAGCTCAAACCTGGTCGATTTCCGCCTGATCAGCTCAGATCCAGACTCGACAAAATCAGGAGTAAAGGGAATCGATCCCTGGGAGGCTCCCTCTCCATTGAGAGAGATGGTGATTGTCCCGGTGATATGAGTGGAGGGACTCCAGAATGCCGATCCAAGTTTCCCTGGTGGCCCGCCAATCTGGGTGCCGATGATCCCCCTCCCAAAGGTCAAAGGGTATTGAGTCCCTGGTTGGAATCTCAACTGGACTCCAAGATATCTCCCCTGAAGGTCTGGGAGTTCATGTTGGATCGGGAATCCAGATACAGTGCCAGGATTAATGGTGGTCCATGTCGATCTGGAGAAGAGGGAAGATCCGATCCCAGAGGGGAGGGTTTCAGCTGCAACTGCTCTAAATTCCATATATCCACCACCCAGGTTGCTGGCATTCTGGAACTGGAGAGCTTGCCAGTATTGTGCTGAGTACAGAGAGTCGATCCAGGAGGTTGCTGCTGGCCCGGTAGGAGTATAAGTCCTGAGAGCATAGACCGCTGGTGTGGCTTCAAAATCACTCACCCCGGTTGTCCCCGCTGTGGCAACATCGGATCCCTGAGACCTCCACCAGAAGATCCTGTCATCGGTTTGGATCCCTACCCTGGAAAGTTGCTGGGTTCCCCCAGAGAGGTCAGGAGGGACGCTGGAAGCAACCCCTGTGATCTGCTGGTGGTACGCTGTGCCATCTGAATAAACCCTGAGATCAATGGTTCCTGTAGAAGAGTCTTGGTTCCTGATAAATCGATAGTAGAAGGGTTTAGGTTGGGTTGCCGATCCAGCATCAGTCAGAGGGATATTGATCTCATCCAGGAGGTAGGTATTCAATCCTGTTCCAGCTGCATCAGATTCGACCCACTCAAAATTGATGGTGGTTGCATCACTCCTGGAGAGTCTCAATGCCCCCCTGGGATAGTCCACCCCTGCATGATTTCCCAGGTATCGATAAGTTCCAACAGGGAAAGGAGCAACCACCATCATGATGGCTTCCTCCCAGTAATGGCCAATCCCGATCAGGTAATTGCTGCCAGTGCTATCTGACAGGGAGGCATCGATGAATCTTGCACCTATCTCAGTGATTGAGATTGGGTTTGCCAGGGTTCCTGTTGTCGAGGTGTCGAGATTGCCGCTCGAGGTGAGGGATTGTTCATTGGCAAAGAAGTTCTCAACGCTGGTGGATCCCGTGACTGTTGGGAATGCTCCAGCTGGAACCTCCATCTGTGGCCCGATGGTGGACTGGGTGAGAACTCCACCATCATAGGCGATGGGAGTGGCTCCCCCCCCGCCATCATCGACAAGTGCTGCGAGGTTGTCCCAGTAGAAGGTGGTCCAGCTCATCTGGAGAATCCCCGCCTGGTGGACCTGGCATTCTGGAAGGCTGCCACAATCGATCTCTGACCGGCATCACTCAGCAGGAGACTCTTGATGCTGGCTGCATCCATTGCCTGGATGGTGATCGAGAAGGAATCTGCCTGCCCTCCACCACTCATGGCCACAGGGATCGACCTCCCATCAGGGAGAGGGACAACCGCTTCATTATGCTTGCCTTCTCCGACCAGCCCCAGAGTGGGCCTGGTCACAACTCCACCAGTGGCAAACGCCTGGATGGGAGTGAACCCCCCTGGGAGACTACCTCCAGTGGCAAACTTCTGGACAGGAGTGAATCCGCCAGCAATCCTCCCGCCTTTTGCAGATAGGTCAGCATTCGCAGTAGTGTCAGTTCCTGCACTTGGAGTGGTCAGATCGAACCCCAACCCCTGGAGGAACTGAAGCACAATTTTATCTGCCATGAACTTGTTGAGAGCAGAGAGCATCGCAGAGAGCATCGCTTTCCAGGCATCGCTGGCGTTTGCAGTCCCTGCGACAACTTGATCAAAGAAATTGGCCAGAGCATTCTGAGCTGTCTGGAGGATGGCTCCCCGCAGCTCATCCACTGTCATAGTCCACTGCTCCATCGCTTCTTTGGCTCT